>WNFG01006463.1_pt1 | contig 10704 bp, 8 predicted proteins | sample 5400431 | NCBI WGS metagenome assembly WNFG01 (sample SAMN13153346, study PRJNA577476) | soil metagenome | isolation source: 120 cm saprolite under Douglas fir tree site 2 hole 3 replicate 2 | place: USA:California | collected 2015-04-18
CAACAGTCTGCGCAGGCGACACCGAACTCCAGCAGTGGGGGATCAGCTAGTTTTAGCAGTGGATCGACGGGGAACGTCTGCTAGGCCTATGAAATTGAGCGAGTCCGTCTGGGAGGGCTGTTGAGTATTTGAAGAGTAGTTTTCCTGCAACAATAGCAGAGCGCCGCATAGCGAATGCGGCGCTCTGCTATTGTTGCAGACGAGGGCTAATACTCGGAAACTTAGTGGAAAAGAGCTTGTGCGTTTCCGATGTGAATTCTGCCTGCTATCTCCTATTTCGTACCCGTTCTGTCTGCGCTGCTATCAGCACGCCCTGTATCAACAGGATTAACGATAGAAGCAGGTAGATGTGTTTGGAAGTGAGATGATGGATGCTGCCGCCAGGCTTATAGTTAAGAATAGATTCAGGTTTGGAAGCACTTGTACGAGAGCAGTTGGCAGTTGCTGAACGTCGTTTAATGTTTGTAAGAGAAATGCAAAGCCGGATAGTAAAGCTGATAGTGCAGTCAAGGATAAGATGCCAACGGCAATGCCATTGCCTACAAAGGCAGTCGCAGTGATAGTAATCACTATTAAGAGTACAGATAAGCCAAGTTCAACGGCGTGATCTAGTCCAGCCAGGTTACCAGGACCATAAGGGTGGGGGATGTTGAAAGCGATGGCACTGCCAACAACCGTCAGGGCGAGCATCAGGCCGAACACTATGATAAAGCCTTTGGTCCAGAGTGAGGCAAGACTTGAGAAACCGCTTGTCTGTGGAGTAGGGGTATTTAATAAGGGTATTTGACCAAAGGCGGGAGAGTGCGCGGGAATGGATGGAGCACTCATTGGAACTGTTGGTGGGTGTGCCGGTGCTGGTGCTGTGGCGGTGCTCCGAATGGGTACCGGTGCAGATGTGGGAGCAGTCGGGTTATATTGGGTTGGAGCCGAGGCCATCACAGGATCCAGGCCGGTCGTAGCGTCAGACGCGTGTTGTTTGATTCTGAGCAGCGCCTGTTGCACCTCCAGAGCGCTTGCCGGACGTTGTCGCTCATCCATTGACAGCAGACGCTGAATGAGCTGGTCGAGTTCAATAGGAACCAGTGGATTCAGTTGGTGCACCGGTGGAAATATGAAGCGGTCTTGAGCGAGGAAAGGGTCCCTGCCGGTCAAGCAACAATGGAGGGTTGCTCCGAGGGAGTACAGGTCGGAGCGGGGATTCGTTTGCGAGGTGCCGTGCTGTTCTGGAGGCGCATAGCCGGGTGAACCCAGGAATACTGTATCTTGTGCCTGACCCTCCTTGAAGAAACGCGCGATGCCAAAGTCAATCAGAACCACATGGCCATTCTCCCTTACCATCACATTTGTTGGTTTGAGATCACGGAAGATGATCGGTGGATTTTGCGAGTGGAGATAGACAAGGACATCACATAACTGGATGGCATAGTTGAGCACCTGGGCTACAGGGAGTGCATGTCCACCAGAATCTTTGAGCATTTGCAGTAATGTTTTCCCGTCTATGTATTCCATGACCAGGTAGGAGCGACCATTTTCGCTGAATGCGTCATAGATGAGAGGGAGATTGGGGTGATGAAGCGAGCCAAGTAGAGCGGCTTCCTGTTGAAAACGTGCAGTCGCAGCATCAATTTCATCAGCGTTGAGATGACCCTGGCTCATCTCTTTAATGGCGGAGTGGCGGTTGCCAAACCGTGTATCTACAGCCTGGTAGACAGCACTCATACCACCGCGGCCCGCGTGTCCAACAATAAGGTAACGCTGATGTAACATCGACTGGGGAGAGAGTCTTCCCGTTTTGTTATCGTAGGTGGACATGATGCACCTGGCTTTCCATATATTTGGCCCGTCTCGTTTTTCCTCGTTTGTAAGGCACGTTAAAGGATTGATAAGCACAGTATAGTTCACCTATACATCAAGGTCAATTGCGTAGTTCACTAAATATTAGTCGTATAGTTCCCAGAAGCAGGCAAAGGAAAGCCATTTGCGAGAGAAAGAAGTCTGGTTCGTTGGTCAGCGGGTTTGAGATGGGATAAAGCACAACATGTGCGAGAAAAAAGTTCGACTCGTTCGATCCCATGCTGGGGATGGCGAGGAGGAGCAGGAGTAATGGAACGCTGCCGAAGAGGAATGTCGGACCGGGCTGTGCTTTCCAGGAAGTGGGACGTATCCACCAGACGAGGAGCGAGAGGACCAGAGCTATAGTTGCTATATCGCTTTCAAGGTTGTTCAAGGAACGATCGTATGATGGTGTCAAGAAATAGATGAGCGCAACGGCGATACTTCCGGTAATGGGTGCAAGCCCGAAGAGCCAGGCGTCCAGGCGGCTAAAAGGAGTTTTATTGATCGAGAGACACAGATATGAGCCAAGCAGGGCGATGCAGATTGCGGCGTTCAGATAGGCAAGCACAGGAGAAGAGGGATCAACATTGAGTGCACTGATAGTTATATTGAGGGTCATAAAGAGCGCCCAGATGCATCCAAAAATGCTTCCTATGCGAACCCAACCGGTATGAGCAAGAACTGCCAGGGCCAGCCAGCAGAAGAAGATGAGGATGACGTGTGCCTGAAATATCCACTGTCCCGTGTATAAGTGATTTAACCACACTTGAGTCAAAAGGCTTTCTATGCTCAAGCCAATTACAAGCGTTAGGACGAATATCACGATGAAACGTGGAGTCCAGATTACCATAGGTCGAGAACCGGTCGATGCTGCCTGTGACGTTTCTTCTACGTTTGAAGTCGTTTTCTCGCTGGTTGTATGCCCAGGCTCGTTGGTGTGATCTTGATCGATGCCCGGTTGGATGGCGCCTTCAGCCATGCAAAATATCCTACTTCCCTTGCTGATGGAAAAGCTATGCTGCTCTTGTTATTGTAACTTTAACGAACAACTCTATGCAATTGGAACAGGATAGCCGGTTCCTAACTCATCTCACATCAACATATTTGCGCTGTAACTCTGCAGGCGAGGTTCCAAACTTGTACAGCGTGCGCAGATACCACATAAAGAGGACGCTGCGGATCAGGCCAATTTTTTCATGGCGGCGTGCTGAAGTGGTGACATATTGCGGCAAAAGGACAACTTTGCCAATTTTTCGCAGGCGAGTGATAATCTCAAGGTCTTCCATCAGGGGTTGGTCGGGAAAGCCGCCTATGCTTTTGAAAGCGGTGGTGCGAATGAAATATGCCTGATCACCGGTAAAGATTTTGCGAAAGCGCGAACGCAGGTTGGTGGTGAAGGCAACAAGGCGATAAGGCCATTGATCGCAATTGAAACAGACTCGAAATGCTCCACCAACCACGTGTGGAGGGGTGAGTGCGTGCTCGATGTTGCAGAAGGCATTGTCGGGGAGCAGCGTATCTGCATGCAAGAAAAGAAGGATTTCCCCTGTTGCTACAGCGGCTCCAGCATTCATCTGGGTGGCACGACCTCGAGCGGAAGCGATGACCTGGCCGTAGCACCGGGCGATTTCAATTGTGCGATCGGTGCTTCCCCCATCAACGATAAGCAGTTCGCAATCGCAGTTGGCACATTGATGGGTGAGATGGATCAGTTGATTTTCCAGCACTGCCTCTTCATTTAACACGGGCATGATGATCGAGAAGCGCATGAAGGTCTCCTTCGGCAGCAGTCATCCTAGCGCGCTGGTACCGCTTGTTGTTTGGAGCGACGGGTAGGGAGTGGCACGAAGGCACTCTCGCTGGCATGCGGCTGAGCCGTGCGCATCCTGGCGTTGAGGGCGCAGAAGGACATCACTCCTCGCGGCGAGGCATTATGGAAGCAGCAGCGCTCGATGCGACTCATGTCGATGTCGCTTTCGTCCATAAACGGTTTGACGAAAAGGGTGAGCGTTTTGCGGCTGGTCCAGAACGAGGGATCGGTCCCGATATGCGGCCAAAGGGTTTTCATCAGCTTGAGGCTGCCGCCGATATTGGAGACGATTTGTGGCAGGATTGCGGCACGACCACGTGTCAACATGCGCAAGGTCATATTGGGGCGCGGACCCATCACCTCCATGAACTCCTGCAAGGTGAAGTTGGGCGCGATGGGTTTGTAGCCGTCTCTGGTGTACTTGAGCAGGGTGAAGGAATTGCAGAGCGGGGAGCCCTCGCCAACCGGAAAGAATAAATCCTGGGGCACGCCTGCCTGGTCCTCGATGAGCTTGAGGATCTCGGGCATGCGGAGTTTGCGTGGTAGACGAGGTTCCTCCGTAGAAGTGTGTCCATTGTTGTGGACATTTGGTGAGCTGTCTTCGTTGTTGACCTCGAAACGACCGAAAGGGGTGGCTGCCTGGAAGGCGATGGCGCAGACGGTGGCAGGGTGCTGCCAGGCAAAATCGATGACCTGCTGAACCTGGTCGCTATTAAGGCCATCGTAGAGAGAGACGGCCAGCGTTGAAGGCAGTTTAACGCGCTCGAGAGCGGCAATGGCTTTTTCGCGTACATCCCACAAATCTTCGCCGCGCAACTTGATGATATCGGCTGGGCGGGTGCTATCGAATTGCAGGTACACCGAGGTGAATCCCCACGCGACCAGTTTTTCAGCGAAATCGGGCTCGCGCGCCAGGCGAATGCCATTGCTGACCATTTCTAACTGCCCAAAGCCCTTGCGTTTGACCATGGCGGCGATGGTGTCGAGATCTTTGCGGACGGAGGGTTCCCCACCGGAAATCTGGAGTGAAATCCCTTTGCCTTCAACGGCGATCAACTGATCGAGGCGGGTCTCGATCTCCTCGAGCGAATAGTCGCGCTCAGCCGGGCTGGAATAGGCGTAGCACATGGGACAGGTGAGATTGCAGCGCTCGGTCACTTCGAGGATGGCTAAGCCTGCGGGTTTGCGCAGCGGAAAAGGGGAAAGCCCCTGGGACAGGTCGGTCTCCCCGCCATCACCGTAGCGTGCAAGCATGAGCTGTTCCACCTGAAAGGATTTGCGGTAGTAAGCAGCGTGAAATCCCAGGTCGGTGTCAACGACCCCGTGAGCGGGGCAGTTGCGTGAGAAAAAGACCTGCTCATTATCACGCACTTCATAGGTGGCTGGGACGATCTCGCCGCAGGTTGAGCAAATACTGCGGGTGTGTTTAAGGATTTTGGCCAAGTTGGTGCTCCTTCCGTTTTAGAGAGTATTGTTACCCGTTAATTGGATTGCTTGCTGACGGAGTGCTTGTATACCTTCACTGAAGCGGACAGGATATGGGTGATCAACGGTGAATGCGCGATATTGTTCGGGGAGTATTTGCAGATTCTGCTGGGCCAATTCGCGGATTTCAGAGAGGGGGGGTAGGCTGCCTGGGATGGTCTCCCCATTGCGCACAACTGGCCGTAGCAGGCGCTGATAGTTATCAGGGCGCGGCTCAGTAGCTAGCTGGATGATATCCTCTTCCCAATGAGGGTGCCGATAGATTTCTTTTTTGCCCGGCCAGGTGGATTTAGCTCCAGCGATTTTTATTTTGGGGAATTCATTACCTTCTTCGTCAACGTACCAGACCTCCTTGTAGACAGCACCGAGCGCGCCTCCCTCAATACCTCGCTCTGCTGAGCCGATTCCGGCCCCCAGGGAGGTGCCTACGCCAAATGAATCGATGGCTGCCCCTGCCTTGAGGAGATCGGTAATCTTCCACTCGTCGAGGTCGCCGCTTGCAAGAATACGCACATTAGTCAAACCCGCCTTGTCAAGTTGTTCACGTATATAAATGCTGTCTGCGACAATGTCACCACTGTCGAGGCGGACAGCAGCGAGCGTATGCCCGAGGGTTTCCTGGTAGCGCAAAGCGACGCCAATCGCTGTATGTATGGCGTGACGTGGATCGTAGGTATCGAGCAAAAGTGTAAAGCGGTTGTAGGCGGCAGCGATAGCTTCGAATGCCTCTTCTTCTGTTGGGAACAATTCAATCAGGGCATGTGGCACGGTGCCAGTGGCGGGGAGCCTGAACTCATAGGCAGCGTTGAGTAGAGATGTGCTCGCACATCCTCCAATATATGATGCGCGTGCCACGGTTAAGGGCTCTTGAGCACGCCGGAAAGCAAATTCTGCGACTCTGCGTGGATGGCCTTGTCCGGCTGCGTAGACAATCCGAGAGGCCTTTGTAGCGATGAGAGTAGAGAGATTAATAGCCTGAAGCAGGCCGGCCTCTAACAAGATTGCCTCGCGAAATGGGGCAGTGACGCGCAAGATTGGCTCATTGGGGAAAGCGATGGTTCCTTCCGGTAACGCCAGAATTTCCCCTGTGAAGCGCAGGTTTGCCAGTTCATCGAGAAATGCGGAGTCATAATCGCGGATATTTGCTAGAAAGCGTAAGTCCTCTGCGGTATAGTGAAATGACTGGGCAAATTCCAGCGCGGCCTCTACTCCTGCTACGAGCAGATAAGCTCCTGCGAAGGGAGCTGTGCGTGTATAAAGATCGAAGGTAGTGAGGCCATTGAGGCCGGTACGCCATGAGACAAAGGCGGAGTCCGGATGATAGAGATCTGTCATAAGTCCTGGGTGAATGCGTGGAGACCGACGATGCATTTCCACTCCCTCGTTTACTGTGTTTCATGTTGATTTTCTGCGAGTTAGTGTACATTGTACTATATATATGCAAGATACATGCAAGAGCAGGATAGCAACCAGCACGGAAAAATTGCAAGACGGCAATTGACATGTTATCTCTTGATATGATACGCTCTATTGAGTTACCTGCCTTATCTGATGGGGCTGAAGTGTCGCCAGGCGCTGCATGTAACGAACTAACGTATCCACAAATAGTAAGGAGTAGTGTTACTTCTACCAGATTAGAGAGAAAGGAGCATTGAAAGTTATCGTATTTGTCCTCGGATGAAATCTTCAGCAGAACTACGCATTGCATCGAACGTTGAACCAACGGAGTGAGCAATGCAGCAAACAAGCGACATTACCCAGATGTGTAGCAGGGATAGCAATTCCGTTGCACGAAAAGCATGTTCGGTTTGGTTTGAACAATGTTGACACGTTTGCTCACTGTTCTACTAAATGCAGGAGTTGAAACGTGATTAAAACAGATGGAGGACCATCGATGGCGATGAAGCGCGAAATCACTGTCACGGTGAATGGTCAGCAATACCATTCACAGGTTGAACCCCGTATGTTGCTGGTACATTATTTGCGAGATGTTTTAGACCTCACAGGAACCCATATTGGCTGTGATACCTCGCAGTGCGGGGCTTGCACTGTATTGCTCGACGGAGAATCCGTCAAGTCATGTACGGTGCTAGCTGTGCAAGCAGATGGTAGTGAAGTTACAACTATTGAGGGACTGGCGCCCGAGGGTAGCTTGCATCCAATCCAGGAGGGCTTCTGGGAGAAGCACGGCCTGCAATGTGGTTTCTGCACTCCTGGTATGATTATGGCCTCGCACCAACTGCTCAAGAATAATCCCAACCCGACCGAAGCCGAGATACGCAAAGGTCTGGAGGGCAATATCTGCCGCTGCACAGGCTATCAGAATATCGTGCGTGCTGTCCAGTATGCTGCTGAACAGATGCGTACAGCGGCGACCGCTCCGGTAGGCGCGGGTGAGTAGTAGTCGCGAAAACACACTATTAGTGAACGTTCCTCTGAACATCTGTTTCTCGCGATGAGAAAGGATAGGCACACATGGGTATTGCAACTATGCTTGGTTCGCCTGTTAAGAGGCGTGAAGACCCGCGCCTGATTACTGGTCAGGCGACCTACGTTGATGATATCAAACTACTCGGTATGCTCCATATGGCGGTACTTCGCAGCCCTTATGGACATGCTCGCATTAACAGCATTAACGCCGAAGCTGCCCGTCAATATCCTGGCGTTGTGGCTGTGTACACAGCGGAAGATTTGAAAGGTGCGGTGGGCAACATTGCGGTTGGCGTTCCTTTGGGAAAGATGACCGAGGGGATGGGCATCCATGGCCCGCTGGCCGAGGGCAAAGTACGTTTCTATGGTGATCCAGTCGCTGTTGTAATCGCGGACGATCGCTATACGGCTCGTGATGCACGGGATTTGATCGAGGTCGATTACGAGCCGCTGCCAGCTGCCATCGACATTGAGAAGGCCATGCAGCCCGGTGCGCCGCTGCTGTATGAAGAGTTCGGCACGAATGTAGTTTTCGGTATGCATCCACCGACGGAAGAGATCGACAAGGTTTTCGAGCAGACCAAAGCCGATGGTGGTGTTGTTGTCAAGACGCGCCTGGTGAATCAGCGACTTGCTCCTATGTCTATAGAGACTCGCGGCGTAGTGGCCGAGTTCCGCAAGGCGGATAAGATGCTTACCATCTGGAGTTCGTCACAGATCCCGCACCTACTGCGTGACATCCTGGCTGCGACAGTTGGACTTCCCCAGCACCAGGTGCGTGTGATTGTACCCGAAGTGGGTGGTGGCTTTGGCTCGAAGCTCAATGTCTACCCCGAAGAGCTTGTGGCTGCTTACGCTACTATGAAGCTGGGCCATCCCGTCAAGTGGATTGAGGACCGCAGTGAGGCCCTGGCAGCGACGATCCATGGACGCGACCAGGTCGACTATGTGGAGGCTGCGGCGACCAGGGATGGCAAAGTGACAGGTCTGAAGGTATATGGAATCTCTGACCTTGGTGCATATTCCCAGCTTTTCACCAATGTGATCATGATTGCCTTTGGGTTCCCTGTGTCTTGTGGTGCTTATGATATCCGGAACCTTCACCTTAGTGCCGACACCGTCTTCACGAATAAGGCTCCCACAGATGCCTATCGTGGAGCTGGACGACCCGAAGCGACCTTCATAGCAGAGCGAGTCATGGACCTGGTGGCACGCGAATTGGGCAAGGACCCGGTTGAGGTACGTAGAATCAACTTCATCAAGCCAGAGCAGTTCCCATATAAGTCTGCTGCCGGGGCAGTTTATGATACCGGCAACTATGAACTTGCCCTGAACAAAGCCTTGCAGATAGCGGATTACCAGGGCCTGCGTGCCGAACAGGCTCGAAAGCGTGCCGAAGGTAAGCTGATGGGCATCGGCGTATCCACCTATATCGAGATCTGTGGTTTTGGACCTAAAGGGACTGCGCCGGTTGGCCTTTATGAAAGTGCCCGTGTGCGTGTCGAGCAGAGTGGCACCGTGATGGTCTACACTGGCTCGTCTCCTCATGGACAAGGCGAGGAGACGACATTTGCTCAAATTGTCGCTGAGGAATTTAGTATCCCGATTGACAATGTGTTGATTATGCACGGTGATACGGATTCAACGCCTGAGGGGCGTGGCACGTATGGAAGTCGTACTACTGCGGTTGGAGGATCTGCCGTCTTTACTGCTGTCCAAAGGCTTAAAGAGAAGATGAAGCTGATCGCCTCTCATATGTTAGAGGCAAGCCCCAGCGATGTGACGCTGGAGGATGGCAAGTTCTCGGTTGCTGGTTCGCCACAGAAGGCGGTCTCCTTTAATGAGGTGGCTACGGCTGCCAATTTCTCAAATACGCTTGCTCCTGGTATCGAACCTGGGCTCGAGACGACGGTCTTCTGGGAGCCACAAGCGTGTGTCTTCCCCAATGGTACGCATATCTGCGTAGTCGAGGTAGATAAAGATACTGGAGTAGCAGAGATTAAACGGTTTATAGCTGTCGACGATTGCGGGCGGCAGCTCAACCCTATGCTTGTTGAAGGGCAGGTTCATGGTGGTATTGCGCAGGGTGTTGGCCAGGCAATGTATGAGGGAGTCATCTATGGTGAGGATGGCCAGCTTCTAACGGCAACGCTGACGGACTATGCTATGCCAATTACCACGGAGCTTCCCAGCTTTGAGACTGACAGCACTGTCACATTGACTACTGTCAATCCGCTTGGCGTGAAGGGTGTCGGTGAGGCCGGTACAATCGGTTCTACGCCGGCAGTTGCAAGCGCGGTTGCCGATGCGCTGGGTGTCGCGAATGTTGATATGCCGTTTACGTCTGAGAAGCTGTGGAAGATCATTCACCAGAAGTAAGGTAAGAAGGAGAAAAGAGTATGTCTGTTCCAGCAGCATTTGATTACCATCCCGCTACATCGGTGGATGAGGCTATAGCTCTTCTGCAACAATATGGAGATGAAGCCAAGTTACTGGCAGGCGGCCATAGCCTGTTGCCGACGATGAAACTGCGCCTGGCACAGCCCGGGCACAGAAGTATGTAACAATTGAGCGTTCGGACGTTCTCAAGCGATATTTCGCTTTGTTGCCAGAGGGAACGGCGGAGATCGGCGATCAGCAAGTACGTAATCTAGGCACCATCGGGGGCAGCGTTGCTCACTCCGATCCTGCTGCCGATATGCCTGGAATTGTGCTGGCACTGAAAGCCGATATTCTGGCGCAGGGTCCGAATGGTGTGCGTACAATAAAGGCTGACGATTTCTTCATGGATTTGTTCCAGACTGCGCTGCAGCCGGACGAGGTTATCACCGAAATTCGCTTTGCCAAACCGCCTGCTCATACCGGGAGCGCGTATACGAAACTCCCCAACAAGGCATCGCACTATGCGGTGGTAGGATGCGCGGCGGTTGTCAGTTTAGATAATGACGGCACCTGCACTTCTGCCAGCGTGGTCATCACGGGAGCGTCGGTCAAGCCGACAAGGGCCAGTAGTGTGGAGGCGGCGCTGGTTGGTAAGAAACTGGACGAGGCAACGATAGCCGATGCCGCGAGCCACGCGGCGGATGGACTGGAGTTGGTGTCGGATATCCATGGCTCTAAGGACTATCGAGCCCAGATGGCTA
>WNFG01019049.1_pt1 | contig 10702 bp, 10 predicted proteins | sample 5400431 | NCBI WGS metagenome assembly WNFG01 (sample SAMN13153346, study PRJNA577476) | soil metagenome | isolation source: 120 cm saprolite under Douglas fir tree site 2 hole 3 replicate 2 | place: USA:California | collected 2015-04-18
CTCTGGCGTGACGCCTTTCCAACCTCAGTGCAGCCCTGACTTCGCCACCTCTCCGTAGAACTTCTGCAACACGTAGAACGCCTGTTTACGCTGTCCTCTGTCGGAAATAAGGCCCTTGCGGTTATGGAAATCCTGGATCCCCGCAAGCGGACGACGAGGGGAACGAAAGTCCATGAGCAGCCACGGAGACATTCCGGCCAGTGACGGTATCTGCCGCAGCATGCTGATCTGATGTTCGAAGAGACTCGCCTGGTATTCCTCGGTGAAGCGGGTTCCCGCGTCACCATGCTTTCCATAGACGGCGCCCGCTCCGAATTCGCTGACAATCAATGGCTTCTGATAGGGACTGGCCCAGCGGATCGCGTCCGCCTCCTCGGGCCGGTGCTCGTACCAGCCGACATATTCGTTCAGTCCCAAAACGTCGAGATATGCTCCCAAGGAATCATCCAGGGATCTCGTGTTCGTTCCTGCCGGTCGAGTGTGGTTCATAGCGGAGGTCAGCAGCCGGGACGGGTCCAGGTTTCGAGCGTATTCCGCCATCGTTTTCAAGAATTCTGTGCGAGCGGTTCCGGGAGGGGTTTCATTCGAAAGTGACCACAGGACAATCGAAGCGCGGTCATGGTCGCGAGTGATGATATCGCGCAACTGCGCCTCCGCATTCTCAAGAGTCGCGGGATTCTGCCAGGCGATGTCCCAGTAGGCCGGAACTTCTTCCCAAACCAGCAGCCCCATGCGATCGGCAAGACGCACCATCCCTTCGTTATATGGATAGTGCGCGAGCCGAACGAAATTGCAACCCAGTTCTTTCACCCACTCCAGCAACATCCGATCCTCTTCTTCGGAGACAATACGTCCACCTCGGAAGGGCGCTTCCTCATGCAGGGAAATTCCGCGCAGAAAAATCGGTTTCCCGTTGAGAAGGATTTGCGTACCCCGCGTCTCGATAGTGCGAAATCCAATCTGATCCTCCACCGTGTCTGCGCCGGAGGAGATGACGACCCGGTAGAGCTTTGGGTCTTCCGGTGACCACAGCTTGAGCTTCGCGGGGAAACTAAATTCCGCATGTCCGTTCGCGTCTGTGTTGACGCTCTTCTTCAGACCGATCTCTGGAATTTCGACAGCAACCGTTTGCGGGTCCTTGACACCGCTTAATTGCACCCAGCCGGCGAGTTGGTCGGCAGTGCCCTTTGCCAGTTGCAGAAAATAATCCTGCACAAGTGTATCGGGCACTTCCACTAGGTCCACGCTGCGAGTAAGTCCACCATAGTTCCACCAATCGGTGCTCATAGCAGGAACGGCATCGGGACGTCGAACACTGCTGACTTCGACCACCAGGCTGTTCTGGCCTTCCAGCACTTTTGAGGTGACTTCAAAAATAAATGGGGTGAATCCGCCTTCGTGTTCCCCGATCTTTTCGCCATTCAAATACACGCGGGCCAGGTAGTTTGCGGCTCCGAAATTCAGGACCGTCCTGAAGTGACCACGCTTGTGATAGGAAAAGTATCTCTGATACCAGACTGGGCCTTCGTAGAACAGCAATGTGTCCCGCTGGGTGTTCCAGTCACCGGGAACTTTCAGGGTACCGGCAGTATCGAAGTCGTACTCAACCAGGTCACTCTTGTCTTTGGCCTTGCGGTTCTCGTAGAAGCGCGACCCCAGGCCGATCTCGTAGGGATCAACAATCGCATTCCAGTTCCCGTCAAGATTCAGCCGGGGACGCCCCGCGATGTTCGTAATCAGGTTGGAAGGAGCAGGCGCCGCGAAGGCAAGCGCAGAGAACACAAGCAGGAGAGGGATTACGATTACAGATCGCATATGTACGGGCACCGAATCGTCCCCACGGCAATTCTCTTACATCGCTGGTTGAAAATACAAAGGCCCCGATCATAATGTGATCGGGGCCAAACTTCTACGGAACTGTGCCGAACTAGTCGCCAGCGGCTGAAGCCTGGGTCAGAGGCGCAGCGATCAAGCGTCCATTGGGTGCGGCTACCAACCCTTGCTCGATCTCCGAGAGCTTCACGCGCTTGATGTCCCAGGCCAATCCAAGCGTTTTCAGCGCCCAGATGCCGTACCAGTTCATGTCGATCTCGTACCAGCGGAATCCGTGCTGCGCCGCAGTCGGGTTCGCGTGGTGATTGTTGTGCCAGCCCTCGCCGAATGTCAGCAAAGCTACCCACCAGCTGTTGGTGGAAAGATCGCGGGTAGCAAACCGGCGTGTGCCCCAGGAATGTGTCGCCGAATTGACCAGCCAGGTCGCATGCAGGCCAACCACGGTGCGCATGAAGATGCCCCACATCAGGAAAGGCAGCCCACCGATCGCCAGCAGAATGCCGCCCAGCACGATTATGGGAACGTAGTGATATTTTGTGATCCAGACGTGGAACTTGTCTTTGGCGAGGTCGGGGACGTACCGGGCCAGCGTGGTCGTGTCATGGTGCATCGACTTGCCCATGAGGATCCAGCCCATGTGCGCCCACCATTTGCCGTCGTTGGGAGAATGCGGATCGCCATCCTGGTCCGAGAACTGATGATGAATGCGGTGCGTGGCCACCCAGAAAATCGGTCCGCCTTCGAGCGCCAGCGTAGCGCAAACCGTAAGGAAGTACTCCACCCACTTCGGCGTCTTATAACCGCGATGGGTGAGCAGGCGGTGATAGCTCATGCCAATGCCCAGGCTGCCCGACACCCACCACAAAAAGGCTGCGACGAAAAATGCCTTCCAGGTGAAAAAGAAGAGTGCCGCGATCGCTCCAACGTGAAACAGAGCCATGAACGTGGCTGTGATCCAGTTGATTTCATCTTTTGCGGCTTGCGGTTTTTCCAGATCTTGCAGTTCCATTTCCAAGATAGGCCCTCAGTCCTTGGGTCTTCAGTTACGATGACCCTGTGATTAAGCTATCAAGACAAGGTCGGAGGTGACTGTAATACTTGTGTAATAGCGAGATTTGGCTGGTTACGGGGGTAACGAAACGGGAACAAGCCCGCCGGCTTTGACCACGCCCGAATTTAAGAGGAACCTTATCTTGAATCTGAGATCGACTTGGCACGATCAGAAGGACGTTCTGAAACACACCGGAGTCCTATGACTGAAACATCGGTTTTGACCACGTCCCTACCCACAATTGACGAAGTCAGAGCGGCCCAGGAACTTGTGTATTCGGTGATGCAGCCCACGCCGCAAATTGTGTGGCCTCTGCTGTGCCAAGGGCTTGGAACCGAAGTATGGGTGAAACATGAGAACCACACCCCGATCGGCGCCTTCAAGGCCCGTACCGCCGTGGTTTATGCGGCAGAACTGTTTCGCGGAACCAGCGGCATCACGGGTCTGGTTACCGCCACTCGCGGCAATCACGGCCAGTCCGTCGCCCTCGCCGCACGCCGGTTCAATGTGCCCGCCCACCTGGTCGTGCCGCACGGCAACAGCCGCGAGAAAAACGCGGCCATGCGGGCACAGGGCGCGAACCTGATCGAGTTCGGCAGCGATTATCAGGAAGCGAAAGAGCATTCACAAAAGCTGGCCGACGAGCACAGCTGGCATTTCGTTCCCCCATACCATCACAACATCGTCAAGGGCGTGGCGACCTACTGGATTGAGTTCTTCTCCGCCGTCTCCGATGTGGACACCGTCTATGTGCCGATCGGGCAAGGCTCGGGAATCTGTTCCTGCTGCGCTGTTCGCAACGGACTGAATCTGAAGACGAAAATTGTGGGCGTGGTCGCTGATGGCGCGCCCGCATATGCGCTTTCGTTTGAGGCTGGGCGCAGCGTCTCAGCCCCGGTGACCACACTTCTTGGCGACGGAATGGCTTGCCGTGTTCCCCATGAAGAATCGCTTGCTGTGATTCTGCAGAATGTCGATCACATCGTGCGCGTCACCGAAGAAGAGCTTCGTCAGGCCATGAAGATCTACTTTGTCGACACTCACAACGTCGTCGAAGGAGCCGGAGCGGCGGGACTGGCCGCGGCCCTGAAGGAGAAGCGGTCGTTGAAGGACAAGCGGGTGGGTCTGGTCATCAGCGGCGGCAACGTGGATCACGACGTTTTTGCGAAGGTCCTGCAGGATTAAGTTCTTGCAAGAATTGAACTGATCTTCTCCGCGCTTTCGCCAAAGAGCGAAAGCCGACTGCTGACCCGGTGTCCGTAGCGTTCTCTACGCAGCAACCTTCCCCTTCACCTGGACTCCCGCCCACTTCTCCAGAAGAGTCAACGTGGCGGCATAATCCAGATCCTGGTTACCATCCTCTGTGGCCATTTCGTAGATCTCTTCCACGGTCTCGAGCGCCGGGAGCTTTACGCGTACCTCCTTCGCCGCCTCAAGAGTCAACCGGATATCCTTATGCATCAGCCGCAGCGGAAAATTCGGAGTAAAGTCGCGATTCAGAATGAACGGCGCTTTGTATTCGACCACCCCCGATCGCACCATAGTGGCGTCGATCAGTTGCAGCAGTTTCTCGGCGTCCACACCCAGTTTCGTCGCGAGCGTTAACGCCTCCGCGAATCCCTCGAAGATCACTGCGATTTGAAGGTTCATGGCAAGCTTCGTGGCCTGCCCCTTGCTGGTCTCCCCCATGCGGAAGATCTTCTTTCCCATCGCGGCGAACAGCGGCTTCAGGCGCTCGATCTGCGATTCCTCTCCGCCCACGATGAAGACCAGCGTCCCATCCCGCGCGCCAATCTTCGATCCGGTCATCGGGGTGTCTACCCATGCGACGCCCTTTGCAGCCACGCGTTCAGCAAATTTCTGCGTTGCCGCGGGAGAGATAGTGCTCGAGTCCGCGATGATCATGCCCTCCATCAACGACTGCTCCACACCGTCGCGCCCAAAGACCACGGTCTCCACCGCGTCCGTGTCGGAAACGCACATCCAAACCACTTCCGCGCCCTGCGCCGCGGCCGCGGGAGTCGGAGCGATGTTCGCACCTTCCACCACTTTTCCCGGCGTGCGATTCCACACCGTCACTTCGTGTCCCGCCTTGGCAAGATTCGTCGCCATGGAATGTCCCATGATTCCCAACCCTAAAAAAGCTACGCGCATTCTCAGCCTCTTCCTTTTCTCGTATCGGATGTCGCTTGAGGAACGATTATTTCATCCCCCCTCTGCTGTTTTCATCTTTAATTTCGTCCGGTGAAAACCCTTGCCTCACGGTCCCTCCGGCGGATGAGCTCTCAGGAACTCTTAGTTTCCACAGTAACTTTTCCAACTTGACCGTCGGAACCAAAAATGAGCCATCTGAACTAAAATAGACCCGGCGACCTTAATTGCTCATCTATTAAGCAAGCCGCGATGTAAGATGCGGAGCGGTTGCGTTCGCACTCCGCACCCGGCAGCAACAAAGGTAGTATCGAACGCTGGCTCCCCTTCCTGACTCACATTTGACGACGGATGGAACAGCCTCGGGCTCTGTAGCAGGATGATCAAAGCAACGCTTCGCAATCCGGCCCTGCGTAAACGCGCCAGCCAGTTCGGACGCCTGGTCCGCCACTCGGCCGTTACGCCACGCTGCGGTGAAACTCACACGCCACGGCTCGCCAGTAATGGAGAACTCGGCGTGACCTTCATCGGACACGCCAGCTTCTTCGTGCAGATTGGCGGTCGCAGTGTCGTCATCGATCCCAATTTCGCCCGCTGGCTTTTCGTACTCAAGAGATTGCGCCGACCGGGATTGCGCGTCCGCGACCTGCCGCCCATCGACATGGTCCTGGTAACGCACGCGCACTTTGATCATTTACATCGTCCCTCGCTGCGCGCCATCGTACAGAACAACCTGCAGACCCGTGGGACTGCTCCAGCCATCATCGTCCCCAGCCACGTTTCGGATCTCGTCTCCGACCTCGGCTTTTCCGAGATTATCGAGCTCGACTGGTGGAACAGTTCCCGTCACGGCAGCGTGGCGGTGACGCATGTGCCATCACGGCATTGGGGTTTCCGGCTTCCGCGAGATCGGACGCCGCCTGTCGCCCGAGCTCGCGCTGCTCCCCATCGGGGCATACAATCCGCCGCAATTCCGCAACGTGCACGCTAATCCTGCCGATGCCACCCGCGCCTTCGTCGACCTCAATGCCCGCTGGATGGTCCCTATGCACTACGGCACCTTCCGTCTCTCGCACGAACCCATCGATGAGCCGCTGCAGTTGCTCGATCAGGAGGCCCGCAAAGCGGGGGTTAAGGACCGGGTCTTCGTGCTCGAAGAGGGTGTTACGAAGTTCTTCTGACCCGCATTTCTCACACACTTCGACTCATTTGTTTTGCCGATCTGGCTTAATTCTATAGCGCTCTTTTGTCGATCCGCGGGCCTGCGCTTTTGGTGGTAAACTTCCTGCCGCGAACTTACAAGAGGAGGTCGTCATGCCCACAAAGCCCATACCCGATGGTTACCACTCCATTACCCCGTTCATGACCGTGCGCGACGCCGCCCGCGCCATCGATTTCTACAAGCAGGCCTTCGGCGCCAAGGAAAGAGGCGTCATGAAAGGTCCGGACGGCAAAGTCATGCATGCCGAACTGCTCATCGGTGATTCCATCGTTATGCTGTCCGACGAATTTCCCGAGTTCGGTGCTTTGTCCCCACAATCCACGGGTGGCGCCGGCATGGGCCTGCACATTTATGTCGAAGACGTTGATTCCGCCTTCGATCGCGCGGTGAAAGCCGGAGCCACCGTAGAAATGCCGGTCGGCGACATGTTCTGGGGAGACCGCTACGGCAAGCTGAGGGATCCGTTCGGCCACAAATGGTCAATGGCCACGCACACCGCAGACCTGTCCATGGAAGAAATGAAGCGCGGAATGGACGAAGCCATGGCCAAGATGCCCGTGCAGAAGAGCGCCTAGCGCGAGTGACCTACAGCCCGTGCAGGGACAGCCAACACGGCTGCCCCCCGCGCGGGCAAAACTCCACAGGCAGCACCGCAAGGGTGTCGCGGCTGCGCACGAGATCACTAAATCAACGTGCCTAGCCAGAAATCTGGCTGAGCAGACCGATGTCGCCCAAGTAGTTCCTGAAAGCGCTGCTCGGAGCTAGTAAGCCATCAGGATTCGCAGATCGCGCAGGTTGTTCCCGGTCGGCCCCGTCTCGATCGCATCGCCCAGTGCCTGAAAGAACGGGTAAGCATCAAATCTCTCGAGTGCTATGCCAGCCTCAAGTCCTCGGACGCGGGCTCGCTCAAGAGTCATGCCGTCGGCCAAAGCACCCGCGGCCGGACTGTTGCCATCGATCCCGTCCGTCCCTGCGCTGAGCACAGTAACACTCTCGCCGCTGATCTTCGTTGCGCACGCCAGCGCGAACTGCTGATTGCGTCCGCCCATGCCGCCGTTCGTGACCTTCACCGTCACCTCTCCTCCCGAGATCAGACAGACGCGGCCGAACTCTTTCTTGAGATCGCGGAGCCGGGTCAACAAATATTCCGCTGCTCGCTCGTAGTCCCAGTCATCACAAGAATTATCCACTCGCACCACAAATCCCGCAGCCTCGGCTGCGGCCTGCGCCTGCTCCACGGCCGTTTGGTTCGATAACAACAGCCACCACCGCGAACGGTGGAAAACTGGATCATCGGATTTCGGAGTCTCTTCGAGGGCGTGTCGCTCAAACAACTCTCGCGTCGACGGTGGAAGCTGTCTTGGCAACTCATATTTTTCGGCGATGCGATAACAATCTTCCACTGTAGTCGTGTCCGGCATGGTCGGACCAGACGCCAGAGCGTCGGGCGTATCGTCGGGAACATCGGAGACCAGCAGCGAAACCTGCTGTGCCGGAAATGCCCTCCGTGCGAGGCGTCCACCCTTGACAGAAGAAAGATGTTTGCGAATCGTGTTGATCTCGGCGATGGGCGCGCCAGAGTGTACCAGTACTGAGTAGGTCGCGACCAAGTCGTCGAGTGAGATTTCATCGTCAATCGGCTTCTCCACGATCGACGACCCCCCACCACTCAGTAGAAAGATGACCAGCGACGACTCCGTTTGCGCCTCGAGTGCCTTCAGCATCGCACTCGCCGCCTGGATGGACTCTGCATTCGGCGTAGGATGTCCACCGCGGAAATAGCGAAAACCGCGCACCTGCGTGGACCGCTCCACCGAGGTTGCCACGATGCCTTCGAGCGAAGAACCGAGCTGCTCGGTTAAGGCCTGCACCATCGTGTGCCCAGCCTTGCCAATCGAAATAACGAAGGCATTCGAATAAGCCTGCAAGTCGTAAAGGTCTTCACGGACGCGCAGTACCCCATGCTCGCAATGCACGTGTTGAGCGAATGCCCTGTCAATGGAGGCCTCAGCAAGGGCCTGCTGGAAAATTTCACGTGCGGTCTCGCGCATGCGGCGAAACTGACCTTCGCGATCGGCGCCTGCGGACATGGCAAGGATTATAAAGACCGGGCGCTCAGATATTAGGGTCAGGAAGGGTGAGAGCCGAGAGTCTGTTTCACCCACGCCTCGATCGCTTCCCTCAACTCCCGCAACCTGCCTTCAAAAAAATGATCCGCACCCTCAACGACTACCAACTTCTTCGGCTGCGGAACAGCCGCCACCAGCGACTCCAGCTTCGCACGCGGGCCGAACGGGTCCCGGGCCCCACTGACAAACAACTTCGGTTTCGCGCAATCTTGCAGGAAGTCGAGGTTGTAGACGCGCGGCTCTTCGGTATCCGCCGCCACGGGGATCGCCGGAACTCCAACGCCGATCAGCGCCTTCACGCGTGCATCGGGACAGGCCGCCCGCAGGCCAACCGCGGCGCCAAATGAGAATCCCGCAAACACCAGCGGCAGGTGAAACTCCACCTCAAGCCAGTCGAGCGCGGGCCGCACATCGTCGACTTCTCCGTTGCCGTGATCGTGTTCGCCCTCGCTCAAACCGGTCCCGCGGAAGTTGAAGCGCAGCACGGGGAATCCAAAGCTGTTCAACGCCTTCATGGTATGGAACACGACCTTGTTGTGCAGCGTACCCCCAAACAACGGATGGGGGTGGCAAACCACCGCGGCGTGCGTCGCGTCTTCAGACCCCGTGTTCAGCAGCGCCTCAAGCCTGCCAACCGGGCCTTCTAGAAAGAGCGAACGGATCGATGAGCCGAAAGGATTCACATCGTCAGATTACATGGAGAAGTCACAAGTAAGAAGTTCCCGGTCTACTGCGACGGTTGCTGTCAATGCTTTCCAGACAGGCTCATGGTTCTGTAGTTGAACAACATTCGATAGAATGAGAGGTTCCGTAGCCACTGCCCATATGACAGTATCCCGCGTCAGAATACCGCTTCTAGACCTGAAGGCGCAGTACCACAGCATCAAGCCAGAGATCGATGCGGCCATCGCCGGAGTGCTGGAGAGCGGCCACTTCGTACTCGGCACCGACGTAGCTGCCTTTGAAGAAGAGTTCGCCGCCTATTGCGGAACTACGGAGTGCATCGCGCTGAATTCCGGAACCAGCGCATTGCACCTGGCTCTGCTGGCCGCGGGAGTGGGTCCAGGCGATGAAGTAATCACCGTGCCCTTCACATTTATCGCCAGCGTGGCGGCAATTGGCTATGTTGGGGCGCGGGCAGTGCTCGTCGACATTGATCCTTCTTTGTTCACGCTTGATCCAGAAGGGATTGAGAAGGCGATTACGCCTCGCACCAAGGCCATTCTCCCTGTTCATCTTTACGGACAGACCGCGGACATGGCTCCGATCGTCGAGGTGGCGCGCCGTCATGGACTGGTGGTCATCGAAGATGCCGCGCAGGCACACGGGGCGAAATACGGAGGGAGACCTGCAGGTAATCTCGGCGACATCGGCTGCTTCAGTTTCTATCCCGGAAAGAATCTTGGAGCTTACGGAGAGGGAGGCGCGGTAACCACGAACAATCCCGAGTACGCGCGTACGATTCGCATGCTGCGGGACTGGGGGCAGGACCGCAAGTACCACCACATTCTGCGGGCCTTCAACTATCGAATGGAGGCGTTGCAAGGCGCCATCCTTCGGGTGAAGCTAGGGCATCTGGAAGAGTGGACGGAAGCACGCCGTATGCATGCCATGGAATACAACGAATTGTTAGCAGGCTGGGGCTTGGAGATTCCGAAGCAGATGGGTTGGGCGCGGCATGTCTATCACGTGTACACAGTTCGGACTAAGGAGCGCGACAGCCTCCAGGCTAAATTGGAAGCAAAAGGGATTCAGACTGCCGTTCACTATCCAGTTCCCGCACATCTCCAGCCTGCATTTGCCGATCTGGGTTACGGTGTGAATTCGTTTCCCGTTGCTGAAGCTGCATCGAAGCAAGTACTCTCCCTGCCGATGTACCCTGAACTATCTACCGAGGCAATCGAAGAGGTTTGCCGGGTCGTGAAGAAGACCGTCTCCAAGGGGCAAGCCGTTTGCCATCCTTGACGTCAGTCGAATGACGTCATTGTCCACCTAGCTGCGAATCGTCTTCTCCAAAACGCTCGAGGCCAGCGAAATGAGTTCGTCCACATGTTGCCTCCAGCTGAATGCAGTTGAGCGCGTCCCTCCCGCCTGAGATAGCTGGTTGGCCAAGTCCTTCGATTGGACAATTTCAGCAATTTGCTCAGCTAGCACCTGTGCTGAGAAACGTGGAAAGTAAATCGCCGCATCCCCACAGATCTCCCGGTGGACAGCGAGGTCAGAGGCGACGATTGGCAGTCCGCACGCCATAGCTTCCACCAGCGGATGAGCAAATGTCTCGGTGTACGCCGGAGTCACGTAAACGTTTGACTGACG
>WNFG01010037.1_pt1 | contig 10698 bp, 13 predicted proteins | sample 5400431 | NCBI WGS metagenome assembly WNFG01 (sample SAMN13153346, study PRJNA577476) | soil metagenome | isolation source: 120 cm saprolite under Douglas fir tree site 2 hole 3 replicate 2 | place: USA:California | collected 2015-04-18
CGTAACCGCTGGTCAGGGCAGTGTGTCGGTGGTACGTGGCATGACTCGAAGGCGGTCTACTGTGCACTCGGGAGGGATTGCGGCAGGCCGAATATGGGGAGGACAGTGTTTTCGAAGCGGGTCATGGCGCCGATTCGGTCGCCGGCGAGGGTGAGGACGAAGAGGCCGACTCCGTGGATGCCGGTGGGGGTGTGCCGGTAGACCCCGAATGCCGGCTGACCGTTGGCTCGCGTCGGCACCAGTTCGAATCTCTGTACCGAGCCGAAAATGAATGCGCAGAAGCGGGCCACGCTGTCTCGGCCCTGGTATTCCAGCGGCATCGGTGGCATCGACATGAAGACGTCGTCGGTCAACAGAGCCACCAACGCGTCGATGTCGGCAGATTCGTAGGCGCTGACGAACTTCGCCACGATCGCGTCCTCGGCAGGTGAGTCGCTAGCAGGCGGCTGCTCTCGGGCAGTAGTCACCGGCAGTCGGCGCTGCATTCCTGCACGCGCGCGTTTGAGGGCGCTTTTGACCGATTCGACGGTCGTGTCCAGCATGTCGGCTACTTCGTTCGCGTGGAATCCGAGGACGTCGCGCAGGATGAGGACGGCGAGCTGGCGAGGCGGCAAGATCTGCAGGGCGGTCACAAAGGCCAGGGAAATGGATTCGGTTTGCTCGTAGCGCGCCTCCGGACCGAGCGGCACACTGACCGCACCGTCCAGAAGGGCGTCGGGATAGGGCTCGAGCCAGTGGATTTCGCCGAGTCCAGTGGGTTCCGGTGGTTCGATTCCCGGGATGTCCCACTGCTTTGCAGGACGTCGGCGAGCAGAGCGCAGCGCGTCGAGGCACCGGTTGGTGGCGATGCGGTAGAGCCAGGTGCGAAGTGAGGCGCGCCCGTCGAATCGTTCGAGACCTCGCCAAGCGGCGAGCATCGTGTCCTGGACAGCGTCCTCGGCATCCTGAAACGATCCGAGCATCCGGTAGCAGTGCACCTGTAGCTCGCGACGGTGTGGCTCGGTCAGCGCTCGGAATGCCTCGCCGTCGCCGGCCTGCGCCCTCGACATCAGGTCCGTTCTCGCCAACCCCACTCCCGCCACCTCATTCCTTGTGTGCAGTTCCATCCTGTATGGACGCCGGCCAAGGCGCGAACGGGGCGGTCGCGGAGCCTGCTGGGGCGGCGGCGGCTGCTGATCGCCGGGACCGCGCTGTTCGCGGTCTCCTCGCTGGCCTGCGGGTTGGCCGACAGCCAGGGGCTGCTGGTCGGCGCCCGGCTCGCCCAGGGCTTCGGGGCGGCGATGATGTCCCCGGCCGCGCTGTCCATCCTGACCACCACCTTCCAGGACTCCGACCGGCACAAGGCGCTGGGCGTGTGGGCCGGGATCAGCGGGCTGGCCGGCTGCTCACCCAGCGTGCGCACCCTCGCCGAACTGCTGCACCGTGCGGGCGCGGTGCGGGCGATGGAGCTCGACATCAACACCGAGTGGGTCTCGTTCATGACCTACGACAGCATCCGCGACCCCATCAACCCGCCCGCCACCAAGCTTCTCCCCGAATTCCGTCAAAACGGGGGACGCTACTTCAACACCGACGAACGCGACTTCGTCGCCGTCTACAGCCGTTAGCCTTGCACGAATTCGTAGGTGTAGAACACCAGGCCGTCACCGATCTTTCGTGTGTTGACCAGGTGCAGCGGCTTCTTGTCGCTGGTCTCGTCGAAGATACGCAGGCCGGTTCCCAGCACGACCGGGAAAACTACCAGCCGCAGTTCATCGGCCAGGTTCTGTTCTATCAGTGTGCGCACGAGCTGATAGCTGCCGTAGACCAGGATTTCCCCGTCCACTTTCCGCTTCAGCTCCGAAATCTCCTTTACCGCATCGCCGTTGAGGACCGTGGTGTTGCTCCACTGAGGATGTTCGAGAGTCGACGACACGACGTACTTGGGGAGGCTGTTCATTCTGTCCGCCCACTCGCGGCTTACGCGGACATCCTGCGATGGCCTCCGGGACGCGAACCACTCAAAGCTCCGCCTGCCCAGCAGTAGCGCCTCGACACCCAGCGCTTCCTCCGTCTCGTTGGCGGTCCAGTCTTCGAGGTCCTTGCCCACGAACTGGTGGAACCAGCCGCCCAGCTCGAAGCCTTCCTGGCCGTCCGGGTCCTGGACCACTCCATCGAGTGTGACATTTGTGCTGATGACGATCTTTCCCATTTCCGTGCTCCTTTGACAATGTTGTCGGCTATCACTGGTCTAGACGCCGCGGCATCGGAAAAGGAGGCGCCCCCGGCCCGACCGCCCAGCAGCAGGAACCCGCCATAGGTGATCAGATAGCCGCTGACCACCCACTGCAGGTTCTGCACCGAGAACCCCAGATGCGTACGGATGGTCGGCAGCGCGACGTTCACGATCGCGCCGTCCATGACGTCCAGGAACGTCACCGCGCACAGCAGCGCCAGCGTGACCTTGCCGCGCCCGGTCGCCAGGAGCGACCCCTCCGGCGGTGCCGTCGATGCGGTCATGGCGTCGCTCACGACCCGGCGGCTTCCATCACGGGGCCGACCTCGACCCCGCCGCCGACCCGCATCACCGGGCAGTCCTTGGCCAGCGCCAGCGCGGAGTCCATGTCCTCGGCGGGCACCACCGAGTAGGCGACCATCCGGGAGTCGCTGCCGCCGACCTCGCCGAGCGAGGCGTAATCGGTCACCGCGTTGCCGACGTCCACCAGGGCCGAGCCCAGCCCGCCGAACCAGGCCTGCCACTCGGCCGGCGTCCCGGCGTTGGGCCTGTAGTCGGAGGGCACACGGAAGGAGAAAACGTACTTGGCCATGATCTGTGGTCCTGTTCTGTATCCGGGGCGCGCCCCGGACTGGGACCGCCTCCAAGCCCAATTCGCGGGCCCGGCGGCGTCTTTATCGTTGAGCGAGCCGAACGCGCCCCTGCGGAAAGAAGAAAAGCGAGGATGCGGGGCTTGAGCGACAACGGAACGGCCAGTGGCGATAGCGGGCTGAAGGCCGCCTGGTTGGGTTGAGCAATAGAACCGTGTCACCAGCCCCAAATGAGCGTGATCGTGCTGGTCAGACGGAGAAGTCGCTGATGACGTCGTCGTAGCGCTGATGGGCGCAAATGAGGGCCCAGGCTGGAGTAGCCAGGACTGACCCGCCGGGCATCTGACTTGTCAGACCGGGCACTGGCACTTCGTCACCGAAGGTGACAGCTCAGCGAGCGTGCGGCACGCGATATCCGCCGATATGCACCGGAAGTGACTTGTCTGGCCAGGCCGTAGATGGGCGGGCGCGAATGGATGATCTGCGCGCGGGCGGCGACGATCTCTCAGAGGTCATGTCTGCTGGTTTGCGGCCGATGTTGATCCTGGTGGTTAATTCCAGGTCTGCGGCGAGGCCGAGTTCGAGGCGGGCCAGGTGGCTGATTCGCCGCCGGTCTAGCGGGGTGCCGGTCCAGTAGGCGTGGAGCCGGAGGAGGTTGCATGCGCGACGGCCAGCTCGTCCTGCTTCGCCTGCGAGGCCGGGGCCGCTAGGAGGTCATCGGCGTGCCGTAGCGGCGGGCCCAGTCCTGCGACACGTACATCAGCCTCCACTCGGGCAAGCGGGTCGTCGTTCCTTGTTCGGTAATCTGGGTAACGCCTCGGGGGTGCCGGTTAGCTGGCGATGCCGATGACTTGGCCGATGGTCCCAGGCTGGCCGAGCACGGCGAGCATGTAGTGGGCGAGGTCGGCGCGGGGGACCGACCGGCCGCCGCGCACGTTCCGCCCCACGGCGGTGCGGTAGTGGCCGGTGAGCGGCTTGCCGGTGAGTTGCGGCGGGCGGAGGATGGTCCAGTCCAGGCCGGACTCGCGCAGGATGTCTTCCATCCGCGCCAGGTCGTCGTAGACCTTGCCGAACAGGGCCTTGGCGATCCGCTCGCCGACCTGCCGCATGAGGAACCCGTCGCCGGGGTCGTGCCTGGGCGGGTTCGGGCGGCCGGGCGAGGGGGTGGTGGCGACCGGGGAGGCGCTGATCGCGACGATCCGCCGCACCCCGGCCGCGCGCATCGCGTCGGTGATGGCGCGGGTGCCGGGTGCGGCGATGCCGGCGTCGGCGTTGTTGTGCGGGCCGAGGGCGGACAGCACCGCGTCGGCCCCGGCGACTGCGTCCTGCAGGACCTGGGGGTCCGGGGCGGCGAGGTCGGCGGCGACGATCCGCACCGCCCGCCCGGCGAGGACGTCTTGGGGAAGGTTGGCGGGGTTGCGGGCCACCGCGGTGACATCGTGGCCGGCGTCTGGGGCCTGGCGCAGCAGCTGTCGGCCGACGCCTCCGGTGGCAGCGATGATCGTGAGCTTCATGGTTTCCTCCTTCTTCTCGCGCCTGATCGGTCCCGGCCAGTTCCAGGTACGCCCGTCGGGCGAACCCGCCGTGGCGATCGCCCGGATGACAGGGACTTAACGTAATTGAGGCGTGTGTTGGCTGTGGTCAGGCGGCGATCGATGCGGGCAGATCGAAGCTGGGGAATACCTCGGGGCTGCGGAAGGCCATGATCTCTTCGATCTCGCCCCCGCGCAGCGTGAGGACGTGCAGACCCTCCGGCATGAAGGCGCCGGCCTGTTCGACCCAGAGGTAGGCAGCGGCTGCGGGCTGTCCGTTTGCCGAGGTCGGAACCAGACGCCACCGGGTGCGCTCCGTAAGGAGGTAGCGGCGGACAAAGGCGGCGACCTGCTCACGGCCGCTGTACCAAGTCGGACGCGGCGGCATCGCGATCCTGGCGTCCTGGGCGAGCATCGAGACGAGGGCGTCGACATCGTTCCGCTCCCAGGCAGCAACGAAGCGCTCGACGAGCCGGCCCAGCTCGGCGTCGCCTAGGAGGCGAAGCGTCTGCTGCTGCGCCTGGCTGGGGAGCCGTTCGTCTACCGACTTGTGCGCTCGCTGCAGGGCGCTGTCGATCGACGCCGGCGTCGTCTCAAGCACCGCAGCGGTCTCTCGGGCGGAGAAGCCGAGGACGTCGCGGAGGATCAGCACCGCCCGCTGGCGTGCCGGAAGGTGCTGGAGTGCCGCGATGAAGGCAAGCTCGATACCTTCGCGCTGCTCATAGCGGGCGTCCGGGCCGGCTAGGCCCTCCAGACCGAGGCTCGCGTCCGGGTAAGGCTCGAGCCAGACGGGGTCGTTCACCGGGCCCGCTCGTGCGCCGTGCGGATCGGCCGCCGGTGCGTAGTCCATCGGCAGCACCCGCTTTGGCCGTCGCTCGATCGCGCGCAGGCAGGCGTTGGTCGCGATCCGGTACAGCCAGGAGCGAAGCGAGCTTCGCCCTTCGAACCGGGCAAGGCTACGCCAGGCGCGAAGCAGGGTCTCCTGCAGCGCGTCTTCCGCGTCGGCGTAGGAGCCGAGCATCCGGTAGCAATGCGCCTGCAGCTCGCGCCGGAGCGGGTCGACGAGCCGGCCGAAGGCGTCCCCGTCCCCACTCTGGGCTGCGAGCAGCAGCTCCCGCTCGTGCTTCGACGATCCGCTGGGAGAGGCGGTCGTGCCGGAATCGGTCATCGCTTCGGCTTCCAGTAGACCACCACAGCCGCTTCGGGCGTGAAGACGACGCAACGCCAGCCCACCAGCCCGCCGGGCGGCTCCAAGAGCGCCCGCGCGCCGAACTGCCGGGCGATCGCGGTGAAATAGGACACTGCCAGCACGGCCAAGGGAGGCCAGCGGTGAACCTCTGTGTTGGCGGAGAGGGCGAACACGCTGTCCTCGGCCTCGCGCAGGTTGTTCTTCGCGGATCTCATAGTTACCTCGGCCTTGTGAGCCCACAAGAGATCAGGGCGTCCGACTCCATTTCCGTCCGGGAGCATCTGCAGTCCAGCGCCCTCCAGCACGTACCCGGGCGCGACGGCGATAGGCGTCTGCTTGCGAAAGTCGCACATTGCGGTGTATCGGGACACCATTGGGCTCCTTCGGGCGCCGAGAGCGGAAGGCGAGTGTCAGCTTGGTCCGGCGGCGCGCGCGAGTTGAACGGCCTGGCTGATCGGCCCGTGCCACGGTTCGCCGTGCCCTGGGAGGATGATCTCGGCGGTGAGGTGCTCCAAGGCGCTGAGCGAGTCAAGAGCTTGGAGGGTGTCGCGGTTGAACCCGGAGGGCATGATCTGGGGCCCGGTCCGGCCGGTTAGAGGGTTGTGGGTGATCAAGGTGTCGCCGCTAATCAGGGCGTCCTGGTCCTCGAAGTACAGCGCGGCGTTGCCTGGTGTGTGCCCGGGGGTGTGAACTGCCCGGGGTTTGCCTGGGACGTCGAGGACGTCGTTGTCGGCGAAGCTGGACACCTCCACGACGGGGATGATTTTGGCGCCTTTGCGGCGGGAGAGCGAGATCATCGTCCGGTAGAACTCCGTGCGCGCCAGGTACTTGGCCAGGCCGGCGTCACTCTTTCCTGGCTTCGCCCCCTGGGCTACTGCCGCGTCGTCATTGTGGACCCATACGCTCGCCGGTCCCTCGCGGCGCGCTCGCTCTGCAAAGCCGACATGGTCCGGGTGGGCGTGGGTCAATACCACCGCGTCTAGATCGTCCAGGCGACGCCCGAGCCCGTCGAGCGTTCGCAGGAACAACCGCCAGTCCCCTGGCGTGCCGGCATCGACAAGGGTGAGGCCGCCGGACTGTTCGACCAGGTAGAAGTTGACAACTCCACCTGTGAGCCGATGTATCCCTGGGGCCACTTCGGTTGAGGGGGATTGTAGTGCGTGCGACATGTGACTTTCCTTTCTTGGATGCTGGTGGCGTTGTGAGGTTCACCGACTATGTTCGATTGGCTCAGCCGAGGGGCCGCAGCCCGTCGGCTGCCAGGTGGTACACCGGCGCCGAGTATGACCCGTCGGCGATGACGTCGACCACATGCCTAGCGACCTGGTCGGGCGTGGCGGTCGCGCCGGCGCGCTCGATGAACTCCTCCTCGGTGATACCGGCCCGCGCCGCATAGGCACGTACTCCGAGGCGGCCTGTCCCGAAGTTGGTGATGTGGGGCAGGATGGACACGAAGCGCACCGGGATCGTGCGTCGCGCCGCCTCTTCGGCGGCATACGCGCTGATGAACCGCACCGTGGCCTTGGCGCCGGCGTACCCGCCGCTCATCGGCGATCCGGCCAGCGCGGCCCCGCTCGACATTGTGACCACGACGCCACCATTCGGGGGCGGCGTGCGCAGGGCCTGCTGGACGAAGTGGAAGGCCTGCCGGACGTCGACGTTCCAGTTGACGCTGAAGGTGTCCCAGTCGTGCTCGTCCAGCGGGGCGATCACGGGGGGTGCGCCTGCGTTGAGGACGACTGCAGCGGGCCTGTAGGTGCCGAACAGCCGCGCCGGCAGTTCGGGGTCGGCGACGTCACCGGTCTCGCAGCTCAGCGCATCGCCGAGTTCTCGTTGCAGTTCCTCCAGCCCACCGCGGTGGCGGGCGACGCCGACCACTTGCGCGCCGGACTCGGCCAAGGCGACGGCCGTGGCCCGCCCGAACCCGCGGCTGGCGCCGGTGACGACCACCGTGGCGCCCTTGAGATCTATAGCTGTCATTTCGTTGCTCCCCGCTGGCTAGCTGGATCGGCTGCTTTGGTGGTACTGATCCGGGCCGGCCCCGAAATCCATCGCTCCGTGTCCTGCGCGAAATAGGGCCTGAGCATTCGATGGCAGCAGGCCCGAGGCTGGGCCAGGCACGGCCCCACCAGCCGGGCGGAGGCGTCTTGGTCGCCGTTACGGGCTGCGTCAAGCAGACCGTGCTGATCGGTCATCGCTTCGGCTGCCACAAGGCCACCTCCCCGGCGACCGGACTGGACACGACACTTCGCCAGCCCGACGGCCCCTCCCGTGGTTCGAGCAGCACCGCCGCGCCGAGCCGACGGGCGTGCTCGGTCGCATCGTCGATCCGCTCGACCTCGGCGTACGGCAGCCACAGCGGACGCCGCGTCTGGCACTCGGTGATCCCCCCGCCCACAGCCGGACCCAGGTCCAGAGCCAAATAGCAGCTAGAGCCGGCTCGGACCAGCTCCGGCCGCCACTGCAGCAGCTCCGCATAAAAAGCGCCCGCCCGCACCTGGTCGCCGGTGTGAAGTTCCAGGTGTACTACCCGTCGAGGCCCTGTCCGGATTGCGTTCATAGCGGTGCTCATACCAGTGACGATCCGGGCCGGCCGCAAGATCCATCGGAGGACGCTGTCAACGCCGGGCGGTGGCTTGCCGGCGAGGACGGTCTCGCCGTGGTGAGCATTGCCGGCACCTTCGTGCGCTCCCGCCCTTTGCAGGTGTTCTGCCCAGCTGCCTCGGCGCGCTCATCGGCTTTTGGGCCTCCGTGCACGCTCCAGGGCCCTCCCCGCCGAGCGCGGATGAACCGAGAAGCCGAAGGACTCCCCGACCCGGTGCGCAAGCTCGCCAGCACAATCGAGCGGGCCCCCTGGCTGCCGGCAGTGGCGATAGATATCGCGCCCGGCACGGATCACTACCCGTACCGGGCGAGCAGCCCGAGTACCCACTAGCAAAGGAAGCAGTCGATGTCCCCGACCCCAGCCATAGCCCCCAAGCAGCCCACCAGGGCAGGCTGGGCGCTGCTCCTCACCTCGGTCGCCTTCTTCATGGTGACCCTCGACTCCCTGGTGGTCGTCACCGCCCTGCCCGCCATCCACCGTGAGCTGGGCGGGCAGGTCTCCACCCTGGAGTGGGCGGTCAACGCCTACCTGCTCGTCTTTGCCGCCGGGATCATCACCGCGGCGAGCATCGGCGAGCGCTTCGGGCGGCGACGGGTGTACGTCGCCGGCCTCGCGCTGTTCAGCCTGGCCTCGGCGGCCTGCGCCCTGGCGCCCAGCACAACACTCCTCATAGCCGCCCGGGCCATACAGGGGCTCGGGGCAGCGATCGTGACGCCTCTCAGTCTCACGATCCTCACCACGGCGTTCGGGCCAGAACGCCGTGGCCGCGTGATCGGGATATGGGGCTCCATCGCCGGCCTTGCCGTGGCCGCCGGGCCACTCGTCGGCGGGGGCGTGACCCAAGGGCTCAGCTGGCACTGGGTGTTCTGGGTGAACGTGCCCGTCGGGTTGGCAGGCGCCGCCTTGTCGAGGCTCCGTCTCCCCGAGGCGCCTGCGAGCGGAGCAGCCCTGGACCTGGTCGGGGCCGTCTCGGCCAGCTTGGGCGCCCTGGCCGTCATCTGGTCGCTCGTCGAGTCGGGTGGCACCAACTGGGACGCCACCAACCTGGGCCTCATGGCCGGGGGGCTCGTGGTCCTGGCCGCATTCCTCGCTTGGGAGCGCCACGCCGCCGCCCCCATGGTCCCCACGAGGCTCTTCCGGGACCTGCAGTTCTCAGCAGCCAACGCCACTGCGTTCTTCGCCTACGGAGCCATTTTCTCGGCAGCTTTCTTGATGTCGCAGTACTTCCAGATGAGCCTCGGGTACGGGCCGCTGGCTACCGGCCTGCGCTTCCTGCCCTGGACGGCTACACCTCTGTTCATCGCACCATTGGCGGGCGCCCTGTCCGACAAGCTGGGTGCTCGGCCACTGATGACGCTCGGGCTCGCCATGCAAGCCGCCGGGCTTGCTTGGGTGGCGCTCCTGGCGGGTCACACGGCCAGCTACGCCGAGATAGTGGTCCCGCTCGTAATCGCCGGGGTCGGCACCTCCATGGCAATTCCCACGATGCCGCTGGCCGTGATGGGTGCAGTAGCCCCACGGGACATGGGCACCGCTTCGGGGGTGTTCAACATGCTCCAGCGCTTTGGCGGGGTCGTGGCGGTGGCCGTGGCCTCGGCCGTGTTCGTCTCCAACGGGCACCTCGGCACCGCGGTCAGCTTCGACAACGGCTTCCGTCCCGCCTTGCTCGTGCCGGCCGGCATGTCCCTCCTTGGCTCTGCCTCTGCCATCTTCGCCCGCCGACCCCGGGCCAAGGCCGTCGACCTGACCGGCGCCGGCGCCCAACAGGAAAAGACCACCGCCGGAGCCGCAGCAGCCTGAGAGCTGATACCCCAGCCGCAAACTTGCAGAGTGAAAGAGAGAAACCCCATGTTCACCAGCGCCGCGCAGCTCCTCGGCACCGCGGCGACCGCCTACGGCGTGCTCGCCGCCCTCACCACGCTTTTGCAGGCACGGCAGATGCTCGCCCGCGGCACATCGTGTGAGGTCTCGGGCCGCTTCTTCGCCTCCTACGCCGGCGGCTACGCCATCTGGCTGGTCTACGGGCTCAGCACCGGCAACCTCCCCCTCATCACCGTGGACGCCGTCGGCCTGCTCTGCGCAGGGCTGACGCTCGCCGTCGCCCTGTCCCTGCGCGGCTCGCTCCTCCACCCAGCCACCTGGACCAGTTGCACCGATCCCCGCCCCAACCCAAGGCCCGCCGCCCACCCCGGCCCAGAGAGCCGTCTCGGCAGGCGGAGGCGGCCGGCACCGGCTCAGCGAACTGGTGATGGGGTGCCCCGAACCTTCCGGACTGCGGATCCTTATAGGATCTTCAACGGAAAGGACGGGATCAAGTGGCAGGGAAATACAAGACTTTCTCTCCGGAGTTCCGTGAGGAAGCGGCACGGATGGTGGTCGAGACATCACGCCCCATTGCCGAGGTCGCTCGCGAGCTCGGGATAAGCGAGACCAGCCTTGGGAACTGGGTGCGGGCGTACCGGGAAAAGCATGCGGAGGATGAGCCGCCGCTGCAGCTGTCCGAGCGGGCGCGCCTCCGCGAGCTGGAGCGCAAGAACCGCGAGCTCGAGATGGAATGCGCTTTCCTG
>WNFG01022621.1_pt1 | contig 10697 bp, 11 predicted proteins | sample 5400431 | NCBI WGS metagenome assembly WNFG01 (sample SAMN13153346, study PRJNA577476) | soil metagenome | isolation source: 120 cm saprolite under Douglas fir tree site 2 hole 3 replicate 2 | place: USA:California | collected 2015-04-18
CATGTGACGGACTGCGACGCGGCCGGTCCAGATTTTCGTGCTATTGCACCAGACCATCACGCGCGGTGGATCCTAATCTCATGAGCGCGAAAAGCGACCAACAGCAGAAGGATCTCATTCGCGATCGTTTCACCCGCACGGTCGAGGCGTTCGGCGATTATGCAGTGACCTACCGCGCCCAGTTCGCGGACACGCTCGCGAAGCTTGTCTCGGCCGGCCCGGGCGACCGCGTGGTGGATCTTGCTTGCGGCCCCGGCACACTCGCGCTGCAGTTCGCGCGGCAAGTCCGCTGGGTGTGCGGCGTGGACTTGACCCCCGCGATGCTAGCTCGGGCGCGCAGCACCGCGCGGACCGAGGGCCTCCAAAATCTGGCGTTCACGCTTGGCGACGCCCAGGCGCTCCCGTTTGCCGAAGGCTCGGTCGATATTTCCGTCACCAGCTACAGCCTGCATCACATGCCCGCCCCGGCGCAGACGATTCGCGAGATGGCGCGCGTGGTAAAGCCGGGCGGGCGTGTGGGCATCATCGACATTGTTGTGCCGGATGAACCCGCGCGGGCCGAGGCGGCCAACCGCATCGAGATTGCGCGCGACCCTTCGCACACGCGTTCGCTCGGAAGGAAAGATTTTGACACGATGATTGCAGCGGCCGGCCTGCGGATTCTCGAGAGCGAAGTGCACGGAATTCCGCGGATGTTTGACCACTGGATGCACGTCGCGGGCTGGCATCGCGGCGATCCCACATACATCGAAACGCGCCGACTGATGGAAGCGACGATGGCAAACGATTTCGCGGGCTTTCAACCGCGCTACGCGGCAGCCGATCCAAACTCCCCCGGCGAGGCTCTTGACATCCACATGGTGAACACCGCGCTGTTCCTGGCCGCCGAGAAAACCTGAGCATGGCGGACGATATTCTTCTCGAAGCGCGCGAGCTCCGAAAATCTTACGCGGTTTCGACCGGCGCATTCACCCAATCCTCGCGACGCGCGGTGGCCGTGGACGGTGTGAGTTTCGCGCTGATCCACGGCGAGACGCTCGGAGTCGTCGGCGAATCCGGCTGCGGGAAGACAACGCTTGCGCGCATGCTGCTCCGCTTAATCGAGCCCGATGCGGGCGAGATCCGTTTTCGCGGCCAGGATTGGCTGGACGCGCAAGGCGCAGAGCTGCGCGCGCTCCGCCGCCGCATGCAGATGGTGTTTCAGGACCCGATTGCGTCGCTGAATCCGAGGCTGCGCGTGGGTGGAATTGTCGGCGAGCCCCTGGCCATTCATGAGCCACAACTTTCAAGCGCCGAGCGCCGCGCCCGCGCCGCCGAAATACTCGCCGCCGTCGGACTCGGTCTCGAGGCGCTCGATCGCTATCCGCACGAATTTTCCGGCGGTCAGCGCCAGCGCATTGGCATCGCGCGCGCGCTGATACTGCGTCCCGAGTTGGTAATCGCGGACGAGCCGGTCTCGGCGCTCGACGTTTCCGTTGGCGCGCAAATCCTCGAATTGCTCGCGCGGCTCCAGCGCGAGTTTTCACTCACGCTGATCCTGATCTCGCACAGTTTGCCCGTGGTGGCACAACTGGCCACGCGCGTCGCCGTGATGCAAGCGGGCCGCATCGTCGAACTGGGTCCTACGGAGCAGGTGCTCACCCGGCCGCAGCATCCCTACACGCAGACGCTGCTGACGGCCGTGCCGCAGATCCCGGCGTGATTTTGCTCCAACCTCCCCCCTTCGAGCTATGACTCGCGTTCCTGATACACTCGCCCAGATGAGTTTTCATTTTGAAGTTTTGACCACGGACCCAACCGGCGCGCGCCTGGGACGCCTCACCACGCCACACGGCGTAATCGAAACGCCTGCGTTCATGCCCGTCGGCACTGCCGCGACCGTGAAGGGCCAGACGCAGGAGGATCTCGAAAGCCTCAGCGTGCAGATTCTGCTCGCCAACACGTATCATCTTTACCTCCGCCCCGGCCACGAGCTCGTCCGCGAAATGGGCGGGCTGCACCGGTTCATGTCGTGGCCGCGTGCGATTCTCACCGATTCCGGCGGCTACCAGGTGTTCAGCCTCAGCGATCTGCGCAAAGTGAACGACGAAGGCGTCACCTTTCGCTCACACCTCGACGGCTCCGAACATTTTCTCTCGCCTGAAAAAGCGCTCGAAATCGAAATCGCGCTCGGCGCCGACATCATCATGGTGCTCGATGAATGCATCGAGGCGCCCTCGTCGGAATTCCGCTCACGTGAAGCGGCCGCGCGCACGCTCGCATGGGCGCGGAGATCGCGCGATTATTTCGCGCTGCACGGCGACCGCGCGCGCCAGATGCTTTTCGGAATCGTGCAGGGCGGGACTCATTCGGCGCTTCGCCGCGAAAATGCCGACGCGCTCATCGATCTGGATTTTCCCGGCTATGCAATCGGCGGCCTGGCTGTCGGCGAACCGCACTCGGTGACATGCGAGATGGCATCCATCGCAGCCGCGCGGCTTCCCGCGGATCGTCCGCGCTATCTGATGGGCGTCGGCAAGCCTGAACAGCTCGCCGATTATGTGGCGCTGGGCGTGGACATGATGGACTGCGTGCTCCCCACGCGCAGCGCGCGCCACGGCTGCCTGTACACTTCGGCAGGCCGCGTGCTCATTAAGAATGCGCAGTATGCGAATGACCCTCGCCCCATTGACGAAGACTGTCAATGCGCCGTCTGCCGGCGGTATTCGCGTGCATATTTGCGGCATCTTTTTTCCGCAGGAGAAGCTCTCGCGATAATCTTGAACACCCACCATAACCTGTACTTTTACCTTGACATCATGCGCAAAATTCGCGAGGCTATTCGTTTTGGGAAGCTCGAAAGTTTCCGCTCTGACCTTCAGGCACGCCTCAAATAGGCAAACCTAAGCAGGTGTTGGGCGCGGTTCAAGGCAGGGCAGCATTTTCGGAAAAAGCAGGAAAGTCTGCCGGCCACGGCAGGCTTGCCCGCCCTGGCGGGCGTGCAGCAAGATGCGGCGGGCTCGGCCGCAATGGCGGTAAAGGCGCTCATGATCGCGACAATCGGATGGAAGATTGCTGCCAACTTGGCCGTTCTGGCGCAAGCCACGGGGCAGCCGAGCGGCATCGGCATGTTCCTCCCGCTAATCCTCATCATGGGCATTTTTTATTTCCTGATGATCATGCCCGCACAGCGCCGACAGAAAAAAGTCAACGAGATGCTGAAGACGTTGAAGAACGGCGACAAGGTGATCACCAACAGCGGCATCTATGGCACGATCGTCGGTCTCGAAGATGACGCCGTGCAGTTGCGCATCGCCGAACAAGTGAAAATCAAGATTTCGCGCAACGCAATCGCGGGCCTTCAGGCCGAACCACCGAAGGAGAGCTAGCCAGTCCGCATGAATCCTCAGCTCAAGTGGAAATTCATTTTCATCCTGTTCGTCATCCTTCTATGCATTTTTGGCCTGGTCGGATTGCCGGAATTTCCCACTTCGTTCGCTGCTGTGAAGCAGAATCTCGCCGACCGCATCAAGCTGGGCCTTGACTTGAAGGGCGGCAGCCACCTGGTTTTGCAGGTGCAGGTGGATGAAGCCATCGGCCAGCGCTGCGATCAGGCCGTGGATGAGCTGACCAAGCAGCTCCACCAGAAGAATATTCTCTTCGGCGAAATACGCCGCGTGGACGATACGCACATCCTGGTCCGCAACGTGGACCCCGCAACCTCCGCGAATTTCCGCGACCTGGTCACCACACAGTTCCCCGATTGGACGCTGGCGCCCGCCGCGGGAGAAGTCAATGGCTACCTGCTCACCATGAAGCCCAGCGTGGTGGCCGAGCTGCGCAAGAACACTATGGACCAGGCGCTCGAGACCATCACCCGCCGCATCAATGCTCTCGGCCTCACCGAGCCCACCATTGCTTTCACTGGCCGCGGCGACAATGAAATTCTTGTTCAACTTCCCGGGGAAGGCGACCCCACGCGCGCAAAATCCGTTATACAAGCCGGCGGCCAGCTCGAGCTCAAGCGCGTGGCCGACGACCAGACGTATCCCTCTGAAGTTGCGGTGCTCGCCGCGCATGGCGGCGTCCTGCCTCCTGGCACGGAAATCGTTCCCGGCAAAGGAGAGAGCGCGCCGGGCAGCCCGGCGCCCGCGCAGGTGTACTACATTCTCGACCGGGCTCCCATCGTTACCGGTCAGGACCTTCGCAGCGCCACCACTTCGCCGAGCACGAACTATCCCGGCCAGTATCAAGTGGATTTCAAGCTCTCTACGTCCGCCGCGGCCCGCTTCGGCCCATTCACCGAAGCAAACATTGGCCGGCGCATGGCCATCGTCCTCGATCACCGCGTTTACACCGCGCCGGTAATCAACGGCAAAATCGAAGACTCCGGAATGATTGAAGGAAGTTTCACGCAGGAATCGGCGCAAGATCTGGCGCTGGTGTTGCGCGCCGGCGCGCTGCCCGCCTCGATTAGATATTTGGAAGAGCGCACCGTGGGCCCGTCGCTCGGCGCGGACTCGATTCGCGAGGGCGTACGCGCTTCGATCGCCAGCCTCGTGGTGGTGATGATTTTTCTGGTGATCTATTACCGGCTGAGCGGTGTCAATGCTGTTGTGGCCTTGATACTCAACCTGATCATCCTCGTTGCCTTCATGGCCTATGCCGGAGCGGTGCTTACCCTGCCGGGAATCGCCGGCGTGATTTTGACCATCGGCATGGGTGTGGATTCAAACGTCTTGGTCTTTGAGCGCATCCGCGAGGAATTGCGCAATGGCAAGGCTCCGGCGTCTGCCGTGTCCGTCGGCTTCGACCGCGCCTTTCTGACAATTATTGACACGCACGTGACCACCATCGTCTCGGCCGTTTTCCTGTTCCTGTTCGGCACGGGGCCGGTGCGCGGCTTTGCCGTCACCCTGGTGATCGGTTTGCTCGCCAATGTGTTCACTTCTATATATGTTTCGCGCGCGATTTTTGACTACCATCTTTCGCACATGGAGCGCCAGGCGCAGTTGAGTATCTAGGTGGCCGGGAACAAACCCGGGGCCAGCGGTGTCAAATAGAGGCGGATAAGACTCGATGGAACTCTTCAGGGACGTAAACGTTGATTGGATGGGGAAGGCGAAGTACTTCGTCGCCCTTTCCCTGGTCCTGCTGGCCCTCGGCGGGATTTCGATTTTCCGCGATGGCGGCCTGCGTTACGGAATCGATTTCCGCGGTGGCACGCTCGTTTATGTCCGTTTCTCTGGCCCGCCCCCGATTGACAAGATCCGCGACGGTCTCAAGGCGGCTGGCTTGCCCAACAGCACGATCCAGGGCATCAGCGACATTTCAAATCGAGGCCCGCAGAGTGACGTGGTGATCGGGCTCGAGCAGCAAGGCCAGGGCGATGAATCGCTCGATGCTGGAAAGCAGGCCATCCTCGACGTCCTGCACAAGACTTTCAGCACACCCGACGCTGGCGGCAAACCGGCTGGCGATCGCTACAACCAACTGGCAATCAAGCTCACGGCTGCACGTGACCGGGATTACGGCGGCATCGTCACCAGCTTCGATCAATTGAAAAATGTTGAAGGCGCCACCCCGGCGGTGATCAGCACTCTCACAAGCAATTTCTCGCTTGGCAACTTCACCATTCGCAACGTCGAGGTTGTCGGACCAAAAGTGGGCGCCCAGCTCCGCAGGCAGGCCGTCCTGGCCACGCTCTATGCTCTGGCGGGCATGTTGGTATATATTGCGTTCCGGTTTGAGTGGGTGTACGGGGCCGCAGCCGTAATCGCCGTGTTCCACGACGTGCTGATCACGCTCGGCTTCTTCTCGCTCTTCCATTATGAGATTTCGCTGACCGTCATAGCTGCTCTGCTTACTCTGGTCGGCTATTCGATGAACGACACCATTGTGATTTTCGATCGCGTACGGGAAAACCTGCGGCTGATGCGCCGCGAACCATTTCCGGAAATCGTCAACCGCTCGATTAATCAGACTCTGTCGCGCACCATTCTCACAAGCGGTCTCACCTTCCTGACCGTCCTGGTACTCTACCTGATGGGTGGGGAGGTCCTCCGCGCGTTCTCTTTTGCCATGGTGGTGGGAGTTGTGGTAGGAACATACTCCAGTTTCGGTATTGCCGCCCCCATCGTGGTGGTTTGGTACAAATATCGGGGTCAGGGAGCCGCCATTAGCGCCGGATCCGCAGCCGAAAAGCGCGTGGCAGCTGTAAGGAGGTAACCATGTTCGATGATCTTGTCATATCGTCGGCAAAGCCGAAGCGAACCAACAGCGTCTGGACGGTGGCCCTTTCGACCATCATCCAGTTTGGAATCGTGATCGTCATGATCTTGATTCCGCTGATCTATACGGAAGCTCTGCCCAAGCAGATGCTCACCACCTTCCTGGTCGCTCCCGCTCCGCCGCCGCCTCCGCCACCGCCGCCGGCTCCCGTGCAGCGAATCGTGAAGCCCGTGGCGCGCCTGATTCACAATGGCCAGATGATGGCTCCCACTGTGATCCCGAAGAAAGTCGAAATGATTAGGGAAGAGGAACTCCCGCCGGACGTCGGCAACGTGGGAGTTGTGGGCGGCGTCCCGGGTGGAATCGCAGGCGGCTCGGCCGGTGGAGTGCTGGGCGGGATTATCGGTGGCGCGGGCATGCCGCCTCCGCCGAAGGCCGCGCCTTCGCGCATTCGCGTTGGCGGCAACGTGCAGGCCGCATCTCTTGTCCGCAAGGTGGATCCGATTTATCCGCCGATCGCCAAGACGGCGCACATCTCGGGCACCGTCGTTCTTCACGCCATTATCGGGAAGGATGGTTCGGTGCAGAACCTTGAATATGTTAATGGTCCGCCGCTAGGTAGGCGCGGCCCGGGCCCGCTTCGGGCCCGGCGCTGGTTACTTGGGGAAAGGGTCCGGCCGGCAGAATCTCGCTGCCGTAATCGTTCGGTGGGAGTGGAGGAGGAGCAAACTCTATGCTTTCGAATTTACTTTTTGCCAGTATGGTGATGTTTCAGCAGCAGAGCGGCGAGGTCGGCTGGGATCTGGTGACCATGTGGCACAACATGGGCTACCCGGCCAAGTCGGTCGTGGTTATTCTTTTCGTCATGTCTGCGTGGTCCGTGGGCATCATGATCGACCGGGCGCTGATGTACAGCGCGGCGCGCAAGCAGTCCCGCGTGTTCGTGCAGCAGGTGGCCGGCGCTTTGAAAGACAACAAACTCGATGAAGCCATCTCGATTGCCGAGCGGAACAAGAAAAGCCACATCGCCAAGGTTGTGGCGACGGGCCTTTCCGAGTTCCAGGCGGCCTCGGCTCAAGTGAGCGATGAAGAAGTAATCGAAGCGGCCAAGCGCGGCCTGGAGCGCTCCGTCGCCATCGTGCACGCCGAAATGAAGCGCGGCCTCTCCGGCCTCGCCACCATCGGCTCCACGGCTCCGTTCGTCGGCTTGTTCGGGACGGTGGTCGGCATCATCAACGCGTTTAAAGGAATCGCTTCCAGCAAGGCCACCGGTCTGTCAGCCGTTGCCGGCGGTATTTCGGAAGCCCTCATCACCACCGCGCTCGGCTTGCTGGTGGCTGTGCCCGCTGTGTGGACCTTCAACTATTTCACGAACAAGGTGGAAGCCTTCGACGTGGAGATGGACAACTCCTCGATGGAGCTGATCAACTACTTCATTACACGTCGAGGCGGGAAGAAGTAACCCATGGCCTACAAACCCAAAGCACCGCCGGTGATGGCCTCGCCGAACGTGATTCCCATGGCGGACATCATGCTGGTGTTGCTCATCATTTTCATGGTGGTCACGCCCATGTTGCAGAAGGGCGTGTCGGTGGATATGGCCAAGGTCAATAATGCCGAGGACATGCAGAACGCCGACAAGGACGACGCCATCATTTTGGCCGTCACCCGTGACGGCAAGATGTATCTGGGCAGTAAGGCGGTCACCCTCGACCAGATCACCGCTTCCGTCAAGGACCTGCTTGCCAACCGCATCGACAAGACCGTCTTCGTCCGCTCCGACGCGCGCGCCAAATACGGCGAGGTGGTCAAAGCTGTGGACGAAGTCCGCGCCGCCGGCGTGGACAATCTCGGCCTGTTGACCGAAAAGAATCTGAAGAAGGGCGAGGCGCCTGCTCCTCCCCCGCCAACCGGCGGCTCGGATTAGCAGGGCGGCGTACTAAAGGAGTTCTCCGATGGGAATGGCAGTTGGTACTGGAAAAGGTGCGATGTCGGAGCCGAACGTCGTGCCGCTCATTGACGTGCTGCTGGTGCTGATCATCATCTTCATGGTGATCACGCCAACCACGCCCAAAGGGCTCGATGCGCTGGTTCCGCAGCCCGCTCCGCCCAACGCGAAAGAAAACCCGGAACTGCTCGCGAAGACCATCGTCGTTCAGATTACCGCTGGCGGCAAAGTCCTGATCAACCAAGATCCAACCACCTGGGATGATCTGGGCCGCCGCCTCGAAGACATTTTCAAGACGCGCGCTGAAAAAGTGGCCTTCGTCAAGGGGGATGACGCCGTCGAATTCGCCGAAGTGGCGCGTGCCATTGATATCATGCGAGGCTCCGGCATCGATAAAGTCGGCCTCATCACCGCCAAGGTCGAAGCAGGCCAGTAAGTTAGGGTCTAGAGGGTCTCGTATCCCGCTGGCTCGGCGATTTTCCTCGCGGCTGGCGCAGCCATTATCAAGGAGAGCAGGGATGCTGCAGAAGCGCCACACTCGTTTACTTTTGGCCGTCGTTTTCGCGGCGCTCGCGAGCGGAGCCGGCTGCGACAAACTTCGCGCCCGCGACAAGCTTAACAAGGGCGTGCAGGCCTTTAAGGCCGGCCAGTATGACACCGCGGTCGAGGATTTCAAGGAATCCAAGGATCTCGATCCGTCCTTGCTGAATGCCCGGCTTTACCTCGCCACAGCTTACGCCAACCAGTACATCCCCGGCGCGCCGTCGGAGGAAAATATCCGCCTGGGCAACCAGGCTATCCAGGAATTCCAGCAAGTCCTCGAAAAAGACCCCAACAATCTTTCGGCCATTGATGGCATCGGCTCCATCCTCTACAACATGGCGGGCGGGCCCCCCTTCGATCCCAAAAAGATGGAGGAATCGAAGAATTACCACCGCAAGCACATTCAGATTAAGCCCGAAGATCCCGAGCCCTACTATTGGATCGGCGTGATTGATTGGTCGGAAGCTTACCGTGGCAATAAAGATTTGCGCGAGGAATACAACAGGACGGCCAAGAAGACTATCAAGGACACCGATCCCATGCCGCCGGCTCTTGCCGCGCAATTCCAGCAGAAGTATGGCCCGATCATCGACGAGGGCGTGAAGAGTCTCCAGAAAGCCATGGAGTTGCGCCCGGATTACGACGACGCCATGGCCTACCTGAACCTCCTCTATCGCCAGAAGGCCGATACCGAGGCCACGCCCGCTGCCCGCGACGCTGATATCAAGCTTGCCGACGAACTGGTGGACAAGGTCAAAGCCATCAAGCAGAAGAAGATGGAGAATCCGCAGCCAGGCTCGTAGCGCCGGATTTCAGAAGGTTTGAGTACTTTTATGCGGAAAATTTTCGCCGCCGCTGCTGCCGTCGCGCTTCTTGCTGCCGGCCTCACGCATCTTCCGCTTCACGGCGCTAAATCGCCGGCCGCCGATACGTCCGCGCCGTGGACCAGCGCTCAAATCGTTCAGCCCGCGGACCTCGTTAAAGAGCTCGCCGCCACGAACTCCGCCGAGAAGCCCATTGTCGTCTGCGTAGGCTTCCACACATACTTCAAGAACGCTCACGTGCCTGGCGCTGTTTTCCACGGCCCCGCCATCACACCGCAGAATCTTGGCGAGCTGAAAAAATGGGCTCGCGAGATGCCGCGTTCCGCAAACCTCGTCGTCTACTGCGGCTGTTGCCCGCTAGCTGGCTGCCCCAATCTTCGCCCGGCCTTTCTCGCGCTCCGCGGCTTGGGCTTCAAGCGCTTGCGCGTCCTCCCCGTCCCCAACTCTTTCGCCGTTGACTGGGTCGAGAAGGGCTATCCCATCGAAAAAGGCGACTGACCCCACCCACTTCGCGGCCTGCTGCTTGGTTGTGGTCGCTGCTGGCGGGTAGCAGGTGCCTTCGCCGCGTTTCAGCGGATCCCAAAAATCTCAACAATCATCGGCGTGTCGGAAGTCACGTGCGGCGCAATCGCGTGGAAGCCCCACAAATGCACCCAGGCGTTCCCGGTCCGCACTGTCAAGTAGGATTTCACAAGGCCTGGACTCACGAATGTGAGCAGAACGAAAATTACGGACAGAATCGAATGTGGCGCGGAATCGTACACCGTCCAGTATTCGAACAGATGCACCACCGCGTAGCTCACCGCTCCCAGCAGCGTCGTCGCCACCACCGACCCGGTCAGCCTCGCGTACCGCGGCATTAGAATGCTGTAGATGAAAATCATCACCGGTAGTCCCGTGCCCAGCAGGTGCACCAGGAACGAAAGCGCGCCGCCCACGACGAGCTGATGCCCTGTCAGCGTCATGATCTTGCTTCCACCCAGCAGCTCGAACGCAGTTTCCATCGCCAGCACCACAAGAATCACCAGTGCATCGTTCCGCAGGTTCGCCGATTTCAGATTCAGCGCTTCCCGGGAATACCCGCGCGCGCGGAAGACCAGATAGGGCACCACCGCCAGCAGAACAAAATTGTAAATCGCCCACACCCAGACCTCTCGCGGCGTCACCATTCG
>WNFG01006090.1_pt1 | contig 10693 bp, 20 predicted proteins | sample 5400431 | NCBI WGS metagenome assembly WNFG01 (sample SAMN13153346, study PRJNA577476) | soil metagenome | isolation source: 120 cm saprolite under Douglas fir tree site 2 hole 3 replicate 2 | place: USA:California | collected 2015-04-18
TTGACGCGCGTGTCCGTGCTGACGGTCGCTTTCGTCAGGATGTCTTTCGAGCGCGACCGGCCGATGCCGTAGATATACGTCAGGCCGACTTCGACCCGCTTGTTCAGTGGAAGGTCCACACCTGCAATACGTGCCATGGTTCCGTTAGCTCCTCGTTATCCCTGACGCTGCTTATGTTTCGGAATCTCGCAAATGATGCGAATCACGCCTTGACGGCGGACGACCTTGCACTTCACACAAATCTTCTTGACCGATGAACGTACTTTCATGATTCAGCTCACTTATACCGATAGGTAATGCGACCTCTCGTCAGGTCGTACGGCGACAATTCCACGAGGACCTTGTCTCCAGGAAGGATGCGGATGAAGTGTTTGCGCATTTTGCCGGAGATGTGCGCGAGCACCTTGTGTTTGTTCTCCAGCTCGACCTGGAACATCGCATTCGGCAATGTCTCCAGGACGGTTCCGGTCACTTCAATCGCTTCTTCCTTTGACATGTTCCTCCTACTTCCCCAGCACTAGCGGACCGTCGGCCGTGATCGCAATCGAATGCTCGAAATGCGCGGCCAGCGTTCCGTCGATCGTTCTTCAATGACTCCATCCCTGCCTGCCCGTTCGATCCGGGAACGAAGCTTCGATCCGATCTCACAAAGCATCGGCTCGACCGCCAGGACCATGCCCGCCCGCAGCTCCAGGCCACGGCCGCGGCGGCCGTAGTTGTAGACCTGCGGGTCTTCGTGCATGCGTCGCCCGATACCGTGTCCGACGAAGTTCCGGATGACATGGAACCCGTGCTGCTCGGCATGCTCCTGAACCGCGGCCCCGATATCGCCGAGGTGCCTGCCGGGACGCATCTCATCGATGGCCAGGTCGAGACATTCGCGGGTCGTGTCGATCAGCTCCTGCGCCCGGGGGGTGACTTTGCCCACCGGCACGGTGATGGCGCCGTCGCCGACGAATCCGTCGAGGATCGATCCGAAATCGAGGCCGACGATGTCGCCCTCCTCCATCCTGGCGCGGCTCGGAATGCCGTGAACGATCACGTCATTGACCGATGCGCACACGACGGCCGGGTACGGCGGCAAGCCCATCGGTGCGTAGCCTTTGAACGGCGACTTCGCGCCACGCCTGGCCAGCTCTTCTTCGGCCATGGCATTGAGCTGCGCCGTCGTAGCCCCGGGCTTGATCATCGAGCGCATCATCTCGAGGATCTCGAGAACGATGCGATTGGCCCGATCCATCACCGCGATTTCCTCGCGGTTCTTGAGAATCGGACCTTTCATTCGATCGAGCATGTCAGGACAGAGACTTCTCTATACGTTCAAAGACCTCATCGACGGGACCAACCCCGTCGACTTCGCGCAATAGTTGCTTCGCCTTGTAAAACGTGGCGACGGGAAGAGTCTGACGATGGAACGCTTCCAGCCGCTTGCGAACAGCGGTCTCATTGTCGTCCGGACGAGCAATCAGCTCCGCACCTTCACGGTCACAGACCGTGTCGACTGCGGGGGGCGCGGATTCGAGGTGATAAATCGCCCCGCAGGTCGGACACGACCGGCGCAGCGAGATCCGCTTCACGATGGTCTCGTCAGGGACCAGTAGCTGAAGAACCCGGAGCCCACCGGCCCCATTCCCTGAGCCATTCCCCTTACTGTGGCCAACGATCGTGTCGAGCTTTTCTGCCTGCACTAAAGTGCGCGGGAAGCCGTCCAGGATGAAGCCGCGTTGCGCGTCCGCCTTGGCCAGGCGCTCATCGATGATACCGAGCATCAGGTCATCGGAGACGAGCGCGCCGGAGGCCATGATCGGAGCCGCCTGCCGGCCGAGGTCGGTACCGTCGGCAATGGCCTCGCGGAGCATGTCGCCCGTCGAGATGTGCGGAACGCCATGCTGCGCGGCAAGCCGCTTCGCCTGTGTTCCCTTGCCGCTGCCCGGCGGTCCGATGAAAATCAGCTTCACCCGTTTCCGCCCTTACCCACGCCGCCCGCGGATGCGTCCGCGCTTCATGAATCCGTCGTAGTGCCGCATGACCAGCTGTGATTCGATCTGCTGGATCGTATCCATGGCCACACCGACGACGATCAGCAGCGAGGTGCCGCCGAAGTAGAAGTTGAAGCCCATGCCTTCCGTGAACCACAGCGGCAGCGCCCTGTCGAGCGCGGCCCCAACGCCGAACGGAAGCTGGCTCACGTGCACGCCGGCGATGAGAAACTCCGGGAGGATGCAGACCGCGGCCAGGTAGAGCGATCCGACGAACGTGATGCGCGTCAGCACGCGGTCGATGTAGTCGGAGGTCTTCTTGCCCGGGCGGATGCCGGGGATGAAGCCGCCGTACTTGCGCATGTTGTCAGCCGTGTCGACCGGATTGAAGACGATCGACGTGTAGAAGTAACCGAAGAAAATGATGCCGATGACCTGCAGCAGGTAGTAGAGCGGCTCACCGACGCGCATCTGGCTGCCGATGGCCTGCGCCCACGGCGTCTTGATCAGCGAGGTCAGCGTCTGCGGGATCACCAGGATCGACGATGCGAAGATGACCGGAATGACACCGGCGGTGTTCACCCGCAACGGGAGATACGTGTTCGATCCGCCGTAGACCTTGCGGCCGACGACACGCTTGGCGTACTGCACAGGGATTCGTCGTTGCGCCCGCTCCATGAAGACGACGAAGGCGACGACCGCGGCCATGAAGATGATCAGACCGAGCATGGCGAAGAGGTTGCGCTGGCCCGTGCGGATATCGTCGATGATTCCGAGGACGGCATGCGGCAGGTTGACCACGATGCCGGCGAAGATGATGAGCGAGATGCCGTTGCCGATGCCTCGCTCGGAGATCTGCTCACCAAGCCACATGATGAATGCGGTGCCGGTGGTGAGCGTGAGGACGGTCATGATCGGGAAGCCGAGACCCCACAGCGAGTCCTGCACGCTGACCGGGACGAGCGGCGCACCGCCCGGCGAGGGCTGCGACTTGAGCCAGAAGGCCACGCCGAGCGACTGCACGATCGACAGCGCCACCGTGCCGTAGCGGGTGTACTGGTTGATCTTGCGGCGCCCCATCTCTCCTTCCTTCGAGAGCTTCTCGAGGTAGGGCCAGACCACCGTGAGGAGCTGGAGGATGATCGACGCTGAGATGTACGGCATGATGCCGAGGGCGAAGACCGAGAGGCGCCGGAGCGCGCCGCCCGAAAAGAGGTCGAGGAAGCCGAGGACGCCGCCCATCGACTTGAAAAACTCCGCCAGCGCGACCGGGTCGACGCCAGGCGTCGGGATGTGCGATCCGAGGCGATAGACGGCAAGCAGAGCAAACGTGAACAGCACACGTTTGCGCAGATCTTCGATTGCCCAGATATTGCGGAGTGTCTCGAGGAAGTTCAAGTTACTGAATCTCCTGGCAGGTGCCGCCTGCCGCTTCGATCTGTTTGCGGGCCGTCTCGGAGAACTTGGTGGCGTGCACGGTCAGCTTTTTGGAGAGCTTGCCGTGGCCGAGAATCTTGACGCCGTCGTTCTTACCCTTGACGAGACCGGCTTGGCGAAGCGCCCCCTCGTCAACGGTGGACCCGTTGTCGAAGCGCTCGAGGTCGGCGAGATTCACGACCGCGTGCACTTTCTTGAAGATGTTGGTAAAGCCGCGCTTGGGCAGGCGGCGGTGCAGCGGCATCTGGCCGCCTTCGAAGCCGCGCATGCGCGAGAAGCCGGCGCGCGATTTCTGCCCCTTCTCGCCGCGCCCTGCGGTCTTGCCGGTGCCCGATCCCGGGCCTCGGCCGACGCGCTTTTGAGCGTGACGGGAGGATCTTTTTGGTTTCAGGTTACTCAGTTCCATTGTTGTCTCCGGCTGTCGGCCGACAGCTCTTTCGCCTTACGACTCCACTACCTGCACGAGATGCGGGATGCGGGCGATCATGCCGCGCGTTTCCGGCGTATCGACACGCGAGGTCACGCGATGCATCTTACCGAGGCCGAGGGCACGAAGCGTCTCGCGCATATAGCGCGGGCAGCCGATGCCGCTGCGGACCTGCTTGATCTGAATCATCTTCCTGCTCTTGGCCGCGCTCATGACTCGGCTCCCTCTTCGACGCCGCGGAGCGAGTTGTACTGCGCCTCGCTGCGGAGTTGCTGGAGCGCATCGAACGTCGCCTTGACGACGTTGTGCGGGTTGGCCGTGCCGAGCGACTTGGTCAGGATGTTCTGGATCCCGGCCGACTCGAGGATGGCCCGGACAGGACCACCGGCGATGACGCCCGTGCCCTCCGAGGCCGGCTTGAGCATGACCTTGCCAGCGCCGTAGTGACCGAGAACGGCATGCGGGATCGTGGTCCCGGACATCGAGATCGAGACCATGTTTTTCTTGGCGATCTCGATCCCCTTCTTGATTGCCGCCGGCACTTCCTTGGCCTTGCCCGAGCCGAAACCGACGCGGCCCTTGCCGTCACCGACGACGACCAGCGCGGAGAAGCTGAAGTTCTTGCCGCCCTTGACGACCTTGGTGACGCGGTTGATGTGGACGACCTTGTCGATCATCCCGCTTTCGCTGCGCTCGTCGCGGCGATCACCGCGCGGACCGCCCTGACCTCGTTGCATCGGACGCTGCATGATGCCTCCCTAGAATTCCAGACCGTTTTCGCGCGCGGCATCCGCGAGCGCTTTGATGTTGCCGTGGTACAGGTAGCCGCCGCGGTCGAATACCACGCGCGTGATCCCCTTGTCTTTGGCCTTCTTCGCGATGAGTGCACCGACGGCCTTTGCGGCCGCGGCGTTCGCACCCTTCGAGCCGGCATCCTTCTCGCGGGTCGATGCCGAGGCGATCGTGTTGCCGCTGGCGTCGTCGATGATCTGCGCGTAGACGTGCTTCAGACTCTTGAAAACAGCCAGACGGGGACGCTCCCCGGAACCGGTGACCTTGCGCCGGATCCGTTCCCGGATTCGGCCTCGTGATTGAACTCTCTGTTTTGCGCGATCCATGTTTGGTTCCTCTTCGCCGAGGTTGATTACCCGGCTGGTGTGCTACTTCCCTGCTGCCTTGCCCGCCTTGCGGCGAATCACTTCATCGGAGTACTTGATGCCTTTGCCCTTGTACGGGTCGGGCTCGCGGAGCGAACGGATCTCGGCGGCGGTCTGACCGACCTTCTGCTTGTCGATACCGGTGATGGTGATGTGGTTGGTCTTCGGCTCGACGGCGATATCGATTCCTTCCGGAATGGGGAACCGCACCGGGTGCGAGTACCCCAGCGCGAAGACGACTTCCTTCCCCTTGACCTCGGCGCGATAGCCGACGCCGACGATGTCGAGCTCGCGCTTGAACCCGTCGGTTACGCCGCGGACATTGTTGGCAACGAGCGCGCGCATGAGGCCGTGGAACGCGCGCGACCGGCCTTCGTCGTTGGAGCGCGTGAACTGCACCACGTTGTTCTCGATCGTCACACCGATGCCGGGGACGACCGCGGTCTTCAGGGTGCCCTTGGGTCCCTTCACCGTCACGACGTTTCCGTCGTGTTTGATCTCGACGCCTTTCGGCACCGGGATTTCTTTTCTTCCAATACGTGACATGGGGAATCTCCTTACCAGGCGCTCGCTACCAGACTTGGCAGAGGACTTCGCCGCCGACGCCGCTCTTGACGGCTTCCTGTCCGGACAGCACGCCCTTCGAGGTCGAGACGATGGCCAGCCCGAGACCGCCGAGCACGCTCGGAATCTCCAGCTTATTGCGATAGACGCGGCGGCCCGGGCGCGAGATGCGCTCGATGCCGTGGATGACCGGCTCGCCGCTGGGCGAGTATTTCAGGTCGATCCGGAGCGTCCCCTGGGGCTCGTCCTTCTGAACGAGGTTGTAGTTGCGGATGAAGCCCTCAACTTTGAGGATGCGGGCGATCTCCACTTTCAGCTTCGACGCGGGAAGCTCGACGCGTTCGTGATGCGACTGGATTCCGTTTCGAATCCGCGTGAGCATGTCCGCGATTGGGTCTGTCATCGACATTCGTGACTCCTGTGATTCCTTGTCAGTCGTGAGCCGGGGCTACCAGCTCGCCTTCGTGATACCCGGGATGTAACCACCGAGCGAAAGCTGCCGGAAGCAGATACGGCAAAGCCGGAACTTCCGCAGGAAGCCGCGCGGACGTCCGCACACCTTGCAGCGATTAACCTTGCGGGACTTGAACTTCGGCTTCCGCTCCGCTTTGACGATCATCGAGATTTTTGCCATGCGATCCTCTTATTACTTCGTGAAGGGCAGTCCAAGCTCGCGGAGGAGGAAACGAGCCTGGTCGTCGTCCTTCGCATTGGTGACGATGGTGATGTTCATCCCTTTCGACTTCTCGACCTTGGTGATGTCGATCTCGGGGAAGATGAAGTGATCGCGGATGCCGAGGGTGTAGTTGCCGCGCCCGTCGAACGATTTTGAAGGGACGCCGCGGAAGTCGCGGACGCGCGGCAGCGCGGTGGAGATCAGACGGTCGAGGAACTCGTACATCTTTTCCCCGCGCAGCGTGACCATGGCGCCGATGGACTGCCCCTCGCGCAGCTTGAAGCTGGCGATCGACTTCTTGGCCTTGGTGATGATCGGCTTCTGGCCGGTGATCTGCCCCAGTTCGTCGACGGCCGCGTCCAGGATCTTGGCGTTCGAGATCGCTTCACCCATCCCCATGTTCAGGACGACCTTCTCGATCTTTGGAACGGCCATCGGATTTTTGATTCCGAACTGGTCCTGAAGTTTCTTTCTCACTTCGGTCTGATATTTCTCTTTGAGTCGTGCTGCCATTGCGTTCCCTGGTTCCTTCCGGGCCGGCGTTGTACGGCCTCGTTCTAGCTCTTGGCTCTTAGCTGTTAGCTCTTAGGAGTTGCGGCCGCCGTTTCCCCTAAGAGCTGACAGCTAAGAGCTAAGAGCGCTTTTTCTTCTACATCTCCGTATCGCACTTCCTGCAGAACCGCGCGCTGCCTTCAGCGGTGCGGTGCTTGCCGGTGCGGGTTGGCTTGTCGCAGCTTGGGCAGACGACCTGCAGATTCGAGAGCTTGATCGGCGCTTCACGCTCGAGCACGCCCCCGGCCACGTTCCTCTGCGGGTTGGGCTTGGTGTGCTTCTTCATCATGTTGGCGCGCTCGACGATGGCCGTACCCTTCATCGCGTTCACCCGCAGCACCTTGCCCTGCTTGCCCCGGTCCTTACCGGTGAGGATGAGGACCGTATCGTTCTTCTTCACGTGCGGTTTGACGCGCACGACCTCTTTTTGCTTCGTCGGATTTCCGTACATTGCGTAGCTCCGTTAAATGACTTCCGGCGCGAGCGAGATGATCTTCATGAACTTCCGCTCGCGCAGCTCTCGTGCAACCGGGCCGAAGACGCGCGTACCAACCGGCTCGCGCGCGTCGTTGATGAGAACGGCCGCGTTATCGTCGAATTTGATGTACGAACCATCGCGGCGGCGGCTCTCTTTCACCGTCCGGACGACGACGGCCTTGACCACCGCGCCCTTCTTGACGGTACCGTCGGGCGAGGCTTCCTTGACCGACGCCGTAATCACGTCGCCGAGGCGTGCATACTGGCCGGCGGTCGAACCGCCCAGCATCTTGATGCAGGCGATCTTTTTCGCGCCGGTGTTGTCGGCCACCTGCAGGACCGTTCCCATCTGAATCATTGCCGTTTCTCCCTGAAAAACGGTTGCTGGGTTGCTTGGTTGCTTAGTTGCTGGCATGCGACCCAGCAACCGAGCAACTCAGCAACGCAGCAACCTCATTACGACGCCTTCTCCACTACCTCACGTACAGCCCACCGCTTCCGCTTCGAGAGCGGGCGCGACTCTTCGATGATCACGCGATCGCCGACGTTGATATCGTTGTTCTCGGCGTGCGCCAGGAACTTGCTCGTGCGCTTGATGTACTTCTGATACATCCCGTGCTTGACGAGGTTCTCCACGGCCACGACCACCGTCTTCTGCATCTTGTTCGATACGACGACGCCGGTCTTGGTCCGCTCGCTTTTGCTCTTGCTTGTGGTTTCTTCGGTTGCAGCCATGGACTTAGCCTCTCGCCTTTTCACCCAGGAGGGTCTTGATGCGGGCAATCTCGCGCCGCACTTCTTTCACTTTCGACGGCGCTTCCATGCGTCCGGTGGCGCGCTGGAAACGCAGCTTGTAAAGCTGCTCGCTCAGCTCCTTTTCGCGGGTCTGGAGCTCGTCGGCGGACTTCTCACGCATCTGATTCGTCTTCATTCACCCACCTCCGTCTGCTGGCGCGTAACGAAGCGCGTCTTGATCGGAAGCTTGTGCGCGGCCAGCCGGAGTGCTTCCTCGGCGATCTCGCGCGTCACGCCTTCCATCTCGTAGAGGATGCGAGCCGGCTTGATGACGCATACCCATTCTTCCGGTGCACCCTTGCCCTTACCCATACGGGTCTCGAGCGGCTTCTTGGTGATCGGCTTGTCCGGGAAAATGCGGATCCAGATCTTCCCGCCACGCTTGACGTGACGGGTCATGGCGATACGGGCGGCCTCGATCTGGCGCGCTGTAACCCAGCCCGCTTCCATCGCCTGCAGCCCGAAATCTCCAAAGGAGACCTTCGCGCCGCGCGTAGCCACACCCCGGCGGCGTCCGCGCTGCTGTTTTCTGAACTTAACTTTCTTCGGCATCATCATGATGCGTTGTTCTCCTGAACTGCTTCGCGACTACTGCGGACGACGGCGGCTTCTGGCCTTGGCCATCTCGCCCTTGAAGATCCACACCTTGACGCCGATGATCCCGTACGTCGTTTTGGCCAGGGCAAGACCGTAATCGATGTCGGCCTTCAGCGTGTGCAGCGGAAGACGGCCGTCCTGGTACCACTCCGTGCGGGCGATCTCGGCGCCGTTCAGGCGCCCGCCCACGCGGACCTTGATTCCCTTCGCCCCGAAGCGGAACGCCGACTCCATCGCCTTTTTCATGGCGCGGCGGAAGGCGATGCGGCGCTCGAGCTGCGTGGCGATGTTCTCGGCCACGAGCTGGGCGTCGAGCTCCGGCCGCTGGATCTCCTGGATGTTGATGTACACCTCGCCGTTGACCATCTTCTGCAGCTCATCGCGCAGCTTGTCGACCTCGGCGCCCTTGCGTCCGATGATGATGCCGGGACGCGAGGTATAGATGTTGATGCGCATCTTGTTCGCCGTGCGCTCGATGTCGATCTCCGAGACTCCGGCGTGGGAGAGACGCTTCTTCAGATCGTCGCGAAGCTTCAGATCGCGATGCAGCGTCTCCGCGTAGGCCTTCCCCGCAAACCAGCGGGAGTGCCACGTCTTGTTGAAACCAAGCCGAAATCCGTAGGGGTTGACCTTCTGACCCAAGATAGCCTCCGTTATTTCGCTGCGCGGGTGCGGCCTTTGCCGCCGCTCCGCTCGTTGACCGCTTTGACTTCATCCGACACATGCACCGTCACGTGCGCCTGCCGCTTCTGGATGCGATAGGCACGTCCCATCGGCGCCGGCTGAATGCGTTTATCGCGCGGCCCCTCGTCGACGTAAATCTTCGAGACGACCAGCTCGTCGGTGTCGAGGTTGGCCTCTTTACCCTCGGCGTTCGCAACCGCCGAGCGCACCAGCTTCTCCAGGTCCTTCGCACACGTCTTCTTCGTGAAGCGGAGGATCTGCAGTGCTTCCTCGACCTTCTTCCCACGCACCAGGTCGACCACCAGGCGGACCTTCTGCGGGGACATCTTCAGATACTTCAGAGTTGCAGTCGCTTCCATGTCTATCCTCTTTGCCAGGAGATCCTTCGGCGTCTCCGCGCCTCAGGATGACACTCGGCTTTCAGCCTCGTGTCACTTGCCGGCGGGCTTCGCCGTCTTTTCGACCTTCTTGCCGCTGTGTCCCTTGAACGTGCGGGTCATCGAAAACTCGCCGAGCTTGTGGCCCACCATGTTCTCGGAGATGTAGACCGGTACGAACTTGCGTCCGTTGTGGACGGCGATCGTGTGGCCGACCATGTCCGGAATGACGGTCGAGCGGCGCGACCAGGTCTTGATGACCTTCTTGTCGCGTTCGCGATTCATCGTGTCGACCTTCGTCTGCAGATGGCCGTCGATGAACGGTCCCTTCTTGAGTGAACGTGCCATTACTTGGTTCTCCGCTTGACGATGAACTTGTTCGTCCGCTTGTTCTTGCGTGTCTTGTGACCCTTGGTCGGCTTGCCCCATGGCGTGACCGGGTGACGGCCACCCGAGGTCTTGCCCTCGCCGCCGCCGAGAGGATGATCGACAGGATTCATCGACACGCCACGGTTATGAGGCTTCTTGCCGCGATGACGCGTCCGGCCGGCCTTGCCGATGGAGACGTTCTCGTGCTCGAGATTGCCGACCTGGCCGATCGTGGCGTAGCAGCGAATGTGCACCTTGCGCATTTCGCTGGAGGGCAAACGAAGCGTGGCCCAGTCGTCCTCGCGGGCCATCAATTGAGCAAATGCCCCGGCCGAGCGGGCCATCTGGCCCCCCTTCCCTTCCTTCAGCTCGATGTTGTGAATCGTCGTGCCGAGGGGGATCTTCGAAAGGGGGAGCGAATTGCCAACCAGGATGTCGGCCTCGGGGCCTGACATGATCGTCGAACCGACTTCCAGACCGTTCGGCGCCAGGATATAGCGCTTCTCGCCATCCGCGTAGTTGAGCAGGGCGATGCGCGCCGTACGGTTCGGGTCATACTCGATCGCGGCGACCTTGGCCGGGATGCCGTGCTTCTCGCGGCG
>WNFG01008646.1_pt1 | contig 10693 bp, 6 predicted proteins | sample 5400431 | NCBI WGS metagenome assembly WNFG01 (sample SAMN13153346, study PRJNA577476) | soil metagenome | isolation source: 120 cm saprolite under Douglas fir tree site 2 hole 3 replicate 2 | place: USA:California | collected 2015-04-18
TCCCCGGATCGTTGGAGAATACGTAGTAGCGGACGATCGCCTCGTGATGGATGTTGTGCAGCGCCGAGGCTTCCTTGCGAAACAGCGCCATCGCCATCGCGTTGTCGGCGAGATCGGTGCGCATCACCTTGATGGCGACAGGATCGCCGGTCTCGATCGCGTGGCCGCGATAGATTTCGCCCATGCCGCCAGATGCGATGCGCTGGTCGATCTCAAAGATGCCGTTCAGGCGCGTGCCGGGCGCGAGGCGCGATCGTTCGGCGGAATACATGTCCGTCATCTGCCCTTACTCCGCCTCACTCCCTACCAGCGTCCCCCTCCCTGCCTCCCCACGGGGGGATGGTAACGAGGCGGGAGGAGACCATGGTCTCAGCTGCGGCCGGATCGAATCGCACCGCCACGACGGTGACATTGTCGATCGCCCCGCGCTCGAGCGTCAGGGCAACCAGGAGATCGCAGGCCTGCTGGGGCCGGTGTTCGCTTGCCAGCGCAAGTATCTCCTGGTCCTCCACGTGGGCGGTGAGGCCGTCACTGCAGATCACGAAGATGTCCCCCGGCTCCAAGGCGCCGCCTTTGATCTCGAGCTCCGGATCATCGCTCACGCCGATCGCCCGTGTTATGACGTTTCGACGTGGCGAGACGCGCGCCTCCTCGGCCGTGAGTTTGCCCGCGGAAACGAGTTCCTGCACTTCCGTATGATCGACCGATATTTGCTCGATCCGGTGCTGGCGAACGCGGTAGATTCGGCTGTCTCCGGACCATACGGCGGCGTAATGGCCATCGAAAATAAGCAAAACTGCGACCGTGGTGCCGATCAGCGCGCCGCGCTCATCGCCGAGCTTCTTAAGCCGGCTGTTGGCGCTGACGATGTGCCGCTCGCAGCTTGCCAGCAATTCGGACGCCGTAGCGGGAACCGCGATAGCAGCGAGTTCCTCGACGACGACTCGGCTTGCAATGTCGCCTGCCTCATGGCCGCCCATGCCGTCGGCGACGGCCCACAAGCCGAGCCGTGTCGCCACAAGATAATTGTCTTCGTTCTGCCGCCTCACCTTGCCGACGTCCGTTGCGGCGCCAGCCTCGATCCATGACTTTGCATCGCGCATAGTGGCCGTACCTCAAGCCGGATCGGCCGCAAACTCGCCGGTCAACATTGCCGCAAACAGGAACGGATCGGGCATTCCCTTACCCGACAGCGCGACGGGTGTGATGCCTTCACCGCCGATGGTCCACCAAAATGTAGAACCGGCGTAAATCTTGGCATAATCGCGCACGCGAATCGAACTGAAAAGTTTGCTGAAGCTTTCGCCAGGCGCCGGCAGCGCGTGAGGGCCATTGCGGTCGTATCCGGCACCCTCCGGCGGGGCTTTTGCAAGTTCCTGGAACGGCGGCGGCAACGCGCCGAGGTCGGCCGTCATCGCCTCGAAATTCGCGTCATGATCGAGCGTCGACATCAGGAACGCCTCCGCGGCGTCGAACCAGTCATCCTGCGAGCCGAACTCCGGCGGCGGGATAGCGGCATTGTCGTCAGCGCAGGCAAAGAGCGTCAGCGGAAAATAGCGGCCGACGCCGTCGAGCGAAGACATGAAGGCGCCGATCACGCTCCTGCCGCAGATGTCGGCGCCGAGCCAGAACCGCCAGATCGGGGCGGTGAGAAACGCCGGCTGCCACCGCTCGCCGAGCGCAGTGCGCGAGGCCGAAATCGCACCCTGCAGCCACGGCTCCCACGCATTGAGGAATTCACGCGGCGCCCCGATGGCGATGAAGTCGCGCTTTGCGGGCACTTTACCGTAAAGGCTGCATTGCATGGCCCCTCACAGCCGCGCCGGGCATTTGAATTCCGTCAGTGCAGGCAATAGCAGCGGGTTAGCGGCGGTTCCGGTTCCGATCTGAAACGTCACGTCGCGGTTGTTGAGGCTCCAACTGGCGGCAATTCCGACCGGTGGGCGCTGAGACTTCGAAGCCCGATCGAGGAGCCGGAACAGCGCCCATTGGCTGTTGGGCACGGCTATCGCGTAGGGCTCAAACCCTGCAATCGGTGGGTCCTGGGCAAGTGATACCGCGGTTTTGCCGGCCGCGCCGGTCCATTGCACCTGTTGGGCGGCGGGGTTGGGTTGATTGGAAGACGCCACCGCAATGCCGCTGATCTCAAGCTTCGCAATCTGGCCGGTGCCGGGAAGCCCCGGGGGCGTCACCGTCAGCATGATCATTGGGGTGTTGCCGTTGTTCGGAAAGAACGCATCTCTGATCTGCGCTGCGCGCTGAAACTGACGCATTGTCTCTGGCTGCATTTGCTTTGCGACCGCATTGTCCTGCTTCCACTTCCACACGGCGGGCTGAGAGGTGTCCGCATAGAACTCTACTTTTTTGAAGAAGCGATCGAAATCGCCGTTCCCGCCGAACAGCTTGCCAAATTCCTGGAGGGAGATTTCGGTCCGAGCATTACGGTCGAATGGATAGCGGGTCGGGTTCGTGGTGCTGGCGCGGCAGGGGTTGGACACGGTGTTTTGGAATTCCTCGCTAAGTTGCCGGTAAGTGTCGTTGGCGATGGCGTCTTCAAACGAGTTCGCCGATTGCAGCAGCATCTCTTTGAACGGGCTCGGCATGCGCAGCGCGTCGTTCTTGAATTGGGCGACATGGACCCGCAAAGCGGACGTGGCCTGCTGCTCCTGGGACGGGTTGAGCACGATCGTCTGGAGGTCGTTGTTGATCAGCGTGAGGTCGCCGAGGATGACGTCGATCATCCGCCGCGAGCCGTCGCCTTCCACCACCTGGTGGAACTGCTTTAGCTGCGCCTCGACATATACGCCCGGCGAACCGCCCTGCGGGCCGAGCAATGGCGATGCCGCGGGCTCTTTTTTCCCGTCGCTGCTGCCGGCTTTGGGGTCCTTGCGCTCTCGCGTAAGCACGGTTTCATCTCGGATCGATTCGATCAGCAAGCGGATCGGGGATGTCGAAGCCGCCGCCGCATTCAAAGCCTCGTACCTCGGCTTGCCAGCATTGAGGGGGCGGATTCGCAATTTTCCGAGCGTCTGTATCCATACCGCGACGAAATCCCGCGAGTAGGTATCGAGCAGATTGCGAACCAGATTGTCGTATTGCTTTGTGATGGCCTCCAGCTTGCCGATGTCGCCGAGCACCCAGTTATCGCGCTGGAGTTGCTCCGCGATAGTCGGAAGCTTCTCGATGAAGGCGCGTTGGAAACCGGCGTACGTATAAAAGCCGGGGACGAAGATCTTCTCGACATCGACGCCGGGGGCCGCTTCGAACGCAGTTGCGAAGTCCGGTCCGCCGTGATGGGCTGCGACCCAGTCCTGGGCGATCGATTGCCGCGCCTGCGACTTGAGAAGCTGGTAGGCGCGGTCCGCGATGCTCAGCCGCGCCAGGATGCGCCGGCACTCCTCGATCAGGCCCCAGTTGGGTTCGACCAGCGGCTCATCGCCGCCTTCGAGATCGAGCATGGCGACAAGCTCACCTTCGAGAGCCTTGCGGCCGTCGGCGTTCGGAGCGCCCGGATAGAGGTCGGCGAAGTCGTTGCGCATCCAGCTGACGATGAGATCACGATCCGCCCGCTCGACGCCGGCGATCATCAGATAGACCTTGAGCGCCTCGTAGATGGCGCCGGGGTTTGATTTTTTGGGGTCTGTGGCGGCGTTGAGGACTTCCTCGAGGCGGAACATCAGCCGCGGCCGGAACATGCGTTCGAGGCTGACGTGATAGACCTGCTCGGCCGAGTTCTGAAGGCGCTCGCGCTGGCTCAATCCGAACGTGGCGAGCAGCGGGGTCGAGGTTTCCCGTGTGGCGTAGCCGGTCGGCAGGGTGCGCAGTCTGAATAGAAGCGGCAGCACCTTGTGCACGTCGCGGTCGCCGATGAGCGTTTCATGCGCATAGGGCCCCGCCTGCCGGGGGTAATCGGCGACCGCAAATTGGGTCGCGGATATCAGTTGGTTGTTGTAGCGGTAGCTCACCCACCACAGACCGGTCATTGCCACGGCGAAGAGCGCAACAGTTGTGTAAAGGCAGGCCTTGATGATCCGGGCGCGGCGAACTGCGGCGCGATCGGTCGAGACCCAGGCGGCTTCGCCGATGATGACCTTGAGAATGAGGTCGGTGAGAAAGAAGCTCTTGCCGAGACCCGAATAGGCCTGGGCGCCGACCTGCTCGGCGCCGAAGCTTTTTGCTAAGGCCCCGATCAGCCGGTCGATCGGGGTGCCATGCTGCGTCCCCGACGTGAAGTAGAAGCCGCGCAGCGTCGCGTTGGCATGATAGCGGGTCGGCTCGAAAATCTGGTTGAGGAAATCGAAGATCGGCCGCTTGAGCGCCGCCATCTGGGTCGGAAAACCATACAGCAGCACGCGGTTGCTCGGCGTCGGTTCCTCCTGGAGCCGGTCGGTGAGGTCGCTGTTCAGGCGCTCGATAAGGTCGTCGAACTCTTTCGGGATGTCGCCGACGAGGTTGCGGGTCTTGTCGTCGGTCTGGAAGGTCGCGCCCCACACCTGCCGGCGGCCCTGGTCGGACTGACTGGCGAAATACTCGGTGAAGCCCGCGACCAGGTCTCCCTTGGTGAACAACGCATAGACCGGGAAATCGACCTTGAGACGCCCATGCAACTCCAGCAGCCGCGCCCGGATCGCGTTGGCATGGGCCGCGATGTCGGCGGGCGGAAGCATCATCAGGTCCTCAAGGCTGATGGCGACAAGGACGCCGTTGATCGGCTGGCGCTGCCGGTTCTTCTTGAGGAGATCGAGGAAGGCGAGCCAGCTCGCCTTGTCGGCCGTGGCGTCGGAATCATGCGTGGTGTAGCGGCCGGCGGTATCGATCATCACCGCCTCTTCGGTGAACCACCAGTCGCAATAGCGGGTGCCGCCGACGCCGGCGATCGCGGCCGGCGTGGCGCCGCGCGACAACGGAAACTTCAGCCCCGAATTGACGAGCGCTGTGGTCTTGCCCGAGCCCGGCGGCCCGATCAGCACATACCAGGGCAGATCGTAGAGGAAGTCGGATTTGCTCCCGCTCGCCGTCTTCAACGTGGCGAGTGCGTCCTTCATCCTGTCCTTGAGGACGTCGGCGTCGTCCTCGACCTTGTCCGGCGTCGCGATGCCCTCGGCGATTTTGGCGGTGGCTTTCTTGCGACGGGTCCAATTGACGGCCATCACCGAGGCGAAGACGGCCACCAGCACCAGGATGGTGATTTCACGTGCGATATAGCTTTCAAGCGGGCGCCAGCCGCCGATCGAGATCAAAGGTCCGGCGAGATAAACGAGGGCGCAGACCGACGTGAGGCCGATCCCGACAAGGACGATCCGCAGGATGTCTCTGGAGGAAATGCCCATCATGGCTTGCTCGTCCGCGCAAGGTAGATTCTAGTCAGGCCGCACCATTTCTCCGGAGTCATGGCCGGGCTTGTCCCGGCCATCCACGCCTTGCTTGCCGAGGCTCCGCAAGAAAGACGTGGATGGCCGGGACAAGCGCGGGCATGACGGCGGAGAGGTGGTCCGATCACGTCGGAACGCGCTCTAGCGGAAACGTTGCGTTGAATTTCCTTCATCATCGGGCGCACGTCTTCTGGGACACCGGGCCGGTGTCGGTTCGTGGAATGAGGATCTCGACTCTGCGGTTCTTGGCCTTCCCTTCCGGAGTCTTGTTGTCGGCGATCGGCGCGGTCTCGCCCTTGCCGTCGGTCTGGAGGCGATCCGGCTTGGCCAGGAGGGGCCTGAACAAGGCTGCGACGCTCCTGGCGCGCTCGATGGACAGATGGTAGTTGTCCGGGAAGCGGACGTTCCCGCGACTGATCGGCGTATTGTCGGTGTGTCCGATGATTTTTATAAAACCCTCTTCCTTGTCGAGCGTGCCGGCGACACGGCCCGCGATCGGCTTGAATTGGTCGAGCACGGTGGCCGAGCCTGAATCGAACAGGATGACGTTGCCGACCCGTACGGTGATTTGATTTGCAGTCTGCTCGGCCGAGGCGTTGTCGGCGGCGACATCGGGCCCAAGGGCGGCGCAGATGCGCTGCAGCTGCGTGATCTTATCGGGTTCGGGCGGTGGCGGCGGTGGCGGCGGCAGGGAAACGGTGCGAATGATCGAGAGCTTGCCGACGTCGTGGAGCGCGGCCAGTTGGGCTGCCGCCGGGTCGACGCCGCCGGTGAGCCAATAGAGCAGAACGAAATAGATGCCAAACAGCATGAGGCCGACGCAGCCCAGCACGCCCCACCACGGCACGCGCAGCCGCGACGCCTGACTCGCCAGTTGCTGTCCCTGCCAGCGCGGCGACAACTCGCGGTAGACCTTCGGACGCAATCGGCGCAGCGTTTCGTAAAGATCGCGCTGGATCTGCTGCAGCGTGGCGACGCCGCCGGCGGAGGTGCGATGGATGCCGTGGAATCCCAGCGCCAGGCAGGTGTGTTGCAACTCGAGGAGGTCGTAATTGACGACCGGGTCCTGCTTGAGCCGCGTGAGTTCGTCAAAGAAGCGCACGCCGCCGATGCGTTCGCCGAAGAAACGGCTCAGCATGCTGTATTGCGTCCAGACGTGACGGTCCTCGGTCGGGATGTTCTGGACAATGTCGTCGGCGGTGGCGCAAATGATGTATTTGGCGGAATTTGCCTGGGCCTCGGAGATGCCGGCAGAGCGGATGTCCTGCTCGAAAAATTTTATGGCATCGGCGACCTGCTCCATCAGGCTCGCGAACGACGCGCGGGCGAGGGCGACGCGCAGGCGGCCGAGAATAAGCAAGAGCGGGCCGGCGGAGCGCAAGATCGGATTTTCGTTCGGGGCGACGAGCTCGTCGATCCGCACCTGAGGGACGCGCACCTGGAGGACCGGCTGCGGCGCTTGAGCCTGCGTCGTGATCCATTCCTCAGCATTGGGATTTCCCGGAGCGGCCGGTGGTACATAAGGCGTAGCCGCAGGCGCCGCGGGCTGCGGCGGCCCGGCGCCTTGTGGTACCGGATTGTAGGCCGGCGCGCCGGATGCAGGCGGAGGCGGGACCGCCCGCCGCCCTCCCGGATTGGGGCGGATGACGGTCTTCTCCCCGGGAATGCCGAACGGACTGCGCGGTGGAAGCTTGTCGTTCATCGCCGATCTTCCAATACGGCCCACAATTCGAGTTCAAGCTCCGGCCAGTCGCCGGAAAAATGCATGCCGATGGAGCTCGCCGTCGAGAATTCCGGCCACAGCGGCGACTTGCGGTCGAAGAAGAAGTAGACGTGGTCCGTGATCGCACGGATCTGCGGCGGTGGCGTCGGCAAGTGGATCAGCGGCACGCCGGGCAGATGGGCGTGCACGATCTCGTTCATCTTCGTGTTCGGGCCGACCTTGAAAAGGTGCGGAAAATGGCTCTGAATTTCGGTGAGCGGGCGGCGCGCCGCCACCTCAAGCACGAAGGTGGCATTGCGAAATAAGGTGCGGTCGCGGATCGTGGAAACGAAGGCATTGTTGGCGCGCTCGATGATTTCAAGACGAATCGCGCGGCGGCCGAGCCGAGCGCTGAGGAAATCCTGCAAGTCGCGCATCACCGGCCCGAATACGTTCTCCAAGTCATCCTGGTCGTAGGCCGGATAGTCGCGCGCGCGCCGCTCAGGCGTGGCGAACGTCGCAAGCTCGCCGACAAGGCGCAGAAACTCATCGAACAGCCGCTCCGGATGCAGGTAGCTCGACGCACGGTAATGCTTGAGCACCGCAATATGCCGGTTCAGGAGCTGCAGAACGAAATAATCCACGCTCTGCAGCCCCCCGCCGGCGGTCGGGTCGGCGGCATAACGCGCCAATTCTTCCAGCTTGTTGTCGATCCAGCCGACCACGCGGTCGATCCAGCCGGCGACAACCGGGTGGGCGCTGCACAAAAGCACGGGCGGTACGTATTTTTCGTCGAACACAATCTGCTTTTCGCGGACTTCCAGCACGCGGGCGATGCCGAGGCTGATATATCCGGGCTTGGCGGTCTTGCGAATTTCGAAACCCAGCCGGGGAAATGCGATGTCGACTTCCTCTTCGATGCGCACCGCCGAGGTTGAGTCGATGAAAGTTTCCGAACCGATCATGAAACGCGCAGCGCTCTCGGATTCCCGGTCGTCCGCTTCGCGCATATTGGCGGCCGCGACGGGCATCGACAGCCATGCGACCTGCTGCGAGGCGGTGTCCGGCACCACGATCGGGGGCGGCAGTGGACTATCTACCGGAAGATCGAACGGCGTGCCGTCGGGCAGGACGCCGGCGGCGCGTCGCAGTGCGAATTTGCTTTGCTGAGCAAGGTCACGGTCGATTTCCAGATGGGAGAACCCCCACGGATAAGGGGTGGTCGCCCGCACCCGCGATTCAAGCAGGTGCTCATGGTAGCGGTCGTTCTGCTGGAAATGGTGGGGGCGAAGAAAGAGGCCCTCCGTCCACGCCACCTTGGTGTACCAGGACATTAAAGTGTCTCTATCGTTTTAACCATTGGATTTTCGATCCGATTTGCGCAGTGTTCAGCAACTTAGTGTGGAATCTCCGCCGAATGGTTCAGGCTGGCCCGCCGCCGTTCGGGGTGCGAGCGCAACACCAACGTACCTCATTTTTCACCGCGATCGTAACACTCGGCGAAATAGTCCATGAAGGCATTGAGCGGCGGTGGTATTCTCGATGACATCGGGGTCGAATTCTCCAAGCAGCAGCCGCAAGGCGTGCTGCATGGCGGAAAAGGTCCTGACCTGGTGGCCCTTCAAGTCGTCGAAGCTCTGAATCAACGTGCGCCTGGCGTCCAAGTAGCTCCGGGTCGGCGGCCCGAACATGACGCGCAAGGCATCCTCGGTGCTCGGAGCGAATTTGAGAGGGTTGTTGTTCAGAGCCTGGACCATGGTCTGGCTCGAGCTGCGGGAGAGGCGCTTGGCGATCTGGCGCGCTTCGAGGAGTTGCTTCATGTTTTCAGCGACAAGGCGCATCAACTGGCCGAGCTGTTCGGCGAGTTCGGCTGGATCTCTCGCCGCCAAGGTGTCTTCCGGCAGGCCGGCCCCGCGCGCAAACAGGCGCACGAATTCCGTCATGGCAGCGCTTTGGGTGGCGCCGACCGCGGTAGGACTGCCCGAAATCGCCACGAACGCGTGCGCGGCGGCGTTTGCCGCGGCCTCCGCGGAGGCGGGCGGCGCCGCGGCCGGATGGGTGGCTGCCGGGTCTGCCGCTGCCGGCCCTGCCGCTGCCGGCCCTGCCGCCCAAGGGCCTTCCGGCTCATGTGAGACCCAGACCGGGCGGCGCGGGCTTGGCACTGGAATCACTTCGGGCGCGGGCGGCGGCGGCCGGGGCGTACCCTGAGCCCAGTCGTCGATTGCCGGCGCGGGCGGCGCGGGCGAAGCGTCCCACTGCGCCTGCTCGTGGTCTGCTCGCCGCGATTGCGATGGCGGCCGCGGTGACGACGATGGCGTATCGGGGTTCGGCACATCGATCGCCCAATTGAGAAAATCGGGACGCACCGGCTTCAAGTCGCGAGCGGCCTTGAGTTGTTTGGGGTCGATGGGCGGCGCCGCCTCGCCCACCGGATTCCATAAATCCTCATAGCTTGGCGGCGCATCGGGAGACGGCGTGCCTGACCCGTCGCCGGCGCCCTCGCCTTCGCCGTCAATGGCGGCCACGATGATATAATGTCCGATCGCGAAGCGGTCGCCATTTCGCAGTCGGTGCGGTTCTTTCAGCCGGCTGTCGGCGCCGTCGAGAAACGTACCGTTGGTTGAGATATCGTGCAGCCAATATCCGGCGTCGTGCCAGCGCACTTCGCAATGCTTGCCGGAAATGAAGCGACTGGGGTCTGGCAGGGTCCAATCAAGGTACTGGTCACGCCCGATGTCGAGGCCGCGCTTGCCCTGAATCGACACGCTCAGCGGGCCGCCGTCAGGCAGGCTCGTCTGGTTCTCGATTCTAAGCGTCAGGCCCATCGGCGGCTTCTTTTGCGGTCGATCCGTAGGATGGGTTGAGCGCAGCGGAAACCCACCGTCGGCTACGCCGCCGGAAACCCCGATGGGTTTCGCTACCGCTCAACCTATCCTACAGATCGGACGGTACGCCCGGGCGTTGGCGCGAACCCGCTGCTCCCGAATACGTTTAGGTCAACGCTCCTTGTCGTTCAAGCCACGTCGCATTCGGCAAATCCGCTCGCCGCGCAGGGCTCGTAGCCCGGATGGAGGGGACCTGGGAGCGCGGGCGTCTCGCCCGCTCTTTCTCGCGGATGCTGAAGAGCGGGCGGGACGCCCGCGCTCCCAGCACCCATCCGGGCTACGGGCCCGTCTTCATAGCCCGGTTTCTGCAAGCCTTATGCCGTCCGCGATGCAGGCCTGCAGGCGGGACGGGCGGTCTTTGCGCGCCTTCGCGACGCTCAACAGGACAGCGATACGGGCGGCTCGGGCGGTCATGTATGTGGGGACCGGAACGGGTAGGCCCGGGAACGTCACGAGCAATCCGCCTGACCATCCGGCAGCGAGTGCGAGCCACGTCAGAGGATCGTTGCTGTCGCTTTGGGTCCCGATCTCCAGCGCTGCTTTCCTGTGTTCGTCATCGGGATCATAAACCCACGCCTCGGCAGCCAGAAGGCACGCACCGCGGTCCTGCGGGATCTCGCCCAATGACGCCCGCGCGCAAGTGCACGCCCACCACACCGCTTCCCGGCGCGGCAACAGGTAAGCACAGAACGCCACCGCTTCGTCCAGCTTGTCCTTCGACACCAAGTCCTTCA
>WNFG01011016.1_pt1 | contig 10691 bp, 10 predicted proteins | sample 5400431 | NCBI WGS metagenome assembly WNFG01 (sample SAMN13153346, study PRJNA577476) | soil metagenome | isolation source: 120 cm saprolite under Douglas fir tree site 2 hole 3 replicate 2 | place: USA:California | collected 2015-04-18
AGCTTCCTCACCTCGTGCTGGCTCTTGCCGCAGAAGGAGCAGTAGAGGAGTTTTTCGCCGCCGATCTTGTCGGTCATGTGATTCTCCGCATTCAGGCCACCGCAGCCGCAGCCGCCTCGGCCCGCGAGGTGAGCACCCGGTCTACGATACCGTACTTCACCGACTCGTCCGCGGAAAGGAAATTATCCCGGTCCGTGTCCCGCGAGATGCGCTCGACGCTCTGGCCGGTGTGCTTCGCCATGATCTCGTTCAATTGCCTGCGCAGATAGAGAATCTCCTTGGCGTGGATCTCGATGTCGGAGGCCTGCCCCTGGAACCCGCCCATGGGCTGGTGGATCAGGACGCGCGAATTGGGCAGGCAGAAGCGCTTGTCCTTGTCGCCCGCGGCGAGAAGCAGCGCGCCCATGCTGGCCGCCTGCCCGACGCAAAGCGTCGACACGTCGGGCTTGATGAACTGCATGGTGTCGTAGATCGCGAGCCCCGCCGACACCGAGCCGCCGGGGGAGTTGATGTAGAAGAAGATGTCCTTGTCGGGGTTCTCCGACTCGAGGAAGAGCAGCTGCGCGACGATGAGATTCGCCGAGATCTCGTTGACCGGGCCTACGAGAAACACGACCCGTTCCTTGAGCAGGCGCGAATAGATATCGTAGGCGCGCTCGCCGCGCCCGCTCTGCTCGATCACCATGGGAATCAGGCCCAGGTCCTGCGGGTCCTGAGCGGACGCCTCGACCCGCGGCGTCCCGGATTTCCAGACTACGCCGCTCATTTCCCCGCTCCCATCAGTTCATCGAAGCTGATCGCCTTGTCCTCCACCTTGGCGCGATCGAGGACCCAGTTGATCACGTTGGATTCGACCGCCAAACCCTCGAATTCGCCCAAACGCCGCGGCTCCGAGTAGACCCATCTTACCACTTCGAAGGGCTGCTCATAAGTCTGTGCGTGCTCGGTGACGAGGGCGCGCACCTGCTCGGGCTTGGCGCCCAGATCGTGCGTCCTCACCAGCTCGCCCAGGATGAGCCCCAGGGTCACGCGCCGCCGCGCCTGCCCCTCGAGCGCCTCGGGATTCAAGGGCAGCTTCTCCAGCCTGACGCCCCGGGCCTCCAGGTCCGCGCGCGCCTGCTGCACCATGCGCTGCAGCTCGATTTCGACGAGCGATCTCGGCAGCTCGAGCGTCGCCGCATCGATGAGCGCCTGCATGACCTTCTGCTTGAGCTCGCTTTCGATCCTCTTCTTGACTTCGCGCTCGACGTTCGCCTTGACCTCCTCGCGCATCTTCGCGATGTCGCCGTCGGCCACGCCGAGCGACCTGGCGAATTCGGCGTCGACCGCGGGAAGCTTCGGCGCCTCGACCTTCTTCACGTCCACCTCGAATCTTGCGGTCTTGCCCGCGACTTCCTTGCCCGGGTAATCGGCGGGAAAAGCCAAAGGAAAAGTCTTCTGTTCCCCGGCGCTCGCGCCGGTGAGCCCGGACTCGAACTCGGGCAGCACGCGGCCCTCGCCGATCACGACGGCCATCCCGCCGCCCTTGCCTCCGGGAAATTCGTTGCCGTCGATGCGTCCGGTGAAGTCCACGGTGACGCGGTCGCCCGTTTGCGAGGCGCGCGCCACGGCCTCCCAGCTCACGCGCTGCTTGCGAAGAATTTCGATGGTGCGGTCCACGTCGGCGTCCTCGACCGGGTGCGCGGGGCGCTCGATCTTCGCTCCGGCCACGTCGCCCAGCTTCACTTCGGGGTAGATCTCGAAAGTCGCGCTGAAAGCGAGCTCTTTCCCGTCCCCGGCTTCCTTGCGCTCGATGCGCGGATATCCGGCGACCTTGAGCTTCTGGTCCTTCACCACCTCGGAGAACGCCTTCTGCACCGCGTCGCCGATCACTTCCGAGCGCACCTGCGGCCCGTAGCGCTGCGCGACGATCTTGAGCGGAACCTTGCCCGGACGAAATCCGTCGATGCGCACCGTGCGCGAGAGCTTGCGCAAGCGCTGCTCGACCTCGCGATCGATCTGCTCGGCCGGAACCGCCATGTTCAGCCTGCGTTCCAGCTTGCTCAAGGTCTCAATGCTCGTCTGCATTCCCGAAAACCCTGTTCCTGGTGCGAAGGAAGGGACTCGAACCCCCATGCCTTGCGGCGCTGGAACCTAAATCCAGTGCGTCTACCTATTCCGCCACCTTCGCGGCGCGGCACTGCGGCGCTTGCGGTCCCTGCTCCGAACCGTGCAACGTGTGTGGCATTCTACCGCAACCCCTCTATACTGTCAGCCTAAGAGCCTGAAACCCCTTGAAAAATAGGGCAATGCCGGTCGGCCATTACGAAAACTTCCCGGTCGCTTCGCTGCTGCTCCCGGCACCGCTGCGATACCCGGTGTCGGTCATCTACCGATTCGCGCGCAGCGCGGATGATTTCGCCGACGAAGGCGATCTTGCGCCGCCCGAGCGCCTCGCCCGCCTGGAGGCGTACAGGGCGGAGTTGCGCCGGCTGGAGGCAGGTCAATCTCCCTCGTCGCCACTTTTTCGTGAGCTTGCCGAAGTGATCGGGATCCACCGCCTGCCGCTTCGTCCTTTCCACGATCTCCTCGACGCCTTCTCCCAGGACGTCACCAAGCTGCGCTACGCGAACTTCGGCGAAGTGATGGACTATTGCCGCCGCTCGGCGGATCCCGTCGGGCGGCTGATGCTGCACCTGTACGGTGAAGCGAAGGACGACAATGTCGCGCGGTCCGATGCGATCTGCTCGGCGCTGCAGCTCATCAACTTCTGGCAGGATGTGGAGGTCGATTTCCGCAAGAACCGCATCTACCTGCCCCAGGACGACATGGCGAGGTTCGGCGTGAGCGAGGCCCAGATCGGGGCGCGCGACGCCTCGGGAGGATGGTGGAACCTGATGCGCTTTCAGATCGAGCGCGCGAGAAACATGATGCTCTCGGGGGCCCCGCTCGCGGTGCGTCTGCCGGGCCGCATCGGCCTGGAAATCCGCTCCGTCGTGCAGGGAGGATTGCGAATCCTGGAAAAGCTCGAGCGCTCGCGCGGCGACGTGTTCCGGCATCGCCCGGTGCTGCGCGCGCTTGACTGGCCGGTGCTGATCGGTCGCGCCCTGACCATGTAGCCGACGAAACCCGTGACCCCCGACGAATATTGCCAGCAAAAAACCGCGCAGAGCGGCTCGAGCCGGAGCGCCGGCGCGCGATCACGGCGCTCTATGCCTTTTGCCGCGAAGTCGACGACGCCGTGGACGAGCCGAGCGAGCCGTCGGCGGCGCGGGCGGCGCTCGCGTGGTGGCGCGGCGAAATCGCGCAGCTCTTCGCCGGCAACCCGCAGCACCCAGTGACCCGCGCGCTCGCGAGCGCGATCGGGCCGTTCGGGATCACCCAGGCGCGGCTGAACGAGATCATGGACGGCATGGAGATGGACCTGAACCAGAGCCGCTATCTGGATTTCGCGGCGCTGCAGCTCTACTGCCATCGCGTGGCGGGCGTGGTCGGCGCGCTCGCGGCGGCGATCTTCGGCTACGGCAACCCGAGGACGCTCGACTACGCCGAGCGGCTCGGCCTCGCGTTCCAGCTCACCAACATCATCCGCGACGTGGGCGAAGACGCGCGCAAGAGCCGCATCTATCTCCCGGTGGACGAGCTCAAGCAATTCGAGGTCGCTGCGGCGGACATCCTGAACGGGCGCTACACCGAGAACTTCGCGCGGCTGATGAAGTTCCAGGCCGAGCGCGCCATGCGCTGCTACGACGAGGCGCTCGCGCTCCTGCCGCCGGAGGACCGGCACGCACAGCGACCGGGCCTCGTGATGGCGGCGATCTACCGGGCGCTGCTCGACGAGATCGCCCGCGACCGCTTCCAGGTGCTCAAGCAGCGCACCGCGCTCACGCCGGTCCGCAAGCTCTGGATCGCGTGGCGGACCTGGGTCACCGCTTAATAATTTCCCCTCTCCCCTTGGGGAGAGGGCTAGGGTGAGGGGGCGGGATTGAATCGCGTAGCTATCATCGGCGCCGGCTGGTCGGGCCTCACCACGGCCCTCACGCTCGCGGAGCGCGGCGTCCCCGTCACCGTTTTCGAAGCTTCGCGCAGCTTGGGCGGCCGCGCCCGGCGCGTGAGCATCGACGGCGTGGACCTCGACAACGGCCAGCACATCCTGATCGGCGCCTATCGCGAGACGCTGCGGATGATGCGGCGGGTCGGCGCCGACCCGGACGAGCTTCTGCTTCGCGTGCCCCTCGAGTTGCGCTTTGCCGACGGCTTTCACCTGCGCGCGCCGCGACTCCCCTACCCGCTCAACTTGCTGTTTGCGCTGCTCGGCGCAATGGGGCCGGATCTCGCTCAAGGTTTCAGCGCGCTGCGCTTCATGGCTTCGCTTTGGGCCTGCAAATTTCGCATCGAGCCCGACCGGAGCGTCGCCCGGCTGCTCGACGATCACAAGCAGGGCGGCGTGCTGCGCACCCACGTCTGGGAGCCTCTGTGCATATCTGCGCTCAACACGCCGGTCGAGCACGCCTCCGCGCAGGTCTTCGTTAACGTGCTGCGCGACGGCCTCACGGGCGCACGCGAGGCGAGCGACCTCCTCATCGCGCGCACCGACCTCGGGCGCCTCTTCCCCGAACCGGCCGCGGAATACGTGAGGGCACGAGGTGGCGCGATCGAGCTCGGCATGCCCCTGCGCCGCATCGCGCACGTCCCGGGCGGATTTCGTCTCAACGACACGCAGATGTTTTCCTGCGTGGTGATCGCCTGCGGCCCGCACCAGGCGGGACTGTTGCTGGTGCAATTGCCCGAGCTTTCCGATGCGCTTTCCCGCATCAACGCGTTCAGCTATGAGCCGATCGTCACCTGCTACTTGCAGTACCCCGAATCCGTGTCGCTGCCTGCACCCATGCTCGGCTTCAACGGGGGCATCGTGCAATGGGCGTTCGACCGCGGCCGGCTCGGCGGGCCGAAGGGATTGCTTGCGGCGGTGATCAGCGCCTCGGGCGCGCACGAGGACTTGCCGAAGGAAGCGCTCGTATCACGAATCGAAACCGAGCTGAAAGCGGCGCTCGGGGAGCTTCCCGCGCCGCAGTGGACACAGGTGATCACGGAACGCCGCGCGACGTTTTCCTGCCGCCCGGCGCTCGCGCGCCCGGACGGCGCGACGGCCGTCCCCGGCTTGTCGCTTGCGGGCGATTATGTTGCGGGCGACTATCCGGGAACGCTCGAATCGGCGGTGCGCAGTGGCGTCGCGGCAGCCGCCGCGCTGTGAAATAGACGTGGCCGTCCTTATCTAGTTATTTTTGCGCCCACCAGCGATCGAGATACTTCTGAATTAGCTCAGAGCTGACAACCTGCGGAAGCGAAAACTCATTCTCTCCCGCTCGATCTCCGGCTTTCAATTCCTTTGCCTCCCATTCCTTGATCAAAGATTCGGCTTTGCCGAAAGCTTCCACAAACGATCCGCTTTTCGGGAGAGCCTCCTTGAAGAAGGCTCGTCCAAAATGAGTAAAATCATTCTCGTCGGCACAGCCGAACGAACGCCGGTCCTTACGGGCCGCGGTAATCACCAAGGTGTGGTCATCTTTGACGTGTTCGATGAATCCCCCGCCGTAGCATGCCGAAACCACGATTACCTTCCAACGTATGCCTGTTTCTTTGAGTAGTTTACCAAGCTCGCTGGCGCGAAGACCGCGTAAATTCATATTATTCTGGTTGAGCACCAGTTCGTGTTCCTGGGATCCATGGCTCGTAAGGAAGACAAACAAAATGTCCTTTTGCTTATCCATGCGCGCTGCAATGCCGTTCAGGGACTCTCGAATGCTTGTCATTGTTGCCATCGGCGCGGAAGCAACCGTGTTTCGGCTATTGATCAGCACTAAGGAGCGGCCTTGAGTTCCAAATTCGCGATCGAACTGTTTGCGCACGAATTCAACTTCTCGTCGGAATACCTCTTGTGAGCCGTCTCCAGCCACTGCAAGCAGGTATAAATTGATCTTCTTGGGATCCGACGGCGCTATTGAAGCCAGGGCTTTGTCCAGCAAAGAACGCTGGTTATACAAAGCGGTCTCGACGTTGATCTTGGCTTGCCGTTCATCCTTCTCATTTACTAACCTGCCGTAGCGCCAGATACCGCTGTCTTCAGTGCGCCCATCGGGCCGGGGCTTCGCATACGTGAGGGTCCCTTTTCCTTCATACAGACCGTGGGCGAAGCCCCCCTTGTACGCATCGCCGTTGGCGAGTCGCAGCGCACCCTGGCCGTCCGGGCGCCACTGTTTTAGTTCGCCCTCGTAGAGATCCCCATTCTTTCCAGCCATCCGCCCAGCGCCGACCAATTCGCCGTTGACAAACTGGCCCTCATACACATCGCCTCGACGGTCGACGTAGCGTCCCGCGCCGTGGAAACGCCACTTGAGAAACGCCCCTTCATAGCGGGCCCCATCTTTTCGCGTGAGAGTGCCTCTGCCGGTAAATTCGCCCTTGTCGAAATCTCCCTCGTACACATCGCCGTTCGGATACTCGAAGCGGCCCTTGCCCTGGAACCGGCCGCGAACAAACTCTCCTCGGTACTTGCGTCCGTCTTCATCGATCTCCTCACCATGACCCCAGTACAGCCCGTTCCTAAACTCTCCTTGATAGTTGCGGTTTGGGCCAATCAACCGACCTTGGCCGTGATATTCGCCGTTCTCGAATGTTCCCTCATAGACATTGCCGTTGTTCGACTCAAGCCGGCCCCGGCCATTGAAGAAGTCATTGCGAAATTCTCCGACATAGACCGAACCATCGCGAAATTCAAACCGGCCGCGACCGGTCATCATCCCATTGCGAAATTCGCCATCGTAGAGTTGATCTGAGCCCGTCTTCAACCGCCCTCGCCCGGAGAACAACCCGTTCTCGAACTCGCCCTCGTAGCGCGCGCCGTTGTCCCATTCAAGCCGCCCTCGTCCGTGAAGCTTGCCGTTCGCCAGCGGCCCGTAGTAGCGCCCGCCATCGGCAGTCACAGTATCGGGGCGTGCATGGTCAGCCGCGCGCGGGAACAAGGGCCATGCCACCAGAAGGCAGAGATAGGTAGCGAAACAAATGATCTGGTTAAGGGAACGCATCGGTGTCTCTATGTAGTAGCGAAGCGCCTGTGCGCCATCGGACCTGAACGGGATGTTCAACGTCGCGGCATCGGAATCGAGCCGACCACCAACCTGCCACGGCGATCGACCCGACACGGCGTAATTTCCACGCGATCTCCCAGTAAACGCCTGATCGCGAGCGCCGCTTTCCGCCGCTTGAACAGCGTGGCGTTCTCCGGCGAGTTTACGGCGTACATGTCATCCGACACGTCGTAATACAGCGCGAATTTCCGCGTGAAGACATTGACAAGCAAATACCGGGTTCGATCCTCCGTATCCTTCACCCGCCGGTCGAGTTCGCGCATCTGTGCGCGGGTAAGAGGCGGATCGTCGTCAACGACGTCGTCCCCGGACTGAGGCCGTCCGCGGCGCTTCAGACGTGCGGCACGGGCGTTGCGCTGCAACCTGTTATTCCGCAATTTTTTCATATCAAGTGTGACGACCCTCAAGCAGCAGCCCTTCCAGCTCTGAACCAGGTTACAAGCGGATTTCGGCTATAGCCCAATGGCGCGCAAATCGAGTCGCCCGTTTCTCACCGGCGGGCACCAGAAATAAGCGCCGGTCACGGGGCGCGTGAAGGTGAATAGCACGTCTACGGTTCCGTCGTCTTCGCCAGCCATGCGTTTGAGCTGCGCTTCGAACGCGTCAAGCGATCTTCCAAAAGCGACGAACACCAATCCCGCGCGCGTCGCGTCCGCCCACGGCATCGAGCGGCGCAGGACGAAGGCTTCCGGAGTGAAGCTTTCCTGAGCGGTCCGCTTCACGTGCGCGGAGGGGGGCGCAGCGCCGATCTCCTTGTTGTCGCTCCTGCGCCGGCCGATCGTGTCGTCCTGGTCCTTGCGCGGCTTCGCCGAAAATCGATCGAGATCGTGAACCCACTGCTGCACGGCTACGAACGAGGAACCTTCGATGCCGGCTCTCTTGTCGGCTGAAATGGCAGCCTCGACGGCTTTTCCCCCGCGCGGGTTTTCGGTGCCGTCCTCATAGCCGGTCAGATCGCGCCCGCGGCCGTACTTGAAAGCATCGATTACGCTCGTCGCCTCGAACGCCGGCGCGAGCATCTTCTCGGTCGCCCGCCCGCGAAGCACGATCTCGCCGCGGTCTTCGCCTCTCAGCCAGCACCAGAGAGCAGCGGCAGTCGAAGGGACTTCGAAACCCTCACCTCTGTAGTGCGGAAACGGGCGCAGCCCCTCGATCTCCTTTTTCAGCGCGAAGAGCAGCAGCGCGCCGAGCCCGACGACGCACGCTTTACCGTCGGCGGACCTGGCCAGAGCCCGCAAGGCTTCCGGCGCATGCGCGCCGTCCTTGAGACCAAAGCTGAGATATCGCGCCGCGCGTGGAATCGGTTCGAGAATTCCCGGCTGCGCGGCCTGCGCGCGCTTGCTTCCCGTCATGTGCGGAGCCTCTCCCCTAACACGCCTGCTGGAATTCCGGAAGCCAGATCAAGTCGGTAATGCCCGGATCGATTCCGCGCTGGACGAGCAGCGTGGTGACCTGCCCGCGGTGGTGCGTCTGGTGGTTGAAGAAATTCGTCACCGCGAACCAGAACGGATAGCGCCTCGGCTGCGGATTGACCATGCTGATGTAGGCAAGCTCTCCCTCGAACCGCTTTTCCGATAGCGAACCGACCCACGCGATGATTTCCGCGTCGGTCGAAGCGCGCTCGGCGCGAAGCTCCGCAAAATCGGCGTAGAGCTCCTGGGCGAGCGACTCCACCCTGAAGGGGCGGCCCTTGAAGCGCCCGAGCCAGATCCGGTCGCCGAGAAGCAGATGATTGAGCGTGCCGTGTATCGACTTGAAAAACGCGCCGGCGTCGCGCTTGCGCTCCTCGTCCGAAAGACGCGCGCAGCATTCGTAGATGCGCTCGTTCATCCAGCGGTTGTACGCCGCCATCGCTCTTGCGTGGGTCAGGGGATTCATAAAGTGTATCGATTGTCGGCGAGGTGCCTTGTCTGGAGGGTTCGACGGGGGCGAATTTACAGCTGATAAACCGCTTGCACGGGCCAATGGTCCGACGGTGCAGTGTCTTCACCGTAACACTGCGGCACGCTCGCGGCGACCGCGCGCGCGTACTTGTTCGCGACAACGATATCGATGGCCTCGGTGACGGTCGGCTCGTCGGGCTGGATGTTCGCCGTCGGATAGCACTGAAAGGTCGGAGGGCTTTGCATTCCCAGGGCGGCGAAGCAGCTCACGAACCCCACCTGTTTGAGGATGCGCTGGGGATGCCAGGCGTCGTTCATGTCCCCCATGAAAAATGCCGGCTCGGCCTGACGCACGAGCCGCGCGAGCTCGTCGGCGATTCGTTTAAGTTGCCGCACTCTCGGTGAGAGGCCGCTCTCCCCTTCGTCTCGATTCCGGGGGCTGGTGAGATGGGCCGTCGCGACGAATATCGTCTTGGGTGACGGCTTGAGTCGCAGGCGCGCCCAGAACATCCGTCTTTGCGGTTCGAGGTGGCCGACTTCCTCGGCGCCGTACTCGACGCTTTCGAAGAGCGCCTTGCTCCAATAGATGTTGCTCTCGTTTGTCCATCCCGAAAACGGATCACGAACTCGGTCATGCTCCTTTAGAACGTTGTCGAGGAACTCCTGCGTCGGGCGTTGCAGCTCCTGCACGCAAAGCACGTCGGGAGCGAACAACTTGAGAAATCTCTCCAGGGCGCGTGCCCGGGCCGGCCAACGTTCGGTGAGCCAAAGGTTGTAGGTTATGAGCGACAGCCGGGTCGGGACCATTCCCGCGACCTCCTTGAAGCCTTAACTTTATCGCAGCACAGCTTCGGCACCAAATTGGCGCTCTTACTTCCGAAACCGCGCGATCGCATCCGCGACGCGTTCGACTGCGATGATCTCGAGCCCATCGATCTTCTGCTTCGGCTGGTTGGCCTTCGGGATGATCGCGCGGGTGAAGCCGAGCTTGGCGGCCTCTTTCAATCGCTCCTGGCCGCGCGGCGCGGGGCGCACTTCGCCGGCGAGTCCCACCTCGCCGAATACCGCGAGCTTTTCGGGGAGCGGCTTGTCGGCGAGCGAAGAGACGATCGCGAGCAACACGGCCAAGTCCGCCGCGGGCTCGCTGATGCGCACGCCGCCCACCGCGTTCACGAACACGTCCTGGTCGTAGCAGGCGATGCCCGCGTGGCGGTGCAGCACCGCGAGCAGCATCGCGAGGCGGTTCTGCTCCAGGCCCACCGTCAGCCGCCGCGGGTTGGGCGCGTGCGCCGCGTCCACCAGCGCCTGGATCTCGACGAGCAGCGGCCGCGTGCCTTCCTGCGCGACGAGGATGCAGGAGCCGGCCACCTCGCCGTTGTGCTGCGACAGGAAAATCGCCGACGGGTTGGACACGCCGCGCAGGCCCTTGTCGGTCATCGCGAAAACGCCCAGCTCGTTCACCGCCCCGAAGCGGTTCTTGAAGGCGCGGATCAGGCGAAAGCTCTGGTGCGTGTCGCCTTCGAAATAGAGCACCGAGTCCACGATGTGCTCGACCACGCGCGGGCCGGCGATCGCGCCTTCCTTGGTGACGTGGCCGACCAGCACGATGACGGTGCCGCTTCCCTTCGCGTAGCGGGTCAGATGCGCCACGCACTCGCGCACCTCCGCGCCGGGGTCGGTC
>WNFG01027961.1_pt1 | contig 10690 bp, 8 predicted proteins | sample 5400431 | NCBI WGS metagenome assembly WNFG01 (sample SAMN13153346, study PRJNA577476) | soil metagenome | isolation source: 120 cm saprolite under Douglas fir tree site 2 hole 3 replicate 2 | place: USA:California | collected 2015-04-18
CGCACGCTGTTCGATTTTCCCGACGCGCCGTGGGAGTTTCAGCTCGACATGGCGCGCCAGGTGTGGGACGAATCGCGCCACGCCGAGATTTTTGCCAAGCTGCTCGAGTACGTCGGCTCCTACATCGGTGAATTTCCCGAAAGCGAAATCCTGTGGTCGTGCACCCAGGTCGACGATCCTGCCTGCCGCGTGGCCGGCATCAACCGCGGCCTGGAGGGGCTCGCTTGCGACGTCTTCGAGCAGATCATCCGGATGGGACAGAAGATGGGCGACCCGATTATCGAGCGCGCCGTCGACTATGTGCTGGCCGACGAAATCACCCACGTGCGGATGGGCTCGAAGTGGATGCGCAAGCTGACCGAGGGCGACCCCGAGCGGCTGCAACGCGCGCAACAGTTCCAGGACAATATCGACGCGCTGTTCAATTTCGACGGCTTCCGCACCTCCAAGGAGGAGGCGCCGCAGGTGCCGCTGATGCTGGGCGACCAGCAGATTGATTTCGACGCGACACTCACCATCTCGCGCGAGACGCGCCTGCTGGCGGGCTTCACCGACGAAGAGATCGATCGTCTGATGAAGGCCGCCGCGCGCAGCTCTGCCTACTGAGCGTTGGCGTCACGCAGCAGGTTGATATATCGAACAGTAAAGGACTCGACCGCGATGCAGAAAATGATTCCCGCCGATCGCCTCGCCCGCCCCGACAACTTCGTGCTGCTGCGCGCGCGCAGGATGCGCGAGATTCGCGAGGAGCAGGGCCTCGACGATCGCGTGCTGCCCTTCGACCAGGAAGCGCTGCGAGTGCGCCTGCACGGCATCTTTGCCGGCGAGTTGCAGGCGATGGAAGCCGCGGGCCGCACGCTGTTCGATTTTCCCGACGCGCCGTGGGAGTTTCAGCTCGACATGGCGCGCCAGGTCTGGGACGAGTCGCGGCACAGCGAGATTTTCATGCGCCTGTTGCAATACATGGGCGCCGAACCGGGCGATTATCCGGAAACCGAAATCCTGTGGCGCTGCACCCAGGCCGACGATCCTGCGGCCCGCGTGGCAGGGATCAACCGCGGCCTGGAGGGACTCGCCTGCGACGTCTTCGAGCAGTTAATCCGCATCGCGCAGAAAAACGGCGACGAAGTTATCGAGCGCGCGGTCGACTACGTGCTGGCCGACGAGATCACTCACGTGCGGATGGGTTCGAAGTGGATGCGCAAGCTGACCGAGGGCGACCCCGAGCGGCTGCGGCGCGCGCAGGAGTTCCAGGACAGCGTCGACGACCTGTTCAATGCGCGCGGCGCGCGCAGGGCGATCGACGACGTCGGAACAAACTCGCGGACCATCACGATCGCACGCGAGGCGCGCCTGCTGGCCGGCTTCACCGAAGAGGAAATCGACCGCCTGATCGCGGCGGCTCGCGCGAGCGCCGCCTACTGACGCACCTGCTGTATTCGCGATCCGGATGCCGCGGTGGAAAGCGCGGCGCCAATCGCGATACAAAACCATCATGGCGGCGGTCAACCATGCGCGTCTAAAACAACTGTTCCTGGAAATCGTCCAGATCGACTCGCTCTCGCGCCGCGAACGCGACGTCGCGCTCAGGCTCGTCCGCGAGCTGGAAAGCGCGGGCCTTCGATGCCGCTTCGACGGCGCCGCCGAAAAGGTCCACGGCAACTGCGGCAATCTGATCGGCCATCTCGACGGCACCCGCGAGGGCGTAGCGCCGTTGCTTTTGTGCGCGCACATGGACACCGTCGTTCCGGGCGAAGGCGTGAAGCCCGTAGTCGACGGCGACATCATCCGGACCGACGGCACCACGGTGCTTGGCGGCGACGACAAGTCGGGATGCGCAATCATCTGCGAGGTGCTTCATCAACTGCGCGAGCAGAATATTGCGCACGGACCGATCGACGTCGTATTCACCGTGTGCGAGGAAATCGGCCTGCAAGGCGCACGCAACCTCGACCTTAGCCTGCTGCGCGCGCGCGAGGGTCTGGTCTTCGATAGCGACTCGCCGGGCTATCTGTTCGTGCGCGGGGCCGGCGCACAAGGTTTGCGTTTCACCGTGCGCGGGCTCGAAGCGCATGCCGGGATGGCACCCGAGCGCGGGCTTTCGGCAATCAAGATCGCGGCCGAGGCGATCGCCGCAATGCGCCTGGGGCGAATCGACGACGAGACCACCGCCAACCTCGGCACCATCCAGGGCGGCCGCGCGGGCAACATCGTGCCCAACGAGGTCGTGGTGCGGGGCGAGGCGCGCTCGAACGATCCGCTCAAGCTGACCGCGCAAGTCGAACATATGATCGGATGCTTCAAGGATGCGGTGGCCCGCTCGGCCGTCACGGTGGACGGCAAAGTGGTGCAAGCCGAGCTGGAATATCGCAGCGTGCCATCCTACGCCGCGATGAATTTGCCGGAGGACGCGCCGATCGTGCGCAAGGTGATCGAAGCCGCGCGGCGGCTTGGCCGCGAGGTCAAGCCGCATGCGACCGGCGGCGGATGCGATGCCAACATCCTCAATCAGCGCGGACTGGTGGTCGCCAACTTGGGCACCGGCATGCGCGACATCCATACGGTGCGCGAGTGGCTTGACGCGCGCGACATGACCGCGACCGCCGAAGTGACGCTCGAGCTGATCAAGCTGCATGCCGACGCGTAGCTGGAAGTGTTGCCGGTTCGTGGCGCAGGCCGTGCGTTACGCGCACGGCCTACGCCACGAATCCAGCGCCTGCAAAAACAACGGCTGATGCGCCCGCTTCAGCGGGCGCATCAGCCGTTGTTCGCTACGCGCTTCACGTTTCATTGCGGAGCCGACGCCGGCGCGCGCTCGGGCGCGCGCCGGCGGCGCTCTCGCGGCTCCCCCGTCCCTCGCCTTCCCGCGCTACTCGAGATGCTTGCGCAGGAAGGTCGGGATATCGAGCTTGTCGTCCTGATCGCCGAGTTCGTTTGGCTCGGACCGATCCAGCATCGCATTAGGATCCGCGCCGCGCCGTTTAAAGGCCGGGATGTCGAGCCCGTCGTCAACGATCATCCCCATCCGGCGCACCGGCTTGCCACCGAACATCCGTTGCTGCGGCTGCGGAGGCGGAGGCGGCAGCGTCGGCGCGGTGGGGTGCACGGTTGCGGGATCGACGGGCCGCGTGGCGGCCGCCTGGATCGGCGCCGTGATCGGCGCGCCCGAGGACGAATAGCGCGGGTTGTAGCGCGTCGCCAGATCGCCGAAACCGGTCGCGATCACCGTGATCCGAATTTCGTCGGCCAGCCTCTCGTCGATCACCGCGCCGAAGATGATATTGGCATCCTCGTGCGCCTCTTCCTGGATCAGGCTCGCCGCTTCGGTCACTTCGTAGAGCGACATGTCGGTGCCGCCCGTTACGTTGATCAGAAGCCCGCGCGCGCCCTTGATCGAGACGTCCTCCAGCAGCGGGCTCGAGATTGCGCGCTGCGCCGCCTCGACCGCGCGGTTCTCGCCGGTCGCGCTCGCCGCGCCCATCATCGCGAGGCCCATCTCGGCCATGATCGAGCGCACGTCGGCAAAGTCCAGGTTGATCAGCCCATGAACGGTGACCAGCTCCGAGATGCCGCGCACGGCCTGGAGCAGGACGTCGTCGGCCTTCTGGAAGGCCTCGCGCAGCGACGTGGTGCGGCTCGCGATCGAGAGGAGGCGCTGGTTGGGAATCGTGATCAACGTGTCGACCGCGTCCTTCAGCTCGCGCAGCCCTTCGTCGGCCTGCGACATCCGGCGGCTGCCCTCGAACTGGAACGGCTTGGTAACCACGCCGACCGTCAAGGCGCCCGTCTCGCGCGCGATGCGCGCGAGGACCGGTGCTGAGCCGGTGCCCGTACCGCCGCCCATCCCGGCGGTGACGAACACCATCTCGGCGTCTTTCAGCACCTCGCGCAGCCGTTCCTCGTCCTCGAGCGCGGCCTTGCGCCCGATCTCAGGATTACCGCCGGTGCCGCGTCCGCGCGTCAGCACCGATCCGATCTGCATGCGCATCGGCGCGGCGTTGTTGGACAACGCCTGGCTATCGGTGTTGACGGCGATGAAGTCAACGCCGTGCAACCCCTGCTTGATCATATGACTGACCGCGTTGCCGCCGCATCCGCCGGCCCCGATGACCTTTATTCGCGCCCCGGGATCCGGAGCGTCCACTAATTCGATCATGACTCAGCCTCCTCCACGATTGCGCGGCACTGAGCGCCCGCTGAAAGTCGTTTTGCCATCCCGCCGCCTTAGAAAAAATCTCTCATCCAATCCGAAACGAGCGAGCGCAGCCGTCCCAGCCGCCCTCCTCGCACCATTCCATTGCTAATCGCGCTCGTCGCACCCGCCGCGTGCAGCAGCAATCCCGCCGCGGTCGTGTACGCGGGCTTCATCAGTTCCTCCGGCATGCCTTTCAAATTGATCGGGAGGCCGCGGCGCACCGGCAGCGAAAATATCCGTTCGGCCAGCTCCTGGGTGCCCTCGAGCAGCGACGAGCCGCCGACCAGCACCAGGCCCGAGGCGAGACTGTCGGCGACGCCCGAGCGCATCACCTCGCGCTGCGCCATCGCGAAAATCTCCTCCATGCGCGGCTCGATGATCTCGCCGAGAATCCGGCGTGCGATTACACGGGGCTGGCGGCCGCCGACGCCGGGCACCTGCACGGTCTGATCGCGTCCGACCACGGAATTGGTCGCCACGCCGTAGCTTAGCTTCAGCCGCTCGGCCTCGTTAATCGGCGTGCGCAGGCCCGCGGCGATGTCGCTCGTCAGATGATTGCCGCCGAGCGGCAGCACCGCGGTATGCATCGCCGCACCGCCGTGAAACACCACGATATCGGTAGTGCCGCCGCCGATGTCCAGTAGCGCCACGCCCAACTCGCGCTCTTCGGGAAACAACGCCGCGTCGGCCGAGGCGAGCGGCTCAAAGACGATTTCCAGCGGCGTGATGTTGGCGCGCTCGCAGCACTTGGTCAGGTTCTGGCCGTAGCTCTGCGCGGCGGTGACGATATGGATGCGCGCTTCCAGGCGGACCCCAGCCATCCCGACGGGATCGCGCACGCCCTCCTGGTCGTCGACCGCGAACTGTTGCGGCAGGATATGCAAGACCTGGCGATCGAGCGGAATCGCGACCGCCCGCGCCGCGTCAATCACGCGCTCGACGTCGCGCGCGCTGACCTCGCCGCCGCGCACCGCGACGATACCGTGGCTGTTGAGCCCGCGCACATGCGCGCCGGCCTCGCCCACCACCGCCGCGCCCACCCGCACTCCCGCGGTTTTTTCGGCCTCGGCCACAGCGGCGCGAATCGCCTCAACCGTAGCCTCGATATTCACGACCACGCCCTTGCGGAGTCCCGTGCAGGGCGCCACGCCAAAGCCGAGCACGGTCGCGCCGCCGCCCTCGGGCAGCGACTCGGCAACGAGCGCGCAAACCTTGCTCGTCCCGACGTCCAATGCTGTCAGCACGTTTCTCATCTCCGCCCGCCCCCACGGGCGCGTACGCCACCGGCGGCGCGAGTCCGTTCGGCGACGCGGCGAACCGCGCCAGATTCCTGCGCAGCGGCAAGCGGCGCCGCGGCGCGAAGCCGCATCACCGCCTGCCCCGGCGTGGTCATGTCGACCATCGCGATCTGCTGCTCATGCCCGCGCCATTGGCCGAGCACTTCAGTTGCGCGCTTGAGTTGCGCCGGCGCGTCGTCGAGGTCAACTCGCAACTCGGTGTGCGAGCGATCGAAAAAAAGCGCTACCGTGCCGTCGGCGTCCAGGCGCATCTCGGAGACCAGGCCCGAGAGCGCCACTTCGGAGCGCACCAGCGCGGCCGCGTAACGCACGAGATCCTGCGCGCCCGCCGTTTGCACCGCCGCACCGCTTAAAATTGGCAGATCGCCCGCGCGCGACGCCTGGACTGGCCCGCGCAATTCACCCTCGGCAAAGAGTGCGTAGAAACCGTCGTGGCGCTCGACCAGCGCGACCGCGTCGCCTTGCGCCGGACGCGCGAGCGGAACGAGCATCGCGCTCTCGGTCGTGCGATCGCGCCACTGGGTAAACGTTCCAGCCGCTTCGGCCCAATACAAGGCGAGCGTGATGCGAGCGCGCGCAGCGAGCGCGCGGCCCGCCTGGCTAAGCCCGGTCGCCATCCCGAGAACAAAAAACGCGCACAGCACCAGGCCCAGCGCCTTGCTTGACCAGCCCCAGGAATTCCTGGCCGCCGCCGCACCTTTGCTTCGCTTCGCTACCGCCCGCTTCGCCACTACCGCCCCACGTCCCCCGCAATCAACACCACCCGCCGATTACCGCCCCCCCGTGTCACAACCCATCTATCACCACTCGCCGATCATGCGCACTTCGGCTTCCAGAGCCACTCCGCTCTGTTCCTGAACCCGGCTGCGCGCGAGCTCGATCAGTCCCCGCACGTCTTCGGCGCGCGCGCCGCCCAGGTTGACGATAAAATTCGCGTGCTCGGTCGAAAACGCCGCCGCCCCCATCCGCGCGCCCTTGAGCCCTGCGCTCTCGAGCAGCCGGCCGGCAAAGTTGCCGGGCGGATTCTTAAAAATCGAACCCGCGTTGGGCAGTCCGCGCGGCTGGCGCGCGGCGCGCTTGGCCTTGAGCTCCGCGACGCGAGCGCGCAACTGCTCGCGATCGCCGCGCTCCAGCTCGAAATCCACCCGCGTGATCACGAAGCGCGGCGGCAGGTCGGTGCGGCGATAGGAAAACTTGACCTCGTCACCGCTCAGCGCGAGCGCCTGCCCCTGCTCGTTGACCCCGTGCACCAGCCTTACCACTCGCGCGATTTCGCCGCCGAACGCGCCCGCGTTCATCACCAATCCGCCGCCGACGCTGCCCGGGATGCCCTCGCCGAACTCGAGTCCCTTAAGTCCGCGCTCAATCGCGTCGTGGACCAGCGTGCCGAATTGCGCGGCCGCTCCTGCGCGCACCTGCACGCCGTCGAATGCCAGGTGCGTGAAACCCTCTCCGAGGCGAACGACGAGCCCGCGCACGCCGCGATCGCTGACCAGCAGATTGGTGCCCGCGCCCAGGCAGAATGCCGGCGCTCGCTCGCACCACGCCGCCGCCATCGCGGCGCGCAACTCGTCCTCGCTCTCGACCTCGAGCAACACATCGGCGGGGCCGCCGATCCGAAACGAGGTAAGCTCGGCGAGCGGCGCGCCGGTCCGAAGCCGCGCGCCAAAGCGGGCGCGTAAGTCCTGCTCAAGCCGGTTCATGGGTCTTGGTCGCATAGCCGAGATTTTGCAGCACGGCTTCGCCGAGTTGATAGACATCGCCGGCGCCCAGGGTCACGAGTAGATCGCCCGCCATCGTGTCGGCGGCAATCCGCCCCACCGGGTCCGGCTCGTCGCCCAGATAACGCACTTCGAGATGGCCGCGCGCGCGCAACGCCTCGTAGAGCCGGCGCGCCGAGACCTCGGCCAGCGGCTCCTCGCCCCCCGAATAGACGTCGCAGAGATAAAGCACGTCGGCGTCGTCGAAGGCGCCGAGAAATTCGTCGAACAGATCGCGCAGCCGGGTGTAGCGATGGGGCTGGAAGACCACCACGACGCGCCGCTTGAACGCGGCGCGCGCCGCGCCCAGTGTCGCGCGGACTTCCGCGGGATGATGCGCGTAATCGTCGAGCAAGTGCGTCGAGAGCCCGTCGATCACGATATTCTCGGCGCGCAATTCGGCGTCGTGCGCGGCGCCGTAGGTCAGCACGGGCTTGCGCACCGAGGACAACAGCCCGCGCACGTTGATGCTGTCGATGCCGAGCACTGCGAGGCCGTAAAACGGCACGCGGTTGATGAAGTTGAGATAAGCCTCGCGCACCCGCTCCATCGTGCCGTAATGGTCGAGATGCTCGGGATCGATATTGGTCACGACCGCGATGGTCGGGAGCAACAGCAGGAAGGACGCGTCGCTCTCGTCGGCCTCGGCCACCATGTAATCGCCGCCGCCCAGGCGCACGTTGGTTCCGCGCGCGCGCAGGTTGCCGCCAACCGCTACGGTCGGATCGAGTCCGGCTTCCTCCAGGATGAGTCCGACGAGCGAGGTGGTCGTGGTCTTGCCATGCGTGCCGGCGACGGCCACGCCCAGGCGCACCATCCGCAACAACTCGCCGAGCATCTCGGCGCGCGCGATGACCGGAATCTGCAGCGCGCGGGCGCGCGCAACTTCGGGATTGGAAAATTTCACCGCCGAGGAAATCACCACGGCGTCCAGACGCTGCGTAATGTGATCGGCGACGTGATCGGCAATGTGTTCAGCAATGTAATCAGCAACATGTTCAGGATGATGGCCCTGCGAGATTTGCACGCCCAGTGCGGCGAGCCGCTCGGTAGTGGGGCCAAGACGCTGATCGCATCCGCTCACCGCGAAGCCGAGCCTGAGCGACAACTCCGCGATACCGCTCATGCCGGCCCCGCCGACGCCGATAAAATGCAAGCGGCGCTGACGGCTGAGCAATCCCTTTGCGAGAGCTTCACTCATGCGGCGGTGCGCTCCCTTGAGCCAAGCTCGAAACATAACTTTGCGATCGTGCCGGCCGCATCGGGCTTCGCGGCAGTGCGCGCCTGCGCAGCCATCCGCACCAGCCGCGCCGGATCGGCTATAAGTTCGCGCAGGGTCGCAGCGAGATTTTCTCCGAGCCGCTCGTCGTCGGCGACGATCAGGGCAGCGCCGCGCCCCTCGAGCACCCTGGCATTGAGTTCCTGCTGACGGTCGCGATGGAATGGATAAGGAACGAAGACGGCGGGGCGCCCGGCGAGCGCGACTTCCGAAACGGTCATCGCGCCCGAACGCGCTATGAGCAGGTCGGCACGCGCAAGCGCAGTCGCCATGTCGTCGATAAACGGCACCACCTGCGCCGGGCAGCCGAGCGCCGCGTACCCACCCTTCACCAGCTCCACGTCCGCCTCCCCTGTTTGGTGGACCAGATTTATTTTTATAACAGTTTCTCGCAAATTTCTCAAGGCATTGATTACGCCTTCGTTGAGACGATGCGCGCCCGTGGATCCACCTAAAACAAGGATTTGCAATGGATGGTGGAGTTTCAGAGGCGATGCTTCGACATTAAAGCGCACTGGATTGCCACTTACGACAACTTTAGACGAATGAAAGAGCACTACTGACTCATCAAAGCCGACACAGACCCTTTTGGCGAAGCGCCAAAGCATCCGGTTCGACAGCCCCGGCCGCGTGTTCTCCTCCATCAGAACCAGCGGCGTTCGCGCGAGGATCGCCGCCATCGCCATCGGCGCCGACGCGTAGCCCCCCGCGCCCAGAACCAGGTGGGCGCCAAACGAGCGCAGCAATCCGCGCGCCCGCCCGAGCGCCGCGACAAACTCGCGCATCGCCCGAAGCCGCTCGAGCGGGCTGTGGCCGCGCAGCCCGTGGACCTCGAACAATTCGTAGCGCAAACCGCTGCGCGGCATCCATCGCGCCTCCAGCCCCGCCGTGGTGCCGACGAACAATACTTCCGTCTCCGGCCGCTCGCGCATCATCGCCTCGCCCACCGCTACCGCGGGAAAGAGTTATCACTTTCATCGCACCGCCGGCCTGCGCGCCAAGGCGAGCAGCGTCCCCAGCGCGGCCATCGCCATCACCATCGCGGTCCCGCCGTAACTCAGAAAAGGCAGCGGCAGGCCCTTGGTCGGCACCAGCCCGATCACGACCGCCATGTTGACCAGCGCTTGCAGCGTGAGCAGCGTGGTCAAGCCGACGGCGAGCAGACTCGCGAACGGATCGGGCTCCGCGTGCGCGACCCGCATCCCGCGAACCAGGATGGTGCCGAACAACACCAGCACCGCAACCGCGCCGATCAACCCGAACTCCTCGCCGACCACGGCGAAGACGAAGTCGGTGTGGGCCTGCGGGAGATAAAACATCTTCTGCCGTCCGGCGCCGAGCCCGACGCCCCATCCGCCGCCCGCGCCGAGCGCAATGAAAGATTGGATGAGCTGGAAGCCCGCACCCCGGGCAGTTTGCCACGGATCCAGAAAGGCGCTCAGACGGCGCATCCTGTAGGGTTTTGCTACAGCCTGCAGGGCGAGTACAGCCAGCGCGCCGCCACCCGCGGCGCCCAGATGCTTCAGCCGCGCGCCGGCCGCGAACAGCATCGCGAACAGCAGCATCACCACCATTACCGTGTTGCCAAAGTCTGGCTGCTTCAGGATCAGCAGCGCCAGCGGGCCCACCGCGATGAACGCGGGCAGCGGACCGCTTGCAAACCCATTCATCCGTTCCTGGCGGCGGCTCAAAAAATCAGCCAGGAAAAAGACCATCGCGAACTTGGCCAACTCCGAAGGCTCCGCGAGCAGTGGTCCGAGCCTGAGCCAGCGGCGCGCCCCGCCCCGCATCACGCCGAGCCCGGGAATCCACAACGCGAGCAGCATCACCAGCGCCGCCACCATCAGCGGCACCACCAGCCGGCGCAGTCCGCGCAGAGAGAGCTGCGAAAGCAGCGCGAGCACGACCAGTCCGGCCGCGATGTGGCAGAGCTGAAGCTTGAAGAAATGAAACGCGTCACCGGTCTTCTCGAGCCCGAGGAAATACGTGGTGTTGAGCACCATCAGCAGGCCCAGCACCGCCAGCACCGCCGCCGGCAGATACAGCCAGGGGTCGAGCTGGGGCCGGGCGACCGATTCAAAGCGCCCGAACCAGCTCCTGAAATATTCGCCCGCGCTCCGCATAGTTCCGGAATTGATCGAAACTCGAGCAGGCGGGC
>WNFG01005447.1_pt1 | contig 10689 bp, 7 predicted proteins | sample 5400431 | NCBI WGS metagenome assembly WNFG01 (sample SAMN13153346, study PRJNA577476) | soil metagenome | isolation source: 120 cm saprolite under Douglas fir tree site 2 hole 3 replicate 2 | place: USA:California | collected 2015-04-18
TTTACCCAACGATCAAGATCTTTCTGCTGTTGCTTGCAGGGATCCGAGTTGGGAGTAGCGGAAGCGATGGTTGGCAGCACCAGCAGGAAAAAGCCCAGTACTGCCAGAACAGAAACTCTGGAATAGTTCATGGAAGCAAACCTCCTGGTTGGCCTATACAGTTACCTCAAGAGGCCGCCGGTCGCAGCTTTTGAATTGTCAACTATTGTCAGAGAGTGTAAACGGCGGGCTATCCGATGTCGGCGCTGACCTTCCCGCGAAACATGCGGTAGATAAACACAAAATATCCAATTGCCAACAGCATTCCGATCCCCCAGAACACCAGCCCGACGGATAACGAGTACGAACCGGTAGCAGCGTTGTACACGGTGATATTCAGCGAGGGGTCAGTGGTCGAGACCAGCAGATTCGGATAGACCGCCGCCGCTGCGCCGACCAGCATGAAGATCAGATAGGCGCACGAAGACAGAAACGCAGCTTTGTCGTTGCTCTTGCGCCGGAAGGCCAGCATGGCTCCCAAACTCAAGGCTACCGCGACTGGAACCACAAACAGCGCGGGATATCTCTGATAGTTGGCCAGCAGTTCGGGGTGAATGTGCAGCGTAGCCCACAAACTGAACAGAGTCACGATCAGGAGCACGGGCCAAAGCAGACCGGCCACCCGACGCGCGCGCAAGCTGAGATCGCCTGAGGTCTTCAACGCGACGTAGTTCGCGCCGTGCAGCGTCAATGCGACCAAGGCCACTACTCCCGCGATGACGGTGTACCAATCCAGGATTCCCGGCTCGGGGCCCACCTGCCAGTTGGTCCAGAGCGGAAGAAAGAAGTAGCCGTCTTTCTGGAGCGGAACACCTCGGATCACGTTGCCCAGTGCAGTGCCGAAGAAGATCGCGAGCAGAATGCTGGAGATGGCGAAGCAGCCGTCAAAAAATCCGCGCCACACCGGAGAATCGATGTGGCCGCGAAGCTCAATGCCAATGCCGCGGAGAATGAGCAGCCAGAGCACGATGATCAGCGGCAGATAGAAGCCGCTGAAGCCTGCGGCGTAGAGCCAGGGAAAAGCAAAATAAAGCGTGCCCCCGCCTGCGATAAGCCAGACTTCATTACCGTCCCACACCGGGCCGATGGTCCGGAGCACGGTACGGCGCTCCTGGTCGGTCCGGGCGATCAGCAGATGAAGGACGCCTGCGCCGAGGTCAAAGCCGTCCAGGACCACGTATCCGGTAATCATGAGTGCGACAAGCCAGAACCATACGAACAACATGACTTACCTCCTAGGCGACCGCCTTTGCTGGAGTGTCTACAGCTGCGGGCTCCGGACCGTGCCCGATCTCGTGATGCATGAGGTACAGAAACAGAATCGCGAGTACGGTGTATAGACCCATAAATCCGAGAAGCGTAAACAGACCGTTGCCCGCATGCACGTGCTTCGAGTAGCCCTCGGTGGTGCGCATCAATCCGTAGACCAGCCACGGCTGGCGTCCGAGTTCCGCTGTCATCCAGCCGGCCGTATTGGCGATGTAGGGCAGCGGCAGGCAGAGCATCAGGATCCACAGCATCCAGCGCTTCTGATAGAGCGTCTTGCGCCAGAGCAGGAAGGCCGCGACCACCATGACCGCCACGAAGATGGTCCCGAGTCCGGCCATGATGTGGTAGCTGTAATAGAGCAGCGGAATATTCGTGGGCCAGACGTCTTTGGGAAATTCGTTCAGACCTTTGACCTCGCCGGCGGTGGTGCCGTAGATCAGGAAGCTCAACACTCTGTTGACGACCAGCGGATTGTCGATCCTCTGATGTTCCTCGTCCGGCTGGCCAAGAATTACAAGTGGTGCGCCAGTCTCGGACTTGAACAGACCCTCCATGGCCGCGGTGCTCGCGGGCTGATGTTTGGCCGTATATTTTCCGTGCAGGTCTCCGGTGGGAAAAACTTGCAAGATGGAAAATATCACTCCACCCATCACGCCTACGCGCAGGAAGATGCGTCCTTGCTCCTGGAATCTTCCTTCCAGCAGGTAGTACGCGCCGACGGCCGACATCACAAAAGTCCCGGTGATCATGGCGCCGCTCATGTTGTGCGCATATTGCAGCACAGCCCAGGGGTTCAACAGCAGTCCCCAGAAGCTATTGACTTGGAATCCGCCGTCCGCCATGCGCTCGTAGGCTACGGGATGCTGCATCCACGCGTCGCTCACGATGATGAAATAACCGGAAAGCCACGAGCCCAAAAAGAGCAGGAATCCCGACCACCAGTGCATCTTCGCGCCGAAACGCTTTTCACCGTATAGAAAAAGGCCGAGGAAGGCGGATTCGAGAAAGAAGGCAAACACGCCTTCCATCACCAATGGCTGGCCGATTACGCCGCCGGTCACCCGTGCGAATTGCGACCAGTTGGTCCCAAACTGGAACTCCATGGGAATTCCCGTGACCACGCCCATCAAAAAGTTGATGCCGAAGATCTTTGCCCAAAAGCGCGCCGCGTGATTGTAGCTCTCGTTGCCGGTTCGCAGGGCCATGCTTTTCAGGATCACAATCAGGGGCGCCAGTCCCATGGTGAGTTGGGGAAACAAATAGTGGAAGGTAATCGTGAAGGCAAAGTGGAGCCGGTGAATCAGAAGAGCGCTGTCCATGCTTGTCTCCTGCGCCTGGGCCGGTACGAGACGGGTGTAGTAACCATCGTATGGCTGCGAGCTAATCAGGCACAAGAGGGAATTAGAAATGAGTTGCGGGAGATTGCGCCGTGACGTGCATCACAAACACGCGGCGGTGCACAAGCCGGGCCGATTTAGTTACACTCACCCATAGTCGACTTATGGCGAATATTCTCATCGTTGAAGATGAACCGCGCATGCGCAGGTTGCTGGAAATCAGCCTGGGAGAAGACGGACACAACGTACAAACCGTGGAAGACGCCGAGACCGGACTGAAATTTCTCGGGAAAGAGAAAGCCGATCTGGTAGTCACCGATTTGAAGCTGCCTGGCATGAACGGATTGGAATTTCTTCAGGAAGCCCGGCGCGCGAACGCGGCGTTGCCCTTCGTCGTCATGACGGCGTATGGCAGCGTCGAGACCGCGGTGGAAGCGATGAAGGCCGGCGCGAGCGATTACGTGCTCAAGCCCTTTACCATGGCGGAGATGAAGCTGGTCGTGCGCAAGGAGCTTGATGTCCAGAGCGTGCGCGACGAGAACCGCAGCCTCAAAGAAGCTCTGGGACAACGCTACCAGTACAGCAACATCATTGCCCACAGCCCCAAGATGCAGGAGGTGCTGGCGCTGGTGGAGCGAGTGGCGCCGACCAACTCTACAGTCCTGCTCGGCGGCGAGAGTGGCGTGGGAAAAGATCTGGTGGCGCGGGCCATCCACCAGAATTCACGCCGCGCTTCCGGGCCCTTCATCAAGATCAACAGCACTGCCATCCCCGACAACCTGTTCGAGAGCGAGCTTTTCGGATTCGAGAAGGGCGCATTCACCGGCGCGCTCGCCAGCAAGCCGGGAAAGTTCGAGCTGGCGGACAAGGGCACAATGTTTCTCGACGAGATTGGCGATGTCCCCACGCCCATTCAGGTCAAGCTGCTCCGCGTTCTGCAAGAGCGCGAATTCGAGCGCCTGGGCGGGACGAAGACGTTGAAAGTTGATGTACGGCTGATCGCGGCGACCAACCGCGATCTGCGCGCTGCGCTGGAGCAGGGAACGTTTCGTGAGGACCTCTACTATCGCCTGAATGTTGTACCGATCGATATCCCTCCGCTGCGCGAACACAAAGAAGATATTCCCGACTTGGCGAACCACTTCCTCGAACGCTTTGCCCGGGAGAACGAAAAAGAAATCAGCGGCATCACACCGGCCGCGGTGAAAACATTGATGGACTACCACTGGCCCGGCAACGTGCGCCAGCTGGAAAACACGATCGAGCGCGCGGTCGCGTTGGCAAACAAGCTAGTGCTCGATACCGGCGACTTCCATCTTGAAACTGGAACGTCAAAGATCGGGAATGCATCGGGATTCCTGCCCGAGGGAATGACTCTGGAGCAGTGGGAAGACGAGATGATCCGCGAAGCTCTGCGTCGTGCCAACGGCAACAAGAGTCAGGCGGCGCGGCTGCTGGGACTCTCTCGCAACGCGCTGCGCTACCGCCTCTCGAAGTTGGGAGTGCCCGACGAAGAGTAGGCTCGTCACTCCTTGTCGTCTTGGCCCAAATCCACCGTTATAACTGGCTGAAATCCACCACCAACCAAGCTGCTCTGTCACCAGTTCCGCGTAACTCATTGAAACAAGTAATCCTGATTAGAGCGTGGCTTTGGCATGGCACTTGCCCTGTACTAGGGCGAGGTGAGCTAGTTTTCGAGTATTCCTTATGGACATCATTCGTAAAATGACCCGATCATTGGCTATTCTGATTTTTGCGGTGACAACGCTGGCAGTGACGGCCGGCGCGCAGAACCAGGACCCGGTTCCTCCGAATCCTCCTCAGAATCAAGACCTTCAACAGAACCAGCCAGACTCCGCTGATGTTTCGGCCATGGAGTCAGTCGATCCCGGTCAAGACCAGGGCAATCCGGCGAAGCGCGTAGGTGCCTCACCGACAGTTGGCCGGCTCAGCCTGATTCATGGAGACGTCTCCATGCAACGCGGCGACTCGGGCGACTGGTCAACGGTCACGCTGAATACTCCTCTGGTGCGCGGTGACCAGGTTGCTACAGGCGATCAGTCGCGCACGGAAATCCAGCTCGACTACGCCAACATCATGCGTCTTTCTTCGCGGGCGCAGGTCAAGATTGCCGACCTCACGCGCACCCACATACAGCTGCAGATCGCGCAGGGCTATACGAACTACACCGTCTTCAAAGGCAACGAAGCTAATACGGAAATCGACACGCCCAACGTGACGTTGCGTCCGTTGCGTCCGGGCCGCTATCGCGTGCAGGTAAATTCGGACGACGAGACAGACATCATCGTCCGCAGCGGTGAGGCCGAGGTCACGACCCCGCAGGGCAGCACTATTGTCCGCGAGGGACAGCTAATCACCATCCGCGGTCAGGGCAGTCCGCAATACAAAGTAGAAAATGCTCCGGGCAAAGATGACTGGGACCGCTGGAACACTGATCGCGACCACCTCATTCGCGATGCCGAGGGCTGGCGTCGCACCAACCGCTATTACACGGGAACACACGACCTGGACGCGTACGGTCACTGGGTTGATGCCCCCGGATACGGCTCGGTCTGGCAGCCTTACACTACCGACGTGAACTGGGCCCCATATCAGACCGGCCGCTGGGTGTGGGAACCGTATTACGGGTGGACCTGGGTGTCTTACGAACCTTGGGGATGGGCGCCGTATCACTATGGCCGCTGGTTCCTTTACGGCGGATCATGGTGCTGGTGGCCCGGCCCGGTTTACGCCAGCTATCGTCCACTCTGGGCGCCGGCATACGTTTTCTTCTTCGGCTTTGGACATCACGTGGGGCTGGGCTTTGGTTCCATTGGCTGGTTGCCAGTCGGCCCGTTCGATCCCTATTGTCCGTGGTATGGCTACGGCTTCCGCAACTACAACGTTGTGAGCTTCAACTTCTTCTTTGGCGGAAGGCATTTCCGCGATCATGACCGTTTCCGTGATCATGACCGATTCCACGGTCGCGACCGTTTCATCGCGCCGCTCGGCATACGCGGACGTCAGCCGGTTGTCTCGAACGCGAATCTGGCTCTGACCAACGCACGTGTGCGCCAGGGGATCACCAGCGTTTCCGCCGAGCAATTCGGGCGCGGAAACTTCGTGGCCCAACACGGCGGCGTGGATTCTGCCACGCTGCGGCAGTCGGGAGTGATGACTGCCAGCCTGCCCGTGGTGCCTACACGTGAAAGTCTGCGTGCCGGCGCTTCCGCAAACAGCGGAACTGGTTCCCCATTGCAGACACGCAGCAACCAGCACTTCTTCGTGCGCCAGCAGCCTCCCGCCGGACCGCCGGCGTTCCATACTCAGGCAGCCATGGTGCAGAAGGTTGTGCAGACGCGCCCGCCGGAATCGCTCAAAGCAGCGGCCGGAGCGCAGGAGTCAGCGCGAGCCGGAGCCGCGGTCGGGCGGACAACCGTATCCACACCCGCCTCCGCCGGACATCCGGCAACCGGAGCAGCATCAGCGCAGGCTACAGGTGCTGTGGGTGGACGGCTAAGTAATTCGGGGAACGTAGACACTGGCCGCAACGCGAATCCGTCACGTGGAGAAAGAACCTCGACGGGATGGCACAAGTTTGGCGGCGGGCCGGAGAACGCTGGGTCCGCGGCACAAAACAATGGCGGCGCGAATGGCCGCCAGCCAGCGGGATCGGCCACGCCGAGTCCTCGCCGCGATGCCGGGCCAGAAGCGCGGCCACAGAACTCAGGCGCTGCCAATGGCCAGAACGGCCAGGCACAAAGCGGAGACGGCAGGAATGGATGGCACAGCTTTGGATCGGGCAGCGGCACTACATCGTCGCAGCCCGGACGGCTCGGCCCACCGGCTTCTACGGACAGGCCGTCAGGCTCTAACACGCCTGCGGAGCGGAACGGCGGCTGGCAGCGCTCCAGCGGCAGCCAGTCTCGCGGTAACAACGGCGGCGGTTCCGGAATCGGCGCGAAGCCTCCACTGGAGTTGAGCAAACCGATCGTGACTCCTAGAAGCGCGCCTCCGGAGCGTTCGCCCGGGTCTCGTCCTGACTCACCGCGGTACTCACCACCGTCGCGTCCGCCGGAGCCGCGCAGCTCACCGCCTTCACAAAGCTATGGCGGAAGCCCTCGTGGCAGCAGCGGTGGCGGAAACTACGGCGGAGGTGGCCGCAGCAGCGGTGGTTCCGGCGGTGGCAGTCACAGCGGGAATGGCGGAGGTGGTCACAGCGGTGGATCGTCTTCGGGTGGCCACGGCAAGTCGAGATAGCAAGGATCGAGCAAGCTTCATTGACGCGAAGAGGGTGAAGTCAGAAGGGCGGCGGAGACAATCCGTCGCCTTTTTGTTTACCAGATCCCTTTGTCGCTGCCGGTGATCTTGAACGCCACAGCCGCGGCGGATGCGAGCGGTGGCAGCAGGCTCAGGCGCAGGGCCGCTGGGACGTTTCCCTTGAATAGAGTCTCGCGGAGCTGGCGGCCGTAGAGCCGGGCCGCGTAGGGAACAATGGGAATGCGTAAGAAACGCGCGCGGGTGTAGATCTCATTCGCGCCCACGGAAGCGGCGGCGGCGATTTCGGGCGGCAAATTCAATCCGGTCCCCCGGTATTGCTGGACGTACTGCGAAACTATATTGAGAAAACTGGCCACTCCCGGCCAGATGCCCGCCCGCAGCGCCGCTACCTGCAGCTCGGCAAAGTTGAGCTTGCCTGACTCCACCAGCGTTGCCGAGTTGGCAATGTCGCACACCCGGAAGTAAAAATGGCGGTACATGCGCTGCAAGGTCGCGGCGAAGATCCGCTCTTCGGGCGCCGGAACCAGGAATTTATGACCGGTGGCTTGTGTTGTTACCCGGCGGCGGATGAATCGCCGGGCAAGTTCAATGTGTTCACCCATCTGGCCCAGGCGTCTCACGTGAATTTCCACCGACTCCGGCAGGCCGGGAAGAGTGAAGTTCCATTTGTTGGCCAGGCGGTCGCCCCAGCTTCGCGGCTCCATCCGGGCTTGCAGCTTGTCCTGGAAGACGTGAACAATGTCTTTGGGATGGCCGGTCGAAAGCAGGTCAAGGTCATTGCCCAGGTCGGGCCAGTGATCGAGCGTCTTCATCACCAGAGCTGGGCATCCGTTGTTTTCCAGCGTCGCGCATACGTGATGCAGATGGTCGAGCGCGTTGGCGATCCGCGCGCGCTCCTGAATCAGCACGCTCACGGTCCACGCCTGCGTTTCCAGATCGCCGGAATTTCCGGCAACGCGATTGAGCACCTCGAACGCGCGGACGGTAACGTGGTTGGAGTCGGCCAGCTCGTGGAAGTCCGCTCTTTGCTTTGGGGTGAGCGCGGCGATCGCCGGGAACACGTCCGCCGCTGCCGCCGCTCTTAAAGTCAGCTTGGAAAATGCGTCGATATACTGTTGCTCACGCTGGATCACGCTGGCCATTGCGCTTAATGCTCCCCGTGTTACTGTTCGGTTAAGATGTGAGCGTCTGCCGGAAAGTTGGCGCAGCGCGTTTTTGTATGATGTGGAGTCTGAGATCACCAAAATTTGAGATGCTGCGGAGTGGGAATCGCAGCCACAACCGATGAACGCATACAGCGACCTTAGAGAGTGGATCGCCGCGCTTGAGGCGGCAGGCGAACTGAAACGGATCACCGCCGAGGTGGATCCCGTACTGGAGATCACCGAAATCACCGACCGTGTCTCCAAAGGGGCGGCTACGGCGTACGGACGCCCCGGTGGTCCAGCTCTGCTTTTTGAAACCGTTAAAGGCGCGAACGGTATTCCGGTGCTGATCAACCAGTTCGGCTCCGAGCGGCGCATGCAGATGGCCCTGGGCGTCGACCGGCTGGACGAGATCGCCGAACGCATCCGCCAGTTACTCAACATGAAGTCGCCCGAGGGCTTCCTGGAAAAACTCAAGATGCTGCCTATGCTCGCCGATATGGGCAAGTTCTTTCCCAAGACTGTCCCAACCGGGCCCTGCAAAGAGGTCATCAAGAAGGGCGACTTTTCTCTTCTGGATCTTCCCGCACTCCAATGCTGGCCCCAGGATGGTGGACGGTTCATCACCCTGCCATGTGTAATCACCCGCGATCCTAAGACAGGAAAGCGCAACGTAGGCATGTACCGCATGCAGATATACGACGCGACAACTGCAGGCATGCACTGGCAAAGACAAAAAGTCGCGGCAGAGCATTACCGCGAGAGATTGCGTCAAGCGCACTCGAAGCCCAACGAAAACAGTGGAGCGCAGGCGCCGGGGTCCCCAGCGCGCGCCGGGGTTGCGCGTGATGGGGTGGAGGCGCCCTCGCCTGCGGAGCGTCGCAAGGGCGTAGACATCATGGCCCGCTCAGGCGGCGGCTCAGTCCTGGCGGAAGGCAGCCGTCCCAGCGGAACCATGGAAGTAGCCGTAGCCATCGGCACCGATCCTGCGTTGACCTTCTCAGCGATTGTCCCGGCTCCGCCCGAGGTCGAAGAGTTCATCATCGCCGGTTTCCTGCGCCAGAAGCCGGTCGAACTGGTGAAATGCGAGACCGTTGATCTTGAAGTCCCAGCGGCGGCAGAGATCATCCTCGAGGGTTACGTAAAGCTGGACGAGCTCAAAACCGAAGGACCGTTCGGCGATCACACCGGCTTCTACTCCCTCGAAGACGAGTACCCGGTGTTTCACGTCACCTGCATCACGCATCGCAATAACCCCATCTACGCCACCACCATCGTAGGCAAGCCGCCCATGGAAGATGCCTGGATGGGCAAAGCCGTGGAGCGAATCTTCCTGCCGCTCATGAGGCTGACGCTTCCGGAAATCGTGGACGTGAACCTGCCGGTCGAAGGCGTGTTTCACAACCTGATGATCGTCTCCATCCGCAAATCGTATCCCGGACACGCACGCAAAGTGATGAACGGCATATGGGCGCTCGGACAGGCCATGTTCACCAAATGCATCGTGGTCGTGGATGAAGACGTAAACGTGCAGGACATTGGCGACGTGGTGCTGAAGGTCTTCAACAACATCGATCCCGAACGCGACATACAGTTCACGCTCGGCCCGGTCGACTCTCTCGACCACGCCGCGCGTCTGCCCAACTTCGGCTCCAAGATGGGCATAGACGCAACGCGCAAGTGGCCAACCGAGGGGTTCACGCGTCCGTGGCCGGATGAGATACTGATGGACGAAAAGACCAAGGCTCTCGTCGACAAGAAATGGAAGGACCTGGGAATTGACTAATCCTTTCAGCGCGATCGCCACCGATCTGGGAAGGACCGTAGCCCAGGCCAAGCCGTTGCTGGAGAAGCTGACCAACGCCGACACCAGCGTGCGTCCGTCGCCTGATAAGTGGTCGCGCAAAGAGATTCTGGGCCACCTGCTGGATTCAGCCTCCAACAATCATCAGCGCTTCGTGCGTGCGACGCTTCAAGGCAGTCTGGTTTTTCCCGGCTACGATCAGAACGCGCTGGTTGAGTTGCAACAATTCCGGGAGGTGGACTGGAACTTTCTGGTCGATTTCTGGGCCGCCTACAACCGCTTTCTTGCCCACGTAATCAACTCTCTGCCGGCAAGCGCAGCCACCATTAAGTGTGAGATAGGCAAGAATCCACCAGCCACATTGGCTTGGATTGGAGAGGATTACGTTGCACATCTCAAGCATCACTTGAATCAGATCGTGGGTAACCGGTTTGAGACCTCATACGGCGCAAAGGCGTAGCACCGTAGTTACCACAAATTAAGCCAAGAATTAACCTACAAAAATCAGATACGTTTTATGGTTAAAGCTCACTAATGATTAGGAGCTTCACCAGTAGAATCGCGCCGCCCATTTTTTGCGCAAAGAAGCTCCGAAAAAAACCTGAACGCAGGATAAAACCTGAACGCAGGATAAATGTGAAACCTGTGTACACGAAGGAGCCGCATGGAAATCGCAGTTATTGGCGCTGGAATAGCCGGCTTGATGACCGCTATTACCTTGCAGCGGCTCGGACACACCTGTCGCGTCTATGAACGCAGCCACCAGGCGCACGACGCGGGGATGGGCTTCATCCTGCTTCCCGAGGGCATTCGA
>WNFG01009164.1_pt1 | contig 10688 bp, 8 predicted proteins | sample 5400431 | NCBI WGS metagenome assembly WNFG01 (sample SAMN13153346, study PRJNA577476) | soil metagenome | isolation source: 120 cm saprolite under Douglas fir tree site 2 hole 3 replicate 2 | place: USA:California | collected 2015-04-18
GTCGCTGCTCATTCAATCAAATCAGCAACTCAGGAAGGGAAGCGACAATGAGCAAAGCCGGTCTTGTTCTTCAGCTTCCGGGAAAGGGTGGGAAACGAATCAGCTCGGGCCTAAAGGTTTCGTCCGCGTCTATAGTGGTGAGTGTGATCAAAGATCATTGGCTCAGTACACTGCTTTGGACGGTTGCTGTTGTCTTTAGCGGTAGAACAACGGAAAAAACCGTGCCTGATCTGCCGGGTTCCGCTGATGTGCGCATAAAAATCTTGCCACCATGTTTCTGTACGATTCCTTTACTCACCCACAAACCCAGCCCATTGCCGCGTGCACCCTTGGTGCTCACAAAGGGCTCGAACAACCGCTGCCTGGTTTCCATGGGAACACCATGACCGGTGTCAGCCACTGATACGCGCAGGCGTCGAGCGTGAGTTGAGATTGGGTCCTCTACGTCAACTCTTACCACGATTCTCCCGCCATCCGGTACTGCGTCAATTGCGTTCAGCAACAAGTTCGCCAGGACCTGGCGTATCTCAGAAGCGTAACCAGTCAGAGGTTCGGAGCGCCTGTAATCTCTGATCAATTCAATCCGCCGTCTCTCAATCGCTGGGCGGTTCAATTTGATGACGTTGTCCAATAGATCGCGAACATCGAACTCTGAAGGTTTACCTGAATCCCGATAGAAAGCCAGTGTTTGTTTCGTAATCTCACTGGCCCGGGCGATCTCATCGAGCATGATCTTGGCGTATGAGCGTCCCACTTCGCTCAAGGTCGGGTCCATGCTTATGAGGTATGCAAGATTGGTTACCGCCTCAAGAGGATTATTGACCTCGTGAGCGATCGCCGCCGCCATTCTTCCGGTGGCGGCAAGCTTCTCCGACTGCACCAGGGCTTCCTGCACCCGCCTGCGTTCTGATATGTCACGGGCTATCTTTGAAGCACCGATAATGTTGCCTGAGAGGTCTCTGACCGGGGATATCGTGAGGGCGACTTCCACCCTTCTGCCGTCCCTGCGCAGCCGCTCAGTTTCATAATGATCGATCTTTTCACCGGCGCTCAGCTTGGCCAGAATAAGAGGTTCTTCATTGTGCAGTTCAGGTGGAATGATGGCAAGAATTGATCTGCCTATCATGTAGTCCGCCTTGTAACCAAACAGGCGCTCGGCAGCGGCATTCCAGCTGGTCACAATTCCGTGCAGGTCCTTGCTTATGATTGCGTCATCGGACGAGTCCACGATTGCGGCCAGACGAAAGCGCGCCTCTTCGGAGCGATTCCTGAATGATGCGTCTGGATTCTGAAGCGCGAATCCGACGGGCGCGGATCCAATGAAATCAGAAAAGATATTATGCGCGCGTAACTCTCGCGACCGGGCGTTTCGAAGCTGGTAAACCAGTGCGCAAGCCAGACTCGCAACCACAACAAATAGGCCAGTCTTAACCAGCACAATACCGGAAAGCGAAAACCTGGAATGTGGCCCGGAGAGAAAATAGTTCACCCCCAGCGCCGAAATGACCATTGCAGTTACCAATGACCTTAGGTTCCCGAAAAGCGCTGCGCCGGCCACGGCACAAAGGAACAGCAATGGCACAAGGGCCGGAAACATGGGAATCATAGGTCGTACCGCAACGCTCAACAGTAGAGCGAGCGAGAGGAAGGTTGCTGTCAGAAGGTGACTGTATCGCATAGACGAAGACGGTGACCCGAGGGACATTATCCCATGCATGATAAACCGAGGCCTGACGGGGAGAGTCTTTACTGAAACCGCGTGAAGCTTGTGTCTTTGGATGCCGACGGCGTTGACCAGATTTGCTCCGGAATCAAAGAATTTGATAGATCCCGGAAGTGATAGATCCCGGAGGTATAGAGCCCCAGGCTTTAATCACTCGATCGACGCAGCGTGACCCGGCCTTTCTCGGCTTTTCTGCCCCCTCGTAACGCGAGGGGGCGCCCCATCCTTTCGCGGAACTTGGCTGTTGGTTTTCAGCTTCCGGGAAAGCGTGGGAGATAATTAGTGAAATTGCAAATTTCACATTTGAAATTGCACATTTTAAATTCCCATGCCCGAACTGCCTGACATCACGGTTTATATCGAAGCGTTGGAACAGCGCATCGGCGGGCATTTGCTGGAGCGGGTCCAGATTGCCGGACCATTTCTTCTGCGCACCGCCTCGCCGCCGATTGATTCCTTACAGGGTCGCAAAGTAACCGGGCTGCGGCGAATCGGCAAGCGCATTGCCATTGGCTTCGACAACGACATATGGCTGGTCTTCCATCTGATGATTGCCGGACGGCTGCATTGGAGCGAGAAGCGCAAAGTTCCCGACGGTCGCCGCACGCTGGCCGCGCTGGACTTTGATTCCGGCACGCTCACATTGACCGAAGCTGGCGCAAGAAAGCGCGCTTCACTGCATGTAGTCGAGGGCGAGGCGGCGTTGCAGAAGCTGGATCCCGGCGGGATCGATGTGATGGCTGCCACTCGCGATGAGTTCAGTGCTGCTCTCACGCAGGAGAACCACACCCTGAAACGATCGCTCACCGATCCGCATTTCTTCAGCGGCATCGGCAATGCCTACTCAGACGAGATTCTGCATCGCGCGCAGCTTTCTCCGGTGGCCCTGACGCAGCGCCTGAAGCCCGACGAGATCACGCGTCTCTACGAAGCAACGCGAGCTTCCCTCAAGGAATGGGTGGAGCGGCTGCGCGATGACGCAGCCGGAAAATTCCCGGAAAAAGTCACGGCGTTTCGTCCCGAGATGGCGGTGCATGGCCGCTATGGTGCTCCTTGTCCGCGCTGCGGAGCCAGGGTACAGAAGATCCAGTATGCGTCCAATGAGACGAATTACTGCGCCAAATGCCAGACCGGCGGCAAGTTGCTGGCCGACCGGTCATTGAGCCGGTTATTGCGCGAAGACTGGCCGCGAACGCTGGAAGAGCTGGAAGAGAGAAAAGCAGGGAAGGCTTAGCTTTGCCGCAGATGCACGCAGATAAAAAAGCAAAAAAAGAAGTAACCGGGATTTTTCGGGTTCCTTTGGTGTCTTGTTCGTTATGGTTTTGTTCGTACTGCTTTGAAATCTGCGTTTATCTGCGTGCATCTGCGGCAAGCCTGGTTTTTCAATTACTCAATTACCAGATTTCCCGATTACCCGATCTCTACTGATTACCCGATCTAAAGATCCGCGACTATCCGCGTTAATCCGCGGTAGAACCGCGCCGCTCATACAAAATGAACTCCGTACTTGCTGCAGATTTTGCTGATCACCTTAGAATCAGGAGCGCCGGGCGGCAGCGCATTCAGTTCGCGAAACATTTTCTCGGTCCCAGCAGGCTGAAGCATGATCAGCGTCCTCGCGCCTTTGCTGGTGACTTTAAAGGAATGAGGTACACCCTTTGGCAAAAACACAGTCGTGCCCGGGGCGGCAAGAATCTTTTCTTTGCTGACTGTGAATTCCATTTCACCTTCCAGCACGTAGAAGATTTCGTCTTCCTGAGTGTGAAAGTGCTCCGGCACTGAGGTGCCCGGTTCGTTGTTTTGTTCAATCAGCGCGAAAGCGCCGTGGGTATGCGAGCCATCGAGCTTGATTGTCTGCCGATCGCCGATCACGCTAAGCCTCTCACCTGCGTCCGGAAGCACAAGAGTAGCCTGAGAGTGAAGCTGAGTCTTCATCACTTCTCCTTACGTATTCAGTTTTTCCGATTTTTGTGCGGCAGAGGAGTACTGCGAAGCCCGTGGGGAACTACGAGACCTGAACTGCTGCCAGCTTGCCACAAACGTCCGCCGATGAGCGCCGGCCGTAACGGACCAGTTTTAAACCCTGGTTCCGTAAGCGCTATCTGTGTGACGCCGGGGCTTTGTATCCAGTTCACGCCCGGAAGCGTAAAGTCGCGTTCTGGCGACAACCGCGATTGTGCCGCGGCAAGCCTTGCTGGTTTTTAAAAACTAACGATTTTTCCAAACTAACGACTTTCCAAAGCAACAGTCTTGCAAAGTAACGGTATTGCAAACTAACAGAGTTGCACAGTAACGCTTTTGCAACGTAACAGTCTAGCAGGATTATTTCCGTTTGCGCTCGTCGCTCGCAATTACTCCGTCACGAATGTGGATCACCCGGTGCGCATGTTCAGCAATATCATTCTCGTGTGTGACCAGGACAATGGTATTGCCTTTTCCGTGCAGTGTCTCGAACAGGTTCATAATCTCGTTTCCGGTCTGCGAATCCAGGTTTCCCGTGGGTTCATCAGCCAGAATAATGGAGGGATTATTCACCAGCGCGCGGGCAATGGCCACGCGCTGTCTTTGTCCGCCGGAAAGCTCGTTCGGCTTGTGGTTCATGCGTTCGCCCAGATCAACGGATTCAAGCGCCTGTTTGGCGCGCTGCAACCGCTCTTCTGACGGTGTTCCGCTGTAAATCAGCGGCAATTCCACATTGTGCAGTGCTGTGGCCCGGGCCAGAAGATTAAATGTCTGGAAGACAAAGCCAATTTCTTTGTTGCGGATGCGCGCCAGCTCGTCATCGTCCAGCTCGCTGACCAGGTTGCTGTTCAGCCAGTAGTTTCCTTTGGTCGGAGTGTCCAGGCAGCCGATCAGGTTCATCAGCGTGGATTTACCGGAGCCCGAAGGTCCCATAATGGCAACGTATTCGCCGCGATTGATGCGCAGATTTACGCCCCGCAGCGCGTGCACCTGTTCCGTGCCCATCACGTATGTCTTCCACAGTTCTCCCGTGCAGATGATGCAATCCTGTGGCGGAGCAATGCCCGCGGTCTGTGTAACGTCAACGGTCTGGGTTGCCATTCTTTTCTCCTGCTCCACTTTTTCCCCGCGCGCTGTTGCCTATCTTAGACGGTGTACTCCGCCAGAGGTTACGATTCAGTTTTTACCGCCAGCGTATTGTCCACCTTAACGCCGGCGCCATTCTTCAGCGTCTTGAGCACCTTAAAGCTGCCGGTAATGATTTCTTCATTCTCTTTCAGGCCGCTCTTGATCTGGATCTCAGTGGTGCCGGTAAGGCCCGTTTCCACATGGCGGAACTCAGCTTTTTTGCCCGGCGTGACCACAAATACACCTTGTATCTCTTGTGATTCCTTCTTTTCCATCGGAGCTGTAGGGTCTTTTTTGGCGACACCCTTTTTTGCCTGCGCTTCCAGATCATTTTTATCGCGCATGATCAGCGCCTGGATCGGAATGGCCACGGTAGCCTTCTCATATCCGGTGGTAATTTTTGCCGTGGCAGAAAGTCCAGGACGCAGATTGGCTGGTGGAGCATCCAGCGTGACCACCACCTTGAAGTCCTTCGCTTCCTGGCTGCCGGACGTGCTTTGCGACGTTGAAACGCCGGTGGAGCGGATGATGGCGTTATCGCCGATCTCAGTGACTTTGCCCTTAAAGGTCTGGCCGGGAATCGCGTCAATGGTTACGTCAGCAGATTGGCCAAGCTTCAGATTCACGATGTCGGTTTCATCTACACGGACTTCAGCGGTGATCACGTTCATGTCAGCCACAGTCATCAGCGTGCTGCCGGGTGAGTTCTGAATGCCGACTACAACGGTCTCGCCTTCGTGAACGGGAAGGCTGGTTACGGTTCCATCAAACGGAGCGACGTAAACGGTTTTACTTAACAAGTCTTGTTGATGAGTAAGCTGAGCGCGCGCAGAGCGAATGTGTCCTTGCGAACTATCGAGCTGTGCCTTTGCCTGCGCTATGCGTGCCTGATCTTGTGCCTGGACGGCCTGAGCCACTTCGTACGCGGCTTTCTTGGTATCGTAATCAGCCTTGGAGATCAGGTTATTTTTGTAGAGGTTTTCCGCGCGATCATAATCCAGCTTGGTGCGGGATAGATCGGCCGTGCTGCTTTTGAGCTGTGCTGACGCGGTGTTGAGCGCGGCATCGGAAGCAATGGCGTCTGTCTGGCTGCTGGCCAGGGAAGCCATCATATTCTCCACGTCAGCCGCTGACTGCACATTTTCCAGTTGTGCCAGCAACTGGCCACGCTTCACCTTTTCGCCTTCTTTCACGTAAAGCCTGGTAATGCGGCCAAAAGCGTTGGCGCCAACATTCACAAAAGTCTTAGGCTTGATCTCACCAGAGGCGGTGACAAGCGAGGTTATATCCTGCTTCATGACCTTACCCGTCTGCACGGTGACCACATTCTTCTGGGTCTGCGTCACGGTAAAGCCGACGATCGCACCCACAAGGATAATGATGCCCACAACAATTAATATCTTTTTTGCTTTCATGGTCCTTCCGTCCGCACCGCAGGGATATTCTCAGTTGATATACGCCAGTGAGACGTGGAAAGTTCCTCGCGGAAAGCAGCCAATTTCACACTGCCAGTTTCAAACTGAAAGTTTTGTGGTGGCGGGAGCCTGACCTTGATTATAGCCAGAGGAGTCATCCGGGAACCAGAGCTAAGTCAGGAACACGGGTAAAAAACCTATTAAAATCTTGAGTTTATAAACGCAAGATCGTGCCTGGTTGAGCGTTCCTGTCTTGCTTCATACGCCGTAAAAGCCTAAAATTCAAGCTAACTGCTTCGTCATAAGGAGGGTGTGGCCAATGATACATGGCAAGCCCCAGATCGCCCGTTTTTTTATTGTTTTCTTACTTGTCATCTCCGGTAGTTTTCTTCTCCAGGCCCAGGATGGAACTCAGAATGGAGATTCTGACGTAAAGGCCAAAAGTTCAAACGACCAAAAGACGTCGAGCTCAGGTAAAAAAGCGAAGGCAGCCGCGACTGATGCCGAGCAGCAGGGCGACCAGGATCCACTGAATCGTCCCAAGCCACAGACGCCATCCGGCAAACGCGAAAAATTAGGTTCCGTGTACAAGAAGTGGCTGGATGAAGACGTCCGCTGGATCATTACTTCAGAAGAAGAGAGCGCGTTCAAAAAGCTCTCCAATGATGCAGAAAGAGATACTTTCATTGAAGGTTTCTGGCTGCGTCGTGATCCCACGCCCGACACGGCCGAGAATGAATATAAGGAAGAGCACTATCGGCGCATAGCGTATACCAATGAGCATTTCGCTGCCGGTGTTCCGGGATGGAGAACAGATCGCGGACGCATCTACATCATGTTTGGCCCGCCGGACAGCATTGACAGCCATCCCATGGGCGGTCCTTACCAGCGTTCCGCGGAAGAAGGCGGCGGCCAGACGGAAACTTTTCCATTTGAAGTCTGGCGATATCGTTACCTGGAAGCTTTGGGCCAGCAGGAAGTGGAAATCGAATTTGTGGATGATTGCGGTTGCGGCGCCTATCAGATGACCATTGACCGGTCTAAGAAAGACGCTCTTCTCCACGTACCGAACGCTGGTCTGACCACCATGGAAGAAATGGGGCAGGCGAACAAGGCAGACCGTTTCCGCGGAGGCCTTGAGCAACTTGGTGCAGGCCCATTTAACGGGAATAATCAGACCAAACAGTTTGACAGGTTAGAGCAATTTTCCAAGCTGAATACTCCGCCTCCGGTTAAGTTCAAGGACCTGGCGGAAGTTGTCACCACCAAGATTCGTTACAACTTACTGCCGTTTGACGTCCGTGTGGACTTCGTTAAACTCACCTCCGACACCGTCCTGGTCCCAATCACTCTTCAGGTTCCATTGCGTGGACTCACGTTTGCCAACAAAGACGGGGTACAACGCGCCGTGGTCAACATCTTCGGCAAGATGAGCACGCTCTCCGGCAAAACCGTTCAGGTGTTTGAAGATACTGTCCGTCGTGACATTCCTGCAGAGCTGCTGGAAAAGGAACTCTCCACCGTGGCCCTCTGGTGGAAGGCCATCCCGATGCGTCCGGGACTTTACCGGCTTGACGTGGTCCTGAAGGACGTAAATGGTGACAGGCTGGGTACTTACAGCAAGGGCTGGACTGTGCCGGATCTGGGCGGCGATGATAGACTCGCGAATTCTACTCTGATCCTGGCGGACCAGGTGGATGCCGTCCCTGCCCGCGAGATCGGCACGGGTAACTTTGTGATTGGCCAAAGCCGTGTGCGGCCAAGGGTACAGCCTTCTGACGGTAAACCTGCATCATTCAAGAAGGGGGAAAACGTTAACTTCTGGATGCAGGTTTATAACCTGGGAGTGGACGAAAAAACCAAGAAGCCGTCAGCTACTGTGGAATACCAAGTAATCAATACCGCCACGAATCAGTCCGTGCTAAACTTTACGGAATCAACGGCCCAGATGGGCAATATTGGCGAGCAGATCACGTTGGAAAGAAAACTGCCATTGGCCAAGCTCGATCCGGGTGTATACCAGGTAACGATCAAAGTCAGCGATCTGGTTTCTAAACAAACCATTTCGCCCACGGCAAAATTCGCGGTCCAGTAATCCGGCGAATCCACTTCATTGAGGTGGTGGATATGACCCGTAAACTCGGATGTGTTCTGATAGTTCTCCTGGACATCTATACCACTGCCACTACGGTTGGTTACACCGTTTACACAGACGGGCAGGGCTTCTACTCAGCCAATAACCTGCCTCCGGGCAAGTACCAGATCAAAGTCACTGCCGCATCGTTTCTCCCTTCACTCCGGGAGAATGTAAAGCTGAACTCCGGTGCTCACGTCCTGGTGAATCTCACCCTGAACACTCTGGCAGACGCCCTCAAACTCCTTCCGCCCAGCCGCTCACAACAATCTGAACCGGATGACTGGCACTGGACGCTGCGATCATCTGCCAACCGCCCCGTGCTTCGCGCCCTGGAAGAAGACAAAACAGATAAAGGCGGTCTGGTAGTTGTTTCCCGAGCCACTGGAGCAGAACAAAACCCTGATCGTCTCAAGGGTCGCGTGGCATTTATTGCCGGCTCCCAGGCGGATGGTTTCGGCAGTGCCGGCGACATGACCACTGCGTTCACCCTGGAAAAGTCACTCTTCAGCTCCGGCACTCTGATGCTGAACGGGAACATTGGAGCGTCAGCGGGCGATCCGAGCGGCGTTGTCCGTGCCTCGTACGCACATGATTTTGGTGACAACTCCAGACCCACCGTGACCCTAACCTATCGTCACTTCGCAATTCCTGGAGTTGCGGTTGAGAATTCCCCCTACTCGGCAATGCAGATCAGCACCTCTGACAGAATGACTGTGGCGGGTGTGATTGATCTTCAATATGGCGCCGACCTTCAGTCACTGGAATTCGCCAAACGCGTTACTGCCATTCGCCCCTACGGCTCGGTGCAGGTACATCTCTCGCCGGACATGATTGTGGAATATCGCTACGCCACATCAGAGCCAGACGGCCGCGCCGCCAAAGGTTTTGACAGCGCTCCCGCGGACTTGAGCGAGTCCGGTCCACGCATGGCACTGACGAACGGTATGCCGGATGTGGAGCGCGCGATGCATCAGGAACTTGCAATATCGCGGCGCATGGGTAAAACCAGTGTTCAGGTTGCTGCCTTTACTGATCGAGTACGCAATCTGGTGCTGACTGGAGCCGGCGATCCCACCAGCTATTCTGAGGATGTGCTTCCCGATGTTTACTCAGGCACATTCTCGTATGCGCTGAACGGTGCTCTCAGCACTACCGGCATGCGGCTGGTGATCGAACGGAAAATCTCTGACGATCTTTCCGCCACGTTTGATTATTCCAACGGTGGCGCTGTTACAGCCGACGCGCTCACAACCTGGCAGAATCTGTCCCCCGGCACACGCTGGATTGCTTCCTACAAGTGGACCAGCGGAAACACGCTCTCGATAGTGGACGCCTTCAACGCATCTCCAGGACAAGCCGATCCTTATCTGAGCATCTTCATCCGCCAGCCACTGCCTGGCAGCTCATTGATTCCCGGCAAAATGGACGCCCTGCTTGATCTTCGCAACCTCATGGCCCAGGGATATCTGCCTGTTGGCGGCCAGGACGGCCGCAACGTTTATATGGTCCAGTCCGCGCGCTCCATGCGCGGCGGCCTCGCATTCACCTTCTAAACCAATTTGTTCTTCCGTCCGTAGCGTAGGCGATTATTCTCTCTGTCATTCCGTGCGCAGGCGGAGTTCCGCAGCGCGGAACGATGCCGAAGAGAGGAACCCCGAGAATGCTCACCAGAACATGCTGATTCAGGGAATTTCCTCGATGATCTCGCCTTTCAGCTTCATGACGACGCGAAAAGAAAGCACATCGTCAATCATGTCTACTCATCCTCGTCCCAGAATCTTTGCCACCAATTCCTCTTAGGTTTTACAACCGGATCTTCTTCAAACACCAGCTCATCGCGCGTGCCGAGTATTCCGCCTGCTCTGACCACGGGAGGCTTCTGTCTCACAAACGGCAAATCCGCTTCTGTTTTTCGCGACGGCGTTTGTGCGGGTGACGTATCCACCTTCGGCACCGCGGGTGTGGGCGCGGATGGCGCCGGCGCGACTACTTTCCACGCCGATGTCGGTCCGGGCTTTTGCACCAGGATTGGCGTTGGCGTAAGTGCAGGTGTCTTCTTCGCGGCTGGTTGTCGAAACACCGCAATAGCCACCTCACCGCTCGAACCAGTCGGCAAGAGCGTCACCAGGTCCCGATTGGAATCCGACGCATATTCCACGGCGCTGCGGGCGCGATGTTCAAACACCTGTTCACGGGGAAGCTGCTTGCGCAGTGTAGAGGCAGTGTTCCTGTCAAAGGTTAACCAGCGAGCCATGGGCACATCCGTAAATAATCGTTTTGACTGGTGGCAGAGACTTAGATGCAGGGCAGCTCATAAACGTTT
>WNFG01009666.1_pt1 | contig 10688 bp, 11 predicted proteins | sample 5400431 | NCBI WGS metagenome assembly WNFG01 (sample SAMN13153346, study PRJNA577476) | soil metagenome | isolation source: 120 cm saprolite under Douglas fir tree site 2 hole 3 replicate 2 | place: USA:California | collected 2015-04-18
TGCTGACGTGCGATGGCCAGGGCTTCGTTCGTTGCAATGTATAATTTTTTCATGCCATCCCTCTTGCATTTGATGCTGAGTGCTATTTTTCAAACTCGCATGTTTTCTGCTCTACATGCGTAATACAATTCTATCCCAATATTTTTAGATACTCCAACTGAACAGGGTTTTTCATAACCTTCTTCGCACAGATCAGAACAAGCGAGGCTGCTGCGGTCCTGCATCGTTCCCTTCATGTTGCCAGGGGAGCGAGGGAAGCGGTATCAATGCGCTGACGCGCTGGTAGAGCACCGCGCAAATTTCCGGGGAATGCACTTCAAAAGGACAGTGGCAGAAGACATAGGGGGTTATTCCTTGCCTGAGCCACTGTGCTAACTGCTGCGCCCATGTTGCAAGAAATGGATCATTGACTTCCATGCGCGGGTGGCCGATATAACGCAGAAAGGTGAAATCAGTAGTGATGGCTACCTGCAGTGGAAGGTCGGGTTTGCGTTCGCGAGCCTGTAGGACCTGTTTTTCTCCGGCAGAGCCGATTCTGATAGGCCTGGTATCCAACATGACCCGTGCTACCTGGTATTGTGCGAGCAGCGTGTTCAGCGTGGAGGCGTGTGGCTCTACATAAAAATCGGAGTGGCGTACCTCTACCGCCAGACGCGTATCCGAAGGCCAGAAGTCGAGAAAAGTCTGGAGTTGTGCAAGCTGAGCAGGTCCAAAGGAGGGCGGGAGTTGCAGGAACATTGGACCAAGGCGGGTGCCTAATCCACGTATGCGCTCTACAAAAGACAAGGTTTCTTCTTTGCTGCTATCGAGACGTGATGTATGGCTGATGCTACGAGAGACTTTGGGGCATATGCGAAATGTGGGCGGCGTCTCCTGGCTCCAACGGGTGATTGTTTCAACGGAGGGTGTCGCGTAGAAGGTCGTGTTTCCTTCGACGGTGGTCAATTTTCTGCTGTAGAGGCGCAGGAAATTGCTGGCCGGTGTGTGAGGAGGGAAAAAGTTCCCAACCCACTCTTTAAAGCCCCACGCGGGACAGCCGATGTAGAACACTGCAAGGCTCCTTTCTCTATAATTGTAGCTGAAGGTGCAAGATGGGAACCTTTTGGCCTCTTTTTGGCGTAGTATGTGTACGGAAGAAAGGAGAGGTTTTGGTTACCTGCGAAGATGATCTCATCCAAAGAGCGGCTTGTGGAGACCAGGAGGCGTTTCGCCAGCTCTGGGAAGCTCATCATGCCATCGCAATGGCGGCGGCGCTTCGTCTCTGCCATCACCGTTCGCTTGCAGAGGATATTACGCAGGGAACCTTTCTTCTGGCCTGGCGCGGATTGCCGCGTTTCCAGCATGGCAGCCCATTTCGACCCTGGCTGATGCGTATTCTCTATCGTCACGCACTTGATGAGATGGAGCGGTACCGGGTGTACCAGCAGCCGATCCCCCTGGAGGAAAGCGGTGAGTTTGAGCGCCATGCTGGCGCGAGTGCTGGCAGGGATTTGCAAGAGCAAATCGCTCAGCGTGAGGAAGTGCGCCAGGCCCTGGCGCAGCTCAATGCAGACCAGCGGCGTGTGATAGCCCTGCGCTATGGAGCTGATTTGACCGAGGTTGATATCGCGCAGGTGTTGGACTGGCCTGTTGGCACCGTGAAGTCTCGCCTGAATCGCGCGCGCGAACGCCTCCGTGTACTTTTGACAGATGAAAGGAGATGATTACATATGCATGAGTGGAACCCTGTCGAAAGAGGACATGGAGAACATCCGAATCTGGATAAACGGCTCTCTGCATATTATGGCCCTGAACTGCAGGAACAGCCTTTGCCCGAATCTTCGTGGCTGCGAGTAAGAACACATCTTGGGCCACAGCGATCATCTAAACGCCAGCGTTTATGGCGCTGGCACACTATACACCGCCTGCGGCTGAGACCTAGAGGCCGGCGTGTGCACCGGAGGCCCATACCTGCCAATATTCGAGATGCTTTTTCCCGGTTGGTATACGAAACTCGTCAAGCGCATCCGGTGCCGAGCCTGCGCTGTTCATTTACGTCTCGTAGGCGGGCGCCTGCTGTGCGCGTTTCTCCCATAGGCGGACGTAACATCAGGCTTATCCTGCCGTTAAATGGAGCGTGGCCTTTAGAGCCATCTGAGCTTGACGTGCTGCTGGCTACCGGAATGGCGCGCCGTTTGTACATGCGTAAACCGGCTTTTTTACTGCTGCAACTACTTCTGGTGAGTGTTGTGTTGTTTGCAGGTGTAGCGCTGATCTTGTTCGGTACGCATAGAGCTTCTATACTCCCACTTCTTATAGCCATAGGACTCTGTATAGTTATCTCGGGGTTAAGGCATGTGCAGGGGCGCAGGCTGGCCTTTCAGGCGGATGACCGGGTGGTGCAATGGTTAGGGCGAAGCCGTGCCTGCCAGGGTTTGCATGCGCTGGCAGGTCGCACCGGTTCCCGGCGCAGGGGCAGGTGGGGTGAGCCTTCGCTTTTAGAGCGCATAGACCGCGTTTGTGGGACGCAGGTGGCGGCTGAAACTGAGCGTTTAACGCTGGTGAGATAGATGCCTGGCACCCGCAAGGGATGCCACCGATGCCTGGCACCCGCAAGGGATGCCACTACATTTCCCCTCTCAATTGAACATTGACAGAGCACTAGAAAGGTTTTGGTGTACTTATGGCAATAAAGTATGCTCCCGAAGTTGAGCGACCAGGCGCTCCACCGCTTGAGACGAAGCCGCGGCGTTCAGGCGGCTGGTTCACACGTCTGCAGCGACGAGTTAAGCTTGCGCTGGCGGGCGATGACGAGGAGCTGATTTTGGAGAATCGAACGGAGGTATCCTGGCGCGTTTACCACAATTACCACCAACTGGGTATCATCGATGCACATGAACAGCGAGCCTTCCAACTGCATAAGCACGGGTCGCTCAGCGTGCGCCAATATGCTGATGGGGATGATGTCGAGTATCTAGTGTTGCCTCTTAAATATAATGTAACCTACGTGCATATATATCGACGGCAGATGGGTAAAGATGTCGAGGTGTATGATTTGCGCGTGGCCTGATCGGGCGTAGTGCCACTTTTGAAAGGTGTGATAGGACGACTGCGTCGGTTCTTGCCCGTTCTGCCAACGACGCTGGCGCGTGTTCTTACCCGTTCTGCCAACGAAGCTGGCGCTTCTACTGACTGCGTCAGTCAGGCAGAACGAAAGGCACTACTGACTAGCGTCAGTCAGGTTGGTGAAAGGAGGAGTGACAGCATGATGAAAAGAAAACGATCGACGTATCATTGCTCCTTTTGCGGCAAAAACCAGGATCAAGTACGGCGTTTGATTGCGGGTCCTGGCGGTGTCTATGTCTGTGACGAATGCATAGGGTTGTTCAGGGTGCAAGACGACCAGGAACGAGCAGAGCACGACACCGTGTTGAGTACGAAGGAATCTGGCCTGGCATTGAAATGTTCCTTCTGTGGCAAAAAACGGGAAAAGGTCCAACGGCTGGTAACGGGGCCTGGTCAAGTTAGCATCTGCAGTGAGTGTATAGACCTGTGCGTCGAGATCTTCGAAGAAGAGGTTAAGTTGTCTAGTACCTGCAATACGGGACAGAGGAACAAAAGAGAAAGGTAATAGTACCATTTTCGCATTTGCTGGAATCCCCATCTATAGCACGGTTTATTTCCATTGAAGAGGTGGTGTCGGTTAAGGTCACTGCACAAGAGATAGCACAATATGGCTGTTTTTTTGTAGCTCAGCAGTAATCTTGGCTATACTTAATAATGGGTTCACTATTTAGACTGGCGAGGGTAACGTATGTTGTCTGCCGTGATCACGGCGCTATTGTTGGTTGTGATGCTGCTGATTGTAGCAAGTTTTGTCTTCGGTGCATGGCGTGAACGCAAGCGTCATCTGCAAATGCTAACGGCGCAAACACCCGAATGGTCTCTATTCCCTCCTGATCGTCGTGTGACGGCGGTATTGCAGTTGCAGGATGGAACGGTTGTGGGTGTAGAAAAGCCAACTCCCTCCTTCGCATCTGCTTTGCCAAGTTCCTGGTACAGGCGTCGCCGGATACTTGTTTCTGCCGGCCTTCTGCTGATGATACTGCTCGCACTTTTTGTGCAAAGCGGCCTCGCGGATGGGGCGCTGCACGATTTAAGCCAGGGCTTCGGATTGCTCAATTTCACGCAGCACACTTCTGCTTTTGACCTGAATACTGCTTCTCAGCCGCTGGAGGGTGATGCCAGCGCGCGTATAGTGCGCATCGATTCGGCTCTACGAGGGCAGTACTATTCGAATTACCAGTGGCAGGTATGGTCCTATTCATCGTGTTCGGGCATTTCCATGGAGGAGGTGATGAATTCCTGGGGCAGTCACCTGATCGCTGCCGATGTCTTGCAGGTAGAGGCAAATTTGGGGGTGTGGGACGTATCTAACGGCCTGACGGGCGGAGAGCAGGGCATAGCAGAGGCAGCAAGTTATTTTGGCTTTAAGGCTCTGCCCAATCCTCCTCGTACGATGCCGGATTTGATTAAGGTGGCCAACAAGGGCTTCCCTGTGATTGTGGGAGTACCTGGTCATATCCTGGTGGTAAAGGGCGGGGATAGCTATAACGTGTATCTTGTTGATTCTGCACCGGCAGACCGCACGGTGATGTCCCGTGATGTTTTTGCTAATTGGTGGGATAACTTTAGTGTGGTGTTGGTGCCACGCTAAAGAGTATAATACGGATGTGCAGCCAAAGCTACAACGTTTTATCGGCAAGGGGCGATGCAAGCATCCCCACTCCACACAACCCCACTCCCGCCCCTACGCGGCTCTTCTACGAAGAATCGCAAATCAGTAAAAGACAAGCCTGCCTCCTTTAGGGAGGCGGGCTTGTTGTTTCTAGTAGACAAGAACGGTTGTATACAGGGATACGAAGTTATATAACCAGGCTGCATCAACTGTGGGCATATTTACGCAGCCGTGTGATCCAAAGGAAGAGAACTGATCACCACTTGAATCCTGGTGTGGGAAGTTCGTACCGGGGCCGTAGTCGGCACGCCACCAGCTATCATGCAGGAAGTAGCCATCGCTGTGATACTGCATTGCATAATTGATGGGGGTATCAGGGTACCAGTAGGGCGAGCTTTGCGGTACGTTCGCTTTAAAGACGGTCGGCGATTTTTTACCTTCCACCCACCATGTTCCTGGAGGGCTTGGCCTATCGGGGCGACCGGTGGTGACCAGAAAAGCATTTACCAGTTTGCCGTTCTGGTAGACACGCAGGGCTTGCTCGTGCAGCGAGACGACAACGACCTTTTTGTTCATATAGCCGAAGTGCTGCATCAGTTGGATATCTGCCTGGTGCACCTGGTTGTAGGGTGTCGTGTCGTTCGCATTGGTCATCATGGCCTGGAAATTGGTCAGGTACATGTTCAGGTCTTCAATTGCTTGCTGGTAATCAGCGAGGTTCTGAGCCGTGTTTAGCTCTTGTTGTACCCAGCCGCCTATGCCGTTTGGCCCATATTCAAAACCGAGCGGGTAGGTGGTATTGTTGTAGGCATCATGGTACTGGTGCTGCTGGCCCCAGTTTCCAACCTCCTGCTGCAGTTGAGATTGGAGCGCGTGGCTCTCGGCCTGCATCGCGGGGATTTCGATTGCCTGCACGTGCGCATTCAACTTTGCCAGGGCAGATTTATAAGCTGCTGCTGTACTGGTATCGTTCAGTGCTTGCTGGTCGGCGTTATACACCTGCTGGTAGGTGCTTGTGTTGCCGTTGTACTGCTGCATCAACGCAATCCACTGCTGAAATGCCTGGAGCTGCGTATCCCCCTGGTTTTTCAAAGTGGGATCGATGACCGGTGCTACTGGAGAGGTGGCAGTGGTAGAGACAGTGTTGCCTGAAATTGTGCCGCAAGCACTTAGAAGAAGCAGGCAGAGCATTACTCCGCTCGAGATAAGTGAAAAGCGTGCGGCATGCCCTTTTTTCAGTTTTTCTTGCGCATTGATTTTCATTAGATGATCCTTTAAACAGTTCATTGCGACATAAGTTTATACCCTACCGGAATCATAGCATAAAATGCAGTGGTATGCTGTGAGCCAGTTCATAAATGCTGCTAGTGCAAAATCAATTGACCTCTTCGGTAATCTAGTGTAGAGTGTATCCTGTGAAAGGGCCTGTGGAGTTGTGTGGAGCCGGTTGGCCTCACCCCCTGGCCCCCTCTCCATCAAAGATGGAGAGGGGGAAAAGGTGACTGCTCGATCCGCTTTGAGGATACTGCACTAGCTATTGATCCTTTCCAGTAGCTCTTCATGTAACTGCCTGGTTCCTGCAACCACAAGCGAGAAGCCTTTGGTGAGATTCCTGATGGGGCGTAAAGGTTTACCATGCTGATCGCTGATGGTGCCTCCTGCTTCCCGGATGATGCTTAAGGATGCCAGGAATGACTCGGCGGTAATCATATCGCCGATATCGATATAGGCATCGTAGGCGCCGTTAGCAACATAGACGATATCCATTGCAGAGCTGCCGGTGCGCCGTACCTTGCCGATTGTGGGGCGTTGGATCAGCAATTTTTGCAGGACTTCAGGATCGCGGTCATCGAGGTTCATTCCGGCCAGGCAGTGCTCAAGGTGTTCGGTTTCGCTGACCTGGCAACGGCGTCCATTGCAGAAGGCTCCCAGGCCTTGCTGCGCCTGGTAGACGGTTCCTGTAAAGAGTTCTCCGACCAGCGCCCATTGCACATGCTCCTGGCTGATGGGAGCATCTATAGGCAGTACTGCAAGCGATACCCCTGCTGTCATTATGCCACGCTCGACATTCGTTGAACCATCAACGGGGTCAACTACGATACGGTAAGCTGGTGCAGGAGATGTCATAAGAGGTGGCCGCTCCTCGGTAATGATCTCAAAGCCATGCCCACTTTCGACCAGTCCGTTTATAATGATTTCTTCAGCCTCACGATCGAATTGCATGGTGGTGTGGTCGGCTGACTGCGCATATACCTGGTGACGATTGAAGCGCTCAGACTGCATAAAAGCACGCACCTGGCGAAACAGTTGTTCTAGAAGTTCTAACATAGCGGCTCTCTTCCAGTTAACTCACTCTTCTGATGAGTGGCTGTCTGCTTGTCTGATTATAGCATATGCCTCCGCCGTTTCTTGTTCATCGCTTTCTTCTGCGAGCTGCTGTATGACAAATGGGTTAGTACTATCCCGGGCCAGCAATCGCTCGCGGGTTAGCTTGAGGGCTAGTGCGCTCTGGTCGCAAGCGATCCAGCGCCGGCCAAGCTGCTCAGCCACAACGGGAGTCACTCCACTGCCGCAGAAGCAGTCGAGTACAAGGTCGTTCTCTTCGGACGATGCCATGATGACGCGTTCTAGCAGCGCAGCCGGTTTTTGTGTTGCATACCCGTTGCGCTCAGGGTCTTTCTGATGCAAATGGCTGATATCGCTCCAAACGTCGGAAGGAGTCATAAGCGTATCTTCGCCGTACGTGTAGACGCGCCCGGCTGAATTTATTGTCCAGTAGACATGGCCCTCAGCATCAAGACGTTTTTTCATGTGGTTGCGTTTCAATGAGCCACGCCGCTCGCCAATGCGTTCTGCATGAAAGCAATACCGGGCGGATTTGGTGTAGAGCAGGATGGTATCGTGTTTACGTGCGTAGTGCCTGAGCGAGCGCCCGCCTGATTGATAAGGCCAGATAATTTCATTTTTAAAACCCGGTCCTTTGCCGCTGGGATGGAACCCAAAGATCTCATCCAGCATGACCCTGGCATAGTGTGTGACACGCCAGTCGAGGTGTACGTAGAGGCTGCCGTGTTGAGCGAGCAGTAAACGCAGTAAGGCGAGGGTTTCATATAGCCATTGAAGGTAGATATCAAGGTCGTTGTCCCATTTGTCACTGTAGGCCAGCGCCGCGCCGCTTTTGAAAGCGCGGCCTGTCATGAAAGGCGGGTCGATGTAAATCAGGTCGACTTTTCCGGCAAACTCAGGCAGTAAAGCCGGGAGAACGGCGCTTTTTTCTCCCCAGATGAGGCGGTTGTACCAGCAATCGTTGGGGAATGGTTCTTCTTCTGGAAGATCTGGTTTTAGTTGTGTGTTGAACATCTCGAGGGTGTGGAATGCTCTCCTGGTTGGAGGTGGGATGGGTTGATTCTGCGGGGGTTCTTTTTTGTCTTTCCATATCAGCTCGGCCATATTTATTTGCGCAAGTTCGCAAGTGCCATATGATCGAACGGCCAATATCCTTTCTTTGCGGCTAGTCCAAGGCTAACGGTTGTTTCATACATTCCCGCTAGGAACGCTTGTACTTTGGCCTTATGCTCGTTCTTTGGATAGTAAGCTTTTCCTTCGTCTCTGAGTTCTTCTGGCTTTTTCCTTTCAATTTTTCCTTTCAGACAATTCATGAAGCTCTCAACACAAGGGATGATGGGATGGTCCACAACTGTTTGCAAGCACAAATTCTCTAGCATTCCTGTTTCTGCATTACCTGGCATGATAAATACGCCAACCTTCAGAGAAGCTGAACTAGCAAACTGACCCTGTTGCTGTGGGCACGGTTGAAGCTTCTCATAAAGTAATTTCCTGATGCTTTCAAAAGTTGCCTTATCACTGGTATCGGCATCACGGATTATTGCATAAGCGGTAACTTTATTAATATTTGGAAGGGTTAAGAACGTGGGGAACTCAACACGGAATTGGTCTTTCCCACCGACTTGAATGATCTGTATATTCGCCAGCCCAAGATGATTAAGCAATGCTTCAAAAAAGTTGACTTCGTCTTCCCCTTCAACTAAGATAACTTTCTCTTGGGTTATTTCTGTTAATTGCGATGGTTTTGATGGCATCAACGCACCTCCCACCCGCGTTCAATAGCAGCACCAAGCATGCTGTGCGAATACGTTCTGGCTACAATGTCTTCATCTGTCCTGTCCAATCGAATATATCTAAACTCATTGGATAACCCGGCATTAGAAGTCCCTTCAAAAGCGGCTTGCAAACATTCATAACTGTGAGTAGTCGCGATGACCTGGACATTATATTCTTTAGCTGCCTTGCTGATTGCCTGCCATACTTCTGACATGACTGAATGATGAACACCATTTTCAAACTCGTCAATAAGTACAAACCCGTTTTTGCTGGTTGCTATGGCCAGTATGATAGAGAGCAAGCGATCCATGCCCTCTCCCATGAAAGCAACGGGAATTTTGCGCCCGATTCCTATTTCCCCATAAACAGATGATGTCGTTTCCGTTACGACTGAAGACAAACTTGTGAGCCTTGGTTCAAGAATTTGAAGAAACTCAACTACTGTGTTTCCTTTCCCTACGACGTCTAACGAGCCAAACCGCTTTGCCACATCTTTAGGATTGAATCTGGCTCTTGCTCCTATATACGCTACAGGATATAGTTTAGCTTCTGCGAGGTCTGCTGTCATATTAATACGATTTGATTGAAAAATAACCTGGGACTTTCGATCTTTCTCATTCTCCGATTTGTACGTAATTTCAAGTGCGTAAGATGGAAAAGTCTTCTGATCTATCCTAACTTGTGGATTTTTTTCTTCGTTCTCCGGAAACTGCAGTTCAATAGACTTTTGTACTTGAGAGAAATTGACAGCAACCTCCATTGTCTCTTTGAAGTTATCTTCGGAGACTGTTATGACTATTGCGCGATTCATCATGTAATCTCTAAAAGCTGGAGCTACCGCTTCTTCAGCTTCAGGTGATATTAATGAAATACCTCTCCAACCGAAGTGACGAAAAAACATATCAGGCTCTTCCTTGGCATAAAAAAGGAATAATGCCTCAAGCACTGATGACTTTCCTACATTATTACGCCCACCTAGTAAGGTAATTCTAGATAGATCAGGTAAATGTAGCTCCTTGAAGCATTTGAAATTTTCTATCGTTGCCGATGTAATCATGTTTTCTCCTCGGGTCGTCTCTGCTACACGTTATTAGATATCAGGAGGTATCTCATTTTCTGCATCATAAGCAAGAATAGGCTCGATGTCAATGATTTTGATATCTAGCCCGAAAGCCCCGCATGATTTCCCCGGATGGGTTACGTTGGTATATGTTGATACATGACGCGAATATGGATAGATAGAAGATGATTTTTCGATTATACTACTGTGCCGGATGTTTTCTGGCATCAGCCGACGTGGTCGCCTGATGATCGCTTACACCTGTTAGCGTGGTACAATGGCACTATTGGAAAAATGAGCAATACGGCCTGCCTGTACCGCTATGGCCTGGGCAGTAAGATGCTGGCGCGGGTGTTACCGCAGAGTGCGCTCGGCATAGTGACGCTTTTCAGTGCATGTGCCGCTGTTGCTCACGGATGCTCTTGATTTTGAGTGGGGTAGATAACATGCAGCCTGTTGTATGGACTGTGATTGGCCTGATCGCTTACATTGGTGGACTGGCGATTATTCTCACAATGACTCCGCGACTATTGAAGCTCAGGTTTGATGAGGGGCTGTTTATGGGTATTGCTGCTGTGGATGTGTTCGGAGGTCTTCTGGCCTTTGCCCCCGTGGGGTTAACTTTTGCGCTCTTCAATGGCGCGTTTGGCATTAGAGTATTGGACTTTTTGTTACTGGTAGGCATCTTTGTCGTGGCATTGCGCATAGCACTGCGAAGTTTTCGTCCTCGTTACATGGCAGGGACATTCCAAACTACACGTATGCTTGCAGGGGGCTATGGCCTCTTAC
>WNFG01010435.1_pt1 | contig 10688 bp, 13 predicted proteins | sample 5400431 | NCBI WGS metagenome assembly WNFG01 (sample SAMN13153346, study PRJNA577476) | soil metagenome | isolation source: 120 cm saprolite under Douglas fir tree site 2 hole 3 replicate 2 | place: USA:California | collected 2015-04-18
GGCCGCGGTCCGCGGCCTGCGGCGCCTCGAGCGCGACCTCGAAGGTGCCCACGTCGGCGCCAAAGACGTCGAGCCGGTAGCGGAGCTGCTCGCCGGGAGCAAATCGCGCGGCCCGCACGGTCACCGGCGCTGGCGAGCAACCGGGCGCGGCGAGAAGCAAGGCGAGCAGGGTGGCCGTCATCCAATTCTCCTGGGACGGAGGATGCTCTCCAGGGCGGGGATGGACAAGGAAAACAGCGAACTCCGGGGGCTAGCGTCCCAGCTCGAGCGCGCCTGCCCGCCGATCCGCGGAAAGCGTCTCCATGCGCGCCGCCAGCCGCTCCCGGGCGGCGGCGTACGCCCGCGGCTCGCGCGCCCAGCCGCGCAACGACGGCGCGAGGGCGCGCGCCTCCGCCTGCGCCAGCCGCGGGTCGCCGAGCCGCGCGCAGAGGGCCAGGTACGCATGGTCCTGCAGGCTTCGCTGGATCTGCACCACCCGCAGCGATTCGACGGGGACGTCGTGCTCGCCTCCGATCCGCTTCGGCGTGCCCGGGTAGTACAGCGTCCCATCGCCGTTGCCGGCGAAGGCCCACTGCGACTGCCAGGGATCGCCCTGGCCGTACGCGTGCACCACGTCGAAATACAGCTCGCCGGAGATGCCGTTGGCGAAGGCGAGCCAGCCCATTGCCCGGGCGGCGGTGGCGGGCGCATCAATCATGTAGCTCGGCCAGCCGACGAACGCCTCGCGGTCGCGCGGCCGCAAGGGCCCGCAGCCGTGGGACATGCAGCTCTGGTACCACCACAGCTTGTCATAGCTGGAGCGCGGCGCCGCGCGCGGGCAGGAGGGTGCGCGCGGATCGAGGCAGTTCAAGAGCGGCACCCAGAGGTCGATGCTGGGAAGCTGATCGGAGTACGCGGTCGTCAGCAGGCGGCGCACCTCGGGCGCGTCCTCCCGCAGCTCCCGCGCGCGCTCCTCGGCGCGGGGGAAGTCCTCTGGACGCGGCTCGTCCTGCACGTACACGAACAGGCGGTCCAGCCAGCCGCGCTCGCGGAAGTGCTCGACCCAAGCGCGGCGCCACGACTTGCGCTGCGGCCGGGTGAGCCGCGCGGGCTCGCGCAGCTCCACGGCCGCCCAGCGCGCGCCCGAGGGCAGGGCGGTGCCGTCCAGGAACGGCGCGACCTCCGCGTCGTAGCCGGTCCAGTCGATGCGCACCGAGTCGCCCAGGGTCGCGTAATCGGGCGCGTCCTGGGTGCCGCCGAACAGCGTGATGCCGCGGCGCAGGGCCATCGTGTCGTAGAGCCGCGTCAGCTCCCGCGCGTCCCGCGGCGGCCTCCCGTGTCCCTTCGCGGCGGAATAGCCCGAGAACCCGAACGCGGTCGCCAGCTCGGGCGTGGCAGGCAGGTCGAACCCGCGCACGCGCAGCTCGACGGGAACGGAGGTGCGCACCGGCCCCTTCCGCGCCATCCAGCCCAGCTGCACGGCGCCGGCGTACCTCCCCGGCGAGCGGGGCGGGGCGCACGCCTCGACGAAGATCGCCTGCGCGCGGTCCGGCCCGACATCCACCGGAAACGCCCGCCGCGTCTCCTTCCAGATCGCGTCGCGTACGGGGACCAGCGCGTCCGGCCATTCGCCGGCGCTGCCCTCCGGGCCGCTCGGCTGCGTCAGATCGATGGTCGCCACCCGCGACAGCTCGAGCGGGACCGCGGCCTTCTCTCCCCTCCGTAGAGGCGCCGCGGAGGCGGTGAGGCCGCGCACGCCGTCCGGGGAGCGCACCACGATCTGCGCGGCGGCGCATTCGCCTCCGGCGGCGGCGAGCCGGATGCGCGCGGCGGGCGCGCCGGCGGGGGCCGCCGCGGAGGGGCGAACCTTCTCCGACTCGTCGGCCACCCATACCTGCACGGCGGCGCGCGCGGGCAAGGCGCAGAGCAGGGCGGCGGCGAGCAGGCGGGCCATGCCAGAGCAACCTGGGTCGTCCCGGGCGGCCGGACAAGCGCTCAGGCGGCGGGATCGCGCGGCCGTGTTAGGCTTCCGGCATGCCGCGCGACGATCTCGGGTACAGCGCCGAGGAAGAGGAAGAGGAGCAGAAGAAGTCGGGCGCGTCGCAGGGGGCCAAGCGCCGCTTCGACGAGTTCGAATGCCCCTCCTGCACTGCGTACAACCCGGTGGGGGATGGGTTCGGCAACAGCGACGAGCTGGTGTGCAACTATTGCGGCGTGTCCTTCACCGCCCTGGTGGACGACGAGGGCAGGCTGAAGATGAAGGAGTCGTGAAGGGCGTCGTCAAAGGGGTCGGCCGGCGCGAGGTGCGCCGCATCGCCGGCGGGGTGGCACAGCCCGCGGCCGACGACGACGTTGTCGTCGAGGAGCCGCTGGAGATCCGGGCCGCGGGCGACACCCTGGCCGTCACCATGCGGACTCCGGGTCACGACCGGGAGCTGGCGATCGGCTTCCTGTTCGCCGAAGGCGTGATCGCCTCGCGGGACGACGTGTCGCGCGTGGCCCACTGCGGAAGGCCGGACCAGGAGGGCTTCGGGAACACGATCGACGTGGCGCCCGCCGCAGGGGCCGAATTCGACGTGGAGCGCGTGTCGCTCACGCGCCGAGGGACCCTGACCACCGCGGCGTGCGGCGTGTGCGGCCGGCGCAGCGTCCAGGACGTCATCGACCGGTGCGCGGCGCTGCCCGACGGACCCGTACTGGACGCCGCGGCCGTCGCGGCCGCGATGGAGAAGCTCCGGAGCTTCCAGCCGAACTTCTCACGGACCGGGGGCATCCACGCCGCTGCCGCGCTCGACCCGGAGCTGCGCCCGCTGGCGGCGTTCGAGGACATCGGCCGGCACAACGCGCTCGACAAGGTGGTGGGCTCCCTGGTCCTCGAGGGGAAGGTCCCCGGGCGGGAAGCCGCGGTGCTCCTGGTCAGCGGCCGGGCGAGCTTCGAGGTGGTGCAGAAGGCCTCCGCCGCGCGGATTCCCATCGTCGCGAGCGTCTCCGCCGCCAGCTCGCTCGCCATCGATCTGGCGCGGGCGACGGGCCTGACGCTGTGCGGCTTCGTACGGAATGGTTCGATGACGGTGTACTCGCATCCCGGGCGCTTGCGCTGAACCCCGCTCCCGGAGCATGAATTCGGCATCTTCCGTCGTGTCGAAAGGTGGATCGGGTCGGGCCCTTCAGCCTGGCTGGGGAAAGCGAACAAGGGGAGGCAAAAATGCGGCAAGGCATGATGCTGTTGTTCTGTGCGGCCCTCGCGGCCTGCGGCAGCAGTTCAGGGAACGAGACGTTCCACGCCAACTTGACCGCCGCCCAGGAGATCCCCGTACCGAGCGTCGGCAACCCACCGCCGTCGGGCACAGCCGTGTTCACGAACAACGGCGATGGCACCGTGTCGTACACTGTCACGGGCGCCAACACGACTGTGACAGCGACGGGGGTGACGCCCGCCAACAACTACTCCGGGATGCACATCCATCTGGCGGCGACGGGTCTGACCGCGGGCGTGGCGGTGCCGCTCACGACCCCGACCAACGGATCCACCTCGTTCACCGTCACCGGGACGTTCAACCAGGCCACCATCACTCAGGCGGGCGTCACCCTTGATCAGGTGCTGACCGCGATGCGGACTGGTGGCGCCTACATCAACGTCCACACCTCGCTGCGGAACCCGCCGGGCGAGATGCGCGGGCAGATCCAGACCGGCGGACTCTGATCCAGCTCAGCGGTGACCAGGTGGCTTGCGGGCGGCTTCTCTGCGCGCCGCCCGCGCCTCCTTGCGGGCGCGCTGCCGGGCGAGGAACCCCTCCTGCGGCGCCACTGTCGCGCGCGCGTCGGGTTCGTTCGCCGGTCGCCTGGGCGCCGCGGGACGGCTGATCTTCGCCGGCGCCGCAGGCGCCGAAGGACGCAGCACCGGACGGGCGCTCTCGGTGGCGAACCAGAGCACGCGCCGCACCACCAGCGTCGCGTACGCGCCGGGCGGGAGCGTGAAGGAGAGGTTTACCTTGCGCTTCCCCCGGTTCAGCTCGTCGGGCCGCGGCGGGTGGACGCGCAGCTTGCCGGGGCGGACGAACAGCGGGCGCTCCTCGTGCTTGAAGAACAGCGGCGAGTCGGGAACCCGCAGCTGCTCGAGCGTCAGTCCCTGCGCGCGCAGCGCGCCCAGCGCGGCGTCCCGTACCCTCTGGTCCTCGATGCGCGAGTCCGGGGCCACCAGCGGGAAGGTGCGGTTCCAGAGCTCGTCGCGTAGCTCACGCGGCAGCGAGCGCGGCAACACCAGGGCGCCGGCCTGGTAGCGCAGCCCGATCAGGTCGGCGGCCGGGATGCGCGCGCCGAGGTACCGCTTGACGCCCTCGTTCCACACGAAGCTCTGCAGCTCGAAGAGCGCCATCATGCGCAGGCGCCGGTCGATGTGCAGGAACGCGCCCTTGAAGTCGCGCGGGTCCTCGCGCAGCCTTCGCAGGATGGGCGCGTAGCGCTTGCCCGCGGCCTGTGGCGCGCGCAGCTGCCACTCTCCCCAGTGGTCGCGCCAGAACGTCTTCACCTTCGCGTCGTCGCTCCGATCCAGCTCGCTGGGGGTGGCGAGGAAGGCCTTGAGCGCGCTCTCCCAGTCGCCGCGGAGCAGGTGGCGCGCGATGAATCCCTGGCCGTGCTTGAGGAAGCCGAAGCGCTGCGAGTCGAAGTAGTTCACCACCCCCGTCCGCTCGACCTCGGCGGCGCTCTCGGGAACCCGCTCCGCCTCCTCGGGGGAGAGATCGCGCACCGTCACCTCGAACCGGTTGGCGGTGATGTTGCGCGAGCTGAGCGGCTGCGCGGCCCGGCCGATCAGCTTGAGCCGCAGGTCTCCGGACTGCAGCACCTCCGAGTCGCCCAGCGCGCCGCCGAGCACCCCCACCAGCTGCTCGGTGCGGCCCTGCTTGTCCTTGAGCCCGCATATGGAGAGGTCGCGCCGGCGCACCGCGAACTCCTTGCTGATGCGCTCCAGCGCCTGCAGCGTGGACACCTTCTGCTTGTCCATCCGGTAGACCCACACGGGCCCTTCGAGATCCGGCTCGAACCGGTACCCCTCCCGGACCACGAAGTCCTCCGGCCGCTGCTTGATCTTCATCGCGCGCGCGTACCAGAGCCCACATCCGGCGGCAACCGCGAAACTCGCCGCCTCGGGGCGCCATGGTAGGCTCGCCCTGGGGCCCTGGGGGGACGCCAAGCTCGAGATGACAGCCTGTCCGGTCTGCTACCGCGATCTCGTTCCGGTGGGAGGGCGCTGCCCTGCTTGCGGAGCGGACCGTTCGGGCGAGCCGGTCCACGGCGCCCCGTTCATCGACGACGAACCCACCGGCCCCGACCGCGGAGCGGGGCGGCCCGGCTCGGCGGCGCCCGCCTCGGCTCCCCCGCCGGGTGACGGGCCGAGGCTGATCCTCAAGGGAGCCGGCGGGCCCGCCGAGTTCCCGCTCGGCGACGCCAACGTGCTGGGCCGCTCCACCCAGGCGACGGTGCGGCTCGCCGACCGCGAGGTCTCGCGCAAGCACAGCCAGATCGACCGCGAAGGGCAGGACTTCGTGCTGCGGGACCTGGGCTCGTCCAACGGGACCTTCCTGAACGGCAAGCGCATCTTCGGGCCCACCCGGCTCAATGACGGAGACGAGGTGCTGATCGGCATCTCGCGGATGGAGTTCCGCCTCGGCGCGGGCGACGAGGGCGCCGCCGCGATCGTGCACATGGAGCCGGCGGGCGCGCCGCTCGAGGGAGTGGTCGCGCGCGTCGAGGCCAAGGCGAACTTCGCCCCCGCCGACGAGGTCCGCGACCCCCAGCAGCTCAAGCGCGACTACGAGCGGCTGCGCATCGGGCACGAGTTCAGCCGGTACGTGCGGCTGGAGCGAGACCTGGGCGAGCTGCTCTCGCGCATCCTCTCCATCGCCTTCGACCTCATCCCCGCCGACAACGGCGTCATCCTGCTGCGCGATCCGGGCTCGCAGGAGCTGGTCATCCAGTCGATGCGGCAGCGGAAGCCGGGGCAGGGGAAGGTGCTGGTCTCGGACACGCTGCTCAAGCAGGTGCAGGCGACGCACCAGGGCGTCCTGACCAGCGACGCCATCAGCGACGAGCGGTTCTCCACCAGCCAGTCGATCATCGCGCTCGGCGTGCGCAGCGCGATGGCGGTGCCGCTGCTCAGCGGCGACGAGGTGAAGGGGATCATGTTCCTCGACTCGCGAGAGCGGGTCGCTGCCTTCACCACCAAGGACCTCGAGGTGCTGAGCGCGATCGCGGCGCAGGCCTCGGTCGCGCTGGAGAACAGCGAATACGCCCGCGCGCTGGAGCGCGAGGCGGAGCAGCGGGCGCAGCTGTCGCGCTTCCTCTCCCCCGCGCTGGTCGAGCAGGCGGCGCGCGGCGCGCTGGAGCTCGGGAAGGGCGGTCAGCTCACCGACCTGACCATCCTCTTCAGCGACATCCGCGGCTTCACCTCGATGAGCGAGAAGCTGCCGGCGCAGGAAGTGGTCAAGGTGCTCAACGACTACTTCGAGCTGATGGTGGACATCCTCTTCGAGCACGGCGGCATCCTCGACAAGTTCATCGGGGACGCGCTGATGGGCCTGTGGGGCGCGCCGGTGCGCCGGCCGGACGACGCGACGCGCGCGGTCCAGGCGGCCGTTCAGATGCAGGCGAAGCTCAGGGAGTTCAACGCCGAGCGGGTTGCCGACGGCAAGCAACCGCTGCAGATCGGCATCGGCCTGCACACCGGTCAGGTGGTGGTGGGCAACATGGGCTCGTCGAAAGCGCTCAGCTACACGGCCATCGGCGACGGGGTGAACCTCGCCTCGCGGCTCTGCGGGGTCGCGCGCGAGGAGATGATCGTCATCTCCGAGGAGTGCGCGGCCAAGGCGGGCAAGGACCGGTTCGTGCTCGAGGGATTGCCGCCGGCCAAGGTGAAGAACCGCGAGGCGCCGGTGCAGATCTGGAGCGTGAAGGCGATCCGGTGAGCCCGGTCATCCGAGCGGCGCCGTTGCCCTGACGGCAGCGACGTCGGACCCCTCTGCTAGATCCAGCGCAGGTGATGGTGGTGGCGCTCCGGCGTTCCGGCCGTGCGCCTGGGGGAGGCGGGGGAATGGCGTTCAACGCGATCGTGTGGGTGGACAAGAGGGTGGGCCCGTGGACCTGGATCCGCGACGGGCACCAGGGCCAGCCGTGGCCCGAGCCGAAGCAGCCTGCGCTGCTGGCCAACTGGTTCGACGGCGGATGGAAGATCGTCGCCGCGCAGCAGATCGGGAGCGATCCCGCGGGCGACGATCTGCTGCTGCTCCTCCGCCACGACGGATCGCCGCCGTAGCGCGCTGCTTCGGGCGCGGCCGAAAACTTGCGCGATCCGATCGCGCGGTCAGACTCCCGGCCGATGCCGGGTACGCTCGCCGCCGAGGAGAGGCCGCGCCCGACGCCGGGCGCGCTCCAGCGCTGTCCCAACTGCGAAGCGCGCACCGACATCAGCGCGCACGTCGCCGGCGCGCTAGTGCGCTGCGGCCGCTGCGGGGTCCGCTTCGAAGTGCAGCGCCGCGAGCCGAGCTGGCCGGTGCGGGCGCGCACGCCCGACGACCGCCTGGTGTGGGAGGAGCTGGCGGCGGTGGGGAACCCGAACTCGGCGGCGGACGCGCGCACCTCGGCCGGCCCCGGGGCGCCCGGCCTCGAGGCGGAGCAGGGCGCGCTGCCCGCCGCGGCGCGGGCCGCGGCCCCGAAACCGGTGCCGTTCCCGCAGCTCGAAGGATTCGCCTTGCACGATCGGCTCGGGCAGGGCGGCATGGGCGAGGTGTACCGGGCGACCAGGCTCGCCGACGCCCGGCCGGTGGCGGTCAAGGTGCTCTCCGCGTCACTCGCGGCGGTGCCCGACTACGTCCGCCGCTTCGACCGCGAAGCGGCCGCGATGGCCCCGTGCGACTCCTGTCGCGCGGCCGCAGCGGGCCGCACTGCTGGATCGCGATGGAGCTGATCGACGGCACCTCGCTGCGGACGCATGCGTTCCAGGCCCGTCCGTCGGCGCGCACGCTCGCGCGGCTCCTGGCGCAGGTGGCGCACGCGCTCGCCTATGCGCACGCCCGGGCGGTCGTCCATCGCGACCTGAAGCCCGACAACGTCCTGGTGCTCCGCGATGGCCGGACCAAGGTGCTCGATTTCGGTCTCGCCGGCCTGCACGCGGAAGGCGCCGAGGTGCTGACGCAGAGCAACGTCGCGATGGGCACCGCCAACTACATGGCCCCGGAGCAGCGCAAGGACGCGCGGCGCGCCGATCACCGCGCCGATCTGTACTCGTTCGGAGTCATGGCCTACGAGCTGCTCACCGGGGAGCTGCCGGTCGGCCGCTTCCAGCCGGTGTCCCGCCTCGTCCCCGGCCTGGATCGCGCCTGGGATGCGCTGGTGGACCGTTGCCTCGAGCAGGATCCCGCCGCGCGCCCGCACAGCGCGCTGGAGCTGGCGCACGCGCTGGACGGCCTCGCCGGGATCTCTCCTCCGCTCGAGCTGGCGCCCCGGACCAAGCGCCGCGCGCGCCGCTCGCGCGTGTGGTCGTGGCTGGGGATCGGCAGCGGGATCGCGGTGGTGCTGGCGATCGCCGGGCTGCGCGTCGCGCACGATCACGCGCGCCCGCAGCCGTTCACGGCGGCGTCGCTTGCCGCCGCGCGCGCGGAAGCTCGCATGGCCATCGCTCCCGCGCGGGCTTTCAAGAAACAGCAGCGGCGCTAACCTGACGAAGCGGTGCCGGGCTTGGGCGCGGGTTTGGCTCCGGCCCTGTTCCGGTAGAACAGCACCACGGTGAGGCAATGGAACTCGTTGTCGCTGGACTGCATCACGGTCCGGTCGACGACTTCCAGGTCGCTGTTCGCGCGGAGCCAGCGGTTCACCTGCTCACCGAGATCGTCCCGCTCCTTGGCCTTGGTGGCCGAGAAAACCTTCACGCCGGTGAACATCCCACCTCCCCGGTCCGGTCTCTCGCTCGGCGAGTGATCGTTCCATCCACGCTGCGCGATGTCAAATGGCGGGCTTGCCGCGGGTGGCACGCGCCCCCACCGTTGGCGCGCGGGTGCATCCGCGCGGAGGCGGGATGGCTAAGGGACGGGGAGGGGACGTGCGGCGCAAGCGCGAGCTGGCCGTGGAGTTCATCCGCCAGATCCGTGCGATGGAGCGCGACAAGCTGCACGCGCTCATCCTGGGCGAGGCAGGCGAGGAGCTGGCGCAGTTCTTCCTCGCCTACGCGACCGACCTGATGGAGCGCGAGCCGGAGCGGGCGGTGGAGAACGCGTCCAGCCTGCTGCTCATCGGCTACCTGATCCGGGCGTTCGAGTTGGAGCAGTCCAAGCCCGCGGTCGAGATCCGCCCGGCATTCGTGCACTGAGTGGCACGCCCGCCCGGTTCGCACTAGGCTTCCCGCATGGCGAACTCCGACCCCCACGCGGCGGTCTCGCCCCGGGACGCCCTCACGCGCTTGCTCGACGGGGTCCAGACGCTGTTCCGCGAGCACCTGGCGCTGGCGAAGACGGAGCTGAAGGACGATCTGCGCCGCGCCGGCCGGGACTTGCTTCTCAGCGCGGCCGGGCTGCCCCCGCTGCTGGTCGGATACGTTCTGCTGATGGTCGCCGCCGCGCTGCTCATCGCGCAGGCGCTGCCCGGCTGGCTCGCCTTCGCCCTGGTGGGTCTGGTGAACCTGATCGCGGGCGGGGCGCTGACGCTCGAGTTCATGAACAAGGCAAAGCAGGACAAGATCGCGCTCCCACGGACCGGAGAGGAGCTGCGGCGCGACCGCGAATGGCTGGCCTCGCTGCGCGAGACCGCCGAGCGGCCAGGCGGCCGGGCCCCGGCCGTGCGCGCCGGGGTGGACCGGACGACGAGCGCCTCGCTGCCTTCGGGCAGGGCGGGCGCCACGGCCGACTTGGGGCCGCGCAGCCCCAGCCGCTCGCCGGGGCAGCCCGTCGCGGGCGCCACCTCGACGCCCGATGGCGAGCCCATGACCGCCGGGGTAGCATGGCAGATGGGACCAGGGACCCGGCGGCCATCCGCGCCGGAATCGAGCGGGCCCAGCAGGAGATCGAGCAGTCCGTCGCCGAGCTGCGCCAGGGCGTGGCCGAGTCGTTCGACTGGCGCCACATGGTGCGCCGGCACCCCGGCCCTGCGCTGGGCGGCGCCTTCGCGCTGGGGCTGCTCCTGGCGCGCTGGACGGTGAGGTGACCGGCATGGGCGAGGTCCGCGGAAACCAGGTGCAGGTGCCGGCGCCGGAGATCGGCGCCAGCGTTCCCGAGCGCGGGATCGAGGCCTTCGGCGAGCGCCTCGCGGCCGGCCGCGAGTGGGCGCGCAAGGCGACCCAGCGGACCCTGGACTGGATCGAGGGCCACCCCGGGCAGGCGCTGCTGCTCGCCGTGGGCGCCGGATTCGTCCTTGGCCAACTCCTCTTCCGGCGTCGCGGGCGGACGGACGAGGAAGCCCGGGACTGATCCTTTCGCCGTGCCGCGGGGAAGTTGCCCCGAGGCGGCGCGCACCGGCAGGATGCGCGCGTGCCCCCCGAGCTGCACCCGTTCATCATCCATCTGGCGGTCGGACTGCTCGTCGCCGGCCCCGCGTGCGACGCGGCGGGGCTGATCCTGCGTCGCGAAGGGCTCCTTCACGCCGGGCGGTGGAACACGCTCATCGGCACGGTCGCGGCCGGACTGGCGGTGCTGAGCGGCATCGCTGCCCGCGCCGAGCTGGGGCCG
>WNFG01005450.1_pt1 | contig 10684 bp, 8 predicted proteins | sample 5400431 | NCBI WGS metagenome assembly WNFG01 (sample SAMN13153346, study PRJNA577476) | soil metagenome | isolation source: 120 cm saprolite under Douglas fir tree site 2 hole 3 replicate 2 | place: USA:California | collected 2015-04-18
GACGTCGTGGCCATGCAGCAGGCGGCGCAGCGAGTGCGTGTGGACGAGAGCCTGCTCGACTATGCCCTCGAGATCGTCGAGCGCACGCGGCAGACCGAACAGCTCAGCCTGGGCGTGAGCCCGCGGGGCTCGTTGATGCTGCAGCGGGCCGCGCAGGCGCGCGCCTTCGTCGAGGGCCGCGATTTCTGCCTGCCCGACGATTTCAAGCAGCTCATCCTGCCCGTCTTCGCCCACCGCGTCGTGGTCAATTCGCGCTACACCTCGACGCAGAAGAAGTCCGAGCAGGCCGAAGCCATCCTGAGCGAGCTCGTTGAGCGCACTCGCATCCCACTCTGATGGCCGATTCGATTGTGGCGCGCTGGTGGCGCGGGCTCGACCGGCCCGGCTGGCACAGCTTTGCCATCGCCATGGCGGCGCTGGCGTTTGCGCTGCTGCTGGCGCTCTACTCAGGCGCCGCCGCCGAGACTGGTCGGCTGTGGCTGGCAGGGGCCGCGGCGCTGGCCGCGCTGGGACTGGCCGGCTGGGTCGCCGTCACGATCGTTCCGATGCTGGCGCGGCGCACCCCGCTCCGTTGGTTCGCCTATCAGATTGACTACAAGCTGACCCGCGAGGGAGTGGTGTACCTGGCGGGCGTCTTCGTGGTGGCCCTGGCCGCGCTCAATACCGGCAACAATCTGCTGTTTATGGTGCTGGCCAGCCTGCTGGCGGGCATCATTGTTTCCGGCGTGCTCTCCCGCATCGTGCTGACCGGCGTCGAGCTGAAACTGGAACTTCCCGAGCACGTCTTTGCCGAGCAGCCGCTGCTGGCCATTGTTGAGCTGCGCAACGAAAAGCAGAGCCTGCCGTCGTTTTCCCTTCGGGTCGTTGGCGAGGACTCCCGCAAACACGCCCAGATCCTCACCCGCCCCGTCTATTTTCCGCACATCCCCCGGCAGCAGTCGGCCCGGCAGAAAGTCGAGCTGGTCTTCCCACGACGCGGCGTCTACCGGCAGGGGGCCTTCGGCATCCGCACGAAGTTTCCCTTCGGTTTCCTTCAAAAGACCCGGAAGGTGGACTCGAAAATGGAAGTGGTGGTGTACCCGCGGGTCGCGCCTACCGAGGAGTTCTACGAAATTCTGCCGCTGGTGAGCGGCGAATTGGAGAGTTTCATCCGCGGTCGCGGGCACGACCTCTACTCCATTCGCGAATACCAGCCGACCGATAGCGCGCGCTTCGTGGATTGGAAGGCCTCGGCCAAGACCGGCGCGCTCAAGGTGCGGGAGTTCGCCCGCGAAGACGAGCGGCGCGTGATGCTGGCGCTCGACCCTTTCCGCAACCGGCGCGCAGCGGAAAGCGACGACAAATTCGAGCGCGCCGTGACGCTCTGCGCCTGCCTGGCCTGGCACTTCTACGAAATAGACTCGGTGATGGAGTTTCGCACTGCGGGGCTGGTGACGCCCATGGCGCCGGCCGGTGAGATCGTCTACGACGTGCTCCGCCACCTGGCCTTCGCCCAGCCGCAGGCTGCGGAGCCGGTTCACGGCTTCCTCTCCCAACTCGTCGAGCACACGCACATCTTCAAGATCATCCTGACCAGCCAGCCGAGGGGTTCGATACCCACCAGCCTGTGGAACTCGTCGTATTTCCTGTTCATTGAGTCGCTGTAGAAAGCCCCCCCGGGAGCGTGAAACCAGCGGCGGTGATGTGCGAGAATGGCGCGTGTTTCTCGCCCGCAAACAGACGCGGAAGCTTCCGGCGAAAGGAATTCCCGTGTTCCAGCGCCGGCTGCTCGGCTGGTTTCACCGCCGGAAGCGCGACCTGCCGTGGCGGCGCACCCGCGACCCTTACCGCATCTGGCTTGCCGAGATCATGCTCCAGCAAACGCGAGTAGCGACGGTCGTGCCTTACTACCGCCGTTTCCTGCGCCGCTTCCCCACTCTCGGCGCACTGGCGGGTGCGCGTTCCGAGCAAGTGCTGAGGCTCTGGGCCGGGCTGGGCTATTACAGCCGGGCGCGCCACCTGCATCGCGCCGCGAAGGAGATCGTGGCACGCCACGGCGGCCGCTTTCCCCGCGAATTCGAAGCTGCGCTGCGGCTGCCGGGAATCGGCCGGTACACTGCCGCGGCGGTGCTCAGCATCGCATACGGCTTGCCTGAGGCCGTGCTCGATGGCAATGTGGCGCGCGTGCTGGCCCGCCTGGGCGGGCTTCGCGGCGACCTGCGCGCGCCGCGGCGATGGAAGCAGTTGCAGAGCGCCGCACAGGGGCTGCTCGAGCCTGCCGCGGCGGGCGACTGGAACCAGGCAATGATGGAGCTGGGCGCGACGGTGTGTACGCCTCGTTCGCCGCGTTGCGGTGCGTGCCCTGTGTCGCGCTGGTGCCGGGCGTACAAACTGGGGATTGCCGAGCAATTGCCGTCTGCCCGCAGGAAGCGCGCGCCGGTCAAGCTCTCGCTCGCTGCCGCCGTCCTGCTCGACCGCCAGGGGCGGACGCTGGTGCTCAAGCCGGGCGAACGCGACTCCACCCAGGAGGATGCCGCGCTTTTTTCACGGATGTGGCAATTCCCTGCGGTGCGCGTTTCGAGCCATGCGCTACCGGAACTGCGTCAGTACCTGCGAGCTTCGCTTGGCCTCGAGGGGACCGAGCTTGTGGAGCTCGGAGCTGCACGCCACAGCGTCACCTATCGGGAGATCACACTGGCGCCCTTCCTTTTGCGCGTCGAGCGCTTGCCGCGGCTCCCTGGAGCGCGCACGCCACTGCTCACCGCTTTCGACCGCCTGCCCGTCTCCAGCGCAACGCGCAAAATTGCCGCCGCAGCGCTGCAAGTACTGCCTCGCATCTAAAGACGCGGCGACCGCACTGATTACCTTCTCGCCCCGACTTCAGCGGGGCGACCTTCGCCGGGTGCTAAGATAATTGCAGTCTCATGCCAGCCCAGGATGCAGCCGCGACACCGCCGCTTTCGGCGGTCCACCGCTACTTTGAACTCTCGCTTTACCTGCTGCTGCTGACCAGCGTCTTGACTCTGGTCTCCACCGGTAAGCTTGACCTCGTCTCGATCCTGGTGCCGCCGGCGGCGCTGCTGGTCAAGGGCTTCCGCCGCTGGCACGGTCCAAACGGCTTGGCCCGCGGCCCGGAGCTCTCGCATCGCGCCGCCACCTGGCTGGTGCTGGCTTACTTCGTTTTCTTCCCGGTCGACCTCTGGGTGTTCTCGCGGGCCCTGGCGGCCAATGCGCCAAACCCGGGGCTCTATGCGACGTTGCTGGCGACTGTTCACCTGATGCTCTTCGCGATCATCGTCCGCTTATACAGCGCCACGACCACCCGCGATTATCTATTCCTCGCCATGCTCGCGTTCGCGGCGATGCTCGCGGCAGCCATCCTCACCGTGGACACGGCGTTCCTGATTTTCTTCCTGGTCTTCCTGATCCTGAGCGTTTCGACATTCGTGGGCCTGGAGATACGTCGCGGCGCCGAGGGCGCAGCGGCGCCGCCGCTTGAAGCCGGCACGCCCGCCGCCCGTCGGCTGAACCGCGCTCTCGGCCTGACGTCGAGCTGCGTGGCAGTGAGCGCGCTGGTGATTGGCGCGGCGATCTTTTTCCTGATCCCGCGGTTCACCGCGGGCTATCTGGGCGGGTTCAACCTGCAACCGTCGCTGATGTCAGGGTTCAGCGACAATGTCGAGCTGGGGCAGATCGGCGAGATCAAAAAGAACCGCAGGGTCGTCATGCGCGTGCGCGTCGAAGGAGGCCCGGCGCGCATGCGAAACGTCCGCTGGCGCGGTATCGCGCTAACGACCTTCGACGGCAAGCGCTGGTTTACCGGAGCGCACGAGCCGGTGGTGATCACGCCGGGCGCCGACGGATGGTTTGTACTGGGCGTGGCGCCGCCGCAGGACCGGCATCGGACGGCGCCGCTCCGCTACACCGTGCTGCTCGAACCGATGGCTACCGATGCGCTGTTCGTCGCGGCCCAGGTCGACCGGGTACGCGGCCGGTTCTCGCCTGATTCGGGCGGCGGCGTTCAGGCCTCGCGCCGCAGCTACCTGGTGATGGACAAGACCAGCTCGCTCTTCAATCCCTTCCATAATTTTATCAACCTGCGCTACGAGGCCCTCTCCTTCGTCCCGGCGATCGCCCCGGCGCGCCTGCGCGCCGCATTGACTGATTACCCCGAGGAAATCCGCGGCGTTTACTTGCAGTTGCCGCGGCTGGACCCGCGCATCGCGAGCTTCGCGCAGCAGGTGACCTCCCGCGCGCCCACCGCCTATGACAAGGCCGCGGCCATCGAGCTCTACCTGCGCACCCGCTTCGGCTATACGCTCGAGCTTTCGGGCTCGCCCACCGGCGACCCGCTGGCCCATTTTCTATTCGAGCGCCGGGCGGGCCATTGCGAATATTTTGCCGCAGCCATGACCGTCATGCTGCGGACGCTCGGAATTCCGGCGCGCTACGTCAACGGCTTCCTCCCGGGCGAATACAACGAGGTCGGCGAAGATTACATCGTGCGCGCCAGCGACGCTCATAGCTGGGTGGAGGTCTATTTCCCGGAGTACGGCTGGATCCCGTTCGACCCCACGCCGCCTGCGGAGGAAAAGGCGAAGGGTTTCCTGGGGCGCCTGGCGCTCTACTGGGACTGGTTCGAGCTGCGCTGGAGCGAATGGGTGATCAACTACGACTTCCTCCATCAAGTCATGCTGGCACAAAACCTGCAGCGGGCGTCGCGGGACTGGACCGAACGGGGGCGGAGTTCCCTCGAGCGCGTCCACCGCAGAATCGTCGAACAGCTTAAATCGTGGGAGGCTCGGGTCGCCGGCGCGCCCCAGGCCCTGCCCATTGCGCTCGGCGCCGTGCTGGCGCTGGTTCTGCTGCTCCGCGGCCCGGCGCTTGCGCGGCTGTTAGCGCTGGGTTGGGCTCTGCGAGTTTCCACCAACGCCGAACTGACTCCCCGCCTCGCGACACTCCAATACCAGCAGATGCTGCGGCTACTTGCGCGCCGCGGCCTGCGGAAGCCGCCGGAGCAGACCCCGCTCGAATTCGCCGCTTCGCTCCCGGCGACCGAGTTGGCCGGCCCCGTAGCGCAACTCACCGACCTCTACCAGATGGCGAGATTTGGCGACCACCCGATGCGGGCGCAGGCAGTGTCGGACCTTCTGCTGCGTTTGAAGGCGCTTCTGCGGTCAAGAAAAACATAGGGCGGCCGCTGGGGGCCGTCCCCGTAAGGATTTTCAATGTCTGCGCCGTGGGGTCTGGCGGCGTCGAAGGATAAAATAGCCTACCAGGCCGACCAGTACCGCGGCGAATTGCCCCGCCTCACCCATCTCCACTGCACTCATGTACTTCTTCTTGGATCCGATAAATGGGGGAGGAAGAAAGATGAACTCGTGGCGATCCGGCGGGGGAAAAAAGACGATAGGCACGGGTTTCCGCTCCGGCGGCACAAGGTTGGAGTTCAGCGGAGTATCCAAGAGATCGGGGGGCGGTTCCTTCGGGGACGTTTCCCCATGAGGGTCCTCGGATATCCCATTGCCGCATCGCAGCCTAGCGTAATGCACGCCGTCTGTGATCAGTTCTTCTCCCGAACGCAACTTTAACTTCCCCTTCGTCCAAAAGATCTCATCGTTCAGACGATAGGCGACATACGCTGTTTTTTCGGCCTCGAGTCGAATGATCCGGAATTTAGAGAAATCGAAATCGGAGTAATGAGAAGCGATAGAGTGGTCCGCGAGGATGGCGAGCTTCAGCTCCTGCACGCTGCGAACGCCGCCGGGAATCACCGAATAGGGATAGATCAGCCGCTTCGGATTATGAGAAACCGCAGCAGGCAGGAGAAAACGCTTGAAGTGGGCGGGACCGGAGACCGAAGACTCGCTCGAGCCATCGGCTTGCGATCCGATGTTTTCTCGATCCTGAATATCTTGTAAGCACGCCAGCGCGAGGGAAACCAGAACCGCCGTGGCCATCATCCAGGGAAACATCCGGCGTGCTGACGAACGATGTCTTACTCTGCGCCAAGGCATGGCATCTTACTCGCGCTGCTCGCGAATGATGAAACCGCTCCGGTCGTGATAATTGCAATCCGGCCGCCATTCCCGCCACAACTCAAGTCTGTGGAAGCACAAAGGCTTAAGGGGGTTCGCCAGCCGGTACTAAATCGATCGTACCAGCCGTTTAGCGCGAGCTTGTTGGCAAACTTTTGCCGTCCTCCAATTGAAGTAGATTCCGGGAATCCGGCGCGAAACTAGAACGAGTACACTCCCGCGGAGGCCGCCGATTCGGAAATATCCGCTGTGCTACAATTGCGCTCTTGCAGACCACCGCGGAGGCGAGCCTGGATGCCCAAAGTCGGATTCATCAGCCTGGGATGCCCGAAAAACCTCGTGGATAGCGAGGTGATGATGGGCATTCTCGCCGGCAGCGGCTACGAGCTCACCCCACGGGCGGACGAGGCCGAGGTGCTCGTCGTCAATACGTGCAGCTTCATCGCCCCGGCCGAGCGCGAATCGGTCGAAACCATCCTGGAGATGGCCGAGTATAAAAAGTTCGGCGCAGCGCGGAAGCTGATCGTCGCCGGCTGCCTGGTGGAACGTTACCGCGAGCAAATCCTCGAGCAGATCCCCGAAGTGGATGCGGTGGTGGGCACCGGCGAGGTGGAACATATCCTCGCCACCATCGAAGGCCCTCCCCACCACGGAGCCACTTCGGAAGCGGCCCCGCCGCCTGCGTACCTCTACCACGACCTGACGCCGCGCCTGCTGGCCACGCCGCGGCACGCGGCGTACATCAAGATTGCCGAAGGCTGCGACCATCCTTGCGCGTTCTGCATCATCCCGCAGTTGCGGGGGCGATTCCGCAGCCGGCGGTTTGAGTCGGTGGTGCGCGAAGCCGAAAACCTCGGCCGCGCCGGCGTGCGCGAGGTCACCCTGATCGGGCAGGACACCACCTCCTACGGCGAAGACCTCGGCCTGCGCGACGGCCTGCCGCTGCTGCTCGAGCGGCTGGCGCAGCTCCCCGATCTCTACTGGGTGCGCTTCCTCTACTGCTACCCGAACCGCGTCACGCCGCGCCTGCTGGAAACGATCGCGGAGTATCCGAAGCTCGCCAAGTACATGGACATGCCGCTGCAGCACGCGAGCCGCGACGTCCTCGCGCGGATGAAGCGCGGCTCGAGCGGCGAAGCTTTCCTGAAGCTGCTTGAGCGCATCCGCGGCACGATCCCGGGCGTGATGCTGCGGACATCGTTCATCGTCGGTTTTCCGGGCGAGACTCAGGCCGACTTCGAGGAGCTCTGCGACTTCGTGCGCGCCGCGGAGTTCGACTGGATGGGGGTCTTCGGCTACTCCGATGTGGATAATGCGAAGAGCTACGCACTCGAGACCAAAGTGGACGAAGAAACGATTGCGGCGCGCCGCAACCGCCTGATGGCCATCCAACAAAGAATCTCCCAGCGCAAGCTGAGGGCTCGCGTCGGTAAGCGCTACCCCGCCCTGCTGGAAGGGACGTCGAAAGAGAGCGAGCTTGTCTGGGAGGCGCGGCTGGAAGGTATGGCGCCGGAAATCGACGGCAAGCTCTACATCACCGATGTCGAGGCGCCCGCGGACGGGCGGAGCCCGCAGGCGGGCGACATTGTCAGCGTGGAGATTACCGAAGCCTACGCCTACGACCTGGTGGGTCGCATCGTTGAGCTCCTGGAGCCTTCGCCCCGCGCCGCGCTGGCTTTCAAAGGGACAGAGAAGCAGCCGCACCCAGCGCCGAATCCGTTGCTGCAGGTGGCTACGGGCGCGCCGCTACGCATCCTGTAGCGCCGGCATCCCGCCCGCTCTGTTCGAATTCGCCGGCCAGAGGCCGGCGCCATGCGTGATACGCTAAGGGCGATGAACTGGCAATGCCCCATCTGCAAGCAGCCCACCGATTCCGCCACGCATTCCGACTTTCCTTTTTGCAGCGAGCGCTGCCGCCTGCTCGACCTGGGCAACTGGGCCAGCGAACGCTACGTCATCTCCGAACCAGCGGTGGACGAATCCACTCCGGATAAGTTGGACCCGGATGAGCGCGACAACTGACCGAGCTTCGCCGCTCGCCGGGAAGAAACCTCGCTTGGCGCTCTTTCTCGCCACCGGCTTCGGCCTAGGCTACCTGCCGCTCGCGCCCGGAACGTGGGGCTCGCTAGGCGGACTCGCGTTGCTTTTGGGGTTGGCCGCTCCTTTCTTGGATTCCTTCGGGTTGATCTTCTCGCCCTTGTGGCGATGGCTGCCAACCCTTCAGCAGATCAACGCAGATGTAGTTCTTTATTTCGAGATTCTTGCCACCGTGCTAGTTGCCGTTCTCGGTGTGTGGGCTTCGGAAAGGGCAGCGAAATTTCTTGGAAGCAGTGACCCGCACCAAGTGGTGGTCGATGAAATCTCGGGAATGGGCATCACCTTGGTCGTTGGTCTCGGTGCGGGGATTTATCCGATTCACGAGCTACGCAATCCTGATTTTGTTGGATTTGGTTGGCTCTTCTTGACAAGGCTGCTCAACTGGAAATATTTGCTGCTGGGTTTTATACTTTTTCGCGTTTTCGACATCTGGAAGCCGTTTCCGGTGCGGCAGGCCGAGCACTTGCCCGGCGGCTGGGGCATAATGGCCGACGACTGGGTCGCGGCCATCTACGCAGCGCTGGGGCTCTGGCTGGCGAGGGCGCTGGGGTTGTAGCGCCGCCGGATAGCCTGTGAAGCGGCTAGTCGAGCCGCGCTGTCACGGTGAGGTTCGCCAGGGTGACCCGAACATTTCAACGTTGGGATGCTTCGCCCGCCGCACTTCGAGTGGCCGCGGAGACCTGGCCCCAAACGGCGGACACAGAATGACCCTTGCACCAGAGTCTTCTCCGACACAGGGAAGACCACGGAAAGGATAGGAGCGGTTTGGAAAGCAGCGCGACACCCCGGATTGAGCGAGTGTCGCCGGGCGCAGCGATTTCCGGCGGCGACGTCGCTATCCACGGCAGCGGGTTCGAGTCGCGGAACAATGCGCGCCCGCAAGTGCGCTTCGGCGACACCGAGGGCAGCCTGCTGGTCTCGGCCGAGGATTTCCTGATCGCCCGCGTGCCGGAGGGCGCCGCCGGCGGAACGGTGCGTGTCGCCACCGCCCGCGGCGAGAGCCAGCCGTACCCGCTGGCGCTGGGCCTGCAAATCGCCGACAACCTGCATCCGGTGGCGAACCCTGCGGTGGACGCCGATGGGAACATTTACGTAACTTTCAGCGGGCAGCGCGGGAAGAAGGTGCCGGTTTCACTCTACAAGATCACCGCCAACTACACCGTAAAACCCTTCGTCACCGAGCTGATGAATCCGACGGGCCTTGCGCTCGACCGCACCGGGGTGCTGTTCGTCTCCAGCCGCAACGACGGCAGCATTTTTCGCGTCACGCCGGATGGCAGAGCGCAGCGCTGGGTGGAGGGCATGGGAATCGCCACCGGGCTGGCGTTCGACCGTGCCGACAACCTATATGTGGGCGACCGCAGCGGCACCGTTTTCAAGATCAGCCCCGACCGCGAGATTTTTGTGTTTGCGACGCTCGAGGCCTCGATCGCGGCCTACCACCTGGCCTTTGGACCCGGGGGCGATCTGTTCGTCACCGGCCCGACCACGTCCAGCTTCGATCGCGTCTACCGCGTCACGCAGGGCGGCGATGTCACCATCTTCTATCGCGGACTGGGGCGCCCGCAGGGTCTGGCATTCGACCGGGCGGGCAACCTCTATGTGGCGGCCTCGCACGCCGGATGCCGGGGGATCGTGCGACTCGCGCCCGACGGTCGCCCGGAGCTGGTGCTCAGCGGCAATGGCCTAGTGGGACTGGCGCTGCTGCCGACGCGCCGCGCCGTGCTGGCCACCACCGACGCGCTTTACAGCCTCGACTGGGACGTCGAGGGCCTGCAGCTCCCCCGCTGACTGTATCTATGAAAGCAGAGATCATCGCGGTCGGCTCGGAACTCCTCACCCCAGACCGGCTGGACACCAATTCGCTGTTCCTGACCGAGCAACTCAATCGCCTGGGCATCGAGGTGGTGCGCAAGCTGGTGGTCGGCGACCAGCGCAGCCAGATCCGCGACGCCTTCCGCGAGGCGCTGGGGCGCGTTGAGCTGGTGGTCTCCATCGGCGGCCTCGGCCCCACCGAAGACGACTTGACACGCGAAACGGTGGCCGAGCTACTCGGCCGCAAGCTCGTGCGCAGCGATGCCATCCTTCACGGCATCCAAGCGCGCTTCCGCCGCCTCGGCCGGCAGATGCCGGAAGTGAATACCCGGCAGGCGATGGTGCCCGAGGGCGCGACGGTGCTGGAAAATGCGCGAGGGACCGCGCCCGGCTTGTGGCTCGAGACCGATGGACACATCCTCATCTTGCTGCCCGGCCCGCCGCGGGAGCTACAGCGGATGTTCACCGAGCAGGTGGAGCCGAGGCTAGCGACGCGATCGTCCGGCGTACGCCTGGTCAAGCGCGAGCTGCGTGTCACCGGGATGACCGAATCCGACGTCGAGCAGCGCGTCGCCCCGATTTATACGCGCTACACCGAGGCGCACACCACGCTTCTGGCCTCGCCCGGCGAGATCCAGCTCCACCTGCGCACATGGTCTGCCGACGCCGTCGCGGCTGAAAAGCTGCTCGACGAAATGGTCGAGCGCATTGTTCTGGCGCTGGGCGAAAACATCTTCACCACCGCGGGCGAAACG
>WNFG01015801.1_pt1 | contig 10684 bp, 7 predicted proteins | sample 5400431 | NCBI WGS metagenome assembly WNFG01 (sample SAMN13153346, study PRJNA577476) | soil metagenome | isolation source: 120 cm saprolite under Douglas fir tree site 2 hole 3 replicate 2 | place: USA:California | collected 2015-04-18
GGTCCAGGATCTGGTCAAACTGTAAATCGCAGTCAATGGGGACGATGTAAGGGGGTGCAAGAATGCGATCCGTCTACGTCGCAAGTTTCCTCGTTTGCCTGTTTATTTTGCCAACAGCGGCGCAGCAGTCGGAGGAGTTGAATTTCGCCTCCGGACTGGAGCAGTTCCAGGATCTTCGCCGCATGTTGCCGTCGTACTTGAACAACATCGGCTTGCGGATGCTTGCCGAACGCAAGGCCAAGGTAGAGCGGCTGTCCACAATCGAAGAGGTGAACAAACGAAGAGACTATCTCCGGCAACGGATGTTGGATGATCTTGGGGGTTTTCCGGAGAGAACGCCGCTGAACGCGCGTGTGGTAGGGGTTCTGGAGCGGTCCGAGTACCGAATCGAGAAGGTGATCTTCGAAAGTCAACCTCACTTTTATGTAACCGCAAATCTTTATCTGCCCAAAACTGGACATCCGCCTTATCCAGCGATTCTGTTTCCCTTGGGGCATGAGCGTGGAGGCAAGACCAATCCGACCTGGCAGCAGATGCTCGGGTCACTCGCGACAAAAGGCTACGTAGCGCTGACCTGGGACCCGATCGGCCAGGGTGAACGGCTCCAGATTTATGACGAAGACCTGCGTGAGTCCAAAGTGGGTGATTCAACTACTGAGCACACCATAGTCGGGACGCAGTGCATGCTGACTGGGGACCACGTGGCCCGCTACACCATCTGGGACGGCATGCGTGCCCTCGATTATCTTCTCTCGCGCAAGGAAGTTGATGCCACGCGTGTTGGCTTAACGGGAAATTCGGGTGGCGGCACCCACACCGCCTATATCGCGGCGCTGGATGATCGCATCAGGGTCGCTGCACCTTCCTGCTATATCACTTCGTGGAATTTGATGCTGCGCACGATTGGTCCGCAAGACGGGGAGCAAGTGTTCCCCTCGTGGCTGCAGGATGGCATTGATTACCCCGATTATCTGTACGCGTTCGCTCCCAAGCCCTACCTCATGCTCTCCGCCATTCGCGATTTTTTCCCCATCGCCGGCGCCCGAGAGACGTTTTCCGAAGCGGCCAAGGTGTACGAGGCGATCGGTGCAAAGGACAAGGTCGGGATGTTTGAAGCCGATGATGGTCACGGATATAACAAGGGCCGTCGACTGGCGGCTTACGACTGGTTCGCCCGCTGGCTGAAGGGCACGGAAGATAAGACTCAAGAGCCAGAGATCGAAATGTCAACTCCCGAGCAGTTGCGCGCCACTTCTACCGGCCAAGTCGCTACTTCGCTGGGCGGTGAGAGCGTGTTTACCCTAAACCTGAAGCGTCTGGAGCAGGCGAAGGCAAGTCATCTCACGCGGCCCGATGACGTCATCCGCAAAGCACGTGAGTTGACCCACTACGAGCCTGCCAGCGCGCCCTTAAAGCAGAATCCTTATGGCACGCTCTCCCGTTCCGGTTATCACATTGACAGGCTGATCTACGAGAGCGAACCCGGAATCATGATTCCATCGCTGCTATATGTTCCCGATACGGGAGCTGGAAAGAAGGCTGCGGTGGTGATAATTACTGGAGACGGTAAGGCAGATTCAGCATCGGAGGCAGAACCGTTCGTGAAAGCCGGCGTAATCGTGCTCTCCATCGATGCCAGAGGCTTCGGCGAAACCAGAGTCACCGCGGAGGTCAACAGCAGGGAATTTGACCGCTACTTCGGAGATTACGACGATGCGATGAAGGCTTTGCTGGTTGGCAAGACGATGGTTGGAATGCGCGCCCTTGACATCACGCGCGGCGTCGATTTGCTCTCGGCGCGTCAGGACGTCGACCCAAGCAAGGTTTATGTCTATGGCAAAGACGGAGGCGCCGTACCGGCCCTATACGCCGCAGTGCTCGACCATCGGATCAAGAAACTTGCGGTCGAAGGCATGTTGTCCTCTTATGAGTCCGTCGTGAAGAACAAAGTTCACCGGCAAGTATTCGAGAGCATCGTTCCTCGTGCCTTGAAGTTCTATGACTTTCCCGATCTGGTCGCGACCCTGGCCCCGCGCGACGTCTGGATTATGAATGGCAACGATCCGATGGGACACGAATTGCCCGCCAGTGAAGTCAACAAAGAATACGGTCGCGCTGTCGACGCGTTCCGGCAAGCTGGTGCGGAGAAGGATATCCACATTCGAGACCGAAGGCCCGGTGAAGATGCGAGCACGATCTACCGCGAACTAACGGACGGCCACTAGCCGCGAGGAGCAGCATGATCACACGGATTTGTGCTGCATTAATCGGCAAGCTCATGATCGCACTCGTGAGCGTACTTTGCCTGTCGGGTTTTTCCCTGGCGACGAGTCCGGACAATACGCAGCTCCCCGCTGCCTATTTCCGTCTACTGGAGGCGGGCGCCGCACAGGTCGAAGCGAGGCTGAATGCCGAGCCCTCGGCGACTCTGGAAACACTGGAAGCACTTCCGGGCTGGAGCCATTTTCCCTATTCCATCCTGGCGTCCGCGGTGCTCTACAGCAAGAAACACGCTACGAATCCGCGATATCACGATCCCAAAATGCTTGCCCTGACACTTCGCATCGGCGATTTTCTCGCCACTGAAAGCGAGAAAGGCCGCTACGAGCCGCGCCTCGACAGTGATTGGGACACCTACATGTGGCTCGAAGCCTACCGACTGCTGGGTCCTGACCTTGGAGAGGAACGCAAGGCGCGCTGGAAGCGCGAGATCGAGAAGATCGTAATTCCGTTGGTTCCCGACACCACCAAGCGTCTAGATTTCCCTTGGTACAATTCGCCCTACATCGGTACCTCGCCAAATCACTATGCGCAGTGGGCCTCACTACTGCTGCTTGCCGGGCATGTGTTTGGGAACGAGGATTGGGTGAATCTGGGCGGCCGCGTGCTGCATCGTTTCGCTGCTGAAGAGCAGACGCCCGACGGATACTGGGGAGAACACAGCCGGGCAGGACCAACCACGGGCTACGACTATGTGACCTCGACGCAGGTGGCATTTTATTGGGAGTACACACACGACCCGGCAGCGCTCCAGGCATTGCGCCGCTCCACCGACTTTCACAAATACTTTACTTATCCCGACGGTATTCCGGTGGAGGTCATCAACGACCGCAACCGCTATTGGGGAGTTGACGCGTGGGGACATTTCGGCTTTTCCAATTTTCCAGACGGCCGCCGCTACGCGGAGTTTTTGACCAGCTTTTTCCATGCCGACAACTTGACCAGCATGGATCCGCAGTGGGAGCACTGGGGCCTGACCCTGGACGCTTTAGGGCGGCTGGCCCAGAGCGCGCTGTACTATCACGAGGGGCGCGAGGAACCCATCCCTCAGGACCAGGCGCGCTATTCCTACCAAATGAGCATTCCGGCGGGAATTCGCAAGACAGGCCCGTGGGTCGTGGCGCTCTCCGGAGTGATAAACACCCAGTCGCTCAGCCAGTTCTATCTTGACCGGCAAAGCAGTGTCAGCGTCTTTCACGAGAAGTATGGCTTGATCATCTCCGGAGCCAATTCCAAACGGCAGCCTGAGCTTGCCACCTTTTCGGAAAAGATCGAGGGGCAGATTTTTCATCTGCCTCTCAGCAGCCGTCTGCAAATGAACGAGAGGGAGGACCGGCTTTCTCTGTCCTACCAGACGTTCTTTAGCGACTTGTACGTTCCCGCGCCTTCGGAAAAGGAATTGCGGCTTCGCTTTGTGATAACCGGCCGGGGGACGCCTGCGGAAGAGACGAAACTCAACGTGCAGCTTTGCCTGAAAGCAGGCGAAACGCTGGAAACCGGGGGCGGCAAGCGGATCGTGCTCGGGACCGAGCGAGTGGAACTTTCGCCGGAGGATTTGCGCGGCGAAATCCGTCATCATGGCTGGACCATGAAGGTGGCCCCCACGGCTCAACTCGTCTGGCCCATTTATCCGTTCAATCCTTACATGAACAAACCAGAAACCAAGCTGGATCATGCCGTGGGATTGCTCTCGGTGCCATTGCAGGCGAAGAGAACCAAAGAGGACTGGTTTGTCCGTCCAGGTGAACAGGAGATTCTGTTCACAGTTATGGGCGATTGATCTATCTGAAATTTGGAGAGCGTCCCAGCCCGATTTGCCCGGAGGGGCAATGCGAAAAGGAATCAGCGCCTTCCTCAGCATCCTGTTGTTGGCCGCTACGCTGCAAGCTCAGGACAAGAAGCTGAAGGTCTATATCTCGGCCGATATGGAGGGCATCGGCGGGGTAAGTACGTGGCAGGTACAAGCGGCTCCCGGCGCGCCTGAATATGAGAAATTCCGGCGGCTCATGACCCTGGAGGTGAATTCTGCAATCTCCGGGGCTTTCGATGCAGGTGCAACCGAGGTTCTGGTCAGCGACTCCCACTGGAATGCCCAGAACATTGACATCGAAGGTTCGACGCTGTTGTTTTCATCGGCTACCACGCCGGCGAGGGAACGCCCTCGGCGATTCTCTCGCACACCATGAGCAGCGCCCGAATCCTTGAACTGAAACTGAATGACACTGTCGTGCCGGAGGCCGGACTCAATGCCGCCATAGCAGGAGAGTTCGGCGTGCCCGTAGTGTTTTTGTCGGGAGATCAGACCATCGGGCAACAAGCACGGGAATTGCTCGGTCCGATTAGTACGGTCGCGGTCAAGCAAGCCACAGGGTTCTATTCGGCCACGATGATGGCCCCGGAGGTGTGCCAGCGCCTCATCCAGGACGGCGTGAAGCGTGGTGTCGAAGGCCGCAAGGCAATGAAACCTTATCGCCTCAGCCATCCGGTCAAGCTCGAGATGACATTCAAGAATATTGTGGACGCGGAGCTGGTGTCTTACCTGCCTGGAGTTGAAAGGCCGCGTGGCAGCACGGTCGTGTTTAAGGCGCGTGACATGATCGAAGCTTCGAAGTTCCTGGAGGCGGTGTTGGGAATGAATACTTTTCCTCGTAATGCCTCGGATAGCGAACCGAAACGATGAACTGGAGCAGAGGCCTTCCGAAAGGATCCATGAAGAACACAAGACAAAGTCTCCTAGCGACAACACCCGCGACAGCCAGGCTCCGTTCCCTGGTGGACCGGTACCGGATGCGTCAGCTAAGTTTCCCGATCTTCTGCGCGAGCATCTTGGCGGCACAACTCGCCTTTGCCGGTGAAATCCTGCTGCCCTCCGCGGCGCTCGAGCGTACTGGTCCGGTGCAGTTCGTTTACAAGACTGCCTGGCCTTCCACAGGCCAGGGCCAGCTGTCCATTAAGTGGACCGACGTTTATGGCCGCGTGATTGAAGATCGCAAGTTGCCAGTTGTGCTCACCGACGAATCCCAGGTGGGATTCGAGCTCGATCTGCGACGTGCAGTCGCAATGCAGAACGATTTGAGCGTTCATTTTTCCTTTACAGGCAAGAATCGTAAAGGTGAGCCGGACAATCGGGAAGAAGATGCCAGTGCTTCGTTCGTCGCCAGTCCGACGGAACACACCTGGTGGGATTACGAGACCATCATGTGGCAAAACCACAACGCCGAGCAATACTCCGTGCTCAAAACGCTCGGCATCACTGCGGCGATGCACCGCGGTAAACCCGTAGATTTGCCTGAATACCTTGCGAAGAAGGATTTGCCTCAGGACCTTTTGAGGAATGATCTGCGCTGGTATCTGGAGAATATTGCCACGGACTTCTACTCCGAATACCATCGTTGGTTCCCTGATCGGCCGGTGAATTGGAAATTTGAAGAGGCCAAGGCCCTGTATGCGAAAGGTCCTTCCAGTAAGGAAACCTTCAAGCGGCACCCGAGTCTGTCGGACCCAACGTGGCTCAAGACAATCCATGACCGCCTGGTAGCGTGCGCGCGCATCAACGCTCCCTACCGACCGCTTTTTTACAACCTCGGCGACGAGAGTGGTATCGCGGACCTGGCGGCATATTGGGACTTCGACTTCTCGGATCAGTCCCTTGCGGAAATGCGCAACTGGCTCAAAGAGCGGTATGGCACGCTCGCCGCTCTCAATCAACAGTGGGGCACGAACTTCACCGCATGGGACCTGGTCACGCCCATGACTACCAATGAGGCGATGAAACAGTCAGACGACAACTTCTCCTCCTGGGGAGATTTCAAGGAGTGGATGGACGTCTCGTTTGCCAATGCAGTCAAAATGGGTGTGGACGCGGTTCACTCCGTCGACCCGGAAGCCTACGTCGCTCTTGAGGGAGGGCAGGTGCCCGGCTGGGGCGGATATGACTACTCGCGGCTAGCGAAAGTTCTCAACGCGATGGAACCGTACGATATCGGCGGCAACATGGAGATACTTGAGTCGCTCAACCCGAAATTGGTGAGATTGATCACGACCGGAGGGAAAGGGCCACAGGAAAAGTGGCGCCTGTGGTATGAACTGCTCCACGGGAACCGCGGGCTCATCGTGTGGGACGACAAGTACGAATTTGTCAACAAGGACGCTACAGTCGGCCCACGAGGCAAGGAGTCAGCGCCGTTCTATACAGAGCTGACCAGCGGCATCGGCGCGCTCTTGATCAACAGTGAACGGCAGTCGGACCCGATTGCCATCCACTACTCCCAGCCCAGTCTGCGCATTGCGTGGCTACTCGAGCAACGGCCTAAAGGTGAAGAGTGGGTCAAGCGGACCTCCGCCACCGAGGAGGGTGGCGACTATCAACGCCTGCGTGAATCCTGGTGCCGATTGATCGAAGACCTGGGCCTGCAGTACCGCTTCGTCGCCTATGGCCAGGTTGAGGACGGTGAGTTGCTTCGGGGCGGCTATCGCGTCCTGATCCTGCCTCACTCGACCGCTATTTCAAAGGCGGAGGCGGATGCCATGCTTCGCTTCGTGGAGCAGGGAGGAGTGTTAATCGCCGACGGAGAGCCCGGAGTGTTCGACGAGCATGGCCGCAAACTTAGTCGTCCGCTGCTGGCCGATCTCTTTAGCGGTCCACACAATGGCCCCGTCGCAGAGCGCGCCTTTGGACAAGGCAAGGCAATTTATCTGAGCGCAGGAATGCTCAATTACTATCGCGATCGCCTTTTAGGCAAAGAACAGAGCGCGCTCCGACTTACGGGCGGGGTGTTCAAAAACGCAAGCATTGCTCCTGCCTTTGCGGTTACGGAATCATCTGGCGAGCCTGCCGTCGGCGTCGAGGTGCATACCTTCAGGAACGGCGGGGTTAACATCGTCGGTCTGCTGGCTAACCGTCAATTGTACATAGAGGATCTCGGGCCTCCAGAAACCATCTCAAACCAGCGCTTCGACAAGCCGCGGCCAGTGCTTCTTACGCTGCCGGGGGATTCTTACGTCTACGACGTCCGGGCTGCGAAGACCCTGGGAAAAAGAAAACAGGTCACGATCCAGCTTGATCCGTACGAGCCGACGATACTCTCGATCTCACCGGTTCCATTCCCGACAATCGCCGTTTCCGCACCTTCTCGTCTTGGCCGAGGCCAATCCGGTCGAGTGGGATTGAGTTTTTCCGGCCCATCCCCAGCGGCAGCGCATGTGTTTCACGTGGACGTTGTCGATCCTGCAGGCAAGGTCGCGTCCCACTATAGCGGCAATGTGCTTGCTTCCAACGGACGAGTGGACAGACTCCTGCCACTGGCGCTCAATGATCAGGTTGGTGATTGGACGATACGGGTGAGAGATATGTTGACCGGGCAAACACAAAGCAAGTCAGTCGAGGTTTTCTGATTAGAGAAGACACCTGAGGATGAAACGATGCATCGCAGGGATTTCTTAAAGGCCGCGGGCACAGCGGCCGCCATGCCAATGTTCAGCAATGCCCTTACAGCTGCTGAGAGCGGTTCCACCGCGCCTGCCAGGCTCTTCGTCGGCTGCTGCGCTTTGTCTTACGGCAAACACCTGACGGCTGGCGCCATGACGATGGAGGATTTTTTCCGGAAGGCAGTCGAGTTAGGAGTTCACGGGGTCGACGTGACAACCTATTGGCTGAAGTCAACCGATCCGGGATATCTAACCGCACTGCGTCACTTGGCATTTAAGAACGGACTGCCGTTCTCAGGTGCAGCGATTCGCACGGAAATGTGCCAGCCGGACGCCGCCAAGCGGGCAGAAGAGGTTCGCAAAATCCAGGGGTGGGTTGACGCCACAGACATGCTGGGGGCGTCACACCTTCGCGTCTTCGGCGGCGAACTTCCCGCTGGCGCCACAGAGCGGCAGGGTGTCGAGTGGGTAGCGGAGGCGATGAAGTCCGCGTGTGACTATGCAGCCAAGCGCGGCATCACGCTGGGCATCGAAGACCACGGCGGAATTACTGCACACGCTTCGACCATTTTGGAAATCCTGCGACGAGTCGACTCGCCTTACGCGGGCGTGAATCTCGACATCTCCAATTTCGAAGCCAAGTCCGATGAGGAACAGTATTCCGATATCGACGCCTGCATCCCTTATGCAACACACGCTCATATCCGTGACCTCTTTACCGAGACGGGTCGGCCCATTGACCTGGATCGAGTTTGGAAACTATTCGCAAAAGGCGGATACAGGGGCTACATGTCGGCTGAATATGAGGGCAAAGAAGATCCCATGACCGGCGTGCCGAGACTGATTGAGAAAATCAAGACGCTTTGCAGCAAGTATTCGAGCGCCTAGTTGGGCGATAACCTTGAGCATGGTTTCTTACCCTCGAGTGGCAAGCTTCCGGACGTCTCGTGCCTTGGCAGAATACCTCGCCAGCCTGGGGTGCCCCCTCCCGATAGATGAAGCAATTCTCCCGGCTCCTCTCTCGCCCCTTTCCCAGCCTTTGGAGATTCCATGGTTTTACGGGAACCGCCGGGTCGGCAACCGGTTTGCGGTGCAGCCCATGGAAGGATGGGACGGCGAACCCGATGGGCGGCCGTCTGAGCTGACTCGGCGGCGATGGCTGAATTTCGGCCGGAGCGGCGCGAAGCTGATCTGGGGCGGAGAGGCCGTTGCAGTCCTTCCAGAAGGCCGCGCCAACCCCAATCAATTGATCCTCAACGACCGCACAGCCTCTGCTTTGGCTGCGCTGCGTGAAGAAACCCTGAGAGTCCATCACGAGCATTTCGGGCGAGCTGATGACCTCGTCTTTGGGCTGCAACTGACGCACTCGGGACGCTTTTGCCGCCCCAACGCCAAGGACCGCGCGGAACCAGTTGTCGCTTATTGCCATCCGATTCTCGACTCAAGGCACCACGGCGCAATAGAGCTCCACCTCCTTTCCGATGCCGAAGTTGAGCGCATCGTCGCGGCGTTCGGGGCGGCCGCCCGCTTGGCCCAGGAGATCGGGTTCGATTTCGTTGACCTCAAGCACTGCCACGGTTATCTGGGACACGAATTCCTCAGTGCCTACCACCGCTCGGGCCAGTACGGCGGATGCTTTGAAAACCGAACGCGCTTCCTGCGGGAATTGGTCGCAGCCGTACGCTCGTGCGCGAAGGGTTTGGAGATTGGGGTCAGAGTTAGCGTCTATGACTGCGTCCCATTCGTTAGCCATCCTGAGTCGAGGCAGGGCGTGCCCGTCTCGGCTCCCGCACCGTACTGCTGGGGCTTCGGTGTCAATCCCGACGATCCCACCCAGCCCGATCTCACCGAAGCAAGGCGCCTGCTCGCGCTTCTGGAATCTCTTGGGGTTCGATTGGTCAACGTTACCGCTGGCAGTCCCTACTACAGTCCGCATATCCAGCGGCCTGCGTTGTTTCCGCCTGTAGATGGCTATCTTCCACCGGAAGACCCTCTTGCCGGGTCAGCCCGGATGCAATGGGCTGCGCGAGAACTGAAATCCAGCAGCGGGACGGTGATTGTTGCATCGGGGTGGTCGTATTTCCAAAACTATCTGCCCCACATCGCCCAAGCTCTGGTGCGCCAGGGATGGACCGACTTTGTCGGCTTAGGGAGAATGATGCTGAGCTACCCAGAATTGCCCGCTGATGTGCTTCACAAAGGTATCTTGGACTCCAAACGTCTGTGTCGAACTTTCAGTGATTGCACGAACGGGCCGCGCAACGGATTAGTCTCCGGCTGTTATCCCTTGGATCCTTTTTACAAGGAAAGGCCCGAAGCGGAGCTGCTCAAACAACTGACGAGCAAGGTCACGAAGGCCCCAGCGAAGGACGGAGCAAATGCATCTTCAGCTCGATGATTACCGTCGCCGTTGCCGGCCAGGGCGGACAATTCAAGGGATCAGCGCGGTACTGCTTCCATACCGATCGAACGGTCAGATTGATGAGTCCGGGTTTCGCACGCATTTACGCCGCACCCTGAAGGCTGGGCTGCGTGCCGCAGTCAACATGGATACGGGTTACGTTGACCTGCTGACAGCAGAGGAAAAACAGCGCGTGCTTAAGTGGACCGAAGAAATCGTAGATGGCAGGGACTGGTTCGCTGCCGGCGCGCTGCCTGTTTTTGGCGACCTTTCGCTCCCATTGGGAAAGGCCTACGTCAAGGAATGTTCTCTGATCCGCGACTCAGGGGGAATTCCCGTCATCTTTCCTTCTCCCGGTTACGCAAAGCTCGATGACAACGCATTGATTGAGCTGTTCCGGGAAATCGCGGCGAATGTTGGAACCTTCATAGCCTTCGAGCTGGGCAAGATGTTCAGTCCCCACGGCCGCATGTTTTCTGAACGCGTGCTGGCCGCATTAATGGAGTTGCCCGCATGCCGCGGGTTGAAGCATTCTTCGCTGGATCGCTCCACCGAAATGGCGCGCCTCGAGCTCCG
>WNFG01006609.1_pt1 | contig 10683 bp, 13 predicted proteins | sample 5400431 | NCBI WGS metagenome assembly WNFG01 (sample SAMN13153346, study PRJNA577476) | soil metagenome | isolation source: 120 cm saprolite under Douglas fir tree site 2 hole 3 replicate 2 | place: USA:California | collected 2015-04-18
CCTGTCGTAACCTTCAGAGCAAGCACTTCAACACGGCGGGCGCGCTCGGTGATGGGGCGCTTACCGACATCGGCAGATTCCGCATTCGCGGCTACTCGCCCCAGTTTTGGAACGAGGGCCTCCGCTTCCATACGCTGATCGGCGACACCGAACTGACCAGCTTTGTTTACTACGACAACACCAATCAGGGCGCCTCGGCCAACCTCAAATGGTTACACCCTTACACCAACATATTTGAGTACACCGACGCCGCAGAGGTTCTCGGCGGGTTGACCGCCAACAGGCCGGTGCCGTTACCGGAGGTTATCGCCTCGCACTTCCCGATGGTGGCCAAGGCCGAGGCGGTGTACATCAACCACAAAAGCTTCGACGACCTCAGACCGTATCAGCTCAATACGCGCCGGTTCTCCGACGTAGTCAACTGGCTGGCGGCGTTGGACGTGACCAACGCCTACGCGCCGTGGCTGTCGAGCACCGGTGACTTGAGCGCCAACCTCGAGGTGTTCGACAGCATCACCTTGGACATCGCCAAGGATATGGATGCGAATAACCGCAACCAGGTCCATATCCTGAAGAACCCGGTCCAGATATTGTTGAATGCGGGTAGCAGTTGGTATTACGGCGACATCGCCGCGGCCTGGACCATGATCTACGGGGTCAAGGGAAGGACGTTTCTGATGTTCCCCTCGGTTACGCTGAATCCGCCTTGGACCAAGAAATACTTTGTTAGATTTTCGGCGATTGAAGTTCTCGGTGGCGACCGCCAGTCCGTGCAGGGCGGCACCTTCAAGGGCGAGAGCTTTCTGTCCGCGCTATTGCAGTACAACTTTCAGCTTAGGTAGGAGCTTGGTTCGCAATTATGTAGGAAGTGTCTAACCGCAGTAGGGCATTTTATGCCCTACTGCGCGCCTATCTCTCCTGCAGCAAACGGCCGATCCGGCCTCGCGTCCTAGTGCGAGAGACGGAGATTCAAAGGACAGTTTTGAGGCCGAGTTACCTGGGCCACGGCTTGGATACTGCGCCGCAGTGCTAAGCCTCGTCTTCTGAGCGGCGAGAGACCGATAACCCTCGATCAGGGACCCGATGACCACAACGACAGGCGCCGAACCTCGGGGCGTTTCCCAAGTAGCTTGTTTCCCGGGGTGGTGTGGCTACTGAAAAATTCCATCGGAACTAAAATCTGAGCAGCCGCCACCACTGTTATTGACCAGATGTGGTGAATTGCGGCTCGCCGCAATCTGAAGTCGCAAACGGTTGTCGAGGTGGAAGTGGCTTCAATACAAAGATCCGGAGATGACGCAGCCGCGGAGCGCTTCTCCGGCAAAAGGTGAGCGTTCACTGTGGCGAGTCAGGCGGCGAGGCGTTGGTAACGATGGTGCAGCCCGGTCACGGCGGGGAAGGCGACGACTCTGCCAAGATTGCGCGGCTAGACCGGACGGATGACTAGGCAATCTTTTTCGAGTGAGAGATGCGTTCGGGAACGCTGGTAGTAGTCGACGTACGAGGACATTACGCGACGCAAGTGGCACTCGTTGAAGATAACTATGTAGTCGAGACATTCGCGGCGAATCGAACCGATGACCCGCTCGACGTAAGCGTTCTGCCAAGGTGATCGTGGTGCGACCTCTGTGATTAACATTGCGTTAAGGCCGTTGCGGAAGTACGAGCCAGATGAAGCGTCACGATCGCGCAACAAATAGCGCGGTGCAGCGACCATGGGAACGCTTCGGTTACCTGGCGCGAGAGTCACCCTGCGGCAGGATCCCGGGTGATATCGAATCGGATGAGGTGTAAAAGCCAAGACTTAATCTGACAATGATGGTAAGGTCCTCGGGTCCTAAGCAGGAGACGAGGGCGATGAATCAGGAGCAGAAGGTAATCCGGGTAAAGGTGGGAGTACTGGAGCTGGCCAAGCAGCTCGGCAACGTGTCGGCTGCCTGCCGGGTGATGGGCTACAGCCGCGACAGCTTCTACCGCTTCAAGGAACTTTACGACCAGGGCGGTGAGGCGGCGCTGCAGGAGATCTCGCGGCACAAGCCGGTGCTCAGGAATCGGGTGGCGCCGGAAGTCGAGCAGGCGGTAGTGGAAATCGCGATCGGCGAGCCCGCCTGGGGTCAGCTGCGCGTCGCCAACGAGCTGAAGAAGCGTGGGCTGAGTGTGTCGGCGGCCGGGGCGCTGCGTCTGGCAGCGTCACAATCTCGAGACCATGCAGAAGCGGCTCAAAGCATCGGAGGCAAAAGAGCGCGCAGGAAGGTTTGGTGCTGAGCGAGAGCCAGCTCAGCGCGCTGGAAAAAGCCAAGGCCGACAAGGAAGCGCATGGCGAGTTCGAGAGCGAATGGCCGGGCTACTGCGGCGCGCAGGATACGTTCTAAGTCGGCACGCTCAAGGGCGTCGGTCGCATCTATCAGCAGACTTTCCTCGATACCTACACGAAACTGGCGTTCGCCAAGCTCTATGACCGCAAGACCCCACTGGTCGCGGCCGATCTACTCAATGACCGGGTGATCCCGTTCTTCGATGAACATCAGATCCCGTTGGGGCGGGTGTTAAGCGACCGCGGCACTGAGTATTGCGGTGCACCCGAGCGCCACGAATACGAGCTGTACCTGGCGGTGGAAAACATCGATCACACCCGCACCAAGGTCAAAAGCCCGCAGACCAACGGCATCGTCGAACGCTTCCACAAGACCGTGCTCAACGAGTTCTACCGGGTGGCGTTCCGCCGTAAGATCTATTCCGGCATCGAACAGTCGCAGACCGACCTCGATGCCTGGCTTAAGGAGTACAACGAGTTACGGCCGCATCAGGGGCGCTGGTGTTATGGCAAGACCCCGCGGCAAACCTTTGTCGATTCGATCTCGCTGGCACGGGAAAAGATACTTTCTCCCGCCGTTGCGGCGGGCGCGGAACTCTGAGTATTACTCAATCGCGATGATCACTATGGCCGCTGCGTATAATCGGACAATCAACTCAAACCGGACACTGCGGACCTTAACCATCGACCGTCAGAGGAAGTCTTAAGTTATACAGATGATGCTCCTGCGATCGTGGGCCAGGATGACCATCACGTAGAGGAGCCGAAACGACGCTGCGACGACCACGAACATATCGATTGCGGCAATTCCCGCGCCCTGATTTCGCAGGAAGCTCCGCCAAGTCGGTGACGGCATCCCACTTCGCCGGACCATGTACTTGGCGACCGTGACCTGGCTAAACTCAATGCCCAGCTTGAGAAGCTCGCCGTGGATTCTCGGCGCACCCCACAGCGGGTTGGCCTTGCTCATCTCACGAATCAGCTTACGCAGCTCACGATTCACCGGCGGCCGACCCGACCGGGAACGCCAACGCCAGAAGAGCCGGAATCCTTGGCGGTGCCACTGGACGATGGTTGCCGGTTTGACCAGCGCGATGCTCTTCAGACGGCGCTGCCACAACCGGTACAGCCAGACCCACAACAGGCGGTCGAACGACCTGAGTCTCGGACGACCGGGCCGCTGCCGACGAAGAACGTTTAGCTGGTGCCGCAGGACGACGACCTCCAGTGCAAGCTCCGTTCGGCTCCTGAACTGGCAGACGAACCAGGAACAGATCGCAGAAATGAGTTCGAACATGCTGGCCACACTATGGCGCCACTTCATAAAACTCTAGCGTTTTCCCAGCGTTGGGAGTTTTTGGTAGGCACAGGCCGTTGTAGTCAATCACAACCCCGGATTATGGGGTTGAACATCCGAGCCAAGTCATCCAGCGACTTGCCAGGAGAAGACGCAAATCGTCTACTGCAAAGATGATGACCGTCGCGGCGACTATGCCAACCGGGAGTTCGACTTTCTCGGCTAATACGTTTCGGCCGCGATTGGCGCTACGACGGCAGCATAGAATCGGCGTCTCGTTCAGTCCTGCGGTCAGCAACAAGGGCCTCAAAGCGCTGTCAGAGGCGAGGTTCGCAGCTGGAACCTTCCGCGACGCAGTGAGCCTTGTGGCGTTCCTCTTTCTCGCCCAACGAGGCAGCCGCCCCCATCTGCATCGGCGCCGTGAGCCATCTTTCGATATACATCAGCACCCACGGGCAGTCCGTATGTCTTTGCACCGCTCGTATCAACAGAGCGTGTTCGATGCTGTCGAAGGAACGCTCGGCACACTACCCACCGCCACCTCGAGGATTACCCCGAGCGGGTGCGGGTTATTCGATCCTCTGGAGAGCCAAGTGCTGGAGGTCTTGGGCTGGAGTCGTCCGCGCGGCGAGTTAGATGTGCTGGTGGTGTTGCCCGACGGCAGTCGCTCATGGATGCCGGCATCATGGACTGATCTCAGAACACCTTCTCCGAGAGCACCTTCCGCCGCCCGACGCTGTGGCCGCTCAAGAGGCTCGTCTAGCCTCTCTCGGCCAGTTGCCCCGCACCCCTGCGATTGTTGACACTCTTCTGCGGCGGCGCGAAGCCTCGGACAGCGAGACCGCAATCTCGTGGGAGGAATGGAAGGGTGAAGCAGCTGAGCCTTCTCGATCCGCCGCGGCTCAGCGCGGATCTAATCTCTGTTACGTTCGGAAACAGACGTTTCACCCGTTACACATGGTGAACCAGCCGAAAGCTTCGGGATTCTTGCAGGTCCCGGTTTCGACCAAACACTGACGCTATTATGCAAATTCAGGCCACTCTTGGCAATGGTGCAATGCTACAACTTCCCGGAGGACCCAGGGAACATCCGATCGCAGTGGCGGCCTTTCTTCCTTTTCGGACATACCGTCGCCTTCGATTTCGCTAAAGAGATTTATCGCAGCATTGACATCCTGGTCACAGCGGTGTCCCCGCGGGCATATCAGTTCGAGCGTTCCGCCTCCTTGCGCTCGTTCACCGCACGAGTGGCAGGTAACCGTGCTCCATGAGGTTCTGGCATAAGCGAGGCGAGTGCCGTGTTTGGAGGCCGCTTCGATAAGGTAACGTCGCAGCTCGGCAACAGCAGCCCACTGGTGATAGCGACGGCCATACTTAAGCGCGGGGTTGGCGTCTTCGCTTTTTTCGATCATCCTCTTGATCGAAAGCTGGCCTTCGATCGCGATCGTTCCATAACGCCTCGAAAGAAATGTAGCCAGGTTCCGGTACAACCACTGGCGACGACCGACCAGGCGATCCTGCAGCGCGGCTCTTCTAGCGCGCCAGCGATCGTTCTCCGCGAGCCATGAACGGAGCAGGACCTGCGCTTCTCGCGCGATCCCAGCCGTTTCGAGGCTGTGAAGCAACCGCACCAATCCCCCTTGGCGCATCTTGACAAGCTGCGAGGCCGGCACCCTTGCATCCTCGGGAAGGACTGGCGGCAGCTTGAAGGTTAAGGAGCGTTTCACGTCTTCTAACATGCCTGCTGCAATCCGGTCCATTCCTGAGATGTGCCGCCAGTCCGAGGCAAGACCGTGACGGCGCGTCTGCGAGTTCGGGGCGCAGAGCGGCAGCCGCATCTCGGCAACGTTTCCGTCGCTGTCATAGAGCATTCCGATGCGGATGTAATCGCCCATGGCTCGCCAACCCAGGTCCAGCCCGCAGGCCGGTAGCGTTGGGCGAGCAGGTGGCGAGCTCGCGCTCTCAAGGGTGATTGCAATCGCCCACTGCCAGCTTTTGACCGGGTGCAATTCACCCAGCCAAGTAACCCCTTTCACGATGCCTTGTGACGGAAACGCTCGATGTAGAACGGTGACAAACTCGATTTTTGCCTGCTTGGAAAGCCCGAAAAAACCCTTCGTCAGACGGGCGTTGGTATGGTTCCGGGATTTCCCTTGGTAGGCCCACTGCGGAACTGGTTCAAGCCCGAACCGCCAGGCGCGACGTCCGACACGCGTGAACAGTGCTTCTGGAGAAACTCCGCCATTTTTGAATCGGTGGGGAATCGCGACGCGGTCCAAGCGGTGCTGAAACTTCGGCCAACCCCGTTTATTCTTAGCGGCCTGCTGGCAGCATGTGACGAAGCGGTCGAACACCGCATCCCGCGCTTCCCAGTTAAGGCCCCACTCCTCTTTCAACTCCTTGCGCCACCGTTTGCAGTCAGCGTTGCCCCCGGTGAGCAGGTTCCAGAACTGAGTGCGTATTGTCTCAGCATCTTGTGGCAGCGTCTCAGAGTTAAAGGCTACATCCTCACGCAGGGCGACGAGCCGGTTCCAAAACCGCTGCATGTTCAGTGCAGTTCTCCAAAGTTCTGGGGTGATCTCGCCGCACGGATCCGCCCAAAAGCGGTAGACAAGCCATCTGGCCCCGATCTTGTTGCGCCTCATCTGAGCCTACTCTCCGCCAGCTACGTCGAATAACATCATCAGCTATTACACTGCCCAAGCTGCAGAGGGAAAGAGTTATTACCGAAAGTTGAGGATCGGGTGCGGGAATGAAAAGGGCGGCGTAGCTGTTCCGCGTTCTTCGCAAGGCTCATGAGGAAAGCTGGCGACTTCGCGTGTCAGCCTCAGCCTTTCCGTGACGATGTATGACGGAGTGACGAAATACACCGTCCCCAATCCGATCAACCGGTATACCCTTGGCAGCGACGACGACTTCACGAAAAACGCGGACGGATCGTTCACAATGTATGCGCACTCGCCGAAGCACCGCTAGCGGAAAATCGCGAGCCCGCCCGAGAGGTGGCATTTGATTAAGTTCCCGGCCTGTTGAACGTTTCGCTCGCACATCACACATGCGTCCATAGTGGTTCTCCTTTTTCCGCCCGCCCGCCGATGGCCAGGGCGTGCTCCTTTTCGTTCACCCCGCGCCATTTTTGAGGCGCAACCTGTATCTCGATAGAGGCTCGTAATGAGCATCCTTCCCGCCGGCCTCTCACCGAAGCTAGAGGCCGGCGGAAAGATGCTTGGGTGAGGGGTTGGCGGGCCTATGAATCTGTGACGCGAAGGCGCCCGCTATGCGGGCCGCCTGACAGGGTCTTCTTCCTGGCCAAGGCCCGCGCAAGGCGACGAGCCTCAATAGTCCGTGGAGGTCGGTCGTCTGTAACTTCACGCTGGCATGATGTGACAGCAAGTCAGCATTGACGGCGTCTGCTCCGGCGGGCTTTTCGATCGGATCCAGTTCCTGGATCCATCTGATCATTTTGCACGTCGATAGGCGGCACGTGAGCAAAAAAGGCTCGTAATCTGGACCGGCCCGTCGTTAGCGCCGGTGATTCGATGGGTATTGGGTGCGTCGAGTCCGAGGAGGTTTGATCGTCGTTCCGAAATCAACACGGCCACCTCGATGCAACACGGGGCGCTCTTCGCGACTCCGAGGAGCAAAGCCGCATAGAGGGAGTCGAGCCGTTCGGCTTCGATGCGCCGAAGCTCGTCGGCCGATTGCACCGGTAGAGTTCGAACGTATATGAGAATCGCCTTCGAGACCGCCTGTTGAGAAACACCATATCGAGCTGCGATCTGCGCTTCCAAGTAGCCCTGTCGACGCAAATCGATCCAAGCGTTATGCCGACTGCGGCTAGCGATCTCGCCGAGGATCTTGCGTTTTAAAAGAGCCCCCTACATCCGATGTCCACGTTTTAAATTTTGATACAACCAATTATGGTACAACTCATCGCCTAGCAGGGTCTTGATAAACCCATGAATTTCGCTTCGTAGTAATTCGTCTGGGTGAGTAATCCAGGTGGTGGAGGAGGAAGTGGCGTATGCGCGGTGAGGAGCGGCGGCAGCGGGCGATGTTGGTGGTGTTCGATGCTGAGCAACGGGTGCCCTTGGAGCATCCGCTCATACGCATCAAGCAACTGGCCGATGCGGCGCTGAAGGAGCTTTTCGCCGCTGTTCGATGAGATGTACAGCGCGGTAGGACGGCCCTTGATTCCGCCTGAGCGGCTGCTGAAAGCCTCGCTGTTGATGGCGCTGTACACGGTGCGTAGCGAGCGGCTGTTTTGTGAGCAGCTTGACTACAACTTTTTGTTCCGCTGGTTTCTGATCTGGAGGTGGACGAGGCGGGTTTCGACCACTCGACCTTCTCGCGCAACCGCGCGCGGCTGTTGGAGCACGCGGTCGCCAGTGAGTTCTTCCGCGCCGTGGTCGCGCAAGCGCGCACCCGCCAACTGCTCTCCGACGAGCACTTCACGCTGGACGGGACGCTGGTCGAGGCGTGGGCTTCGCTCAAGAGCTTCAAGCGCAAGGACGTGAGAGCGAGTGACCCACCGGACGATCCGGGCAATCCGACGGTGAACTTCCACGGGCAGCGGCGCAGCAACCTGACCGATCAGTCGACTACCGATCCCCAGGCGCGGCTGGCCAAGAAGGGCGCGGGGAAGGAGGCCAAGCTGTGTTACTCGGCCCATGCGCTGATGGAGAATCGCAACACCATCCTGGTCGATTTTCAGGTCGAACCGGCCGATGGCTATGCCGAGCGGCGCGCCGCGATCGCGATGGTCGATGAGCCCTTGGCCGGCCGCCGTCGCATCATGTTGGGCGGCGACAAGGGCTACGACACCCGCGACTTCGCCGAAGCCTGCCGTACGCTCACGGTCATTCCGCACGTGGCCCGCAACCTGGCGCGCGCAGGTGGCTCGGCGCTGGACGCTCGCACCGTGCGCCATCCGGGCTACGAAATCAGTCAGTGGATTCGCAAGCGCGTCGAAGAGGCCTTCGGCTGGATGAAGACCATCGGGCGCGCGGGCTATGCGCAAGCTGCAGCGCTGCTCGATCCCGTGCTAGCCGGTCATGCGGCCGGCCGCTGGGATCCGCGGATCGCTTTGTGGATGTGAATCGTTTTCGCAAGCGCCCGTGGCGCGCACGCGCCAGAAACCGCACCGCGCCGCCAGTTCTGTTGGAATGAACGCCACCTTTCGTTCTTTATTCGCAGCGCGCAGGCGGCCAAATCACCGTGCCCAATTTTGTGCCCTGTGTGCCCGATTTTGTGCCCCAACCGGAGATCGGTCCTTAGTACTCGATAACTACCGATCGCACCTCATCCAAGCGCAGCTAGCCCTTCTGCCGCAGGCGTTTCGTTGCCTTTGAGCGCTACGGAAGGATCTCTACCGATACCGGCTTTTTGGTCGGCTCACACAAATGGCATTCAGGAGGTCGCGCGTTCGATCCGCGTCAGCTCCACCAATAAAATCAAGCACGTTTTGGGTTTCGGACAGCATCGGACAACGCGATTGTCCGAAAAGTTGTCCGAATTGTCAAGGGCCGGGTCCTTTCTGCCTCGTGAACAATTTCGAGACCCGACCTCTTCGTTCTTTGTCGACAGGCTGATGAAGGCTGCCCGCGGCAGCGGTCAGGCAGTCGGTGCCAGGTAATGGCAGACGCCACGCTGGACCTGCGCTGTCGAATTGTGCAGACGGGTCTAGGTTTATCGGAAAGCGATGCTCATTCGTCTAAAGCGGAAGCAGCCATGGAGGATCGTGGCGACAGCAAGGAATTTTGCGCCGGTCCGAACGAACTTACAACGTTGCTTGGTCGCCCTATGGAGTACCGCACCCGATCAAAGGCTAACGCGGCCGAGATCAGGGCTGGTTGCGTCAGTTCAGACTGGCGTAGTCTTCCCGTCTAGAGAACTCCTGCTGCAAGAAATTAAGAGTTCCGGTGTCGCGGCGCTGCCTTACTCTGGACCGGGGGATATATTGTGGGCTCTCGCGCCTATCAAACATGCCGTAGTCGCGTACAACACGCACAACACGATGCCGGATGGTGCGAACGTCGTTAAAGAAAGGCGGCTCAAATCGCTCAGCGGAGCGCCGATCACGCCACGACGCTAACAGCGCCAGTTTTCCTTCGTTGTAGATGCTGGCGAAGGCATCGTAATCGGTCAGATCACCATGATCGGCGGCTGTCACCGGTCCCGCCTCGCTCGATGTGGCTTGCACCTCCGTGAGCGTCACGAACTTCGCTGCTCCGATTTCTGTCTCGTCCAGACGCTGCTCCACAATCGGTGTGCCACGCGGCGGTGCCGTATCCGACACTACCTCGCCCACGCGCAAATGGTAGTCTTGAAATACCTCGTCGCGGCCGCGCTGCTGAGTCTCGTGGTGCTTTGCAACTGTCCGCCATCTCACAACGGACTTCTCATCTCGCCAGGTAGAATGCGACAAAATCCATCCAGGACGGCGAGTACTCTCGAAGCGTTCATTGTCGATAAACCCGTCCACCTGCTCCAGGATCGGCTTCAAGCCCTTTGCGAGATCGAGATAAAGTTCGATTTTCTCCTTCTCCGGGCGAACTTCGAAAATCACTGAGAACATCTGTGGCGCCTCCCATTGCCAACATTCACGTCGTGAGAAGGACGACGCTCTTCGGCTATCCTTCTATCGAAGGACAGAACGATGCACGTGACCCGCGAAGTTTCGTTCGAAGCCAGAAACAAGCAGCATCGGACCGATGGCCTGACAGCGCCGCAACGGCTGAGGGCCTTCATATCGTTGGCCGGCAATACATTTTGTGACCGGACGACACTAGCTTGTTTTGCTCGAAGCTCGCGGGCGGTCATGGCGAGCGGCAATTTTATCTTGCAACTCCCACCCACCGCCTAGCGCTCGGAATACGCCCACGGCAGCTCTCGCAGCGTCCGCTCGGTTAGCGTCGAGTTCATCCTGCGCAACCAGCAGCTGACGGTCTGCATCGAGGACGTCGGTGAGCGTGATTGAGCCTGCACGATATGCCTGGTCGGCGAGGTCGCGGGCTTTGATAAGCGACTGCACCTCGTCCTGCAACTCGAAAACATCATTTTCAGTTTGAGC
>WNFG01005453.1_pt1 | contig 10680 bp, 10 predicted proteins | sample 5400431 | NCBI WGS metagenome assembly WNFG01 (sample SAMN13153346, study PRJNA577476) | soil metagenome | isolation source: 120 cm saprolite under Douglas fir tree site 2 hole 3 replicate 2 | place: USA:California | collected 2015-04-18
GTATTTCAAGTCCGCATAGCGTCCACCGACATGGGCGATGACAACGGCGTCCTCGCCTTCAAGTCCACGGAACAGTTGGTCGGCCGTGTAGATGGCCTCGGTTGAGGTCTGCCCTTCGACCAGAATGTGCGACGAGCGGCGGATCGGGCGGCCTTCGTGGCGGTAAAAGACATTGCGGTCACCACCCATGCCGGTGTTGCCCGACCATTCGTATCCCGGGAGGCAAACAAATCGGCCAGGCACGTCGAACTCGGCCGTCAGCCGATTAAGTTCCTTCCAGAACGCGTCGGTAATCTGGAAGTCGTTGCCCTGGTGGCCGACCATATCGATGAAGGCCGCGTCGCGCGCGTAGCGGAAGTACGCATCGGCGGTGCCCATCCCGATGGTTTCACCGCTCTGTCCGTGCAGATCGCCCCAATAGCGGCGTAGCGCTGCTTCCTTCACCACGCGCAACGGATTGGCGCGCGCGAGTTCTTCGCCTTTCGCAATCAGTCGCAGGTCGAGATCGCCTTCCGTGTCGGCCACAAGATTTTCGATCGCACGTGGACTGTCACCGTTCCTGATCTGAATTCCTGCGGGCAATCCGCGGACCGGATGCGACGACACGAACTCGAAACTCTGGTTGGCGTCGGGCGTGGGGTTACCCCACTTGTCTTCGGCGACGACGCCTAAGCGAAATGGCTCACCGATAACCGCGAGCGACGGCAGGATCGCCTTCCAGCTCACAGCGGGCCCCGGCAGCAGATCGAAAGTTGGCTGCACCGGCAGTTCGCAGAATTCGTACGTCGCGAACACGTCAACCGAGGTCCTTAGCTCAACATTCGCCTCGACGTTGGTCTGCAACCGGAAGCCTGGCGACCCCTTTCTGCGATCGCCGAAACGCACCGTCAGTGTGTCCCCTGCGCGTAAATAGCCGCGGCCGACGCGGATCAGCAGAGTGTTCGCAAAGGGACGGACGTTGAGCCGGTCGAACCACACTTCAAGCCTGGCGCCGTTGCTGGCCTCGACCGTTGTGAAATTCGCTGCCTGCGGTTTGTCGAACTGCGGCTTGCTCATGTCGGAGGTGGTCCGCCACGAGATCTTCACCATGCCAGTGTCGTCGATGCCGAAGGTACCGGCGGTATATATGATTGTCAGCTCGGCATATGAACCCGCGACGAATGGGCCAGCCGGAGCAAGCCTGGCCGATCCCATCTGTTCGGGAAGGTAGGTCGAAAATGGCATGATCCTTCTCGCTACTCCGCCTTGATGTTCAAGTCCTTTACCAGCCGCCCGAACTTGGCGTAATCCTCGCGAACGAGGCGGGCGAACTGATCGGCTGTTCCGCCGATAGGCTCCTGTGCCGAGTCCAGGAAATTCTAGCGCACCCCCGGATCGGCAATCGCCTTGTTGATCTCGCTGTTGAGAAGCTCGGCGATGGCTGACGGAGTTCCAGCCGGTGCGAATACACCGAGCCATTGATCGAGAACGAGCCCCTTGATTCCCGCCTCTTCATAGGTCGGCACATCAGGAAGGCTCGGTGAGCGTGTCTTCGAAGTTTGTGCCAGCAGACGCAACGTGCCGGCCTTGTAATGCGCTATCAGCGGCGTCGATCCGAGCGACCCAAGCTTGACATGGCCACCGAGCAAATCGTTGATCGCTTGCCCGCCCCCGCGGTAAGGCACCTGCTCAAGCTTAATGTCGGCGATCTGCGCGAACCATTGGACCGCCATATGTTGCGGCGATCCGAGTCCACTCCCGGTCGCGTATGGCAGACCCGGCCGTTTCTTCGCCAAAGCAATCAATTCGGCGAGCGAGTTGACGCCAAGCGATGGGTGGGCTGCCAGAACGATCGGCTGACGTGACACTTGAATGATCGGCAGTAGGTCCTTTGACGGATCGATGTTCGTATGAAACACGTGCGGATTGCTCAACACCGTGTCGGTCGTAACAAGAATGGTGTAGCCGTCCGGCGCACTCTTGGCGGCGTCCTCGATACCAATGGTGCCGTTGGCGCCCGATTTGTTCTCAATATAAACTTGCTGACCGAATGCCCGCGACAAGTTCTCGGCGATGAGGCGGGCACCCACATCCGTCGACCCACCCGGCGGAAACGGCACAACGAACCGGATTGGCTTGGTGGGGTATGATTGGGCTTGTGCGGCACCGGTTTTGGTCACTCCGAAAGGCAGCGCCGCCAGCGTTAGCGTAAGACTCCGTCTACTAGTGATCATGGACCGCTCCTTGTGAAAACTACGAGGCGCATTCCAAAAAGACAGTAGCGGACCACCGCATATCCAACTAGTATTGTTGCTAGATGGACCATCACATTAATTCATGAGTGCCGCCATGGGCTGGGACGAGTATCGCCTTGGCCGTCGATAAGGGCCAATGTCTCAAATGGGTCCTCAACTGACCTCAACCGACGAAAAGCGCAGAGTCCGTTTTGCCCTCGATAACGGACCTAAGCGAAATGCGCCGGCGAGTCCGTTTCGTGCCAATGGACTAAACCGCTCGCGCGGTAGGGCGCTGCGGCTGGCGACACAGCCAGCAGGATAGCGCGACGGGGCGTCCTGTCCTCGGATGAGCGGGGCCGCAACCTCCACTCAAGATAGGAGCATCCCGGCCCGAAGATGCAACACGACACCATCCGCACCGCCAAGGATTCGAATAATGAATCCGCACAGTCTGAGATGCGGTGATTATCTTGACCAGCAGATCGAGACAGTTTCAGTTTGCATGAGTTGAGTTTTTTCGACTCTCTCCACGATCGGTTCGCGCTATGCTGTTCAAAGAACGTTGTGAAGCTGCTAACGTGGAAGTTGTAAAGCGTGCTCTTTTATCACACGTAACTCTTTGAAATCACATGGGGAGAGAAACCTATTTTCCCCAGTTAGCAATCCTTGTGCCATAACGCAAAAGTTGTGCACGTATTCGAGGCCCAAGTCCTTCGAAAATCCCCCGGCTACGAAATCGAAATTACGTGCGGTACTCAATTCTCGGTAACCCACGCCGCACCGCCTGACGTATCCCTTCCCGCGGTTTCCTCCATTGGAGGTTTGCGTACGCCGGCCCCCGGTGTGCGCGGCGCCACCGTCATGGGGCCGGCATCCGCAAACCTTCACACAAGCAGTCATCGCATAACGCAACCTTTGGGGACTCCCCGCGTCTTGCAGGCGACGACGGAACCAGCAGCCGGCGCGACGACAACTGGAGCCGCAACAGCCGGTAGAGCAACGCAGCCTTTTGGCACACCTACCGTCGTGCAATAGACGACGGAATTGGCAGGACCCGCACTCGCGGCCACCGCCATGAGCAGCGCGAACCCAGCGCATGACAAACGGACGATTCGACACAGGATTATTCCTCCGCTGCAGAACCGGCCATCTAGAGGCAAAGTGAAGTTGTCCGTCCGGTCCAGTTCTTGGTAGCGGCTGAGGGACACTCAACTTTCCCTAACTTGCCATGTCCCAATGGTGCTAAGTTGGCTGCGGTGACGGTACCCATCACGGAGTGCTGTCGGCCCTGCCACGCGGACAGGGGAGAACCACTGTGCATCAAACGCACCCGCAACGCCGGCTTGCGGCGATCCTGGTGGCAGATGTGGTCGGCTACAGCCGGCTGATGGGCCAGGATGAGAGTGGAACGCTTCGCAGAATTAAAGCCATTCGCCGTGAAGTCGTCGACCCCAACATCGCTGCGTATCATGGCCGGGTCGTCAAGACGACGGGGGACGGCATTCTAATCGAGTACCCCAGCGCTGTGGAGGCTGTCGGCAGCGCAGTGGCTGTCCAGCGCGCGATGGCTGAGCGCAATGCCGACATTCCAGTGGACCAGCGGATCGAATTCCGGATCGGCGTGCATCAGGGCGACATTGTCGTTGACGATCAGGACATCTTCGGCGACGGCGTCAATGTGGCGGCCCGGCTTGAGACCCTCAGCGCGCCGGGAGGAATCTGCATCTCGGGTCGTGTTTTTGAGGACATGTCCGGTCGACTGGAGCTTCCATTCGAGGATCGCGGCGAGCAGCAACTCAAAAACATCGCGCGTCTACGCGCTCGGAACGGAAACAATTGCTGGATTGCCGGCCACGCCAGCTTTGGCGTCGGAGGATCCGAGCAACAACGGCTTTGCGCGGTGGTTGGGAAAGGTCATCACCCCGACCTCGCCAATTAAATCTCTGCGCTGGCTCGTGCTGCTGCCGGTTGCGCTTGCGCTCGCTGGCATTGGCGCCTGGCAAGTGACCAAGCGCGCGCAGGCACCTCACCGGTTCGAAGCTGCAAACCTCTCGAGGGGCCCCACCATCGCGGTGCTTCCGTTCGACAATCTCTCCGGTGATCCAAGCCAGGAGTTTTTCTCGGATGGCATCAGCGATGAACTTATGACTGTTCTCAGTCGCTTCGATCAGCTGCGGGTGCTGGCTCGCAACACCACCTTCGCCTACAAGAGAAAGGCAATAGACATAGAGGAGCTGGGCCGTCAGCTCCAGGCGCAATATGTCATCGAGGGCAGCGTCAGGCGTATCCCCGATCAGATCGGCGTCACCGCGCAGCTCATCGATGCCCGCACCGGGACCCACGTTTGGGCGCAGACCTACGAGCGGTCGACGGCATCAACTAGCCTTCTCAGCCTACAGAATGACATCGCATATCATATCGGCGCTGCAATCGGCGACAGCCGGACCGGTGCGATAGCTAAAGCAGAGCTGGAGCGGGCGCGTGCGAAGCCAGCTACTGAGCTTTCATCCTACGAGTGCGTCCTTCAAGGCTATCAGGCAAGTGCGGCGCAGAGTGCCGCAGAGCCAATGCGACGGGCCCGTGCGTGTTTGGAGGCCACTGTAAAGCGCGACCCCACCTATGCCGAGGCGTGGGCGATCTTGACGCGCATTCTGTACATACAGCGCAGTTGGGGTACCGGGGTCGACGACGTTGACAAGCGTGTCGATCTCGTTCCCCGCCTCCTGGAGGCAGGCAATCGTGCTGTAGAACTTGCACCTGAAAACGCCGCGGCGCATTTCGCGCTTTTCTCGGCCTACGCCGCCACCTGCCAGACCGAGAGGATGCGGGTTGAAGCTGACCGAGTGCTGGCTATCAATCCGAATGACGCAAGCGCCCTCGGCCTAATAGGGAACCTTCTGGCTTATGCCGGAGAATGGGATTACGGGCGCCAGCTTGCGGAAAAGGCCCTTGCACTTGCAGGGCCGGCAGCGCCGTCCTGGTGGTGGTGGGTGATCGCGAAGGACCACTATCGGAAGGGGGAGTACGCCAAGGCTCTTGAGGTTTTCCAACGATCCTACGCTGAGCAGAACTGGATAGACCACCTGCACCTCGTCTACACACTCCCACATCTTGGAAGGGTTGACGAAGCCCGAGCTCAAGTGCTGGGCTTGATGAAGCTCAAGCCGGATATCAGCGTGCGTGAAGCGGATCGCTATTACACCATGTGGTGCTTCGACGCTGACTTTAGGGACAGGATGGTAAGGGCGCTTCGGCTCGCAGGGTTGCGGGAAGAAGCTGATGAGAACCGCTTGCGACAAGGCAATGCCGCGGCTGCCCCGTCGCACCCATGAAATTCCTTATGAGTTGGAAATTGACGATCAAACTTGGAACGACGGCAACGCCAAAAATCCGGAAATCCTGTGGTATCGATGCGATTGGCCTCGATGTCCGAATTGGGTCACAGGACTAAATCGCTCGCGCGATAGGGTGCTCTGCACTGGGCTGAGCCCGCGCGATAGCTTTGGAGAGAGATGAGGTTTCAATCAGCATTACTGAAGAGATTGAGACGGAAGCGTCGCATCATCAAAGGCTGCGCGAGCACATGATCGAGGACAACAAGATGATCTGCAGACCAGCACTGGAATCCATGTACCACATCGGCACCGCTAACGATGCCAACGACGAAACCGTACAATCGGAGGTGCGCCGAAAATCTTGACGAGTAGCTCGAAACAGTTTCGTTTTGCTTGGAGTGGAGATTTTTTGGGTCCCAAGAATCGGTCCGCCCCCATGCCGCTGAAGGCTTATCGACAGGTTCACGCAGAAGTTGTCCAACGTGCTCTTTTTGCCACACGTAACTCTTTGAAATCACACAAGGAGAGAAAGCTACTTTCCCCCATTTAGCAATACTCGTGCCATAACGCCAAAGTTGTACAGGTATTCGAGGCCGACAGCCTTTGAAAATTACCTGGCTTCGACATCGCAACTACCGGCAGCGCTCAATTCTCGATAGCGCACGCCGCACCTCCCACGTCCTCCTTCCCGCGATTTCCTCCTTTGGAGGTTTTCGTACGCCGGCCCCCGAGTGCGCGGCGCCGTCGTGTGTGTGCCGAAAACTTAAACTCGCGCGTAGTGGTGGTGAAGTCCGCCAAGGATGGCGTGTGATTTGATGCTTCCGATTCGTTGAATTTGGCGAGTGACCGGCGCATCCTTATCCAATGATCGATGCGTTCTGATGTCGTTGTAGTAGCGTGCGTACGATTGCAGAGTCTGGCGTAGATGCACCTCGCCCAGGACAATGATGTGGTCCAGACACTCACGCCGAATCGATCCGATCAGCCGTTCGGCGAAGCCGTTCTGCCAAGGCGAGGCTGGTGCGGTTGGCTTGTCCCGGATGCCCATGGCTCGCAATCGGCGCGTGACGACGCGGCCATAGATCCGGTCCCGATCACGGACGAGGTAGCACGGAGCCTCATCCCAAGGAAATGCCTCCGTTATTTGACGTGCAACCCATTCTGCCGTCGGATTTGCTGTGACGTTGATCCAGACGAGGTCTCTGCGGTCGAGCCGGACGATGACGAAGGCATAGAGCAGGTCGAAACCGATAGTTGGAACGACGAACAGGTCCATGGCGGCAATCTCCGCCGCGTGGTTACGCAAGAAGGTTCGCCATCCCTGGCTGGGTTGCCCTCGTCGTTTGACCATGTACTTGGCGACGCTCGACTGCGCGATCTCAAACCCGAGTTTGAGCAGTTCGCCGTGGATGCGTGGCGCGCCCCAAAGCGGATTTTCGACGCTCATCCGTCGGATCAATACGCGCAGCTCCGCGTCGATCTGCGGTCGCCCTCCCTGTGGGCGCGACTTCCAACGCCAGTAGCAGCAAAAGCCGGCCTTGTGCCAACGCACGAGCGTCTCGGGCCGGATGATTGTGAGAACCTTCAGGATTGATGGAAACCAGCGATACAGCTGGATAAAGAACCAGCGATCATTGTTTGTGAGCCGGACGCGCCCATGCAGCCTACGCCTCAAGACAATCAACTGATGTCGAAGCACCGCATTCTCAGCCTCAAGCTGCAACTTCGACTTGAATGGCGAGGCCAGCACGGCCAGAACGAAACAGAACAGCCCGATCATTCCGCCAGCTTAAGCGATTTCATCACTTCATCAACTCGGATAACGTTTTCGGTACACACACCCATTCCCTCCAACTTGCCAAGCCGCGCCAGCCGCAACGCGCGGTCGGCGACGCCGCGCGGATCGGCCAGCGCGTGCCGGAGGTCCACGAGACCCTCGCCGGCCTCGGCGATCAACGCCCGATCGATGCGGGTGAAGCGATCCTGATCGATCTCGGCCGCGAGCTTGCGCTGCTGCTCGATTTCAGTGACAGGACCGAGTTCGAGCGTCACCAGCTCGCTTGCCCGCTCGCGAATGCCGTGGGCGATGTAATCGCCGTTGATGACCAGATCCTCGTCCAACTCATCTCGGCCGTTGATGATGACATGAACATGGGGATGGCCGGTATTAAAATGGTTCACCGCGACCCAATCGAGCTTCGTTCCCAAGTCACCTTCGAGTTTGCTCATGAGGTCGCGGGTGAAGCCGGAGAGGTCGCCGAGGCCCATACCGTCCTCAGGCGAGACGATGACGCGAAACTGGTGGCGATCATCCTTGCCGCGATCGAGGAAGGCATCGCCGTCGGTCCGGTCCTGCGTCGCCGAATACAGCCGGCCGCGCTCGCCATCGCGCGAGGTGCCGTCGCGCTGAATATAACGAAGATGAGCAGCGGCTCGTCCGTTCTTCCCGGCGGCACGGACGGAGCGTGACTTGACCATGACGCGCCGGGCGCCCGGTTGACGGTGGCTCCATCCGCGTCCGCCCAAGGCGCGGGCGCGGACGAAGGCAGCGCCGCGCCCACGTCGCACGCCGCGCCGCACGCCGACCTTGCCGCGGGCTCGGCCGCCCGACCCGCCACTCTTTCTATACGCGGATGCGCCAGGCGGCCCCGCGCCATGCTGGCGGGCGATCTTGCGAACCCTGGTGAAGAAGCTCTTGGTGGCCGCGCCGCCACGGCCATCGGAGCGGATGCGGCCGGGCCGCGGCCGGAAGCGATCTTCGTCATCCTGGCTCATCGGCGCTGCTCCAGCCAATCAACACAAAAACACGGTAAAATTAGCCGTGGTGCCGCGAAAAATCCTGCGAATGCTGGCGTTTCGCCAAGGCGCGGCACTGTGCCGCCTTCTGGACGGTGCCGCGCACCGTCTCCCAACCAGTGTGCAGACCACGATATTTTCGCGCGATGGCCCAAGGCGGTGCCATCCGCTTTAATCTTGCCCTCCGCCACTCCCACCTTCTGCGCCCTCCCACCTATCGCTGTCTCGGAATCATCGCTCTGAAGTCTGCGCACCGGATCGACCGCGGCGCTCAACGCGCAGGACCGCTAGCAGCGCGCGCAACGAACAGCGACGCACCGCTCAGCCTGTCGTGCGAATGCCAACCATGAGACGGTTCGAGCCCAGAAAGATCGGTAACCGGACGTGCGCGCAATCGACCGTTCGATTGCGGCCGATATGCGGACGAGGTGCTATCGGCAGCCACAGCGAAGAGTGGCGCCCGTATCCATGCCTTGAGACCGGCGGCGATCACGACGCCACGGTTGACCGGATCGCCGCCAATCAACGGCGCAAGGGCTGCGACGTAGGCGAGCGTTTCCGCGGGCAACGGGCGGCCGGTCGAAACATAATCTTGATAGCGGCCGGGGCCGGCGTTGTAAGCGGCGAGAAAGCCCGCCGCGCCGAAGCGATCGTGCATCTCGCGCAAGTAAGCCGCACCCGCCAGAATGTTGTCGTGCGGATCACGGGGATTGCGCCCGAGCCGATAACGCAGCCGCAATCCGGCCCAGGTATCGGGCATGATCTGCATCAGCCCGATGGCGCCTTTTGGCGACACGGCTTTCACCTGGCCGCGACTTTCGACACGCATCACCGCTCGTATCCAGCTTTCCGGAATGCCAAACCGCCGCGACGCCTCGGCAATATACCCGCTATCAGGATTGACGGGATTGGTCGCCGCTACCGGCGCAGATTGCGTCTTCACGGACGCAGCGAAAACCGCGCTGATCGAACCGCCCGTCATCGCCAGCACGATCGCTGTTATGATCAAGCTTCGGACGCGAACGCCGCCTCCGAGCAGACGGGAACGTGCCATCGTGCTCGCCTCTGTCAAGGGCAAGGCGCGGGCGCCGGCCTGCGGCCGCCCCCGGATCAAGTCCGGGGCAGGCTCTTGACAGACGCCGCGCGCGACGGCCCGCGAGATGCCGATCGGGACGAAGGGATTGACCGACTTTCGATCGAACAAAGGGATTGGATGTGCAGGCCGGGCGCGCATGGCATCACGCCGTCTCATGGCGGCGGGAGGTGCGATTCCACAGCAGATCGAATGCCGTTCCCTTGTCGTCGGCCTGGAACAGATTTGCGCGGATCGGTTGCCCGAAGCTGGGATCGTCAAGCTGCAGGGAGATATAGTCGCCCGCCTTTTCCCCGGTGCGTTTCCAGCCCGCGCCAACTTCTGGGCCGACCTCGGAGCCATCAACATCGCCGAGATGGATGCGATAGTCCGGCGCGTTCTCCGCATCTCGCTTGTCGACGGGAATCAGAACGAGTTCGGCATTGAGCGCGAGCGTGCGGAGACGCCCCGAGATGCCTGTCTTGGTGCGCTTGAATGTGCCGACCTGAGCCATGGGGATGTCCTTTCTATTGAAGGTTGGGAAACGGTTCAGCGTGTCGGCGCGCGCCATTGGTAGCGGCCGTCACCTCCCTCGTCGGTCCACAGTGGATGCGCGCGGCCGACGATGGAGTTTTTGGGGATCGGTCCGAAGTAACGGCCATCGAGGCTGTCCTGGACGTCCCAGTTCATGAGAAAGATTTCGCTCGCGCCAAGCCTCAAACAGCCCTGCCAAACCGGCAGCTCGCGGCCGCGCCGATCGCGCGCCAGCGCCTCTCCCATCGCGATAGTGTCAACGGTGACATTGCGTCCGATCCGGCACACGACTTGTCCGGGAAGCGCTGCGATGCGCTTCATCAGCGGCACGCCACGCGGCAGGTATTCGCGTTCCTTAAGAAAACTCGCCAATGGTTCGGGCGCGTCAACGGCGACGAGATCGGTAACGCCGAGATCAGCGGCCGTCCGCACCGTGTAGAGGCCGATCGGCGCACTTGCCGATGCATTCCAGATCAGCTTCGGCGTGATCGAGACGGACGATCGGCCAGCGATGGCCAATATGACGAAGGACGTTGACATGACATAAGCGAGGCGTGTCATGGCGCGATCCTCCGCCACTTGAGCCAGGCCGCGTGGCGTTCACGCGTGTAGGCGTGAGGGACCGCGCCGGCCGTCAGCCGGTTGTGGATGTGCCGCCAGTGGTCCGGCGCAACGTCGGCCGGATCGATGCCTAACGCCTCGATGGCATCGATCGCCTGCAACACGC
>WNFG01005455.1_pt1 | contig 10680 bp, 9 predicted proteins | sample 5400431 | NCBI WGS metagenome assembly WNFG01 (sample SAMN13153346, study PRJNA577476) | soil metagenome | isolation source: 120 cm saprolite under Douglas fir tree site 2 hole 3 replicate 2 | place: USA:California | collected 2015-04-18
CTGCCTTAGCGCATTGGAGCGGCAGAGCCTTGTGGCCGAAGCGCCTCCTGAAACGGAGTCGATGCCGGAAGCACTTGCAGCGACTTACGCCTTCGCTGAGCTACAGCGCGAGCTCTCCCGCACACCTGCGCATCAACCTGCTCACGCTGGGCACAAGCCACGGCAGTTGTTCGTGCCCGATGCGTTGAGCAATCCCGCTCACTGGCAGTTCGCGCTGAAAACGACCATCGCGATCATGATCGTGTACAGCGTGTACACGATGCTCGATTGGCCCGGTTTGCTAACTTCGATCGTAACCGTCTTCTTCGTCGCGCTCGGGAGCGTCGGGGAAACGGTTCACAAGCTCGTGCTGCGACTCTCGGGAGCGCTCATCGGTGGATTGCTTGCGGGACTATCGATCGTATTCCTGCTTCCTCACTTCACTGACATCGGACAGTTGTGCGCGCTCACTGCGGTTGTCGCGCTGTTCGCAGGTTGGGTCACCACCAGCAGTGAGCGCTTGTCCTACGCTGGCATGCAGATCGCTTTGGCGTTCTTCATGGGGTTGCTGCAAACGTACTCGCCTGCCACTGATTTGACCGTGCTGCGAGACCGAGTGGCCGGCATCCTCTTGGGCAATGTCGTGATGACGCTCGTGTTCAGCGGGCTATGGCCCGAATCGGCAATCACGAGACTCCGCGGTGCGTTGGCAGACGCGCTGCGTGGTATCGCTGCGCTCCTGAGATCGCCCCAAAACGCTGAAACGAACAGACAGCAGGCGGTTGAGGCTCTGGCGCGGGCAGACAACTTCGAAGCACTGAGCCGCTTCGAGATGGAAATGCTGCCGAAACAGACGCACTTGCCTGACCTGCGCGGCATCGAGCGATTGGCCGGTGCCGCTTTCGTCGCCACCAGCGAGCCGCTCTCGCGCGATATCGATGCACAGGCAGTTGCATCACTCGGCGATTGGTTAGATCAAGCGGCTCACGCAACGGCCGAGGACAGCGCGCTCCCATCAGTTGCGGAAGCTGCGACGACCGCTAAATCCGGGACGGCTGCACAAGTGGCGGTTTCAAGATTGAGCATCGAGACCGAGCATGTCGCATCGTCGGCGCAATAGCCGTAACCGAACGACTCGGCTTTCGTGCCAGAGCCTCTACCGGACGTCTGCGTGTTCCTTCGTCTCCAGAGATCTAGGCTGCATCGTGACGTGACGCCGTTCAGTCGGTGCGCCGCCCGCTGCGCCGCGTTGTGGCATCACCGTGCGATTCACCGGGCGGATTGGCAGCCAAATCCAGATTCGGGATCGACCATGCTATGAGAGCTGCGCATCCGGACAGCCCTCCGAGTGCCAAGAACACCCAGCGGTATGCCACGATCAATGCGGGTGCTATCCGAGAAGCCTCAAAGTGTCTCGAACCAATCGAAGCCAGTTCTTGGCTAAGAATGGTCGGTGCATTCGGATCCACGACTCGCAGAGCTGAAAGCAAAACCGCGGAAGCCATGGCGACCCCCATTACGCCTCCGACCGAGCGGCTGAACGACACCGCCGCTGTAGCAACGCCGAGACGTTCTACCCCGGCGGCCCATTGAACCATGGTCTGTGCAGCGGGCATGGTTGATCCAAGACCGGCGCCGATCAGACAGGTCAACAGCGCAATGAACACCGGCCCGAGCTCAATTGCAGCTGCCAGTAGAAAAAAGGCCGCCATTACAATGGACAAACCGGCAGCCATCGCCGTCCGAGGATGCCGGGTCGTTGAAATTCGCAAACCCGTTGCGGTGGAAACGATCACTTGCGCGAGAGTGAGAGGGATCAGCAACAGTCCAGAGACCGTCGCGCTCGTCCGCAGCGCCGCCTGGAAGAAAACAGGCAATTGAACGATCAGGCCGAAGAGAACGGCAGCGAAAAGAAGAACCGTCAAAGAAGCCCGCCAAATGATGGGCTCTCCAATCAATTCCGGAGAGATGAGCGGGTCCGCGGCTTTCCGTTCGACTCTGCGAAGAAGAACAAATCCGGCGACTCCCACGGTCGCGAGCGCGAGCAGGACTGGAGATGTCCACGAGACTTCGTGACCACCGATGCTCAAGGCGAGGAGAAGGGCTACTGTCGAAGCGACGAAGAGGCTTGCTCCGGCATAGTCCAATCGACAAAGCCCTGTCCCAGGAAATGTCTTGACGCGCAAGGCAGCAGCGGCGGCGCCCAACCCCAGCGGGATGTTGACCCAAAAGATGCTACGCCAGCCGAGGTGTTGGGAGAGAACGGCGCCTATTACCGGACCGAGTGTGCTGGCAAGGGCAAAATTCGCACCGAACCATCCTTGAAATCTTCCCCTTTCTCTTGGAGAAACCACTTCGCCGATAAGTGCTTGCGCCAAGGTCATCAAGCCGCCAGCGCCAAGACCTTGCAACGCGCGAGCACAAATCAGAACGGTGAGAGTCGGAGCAACCGCGCACGCGACCGAACCAGCGACAAACAGGCCAAGGGCCCAGACCAGCATGCGCTTGCGCCCGAAAGCGTCTCCCATGCGGCCGTACAACGGAGCAGCGACAGTCGCGGCGAGGAGATATGCAGTGACCACCCAGGCGAGATAGGAAAGTCCGCCGAGCGATCCCGCAATCGCCGGAAGGGCCGCAGCGATAATGGTTTGATCGAGCGCTCCCAAAAACATCGACGGCGCGACGTGAAAAAACGCAGATCGAAATTGCTCTCTCTTGTCCTCAGTCGGTGAAGGGAGAGAATTCCGGTTTTTTGCCCCGACCGGCCGCATCATTTCGATAGCCAGCGCATGTGCTCGAGCAATCTAAGGAATGCCGCGCTTTCAGCTTTCGCGGGCGCTGCGCCCCACCATCTTGCGAGGATCAACGATCTCATCGAACCGCTTTTCGTCTACATAACCAGACTTAATGGCCGCTTCCTTCAAGCTCGAGTGTCGCTCATCGTGCCCTCTCCAAACGCATTAACCATTTCCTCACCCGCCCTCAGTGCGAATAAACCGGTTTGTAGGCGCGAGCGCGGATCAACGCTCCGATGTCATCTGGCCGTGGAACCCCCGCCAGTCCTTGATCGAAAATGCCGGTAGCAATCCGTTCGGCAACATGAAGAGACGCTCGGAGAATGTCGCTCTGGGGCGGATAGATCAGGCCGGCAGCCAAATTTTCCTCGCTGACCTGTTCCGCCAGCGCCCGGGCTGCGATGAGGAACAGCTGCTCGGTCACCCGTTTCGCCTCGGTCGCGTAGATCGCCATGCCCATGGCTGGGAAGATGTAGACGTTGTTGCCTTGTCCCGGTACCAAGCGCCGCCCGGCGAATTCAACGGGCGAAAATGGGCTGCCGCTTGCAAAAATTGCCCGTCCCTCCGACCAACGATAGACCTCTTCCGCCGTGGCCTCGGATCGGGAGGTGGGATTTGAATAAGGAAAGATAATCGGACGTTCGTTGAGCGCGGCCATCGTCTCGATCACTTCGTGGGTAAAGAGCTTGGGTACCCCGCTGACCCCGATGATGCCGGTCGGCTTGAGCGCCTTGATGGCCTCGACGAATGTCCCGATCGCCGGCCGCTCCTGCACAAAGGGCCTTTGAAACTCCGCAAGGTCAGCGCGCCCGGATACCAGAAGGCCATTCAGGTCGAACAAGGCATTGCGACTCCGGGCGGCAGCAATGTCCAGTCCCTCCTGCGCCATCGCAAGACTGATCAGCTCGGCGATGCCGGTGGCGGCGGACCCAGCTCCGAGAAAGAGAAAACGCTGATCCACCAGCTTCTGCCCGGTGAGGCGCAGAGAGCCAAGGATGCCGGCCAGCGCGACCCCGGCAGTGCCCTGTATGTCATCGTTGAATGTGCAGATCACATCCTTGTATTTCGTCAGTATCGGGACGGCGTTGAAATTGGCGAAGTCCTCCCACTGGATGCAACACTTGGGATAGAGCTGCTGGACGGCCTCGACGAACTCGCCGACGAAGTCGAAGTACTCGCCGCCGCGTACGCGCGGCTGACTAAGACCGAGATAGAGCGGATCGTCGACCAATTGATGATTGTTGGTGCCGACGGCGAGCACTATCGGCAGGCAGTATTGCGGCGGAACACCGGCGCAGGCCGTGTAGAGTGCGAGCTTCCCGAGCGGGATGCCCATGCCGCCGGCGCCGAGATCCCCAAGGCCCAGGATGCGCTCCCCGTCCGTCACGACAATGAAACGTACGTCCTTCTCCGGCCAGTTTTCCAGCAGCTCCTTGATGCGTCCTCGCGCACTGATGGGGATATACAGGCCCCGTGGCTGACGGAATAAGTGTCCAAACTTCTGACATGCCTCACCGACGGTGGGCGTATACACGATCGGCATGTAAGTCGCCGGGTCGGACATCAGGACTCTATAAAAAAGTGTCTCGTTACGCGACTGCAGATCCGACAGCACAAGATACTTCTGCAGATCATCGCTCAGATTCGCGATCTCGTCGTGCCGACGCGCCACCTGCAGGTCAGCTGTGCTGACAACAGGCGGCAGCAGTCCTTCGAGACCCAGCTCGCGGCGCTCTGGCTCGGTAAAGGCTGTGCCTTTGTTGAAGCGGGGATCGCGCAACAGCTCGTAGCCGGTTCGCGTCGGTGCGGTTGTCTTACTCGTCATGGCTTCTCCTCAGTCTCGGTCTGACATCATCTGCTTGGTTTGTGAGATCGCGCGGGCAGGGTTGAGTCCCTTCGGGCAGGTGTTCGTACAGTTCATAATCGTGTGACAGCGGTAGAGGCGGAATGGATCTTCGATCCGATCGAGACGCTCACCGGTTGCCTGATCGCGGCTGTCGGCCAGCCAGCGGTGCGACTGCAGCAGAATCGATGGACCGAGATAGCGATCCTGGTTCCACCAATAACTCGGGCACGATGTGGAGCAGCAGAAGCACAAGATGCACTCCCACGACCCATCGAGTTTTGCGCGCTCCTCCGGGGATTGAAGCCGCTCACGATCAGGAGGCGACTGGTCGGATTGCAGCCACGGCTGGATCAGCTCGTACTGCGCGAAGAGTCCGGTCAGGTCCGCCACCAGATCCTTGAGCACCGGCAGGTGAGGCAGCGGAGTGATGCGGCTCACTCCCGACTTGAGGCTCGAGATCGGAGTCAAGCAGGCGAGCGTGTTGGTGCCATCGATGTTCATCGCGCACGAGCCACACACACCTTCGCGGCACGAGCGCCGGTACGACAGGTTCGGATCGATCTCGTCGTTGATCTTGACCAGGGCATCCAGGACCATCGGTCCGCATTTGTCGAGATCGATCTCGAAGGTATCGAGCGTCGGATTCGCGCCGTCATTGGCGTTCCAGCGGTAGATGCGGAAGCTCTTGATATGGCCGGCGCCCTCTTGCGGCGCCGGCCAATGCTTGCCTTCTCCGACTTTCGAATTCGCGGGCAGTGTGAACTCTGACATTTCGCTTGTCTCCTAGTGGGTGCGCTCGGCGGGCGGAAAGGTCTTCACGTCATCCATCAGCGTGTCGAGCCGGACCGGCCGATAGGCAAAACGTATATTCCAGGCGTCGTCTTTCCAGGCGACGGTGTGTTTGAGCCAGTTCGTGTCATCGCGTTTTTGATAGTCCTCGCGCGCATGCGCGCCGCGCGATTCGTTGCGTGAATAGGCAGAGTGCGCAATGACCACGGCTTGATCGGCGAGATTGGCGAGCTCCAGTGCCGATAGCAGTGAGACGTTCCACTGCAATGAATCGTCATCGACGCTGACCCGTCCGATCGGATCGCGCAACGCTAGCAACTTGTCCAACCCCTCCTTCAGAGTGTCCTCGCGCCGAAACACACTGAAGTTCGCTTGCATGACCTGCTGCATCTGCGAGCGCATCTGCCCGCACCTGTTGCCGCCCTTGCTGTGGCGGATGCGGTCGAAGCGCGCCAACGCGCGCTCCTCCGATTCGTGATTGACCTCGGCCACACGCAAGCCGGGCTTGATGAGCTCGGCAGCGCGCTGGGCCGCAGCCCGGCCGAAGACGATGAGATCGAGGAGGCTGTTGGTACCGAGACGGTTTCCGCCGTGTACCGAAACACAGGCCGCTTCGCCGACCGCCATCAAGCCCGGAACGACGACTTCGCCCCGCTCTTTCGTCGGATAGACGACTTCAGTTTTGATATTGGTCGGAATGCCACCCATGACGTAGTGCACGGTCGGAATGACCGGGATCGGTTCTTTGTGAGCGTCTACGCCCGCAAAGGTACGCGCGGACTGCAGGATGCCCGGCAGACGTTTATCGAGCACGTCGGCGGGCAGATGCTCCAGGTGCAGGTGGATATGATCCTTTTTCGGGCCAACGCCGCGGCCCTCGCGAATCTCGACCGCCTCGGCACGGCTCACCACATCGCGCGAGGAGAGATCCTTCTCACGCGGCGCATACTTGGGCATGAACCGCTCGCCCTCGCTGTTAGTGAGATAGCCGCCTTCGCCGCGCGCCCCTTCGGTGATCAGAACGCCCGCGCCGTACACCCCCGTCGGGTGAAACTGAATGAACTCCATGTCCTGCAACGGCAGCCCCGCGCGCAACACCATGGCGCTGCCGTCCCCGGTGCAGGTATGAGCGGAGGTGCAGGACTGGTACACGCGCCCACACCCGCCCGTTGCGATGACAGTCATGTTCGCGCGGAACCGGTGGACTGAACCGTCCTCGAGGCACCAGGCAAGCAGCCCGCGGCAGGTACCGTCATCATCCATCAGGAGGTCGATGGCGAAGTATTCAACGAAGAACCGCGCCTTGTGCTTCAGGCATTGCTGGTAAAGGGTGTGCAGGATGGCGTGGCCGGTGCGATCGGCAGCAGCGCACGCCCGGTAGGCCATGTCGCCCTTGGCATATTCCGTGGTGTGTCCGCCGAACTTACGCTGGTAGATCTTGCCGGCTTCGGTACGACTGAACGGCACACCGAGATGCTCCAGCTCGATCACCGCATCAATCGCTTCGCGGCACATATAAGCAATCGCGTCCTGGTCACCCAGCCAGTCGGAGCCGCGCACGGTGTCGAACATGTGCCAGAGCCAGTCGTCTTTCTCCATGTTCCCGAGGGCTGCGCTGATGCCTCCCTGTGCAGCGACAGTGTGGCTGCGCGTGGGATAAACTTTGCTGATGCACGCCGTACTCAAGCCGGCCGCGACCATTCCGAGCGTCGCACGCAGTCCGGCGCCGCCGGCGCCCAGGACGATCACGTCGAAGGAATGATCGATGATTTCGTAGCTTTTGGACATGTCAAAGGGCTCCTAACGACCCAGGAAGAGTTTGAGAACAGCAAGCACGCTTGCACCCATGAGGACCGCGGTAGCCGCACGGACCAACAATCCGGCTGCGAGGAGTCGGGCGCGCGAGTGTACGTAGTCGAGGAATACGGAGCGCAGCCCGATCAGCATGTGGGCCAGCCCAGCCAGCAAGAACAGAATGACCAGCAACGCCGGCACAGGAGAGCTCAGCCACTCAGCCGCCGTCAGCCGGTCTGAGGTGGCAAGCCGTAACAGGGACGCGGTGAAATACAAACCGAGCGGAATCAACGCGAGCGCTGTCAGGCGCTGAAGTCGCCACTCACGCAGCCCATCGCGAGCGCTTCCCAGATGCCGTACGCACCGGAGCACGGAGCCGTCGGGTAGCGCAGTCGAGTTAGAGAGAGAGCGATTATCGGACATTGAAATCTCCAGGTTCCGATGGCTTACGCGAGCAATACATACGCCCAGGCCAGAACCGTCAGCAGCAAGGCGACGGCAATGACGATATAGCCGCCGCGATAGGCACTCCGCAGCTCGAAGCCATAGCCGGCATCCCAGGCGAGATGGCGAATGCCGTTGCACAGGTGATAGAAGAAAGCGAGCGACCAGAGAAACAGCAGCACCCTCCCGACCGGCGAACGGATGAAGGCATGCATCACCGCGAACAATTCACCGCCGGCCGCCACGGCCACGAGCCACCAGGTGAGGAGGATTGAACCCACGGCCAGCGCAATGCCCGTGAGCCGGTGCAGAATCGAGAGCGCAGAAGTGATCTGGAACCGATACCAAGTCGGAAACATGAAGGGCGATAGTGGGCGTTGCATTGGCATGGTTACTCTCCTCGCGCGGTAATGTCTGTCCGGAATTGTCTGAGCGCCTAGTGATGCCGCTGCGACCAGTAGGCACGCAGCAGGTGCAACACATCGTGGTCGTGCTCCGTGGGAGGCACACCGCCGTCGAGGATCCACTCGAAGAGATCCAGGTCGGAACAGTCGAGCAAAGCTTCGAAGCGGTTGAGCTGGCTGGCATCGAGGACTGCCAGGCAGCTGTCGGCAAACGACCCGAGGAGCAGGTCGCTCTCCTGCGTGCCGCGATGCCAGCTCTTGAAGAGAAGCCGGTTGCGGTCGACACTTGATGGGTAATGGACGTTCATGGATGCGCCTTCGCGGATGCTGCGGAAGCGATCGCGGAAACGTAGCCCACGCCGAGCGACAACACATACATTTTCATGGCAGGCGCCTCCGACAGCACATCCGAGCTAGTGCCCTTCGGAAGCCGCGAACATGGTCTTGGCGTAGATCACGCCGAGTCCATAGGCGCCGCCGTGCTCGCGGGCAATGCCGGTCGTCTGCGCGTAGGTCTCGCTGCGCGCCCAATCGCGCTGCAGCTCGAGCAGGTACTGGAGCGAGGTCATCGGTCGCGCCCCGGCCTGCACCACGCGGTCCATGGCCCGGTCATGCGCCTCTTGGGAAACATCCCCGCAGGCATCTGCAATGACGTACACCTCGAATCCCTGATCGAGCGCGGAGAGCCCAGGGCCTACGATGCACACGCTGGTCCACAGGCCTGCCAACACGATCCGCCCTTTGCCGATCTCATTGACCCGCTTGGCGATGCGCGCGTCTTCCCACGTATTCATCGTTGTGCGATCGATGACTTCTACCTTCGGGAACACCGAGCGTATCTCCTCGTAGATCGGCCCAGAGAAGGTCTTCTCGGCGACGGTCGTCAGAATCGTGGGGACCTTGAATTCCCGCGCCGCCTTCGCGACGAGCGCGCAATTGTTGCGCAGCAGGACAGCGTCGATCGACTTGGTGGCGAATGACATCTGCGACTGGTGATCGATCATGATCAGCGTGTGATCGGCGGGAGAGAGCAGTTTTTTCCCAGGAGTCGGTTGAGCTTGCGGCATGGACGTTTTCCTTTCTGGGTCGATTTGACAATGAGAGTGATTCGGATCAGTGGGGCACACATTGCCGCCTTCCGGCTCACCGTAGACTCACCACTCGCGCCGTTTCACGCGGGCGGCGGGCGCTCGCGCGGTGCGGATCACTTTGGGTTTGCGGTAACGAGCTAGCGCGCGGCGTTTGGGCGCCGAGCTCGTCTATTGACTGGTATCGACCTCGGCAGTGAGGTCGTTCAGTCGGTGAGGGGTAAGCGTCCTACGGGACAATCGGGGACTTACCGCTGTCGCAGCCTGCCCGGTTCGAGCTGGCGCTACGCAGGGTCGACCAGCGCCGATTCCTATCGTGGAGTTATGAGATTGAGCGTTGGAAAGTAAGTGCGATCCGCTCGACGTCGCGCGTGAGAATCGTAAAGCCGGCGACGTCGCGACAACGGTCAGGATCGAGTCCGTCGATGCGTCGTTCGACACCGTTACCTTTCGGCGCGAGGACGGCGCGTCTGCACGGAATGGGGTTCCTAGACACTGAGTCTGGCCCTCGCACTCTCTTACGGCGCGCGCTCACGCGCCTCCGACCGCGGTCGATCACACCGGCTATGCCCGGCACCCTCGTGATACGCTAGCAATCATCACTCACCGAGCGCCTGTGCTGGCCCCATATTGATCCTTGGTTATCTCAGTGACCTCGGAATTCTGCAGCGTCACCGTCGAGCGAGTCTTTCCGTCCTTGAACGTGATCGCGTCGCCGGAGTGCTTCAGCTTCGTGGTGTAGTACTCACGACCGGATTCCGCATCCTTGACGATATAGTAGGTGCTACCGCATGCGACTAGGCCAAGTGGTATGGCCGCAAGCACGATTGCCGCGAATCGAAATCGAACGTTCATATTTTCTCCAAGTTTGGGGAACACAGGCTCGCATCGGAGGCATACCGTACGAGATCGATTGCTCTGTGGCATGCGGTCAGGTTCACGGAAAATAGCTTTCTAATCAACGCGGGTCCTCGTATGTATGAGCGGGCAAAGTCTGACGGCGGCGCGGCGGGTCGACATATCCCCTGGATGGGGGCCAAGAGAATGTCGCGCGCCGCAAAAGCTTCAGTCACTTCGGAAACAGTAGTTGGAACTGCACACGAAGAGTCCAATCGCCGGCGTCGTGCGGCCTCGCGACATTCCCGAAGGCCTGCATCTGAACGTTCATGGCCTGCTTGCCGAGGCGAAACGCGCGCCCACCACCGCCGTCCATCGGCACGGTCCACTGTTCACTGCCCGGCGCTTTCCAGTTCGCGGTGCGCACCTCCCCCAAAAGGGGGACTCTCTCGCGCCAGCCGACACACGCAGAATAGCGGCGTGAATGTGCTCGACATCAAAGCCGCGGCGCCAGTTCTCGCGCCACCCGGCATATGCTGACGCCCACCGGAGCGTTCTTGTTGATCTGCGTGGTCAGCGGCTAGACGCATGGAGCGCCGTACCCCGTTTCTCGCGTTCCTTGCGCAAGAGCTCGCGCCAAGAGAAGGCCGCGGGCTCACCGTCGCACGTATCGCCACGGCCTGCACGATCACGGTTGCGATTGC
>WNFG01022920.1_pt1 | contig 10680 bp, 6 predicted proteins | sample 5400431 | NCBI WGS metagenome assembly WNFG01 (sample SAMN13153346, study PRJNA577476) | soil metagenome | isolation source: 120 cm saprolite under Douglas fir tree site 2 hole 3 replicate 2 | place: USA:California | collected 2015-04-18
GTAAACTCGCGGGGCGAAAGGCACGGGTCAGGTGTTGACCTCGGCGACTGACAAGTCGTCATCTCGTCCCAGGCTGTCGCGGTTTTGGCGAAAACCGTGGCCGCTGCGGACCGCGCTTGGCCTGTTTGCGCTCAGTCTCGTGCTGCCCGCCGTGCTGTTCTTCGGGCTGCAGTACCGCACCGCGCTGGTCGAGAAGCAGCAGGAGGTGGAGCGCGAGGGCCGGCAGTTGGCCCACAGCGTCGCCGCCGATGTCAGCCGCGAGATCGCGATCAAGCGCGCCGAGCTGTCCGCGCTTGCGACCGCGCAGGCGCTGCGCGCCGGCAATTACGCCGCGTTCCACGCGCGCGCCACGGAGGCCCTGCGCGACAGCAACGGCTGGATCGGCCTCTTGCGCGGCGACGGCGCGCAACTGCTCAGCACGCTGGTTCCGGCCGGGACGCCGCTCGAGAAGGCCCGCCTGTCCGACCTGGCGCAGCAGGCAATACGGACCGGCCAGCCGGTCGAATCGGATCTGTTCGTCGGCCGGCTCGGCAAGCGTTACGTCGTCAACGTCTTCTATCCGGTGGGATACGGCGATCTCGTGCTCAGCAGCGCGCTGCTGGCCGAACATCTCAATGACGTGCTGCACCGGGCGCTGCCCACCGGCTGGCTCGCCACGCTCATCGATCGCAAGGGCGCCGTGATCGCGAGCAGCCAGAACGCGGAAGCCATGGTGGGCGCGCCCGCGAGTGCCGAGCTTTGGCGTCACGTTTCGGCGGCGAGCGAGGGATCGGCGACGCTGCGAACCGTCGGCGATGCCGGCAGCTTCACGACCTGGGCGCATCTGCCCAACGGCTGGGCGCTCGCGGTTCATGTCCCGCCCGAGGTGCTCGAGCAGCCGATGCGGGCGTGGGAGCAACAGGTCCTGTGGAACCTGATCCTGTTCTCGGCGCTCGCTCTCGTGGGCGCGGCGGCCGCCGGCGAGTGGATCGCGCGCTCGATCGCGCATCTCGCGGCGGCGGCGCGCACCATCGGCAGCGGCGAGATCGTCTCGCCGGTCGTCACCAACCTGCGCGAGGTCAACGACGTCGGCGAGGCGCTGCACCGCGCGTCGCAGGACCGCCAGCGCGCCGAGGCCGCGATGCGCGAGAGCGACACGCGCTTCCGCGCCATGTTCGACCAGGGCACCGCCGGCATCAGCATCGTCGATCTCGAAGGACACTTTCGCGTCGCCAACCAGCGCCATTGCGAGATCACCGGCTACTCCGAGTCGGAAATTCGCGCCAAGACGCTCATCGACATCACGCATCCGGACGATCGCCCGCGTAATCTCGAGCTGCTCGACGACATGATGACCGAGGGCAAGAGCTACACGATCGAGAAGCGCTTCATCCGCAAGGACGGAAAGATCGTGTGGGTGCAGGTGAGCAGCGTTGCGGTGCGCGACGAGCAGGGCATGCCGCAATACGCGCTCGGCGTCGTGCTCGACATCAACGAGCGCAAGCGCGCCGAGATGGCGAACGCCCATCTGGCGGCGCTCGTCGCCTCCTCGGGCGACGCCATCGAGAGCCTGTCGCTCGACGGCACCATCCTGACCTGGAATCGCGCCTCGGAGGAGCTCTACGGCTACACCGCCAAGGAGGCGATCGGCCAGCCGTTCGCCCTCATCGTGTCCCCCGACCGCCGCGACGAGATCGCCCGCATCATCGCGGCCGCCCGCGCCGACGACAATCTGTGGCTGGAGACGGTGCGCCGCCGCAAGGACGGATCGCTCGTCGAGGTCTCGCTCGACGTGGCGCCGATCCGCACCGTCAATGGCCCCGTGATCGGCATCTCCACCATCACCCGCGACATCTCCGAGCGCCGTCGCCAGGAGGCCATCGTGCAGGAACGCGAGGAGCAGTTCCGCACGCTCGCCAATTCGATCCCGCAGCTCGCCTGGATGGCGAACTCGGACGGGCAAGTCGTCTGGTACAACGAGCGCTGGTATGAATACACGGGCACCATGCCGGAGCAGATGGAAGGGGACGGCTGGCAGCGCGTATACGATCCCGCGACGCTGCCCGAGATCCTTGAGCGCTGGCGGGACTCGGTGCGCACCGGCGAGCCCTTCGACATGACCTTTCCGCTCAAGGGCGCCGACGGCACGTTCCGCCCGTTCCTCACGCGCGTGATGCCGCTGCGCGGCCGTGGCGGCGCGGTGGCGCGCTGGTTCGGCACCAACACCGACATCACCGCGCAGGTCGAGCACGAGGCGCATGTCAATTTCGTCATGCGCGAGCTCTCGCATCGCTCGAAGAACCTGCTCGCGGTCGTGCAGGCAATGGCGCGGCAGACCATGCAGCACAGCGCCACCTTCGAGGACTTCGAAGGCCGCTTCATGGGCCGCCTGCACGGCCTTGCGCGTTCGCACGACGTGCTGGTGCGCCAGGACTGGACGGGCGCGACCATCCGCGAGCTGGTCCGCGCCCAGCTCGCGCCGTTCGTGCATGAGGGCGGCACCAGCGTCGAGGTGTCGGGCGAGAACCTGATGCTCAAGCCGGACGCGGTGCAGAACCTCGGCTTCGCGCTGTTCGAGCTCGCCACCAACGCGGTGAAATACGGCGCGCTCGCCTCGCAGGCCGGAAAGGTTTCGATCCGCTGGGAGCGGGTCGAGGCGGGCGAGCGCCCGTGCGTGCGCTTCAGCTGGCAGGAGAGCGGCGGGCCGCCGGTCGGCCAGCCGGTGCGCAAGGGGTTCGGCGCCATGGTGATCGAACGCTTCATGGCGGCGACCTTCGGCGGCTTCGGCTGGACGCTGGAAATTCCGGCGGAGCATATTCTGAGCGAGCCGCCCGCCAGGGCCGCGCCGCCGCCACGGCGCGTCGCGGCGCAGTAGGCCGCGAATGCCGAATGGGGAGTGGCGAATAGAGTAGTGGATAGTAGCATTCGGACTCTTCGCTGCTCGCTATTCACCATTCGCGCGGGCCCGTGGCGCGCTATACTCGATGTGCCGATTTCTCCATGGGGCATCTCATGCGCATCGCCTGCCTGCGCGCCGTCCTGCTGACGCTCGCACTGATCCTGTCGGTCTCGGCCGCCCGCGCCCAGTCGCTCGAGGAGCTGCTGTCGGCGGCCGTGCGCATCAAGACCTTCATCAATCCGGACGGGCGCACGATCGAGAATCTCGGCCGCGACCGCGAGGGCACCGGCATCGTCATCGACAATGACGGCCTCATCCTCACCATCGGCTATCTGATGGTCGAGGCGCACGCGGCCGAGGTGCTGACCAATGACGGCCAGACCGTGCCGGCGAGCGTGGTCGGCTACGATCATGAAAGCGGCTTCGGCCTGCTGCGCGCGATCACGCCGCTCAAGGTGCGGCCGATGGTGCTCGGCCGCTCGGCCAACCTCAAGGAGAAGGACCCCGTCGTCATCGCGAGCTACGGCGGAGCGCGCGGCGCCTCGCCCGCCTATGTGGTGGCGAAGCGCGAGTTCGCCGGCAGCTGGGAATATCTGCTCGACGACGCGATCTTCACGGCCCCGCCGCATCCGGCCTGGAGCGGCGCGGCGCTCATCAATCACGAGGGCAAGCTCGTCGGCGTCGGCTCGCTCATCGTCGGCGACGCGCATCGCCGGGCCGGGCCGGCCCTGGCTCGGCGTCACCACCAACGAGGCGAACGGGCGCCTGATCGTCGCGGCCGTGACTCCTGGCGGCCCGGCCGACAAGGCCGGCATGCGGCGCGGCGATGTCATCATGGGCGTCAGCGGGGCGGTCGCGAAGGGGCTGGCCGACTTCTATCGCGCCGTCCACGCGCAGGGCGGCGCCGGCACGAGCATCCCGCTCGACGTGCAGCGCGCCGGCGAAAAGCGGAGCTTCGACGTCAAGTCGATGAACCGGCTGGATCACCTCAAGCTGAAGTCGACGTTTTGACGGAAGCCTATCCTTCGTCATTACGAGCGAAGCGTCGTAGGTTGGGTCGAGCTCTTGCGAGACCCAACAACCGCGAGCGCGGAGCCATGTTGTTGGGGTGGACGGCCCCCGACGGCATCGCTGTGCCAGAATGAGGTCGTTGGAGATCTCAAACGAGGGAGCCGTCCGTGACGAAGATTATCCGCATTGGGGTAGACACGTCCAAGAGTGTTTTTGTGCTGCGGGTAGACACGTCCAAGAGTGTTTTTGTGCTGCATGGAGTTGATGCGGCCGAGCGTGTGGTGCTGCGCAAGCGGCTTCGGCGTAGGCAGGTACTTGAGTTGTTCGCCCAGTTGGAGCCGACGAAGGTCGGACTGGAAGCCTGCGGAGCGGCGCATTATTGGGCGCGCGAGCTGCAGGGGTTGGGGCACGAGGTGGTCCTGCTGCCGCCGCAATACGTCAAGCCCTACGTGAAGCGGAACAAGAACGATGCGGCCGATGCCGAGGCGATCTGCGAGGCGATGAGCCGGCCGACGATGCGGTTCGTGCCGGTGAAGACGGCGGAGCAGCAGGCGGCGCTGATGCTGGTGGGAACGCGCGACGCGCTGGTTCGCCGGCGCACGCAATTGACCAACGCGATCCGCGGCTATGCGGCCGAGTTCGGGCTGATCGCCGCCAAGGGGCTCGACAAGATCGAGCCGCTGTTGGCGCGCATCGCGGCGCACGCGCCGCTGCCCGGGCTGGCGCGAGAGCTGTTTGCGGCGCATGCGAAGGAATATGCCCGGCTGCAGGCGCAGATCAGGGAGATCGAAGCCAAGCTGAGGGCCTGGCACAAGCACAACGAGCTGAGCCGACGGCTCGCGGAGGTGCCCGGCATCGGCCCGATCGGTGCGACGCTGGCGGTGATGAAGGTGCCCAATCCCAAGGCCTTTCGCTGCGGTCGGGACTTCTCGGCCTGGATCGGATTGACGCCGAAGGATCACTCGACCGCCGGCAAGACGCGGCTCGGCGTGATCACGCGCGCCGGCGACGAGGCGTTGCGCAGCGCGTTGGTTGCCGGGGCGACTGCGGTCATTCAGCACGTCAAGCAAGGAAAAGGGCATCCTTCGCCCTGGCTGATCGAGCTTGTGAGGCGCAAGCCGGCGAAGCTTGCGGCCGTGGCGCTGGCCAACAAGAACGCTCGCATCGCCTGGAAGCTGATGGTCAGCACAGAGCGCTACAATCCCGCGCACGGTCGGGCGGTCGCAGCGAGCGGGGGGCGCGGCCCTGCGCTTCGTGGGGGCTCCGCGCCGCGCCCCCCGCTCGCGCCGCATGACAAGTCTCGCGAGATCACCGCGACGACCAGGGCCTAACGAGTTCAGCGCAAGAGCGACCTTCGCCTCGCGCTGAGGCCGGCGCTTGCTCGAGAAGCGGCAGATGGTGTGATCGATCGATCCGTGACGTGAGATACTCCGCGAGACCCAATGGCGCTCATTCGAAACCGCCATGTTGTTTGGACCTCATGTCGCGAACCCCATCTTGGCAGCGGTCATGTGCGACCGCGACAACAGGCCGGACATATGATCGCAAGCGATCCGATCCGCTGCTGCCGCCACTCTTGCAAGCCGGGGGCCGTCCACATATGGGTCTCGCATCCAGGAGCCCTTGTCCTCCTGCGGCTCGCCGCCGCCCGCTTTCACCAGGCGGTAGGCGTCCTTGTACCAGGTGCTGTCGGGGAAATTGTGCCCGAGCACGGCGGCGGCGGTCTGCGCTTCCTGGATGATGCCGAGCGTCATGTAGCATTCGGTGAGCCGCGCCAGCGCTTCCTCGACGTGGCGGGTGCGCTGGTATTGCGTCACGACCACCTTGAAGCGGTTGATCGCGCCGATGAAGTTCTTCTTCTCCACATAGTAGCGCCCGACGTTCATCTCCTTGGCGGCGAGCTGGTCGCGCGCCACCTCGATCTTCTTGCGCGCGGCTTCGGCGTATTCCGAATTCGGGAATTTGCGCGCGACCTCCTCGAGCGCCGCGATCGCGCGCTCGGTGCGGGTCTGGTCGCGCGACACGTCGGGAATCTGGTCGAAATAGGAGGCGCCGATCAGGTACTGCGCATAGGCCGCGTCCGAGCTGCCGGGATGCAGGGCCACGTAGCGCTTGGCCGCGTTGATGGAGTCCTCGTAGGCGCCGGCCTCGTAATAGGCGTAGGCCGACATGATGAGCGATTTGCGCGCCCATTCCGAATAGGGATGCTGGCGGTCGACCTCCTCGAACTTCTTGGCCGAGTCCTTGAAGGACTTCTTCTCGTTCATGAGGTAGACGCCTTCGTTGTAAAGGCGGTCGGCGGGCTCGTCGGGGAGGATGCGGTCCTTGTCGCCGAACCAGCTGTCCCAGGTGGAGCAGCCGGCGAGCAGCAGCAGCATCGGCGCAAGCGCCATCAGGCGCGCGCCCAAACCGGCGCCCGGGCCGGCGCCCAAGCGCGCATCGGTGCGGCCACGCGAGCGAGCCGTGGTCATCGCATTCGAACGCATGGACGCTGAAGACCCCCGTGTACTGCGCATCGCGGACGATGCCGCGCCCGTGTCCCGATTCCGCAGGAACGGGACATGCTCTAGTCGAAAAATAGCAGTCCCGCCAAGCCCCTATGTAGCCGCACAATCGGCCGGGAATGTGGCAGTTGGGCCGGGCTTGGGGCCCCGGCGGCCGGGGATCAGGACACGTCCGGCCCGAAGGCCGGCGCCATCGCCGTGATCTCGGCGTGGCCGCGCGGGCGGCGGACCGGCCGGCCGGCCTCGACCACCGTCCAGGCGGTCGGATCGGCCATCAGGGCGCACAGGACGGCGTGGTTGAGCTTGTGGCCGCCGCGCACCGAACGATAGGCCCCGAGCAGCGGGGCGCCCGCGAGCGCCAGGTCGCCGATGGCGTCGAGCGCCTTGTGGCGGACGAACTCGTCGGCGAAGCGCAGGCCGTCCGGATTGAGCACGCGGTTGTCAGTGATGACGAGCGTGTTTTCGAAGGTGGCGCCCAGCGCGTAGCCGGCGCTCCACAGCTTGGACACGTCGCGCATGAAGCCGAAGGTGCGCGCGCGGGCGATGTCGCGCCGGAAGCTCTCCGGGGTGACGTCGAGGGAGAGCGCCTGGCGCCCGATCAGCGGGTTGTCGAAGTCGATCTCGATCTCGACACGGAAGCCCTGGGAATACGGCCGCAGCTCGCCGAACGACGCATCGCGCGCGACGCGGACCGGCTTGAGCACCTGGATGAAGCGGCGGGTGGCGTTGAGCGTCACGATGCCGGCCTGCTCGATGGCCGCCACGAACGGCTCGGCGCTGCCGTCCATGATGGGCACTTCCGGCCCGTCGATCTCGATCATGGCGTTGTCGACGCCGAGGCCGGAGAGCGCGGCGAGCACGTGCTCGGCGGTCGAGCAGAGCGGGCCTTCGCGATCGCCCAGGACGGTGGCGAACTCGGTCGCCGTCACGGCGCGCACGTCGGCGCGGATCTCGCGATCGGGCGAGCCTTCGATGCCGGTGCGCAGAAAGACGATGCCGGTGTCGGCATCCGCAGGATGGATTGTGAGGGTGACCGGAAGTCCGGAATGCACGCCGATGCCCGTCACGGTCGCATCGACTTGCAGCGTCGTCTGCTTGCCCGCTTTCATGCTCGCGTCCCACCCCAACCGACTGCAACCACGCACACGTGCGGGATGCACCGTTCCCCAAAACAGCTTTCCCACGAGGGACGCGTTTTCGCCACGGAACAACGGGAAATCGAACAGGTAGCGATTTCCCCCGCGCAACACCCCCGACAGAAAAACCCCCTTAACGGCAAGAAGCTTAACCACGGTTCGCGCGATCTCCAACTCACGCTTCTTTACGGACTGTTACGTAAATCTGTCCCATTTTGACCCATATTCCGCCATCTTTGAGCGACCAGCAACGCCTTTTTCCACTGCGCCCGCCGCGGGACGTCTGCACGTTTTCTAACGGAAAAAGGGTGAATACACGGTTGCCGCGAAAAGCGGCCGCCTGAAATAGTCTCGGCAAATCAATGGGTCGCGGACATCAGGCGGCGGGCCGGGCTGAAACGCAGCGGGCCCCGGCGATCGGCCGGGGCCCGCTGTCCACAGTGCGAAATCGGGCTCAGTTCGCCTGCCGGCGCAGGAAGGCCGGAATCTCCAGCTGATCGTCGTCGACCGGATTATGCACAGGCGTTTGCCGGCCGTGCTGGTCGAGGCCCTGCGGGGCGCGCTTGGCATATTCGGAGACCGGCTCCTGCCGCTCCGGCATGCGGGGCGCCGGACGCGGCGGCATCGGCCGGGCTGCGACCGGACGCGGCGCGGGCTCCTCCGCCGCTGGCTCCTCTCGCCGGGCGCCGAGACCGACGGCGGCGAGGCGCTGGAGCAGCGACATGCGCGGCTTGTCGGCGTGATCATCCGCCTGGCCTTGCTTGGCGCGCATCTCGTTCTGCGCCGGCAGCGGGAACTCGTCGATGCGCGGCATGCGCGGCGCTTGGCGTGTCGCGGGACGCTCCGCCTGCGGCGGGATGAACACTTTCGCCGGCGCCGGCTCGTGCGCGGCGGCTGGCGTCTCGGGCGTCGCCGGATCGAACAGCGAGGGTTTCGGCGGGATCGGCCGGATGGTGACGTCGGCAAGCGCCGCCGCGACCGCCGCGGTGCCGGTTTCGGTCGGCGTCTGCGCCGCCGGCGCGGTGCGCGTCTCGATCCGCTCGGTCATGCGTTGCGTGTCGGCGCGCAGCCGCTGGGTGAGCTCGGCGATGCGCGCCTCGTGGTTCACCGTGCGCGCCGCCGGCTCGCTCACCGGACGCTGCGCCGCCAGCACGTCGACGCCGGTCGCCACCACGGAGACGCGGATGATGCCTTCGAGGCTCTCGTCGAAGGTCGCGCCCACGATGATGTTGGCGTCGACGTCGACCTCCTCGCGGATGCGGGTCGCGGCCTCGTCCACTTCGTAGAGGGTGAGATCCTTGCCGCCCGTGATCGAGATCAGGAGGCCGCGCGCGCCCTTCATCGACACGTCGTCGATGAGCGGATTCGCGATCGCGGCCTCGGCGGCGCGCAGCGCGCGCTTCTCGCCCGACGCTTCGCCGGTGCCCATCATCGCCTTGCCCATCTCGCGCATCACCGCGCGCACGTCGGCGAAGTCGAGATTGATCAGGCCTTCCTTCACCATCAGGTCGGTGATGCAGGCGACGCCCGAGTAGAGCACCTGGTCCGCCATCGCGAAGGCGTCGGCAAATGTCGTCTTCTCGTTCGCCACCCGGAAGAGATTCTGGTTCGGGATGATGATGAGCGTGTCGACGACCTTGTGCAGCTCGGTGATGCCGTTCTCGGCGAAGCGCATGCGGCGCTGGCCCTCGAAGTGGAACGGCTTGGTGACCACGCCGACCGTGAGGATGCCGAGCTCGTGCGCGACCTTGGAGATGACCGGCGCCGCGCCGGTGCCGGTGCCGCCGCCCATGCCGGCGGTGACGAACACCATGTGGGCGCCGCTCAGATGATCGCGGATCTCGTCGATCACCTCCTCGGCCGCGGCGCGCCCGATGTCGGGCTGCGAGCCGGCGCCGAGCCCTTCGGTGACCTGCACGCCCATCTGGATGATGCGTTCGGCCTTCGACAGCGTGAGCGCCTGCGCGTCGGTGTTGGCGACGACGAAGTCGACGCCTTCCAGCCCGGCGCTGATCATGTTGTTGACGGCGTTGCCGCCGGCGCCGCCGACCCCGAACACGGTGATCCTCGGCTTGAGTTCCCGGATGTCGGGGATTTTCAGGTTGATGCTCATGGCTGCCTCTTCTTTGCGGGGCATCCCCGCTGGTCATGCCGGTCCGCCACCGGCTGATGGAGTGAATCTCGTTGGGTCATCAGAAGCTCTCGCGAAGCCACCGTCCGACCCGTGCGATGTAGCCGCCTGTCCCCGTCATGAGATGCCGCGTTCGCCGCGGTTCGAAGTGTTCGAGATGCGCCGCCTGGGGGTAGACCAGGAGGCCGGCCGCGACCGCGAAGGCCGGGCCCTTGGCCGCCTCCGGCAGCCCGGCGACGCCGAGCGGCCGGCCGATCCGTACCGGGCGGCCGAGAATGCGATTGGCCAGTTCCGACATGCCGACGAGCTGGCTCGCGCCGCCGGTGAGCACGACGCGCGCGCGCGGCTCCGCCGCGAAGGGCGAGGCCGCGAGGCGGTCCCGCACCATCTCGAGAATCTCTTCCACACGCGGCTTGATGATGCGCGTCAACGTCGCCCGTGACACGAACTGGGGCGGATCGCGCTCATCTACGCCGACGGTCGGCACCGTGATCATGTCCCGCTCGTCCAATCCACCGGACAGCACACTGCCATAAAGCGTTTTGATTCGCTCAGCGTCGTAGATGCTGGCGGAGAGCCCGCGGGCCAGATCCATGGTCACGTGGAAGCCGCCGAGCGCGAAGGAGTCGGCGTGCAGGAAGCGGCCGGACGAGAACACCGCCATCGTGGTGGTGCCGGCGCCCATGTCGATGACGGCGGCGCCGAGATCGGACTCGTCGTCGGCGAGCACCGAGAGGCCCGCCACATAGGGGGTCGCGACCATCGCCTCGACCGAGAGGTGGCAGCGCTCGACGGCCAGCATCAGGTTGCGGGCGGCCGCGATATCGGCGGTGACGACGTGCATGTCGACGCCGAAGCGGCGCGCCAGCATGCCGCGCGGATCGCGCACGCCGCGCGCGTCGTCGAGCGCATAACCGATCGGCATGGAATGAAGGACCACCCGCCCGTCGCGCCCGGACTGCCTGCTGCCGGCCGCGAGCACGCGGGCGATGTCGGATTCCGATACCGTCCCGCCCGGGA
>WNFG01005458.1_pt1 | contig 10678 bp, 15 predicted proteins | sample 5400431 | NCBI WGS metagenome assembly WNFG01 (sample SAMN13153346, study PRJNA577476) | soil metagenome | isolation source: 120 cm saprolite under Douglas fir tree site 2 hole 3 replicate 2 | place: USA:California | collected 2015-04-18
GGATTGCGTGATCGGGACGGCCTCCCTGATGCGCCAGGCACTGGTGCAGGCCATCCATCACGCGCGCCACCGCAAGACCTTCGGCCGTTTCCTGATCGACCAACCGCTGATGCAGAACGTGCTGGCGGATTTGGCGCTGGAGTCAGAAGCGGCAACGGTATTGATGATGCGCCTGGCGCGCGCCTTCGATTCACACGAACGCGGATTCGCGCGGCTCACAACGGCGGTAGCGAAATACTGGGTTTGCAAACGCGGTCCGGCGCAAGTGAACGAAGCCTTGGAATGCCTGGGCGGAAACGGCTTCGTCGAAGAATGCGTCATGCCCCGGCTGTATCGCGAAGCCCCGCTAAATTCCATCTGGGAAGGGTCCAGTAACGTGATTTGTCTCGATATCTTGCGTGCCATGAACAAGGAGCCAGACGCGCTGGCGAGCGTGCTAGACGAAATCAACCAAGCCCGCGGCGCGGACGCCCGCTTCGACGCATTCCTCAATCACCTGGAAACGGACTTGCTCGTTCCGCCGGATGAAGTAGCCGCCCGAAGAATCGCCGAACGCATGGCGCTGGCCCTGCAGGCGAGCCTCCTAATCCGCCACAGCATCCCAGCAGTGTCCGATGCGTTCTGCACCGCCCGACTAGCCAACGACAACGGCCGCGCCTTCGGCACCCTCCCCTCAAATACAAATTTCCCCGCAATCCTAGACCGCGCATTAATGAGGTGACAGCCAACTCTTTCACCAATTCTTTTGACAGAGTTTCTAACAAGAGTGAATGACGAGCCGGCCGCGAGAACTTCCCGCGCAACTCTCGACTGCACCTCGCCTTCTGAGCCGTGACCAAAGCGAGCGGTCCAATTACAATGGTGTTGCAAGTGCCGACCTCGGTCTTGAGAATGTCGCATCAGAAATCTCCACCATGAGTCAACATCAGGATAGTTCGATGAAACCGATCGAAGAAGCCGAGCTCACCGGGAAGTGGCTCTTTGAGAACGGAAAGGTCGTTGGTGACGAAATTGAAGAACGTATATGTGAACTGGTGGAAAACCGATTCACACGCCTTGCTTATCGTGAGGGTGGATGGGTGATCCTACACCGGGATCCTGTTGATCGCTCCCTCTGGGAGTTGAGCTTCCCACAAAGTGGACTTCACGGTGGCGGGCCACACCGCCTCACAAGGTTAACGGAGGATCAGGCACGAGACCTCTACCCGGGAGCCGTCGTACCCGGGCTGAAGCAGTAAAGAAACGTAAGGCACTTTCGCCGTCAAGCCTGAAGGGCACGACGAAGCCGAAGAAACGCTTATGATCAAAGACATGGCAACGGTCCACATGACGGAGAGTGAAGTGGCCCGCGACCTGCATGCTGTGTTAGCAAAGGTGCAGCAGGGTATCGAGGTCGTAATCGAGCAGGATCACCGACCTGTAGCCGTTATCCGATCGCCGCTCCCCAAGAGTCGTCTGCTGTCGGAGAGCATCGCGCTGGCCGAGGCGCGCGGCACAACCGCAATTCCCGATGAAGGCTTCATGAAAGATGTGACAGAGGGGATCGCGGAATGTAGCAAGCCATGGAACCCACATTCCTGGGGGTAGTGCTCGACTCCAGCATCGTGATCGAAGCCGAACGGCAACGCCTTGCCGTAGCCAGCTTTCCGAAGCACATCGTTCGCTCAGCTCGGTGAACGCGAAGCCGCTCTCTCCTCGATCGTGTGGCTGAACTCGTTCACGTTATCTATAGAGCGTCATCGGAACGCCGCCAACCCCGTCGCGCGTGAAGACGGGGTTACCAAGACACGCTATCATCGAGACATGACGACCGTGCGAATCACTGAGGCCGAACTCGCCCGCGACGTGCACGCCGTGCTCGAGAAGGTTCAGCAAGGCAGCGAGGTGATCGTGGAGCGCGAGGATCATCGGCCTGTTGCCGTCATTAGCTCGCCCCACAGGAGCGGACGACCCATTACCGAAATCCTCCGTGAGGCCAAGCAACGAAACTCGACCGTTACGCTTGATGAGGACTTCGGCAAGGATCTCGAAGAGATCATCGCGAGTCACCAGCAACCACGGAATCCACCCTCCTGGGATTAGTGCTGGACTCCACCGCTGTAATCAGCGCCGAACGTAACGAGCAGCCCATTCCGGTGTTTATCGAAGCGATACTCCGCATGCACGGGCCAATCAATCTCTCGCTTTCGCCGGTGACCGTCGCCGAACTCGTCCATGGAGTCTATCGTGCGAAGACGCCAGCAGCAGGCCAGAGGCGCCGCGAATATATCGAAGAACTGGTCAGCCTGGTGCCAGTTCATCCGATGACCAATCGCACCGCGTGGCTCGTGGGCCAGATAGAAGGCCAGGAAGCGGCGAAGGGAAACACGCTGCCTTTTAACGACCTGATGATAGCTGGCTGCCGCTATCGAGCAAGGCTACGCGGTTCTCACCGGCAACGTCCGCTATTTCAAGAAAATCCCCGGCCTCGTCGTCATCTCGCTCTGAGAGCTACGCCGATTTCCCCCTCTCCTACCGACACTGGGGACGTCGGGCCATGAGCGCCCACTCGATCACAACCCGTCCAACTCAACAATCTCAACAGCATCCCTCCCGAAACAGCCCATTTCCCTTGACACACTGAACTACACTCAAGACGAGTGCCACCTCCACGCAAACAGCTCCGCCCCGCGGCAATGCCAAATTACCAAACAGAGCTAATCCCATAAATGAACAGTGACCACCCCAGCTACAATCAACTCATATGCCCCTGCGAACCGCAGCGCTTCTGTTAATGCTGGCCCTCACACTCACCGCCCAGAAGCAGCCGTTTGATGTACAAGGCCTCCTCAAGATCGCGCGCATCAGCGAGCCGCAGCTTTCTCCGGACGGCCAAACCGTCGCATTCACCGTCCAGACCATCGACCTCGATCAGAACACCAAGCCCAAAAACATTTACACCGTGCCAACAAATGGCGGAACACCAAAGCAAATCACCACCGAAGGCACCGACAACGAACGGCCGCAGTGGGCGCCCGATTCCAAGCACATCGCGTTTATCTCCAATCGCGGCGGAACTTCGCAAGTGTGGCTCATGAAACCCGACGGCTCCGACGCCAAGCAAATCACCGATCTCTCCACCGAAGCGGGCGGCGTTCTTTTTTCTCCCGATGGCAAGAAGCTGGTCTTCACCAGCGAAGTTTATCCCGATTGCCCTGACGAAAAATGCAACAAGGCTCGTTTGGAAGACGAGAAGAACAGTAAAGTCACAGCGCGCAGCTACACCACCCTGCTGTTTCGCCACTGGACTCACTGGCAGAGCAAACGGCGCTCGCACTTGATGGTGATCGGCGTCAATGGCGGCGCGGTGAAGGACCTGACACCCGGCGACCGCGATGTTCCTCCGTTCTCCCTCGGTGGTCCGGACGATTACGCCATCTCACCCGATTCCACCGAAGTCTGTTACACCATGAACGCCGATCCCGTGCCCGCCACCAGCACCAACACAGATCTTTTTGTGGTCTCCATCGACGGCGGCGAGCCTAAGAAGATCACTTCAAATCCAGGCGCCGATGCCAGCCCTCAATATTCTCCCGATGGAAAATCGCTGGCGTATCGCAGCCAATCGCGCAACGGTTATGAGAGCGATCGCTGGAAACTGATCGTGTTGGATAGGCCCACCGGCGGCCTGAATGTCGTGACCGATGCGTTGGATCGTTCGGTCCAGAGTTTCGCGTGGTCGCACGATTCGAAAGCTCTGTTCTTCACCGGCGTCGATCGCGGACGCCAGAGCATTCAGATGATTCCAGCCGGCGGCGGCGGAAGCCGGGTGATCGTCAGCGGGCCCACCATGCTCGATGACATGCAACTAACCGCCGACGGAAAAACCATGATCTATTCCGGACAAAGCGGCTCCGCTCCAACCGAGCTCTATCGCGCGGCTTCGTCCGGTGGAACTGCATCCGCGCTCACGCACCTCAACGACGACTTGCTTTCTCAATACCAGCTCACTCCGCTCGAAGAATTTTGGGTAGAAGGCGCGGAGCAGGCGCGCGTGCAGAGTTTCGTCGTCAAGCCGCCGAACTTCCAGGCCAACAAGAAATATCCTGTGCTCCTTCTGATTCACGGAGGACCGGAGGGCGAGTGGGGCGAGAGTTGGACCTATCGTTGGAACGCCCAGGTTTTCGCCGCCGCCGGATATGTAGTGGTCATGCCCAATCCGAGAGGATCTATTGGGTACGGACAGAAATTCACGGAAGAAATCAAGGACGATTGGGGCGGAAAAGTCTACGACGATTTGATGGCGGTTGTAGATCATGTAGCTACCCTGCCCTACGCCGACTCTGAACGCATGGCTGCGGCGGGTGGCTCTTACGGCGGCTACATGGTGGATTGGATGCTCGGCCACACGCAACGATTCAAAGCCTTCATTTCGCATGCCGGCGTGTACGATCTCCGCAGCATGTTCGGCGCGACCGAGGAGTTGTGGTTCCCGCTGTGGGAGTTCAACGGCACGCCTTGGGACAATCCCAGCACATATGAGAAGTGGTCTCCCAGCAATTTCGTAAAGGACTTCAAAACACCGACGCTGGTGATTCACGGCGAGTTGGATTTTCGCGTCCCGTACACGCAAGGCTTGCAGCTCTTCACCGCTCTGCAGCTCCAAAAAATACCGTCGAAGCTACTGGAATTTCCCGACGAAGGTCACTGGATTCTGAAGCCGCAAAACAGCGTGCTATGGTACCACACATTCCTGGAATGGATCGGCGAATGGACAAAAGCCTCATCGCCCGCAAAGACCGCTCCGTAACCGAGCCGCGACCGTAAGGGAGTCGGTTGCTTCAGTTCTATTCCAAAACCGAGCCGCGACCGTAAGGGAGTCGGTTTCAATTTTATTCCAAGGGAATCTTCTTCCCCACCCCCGCCGTCGCGAAACGCTCTCCATACCCCTCTCGAAAGATCCTCATCGCCAGATCCCCAGTGCAATGACCCAGCACGACCGACTGCACATTCAACCTTTGAAGCTGCGCCACCACCGGCCGAATCTGTTGCTCGCTCTCTTCGTACATATGCAACCCGCCAACAATCATCCGGATGCTTTTGGCGTTGCGCTGCTTCTCAACTGTCTCCACCATCTTCGCGATTCCCGGATGAGCGCAGCTCACCAGCATCACCAGCCCTTTGGAAGTTTCAATCACCAGCGCCTGCTCGGGCGGCGACCCTGCAATCTCACCAGTGGAATAAATTCCCGTGCCGAGTTGCGCGGGCGCAGTGCCGCGCCTCACCTCCAGCCCCACCGCATCCGCCTCCGGGTATCTCTTCGAAAAGCTGTCGAGAAAGTAGATCAGCCCCGCCGGAAGCACTCTATAGACTCCGCCTGAATGAGCGGCGTGTTCGTGCGAAATGATGGTGGCGTGAATGGAACTCTTTTCGATGCCAAGCTGCTTGAGATTCGCGAGGAAAATGTCGGCCTTGCTTCCAACATCGAACAGAACGCGCTGGCCGTGGAAATCCACCAGCGCGCTGAAACCCCAATCACTCTTGAGGTCCGGACGCACAGAAGTGTGGTCGTAAACGATAGTTACCTGTTGCTCGGGCGTAGCCGCAAGAGCAGAGGCGCACAACACAACAATAGGCCACACTCGAATCACATAACCATTGTAAGGAATGCTGCTACATTGGCTGCGATGACTCGACCTCGATTAAAGGACGTCGCCTGGTTATTCTTTCGCGTGGGCAACACCACCTTCGGCGGCGGCAATCCAACCATCGCCGTGCTGCAACGCGAGTTTTACCAACGGCATTGGCTCAGTCCGGAACAGTTCGGTATCGCTTTCGGACTCGGGCGCGTTACACCAGGCACAAATTTGATGGCTTTCTGCGCTGCCACCGGATGGTACATTTTGGGCCTGACGGGCGCGATCACGGCGGTGATGGTAGTCACCATTCCTTCTTCGATACTGGTGATCTGGCTGACGCAAGCATACGACGCCGGAGTCAAGCATCCTCTAGCACAATCCGTGATATCGGCCATCATCGCCGCAGCCGTTGGAACGATGATGGGAGCGGCAGTGCTGCTAGTGCGTTCGGTGCTCTCGAAGAAAAACTGGCTCCGGCCGCTCGTGATCGCGATTGGAGCATTCGTGCTCGCTCGCGTGTTCTTGCTGTCGCCGATCGTGGTCATCGGGGTTGCGGCTGTGGTGGGATTTTTCTGGGTTGAATGATGAACGTCTTCCTTCTCTATTTGCTCCTTCTAAAAGCGACATTGACTTCCTTCAGCGGCTTGGCGTCGCTGCCAATGGTTCGACACGATTTCGTGGAGCGCTATCGCGTTCTAACGGACCGGCAGCTTACCGCCGCGGTTGCCGCCGGACAAATGGGACCTGGCCCCATGGGTCTCTATGTGGTCAGCGTAGGATATTCCGTCGCTGGAATTCCAGGCGCCTGCGCGGGCTGGCTGGCCATGATCACGCCGGCGTTCCTGGTGATTCCTGTCCTTCGCTTTATTGGAAAGCGCGCCGAACACCGCCGAGCGAAATCCGTCACGCGGGCAGTGCTGCTGGCTGGCGCGGGCTTGCTGCTGTCCGCCTCCGTGCCCCTCGCTCAGGACGCCATCCACGGACCGCTTTCCATCGGAATTGTGGTGATAAGTTTCGCGCTGATCGCCTTCACTCGCATCGATACGTTTTGGGTAATGCTAGGTGCGGCCGGCATCGGGCTGTTGGCTTTCCAATTCTGATATACTCGGCCCAGATCTCAGTTTTTTCAGAATGTCAGACCATCGTCTAGGCGACATCATCGACGATCACTGCATCAAGTGCCGCCGCATCACCAATCACGCTATCGTTTCCTTGGTCAACTATGAACCGGCGAAGGTGCGCTGCCGGACCTGCTATCACGATCACGACTATCGGCACGAGATAGCGCCTCCGACTAAAAAAGAATTGAAGAAGATGGAGCTGTTCAATCAAGTCCTGGCGGCGGCGACGCCCCCAGGCCTGGAAGAAACCGCGGCTCCTGAAATCGCCGCCGCCGCCGCACCCGCCGCTGAGCCACCAAAGAAAAAAGCCCGCGGCAAAAAAGCCTGAACCTACCGCCTACCTCCCACCACCGACTTTAACCGCCGAACATCGCCTTCATCCGATCATTCCGTTGCTCCGGCGTCAGTTCTTCCTTGCGGGTTGCGATCGACCACCGGAAGCCGAAGGGGTCTTCCAACTGTCCATACCGGTCTCCCCAGAATTGATCGGCCAATGGCATAGTCACCTTGCAACCGGCGGCCGTGGCTTCCGCAAAGGCGGCGTCTACATCCGGGACATAAAGGTGTAAGGCGATGGGCCACATTCCTTCAGCGATCGGCGGTGACCCAAATTCCGGCATGTGATCGTTCAACATCACCACCGAATCGCCGATGCGAAGCGCGGCGTGCATCAATTTGCCGCCAGGTCCGGGACTCCGGTGCAGTTCGACAGCGCCAAACGCGCGCTTCAGGAAGTCGATATAATCTGCAGCCCCTTTCACCGTGAGGTGCGGTGTCAGGGTGTGCATTCCTTCAGGAACAGGAGTTACTTGTGCCATTACATTAGCCTACACCAGCTCGTTGAAACCCTTGGCGTGCGGAGCCGTCTGTTACTATGACAAAAGTGAGCGTAAGAGTCTTATTTTTCGGCATGTTGAGGGACATCGTCGGCCGCGCGGAGGATCGCATCGAAGTGGTCGAAGGGGCGCGGCTTGAATCTGTCTTCGAGCGCTACGCCCAACAATTTCCACGGCTCGGCGCTTTGAAGTCCAGCATCGTTCTGGCTTCGAATCATCAATTCTGTGAGCCGTCGGCGGCGGTTTCCGATGGCGACGAAATCGCGTTCCTGCCGCCCGTGAGTGGCGGTAGCGGCCGCTACACCCAACAAGTCTGCGAGAGCGAAAAGGGTCATTTTTTCGCCCTCACTCGTCAGCCCATCGACACCGCCGGAATTACCAAACAACTTCTGCGCGGCGAAGATGGAGCGGTGGTGAATTTCGAAGGCGTGGTACGAAACAACACCAAAGGCCGCTCGACAAAATTCCTGGATTACGAATGTTACGAGCCGATGGCCGTGAAGATGCTCGCCGAGATCGGACGCGACATCGCGCGCACGCATTCCATTGGGCGCATCGCCATGGTGCACCGGCTGGGCGTCATGCAAGTCGGTGAAACCAGCGTTGCTGTGATTGTTACCGCGCCGCATCGCAAGCCGGCATTTGAGGCCGCGCTCGAAGGCATCAACCGCCTCAAGCGCATCGTTCCCATTTGGAAGAAGGAACACTTTTCCGACGGAGAGATCTGGGTTGAAGGGGAGTGGGACGAATCCGTCCTGAAAAAGTGATCCGTCGCGCCGCCTGGTTATTGCTTTTCGCGCTGTCTGTGCCCGCTCTCGCGCCGTCTCAAGACAACGTCATTCGCGTAAACGTGCGTTTGGTGCGAATGCTGATAACCGTCAAGGACGCGAGCGGGCAGTTGATCGGATCGCTCAACAAGAACGATTTCACGATCTACGACAACGGCGTTCCCCAGGACATCGCCGTTTTCGAGCGCCAGACCGAGCAGCCCCTGTCCATTGCCTTGTTGGTGGACACCAGCGCTTCCACCGGCATTCAACTGCACTACGAACTGGATTCGGCAAGCAAGTTTTTGAGGGCGCTGCTGGGCGAAGGGAATTCCGATGACACGGCTGCTCTATACAGCTTCAACTGGCGAGTGAACCTGCACACCAGTTTTACGCGCCGTTATGCCAGGCTCGATCAACAATTGAAGTTGCTCAGATCCGAAGGCGGCACCTCGCTATACGACGCCATCTATCTCGCCTCGCGAGATTTGGAATCCCGCGAAGGCCGTCACGTCATGGTGGTGGTGACCGATGGAGGCGATACGACCAGCGTCAAAGATTATCATCAGGCGCTGGAATCCGCGCAACGCGCCGACACGGTGATGTATCCGATCCTGGTGGTTCCTATCACCAACGACGCAGGCCGCAACACTGGGGGCGAGCACGCGCTGACAACCCTCGCCGCGGGCACAGGTGGCAGGGTTTTTCTGCCAAGTGATAATGCCGAGCTCGATCGGGCGTTCGCCGACATCCTGCGTGAGCTAAGGACTCAGTACATGGTCGGCTATTATCCTAAGAACATTCCGCTCACCAAGGATCGTTTTCACATTCTGAAGGTCAACTTGAAAGACCGGAATTTGCGGGTGAATACTCGCGCTGGCTATTATGGAGAATTCGATGAATCTGTCAAAGGTCCGGGCCGGTGAAGGTGCGCAAACCATGAGCAAATCGAAATCCAAGGCCCCGGAGCAAACCTTCGAGGAAGTAAAGTACCTGCGCTATTTGATCGAAAATGAAATTCCGGTGTGCATCCGGCTGAGCAACAACGACGAAGTGCAGGGCCTGGTTGAGTTTTTCGATGCGAGCTTCATTCGCATTACCCGCCACAACGCACCCAATCTTTTCCTGTTCAAGCACGACATCAAATATCTGTACGAAGTGCAGTAGCCGATGCCTTCGTTTCTCGAGACCAGCGCCGAAATCGCCCGTGAATCAGGAGCGTTGCTCTCAACCTATTTTGAACGCCGCGTCGCCTTCGAGCTGAAAGGCGAGCACGACTTGGTTACGGAGGCCGACCGCGCCTCTGAGCGGCTGGTAGTGGAGCGCCTGCGGTCGCATTTTCCTTCGCACTCGATTGTGGCGGAAGAAGGCGGCGGGCATATTGGAACTTCAGAATATTGCTGGTATGTAGATCCGCTGGACGGCACTACGAATTTCGCGCACGGCTTTCCGATGTACAACGTCACCATGGCGCTGGCACAGGCCGGCCAATTAGTGGCCGGAGTAATTTTCGATCCGACCCGAAACGAAATGTTCGCGAGCGAGCGAGGCTCGGGCGCCTATTTGAACAATCGGCGTATACGCGTCTCGAAGGTGGCCCGCATCGAGGATGCGTTGGTCGCCACTGGTTTTCCCAGCCGAAAGCGGCACCTGAACGTCAACGTGCATTTCTACTATCAGTTGGCGATGGTGACGCATGGCGTGCGGCGCGCCGGCTCCGCGGCATTGGATCTGGCTTACGTCGCCAGCGGGCGATTGGACGGGTTTTGGGAATTTGGCTTGAATCCTTGGGACATGGCGGCCGGAATCCTCTTGATTGAGGAGGCGGGCGGTAAGTGTTCCGACATGCAAGGCGGACCGGTGGACATTCGCGGCCCGCACCTGTTGGCAACCAACACCCTGATTCATCAGCCGATTGTCGAACTCTTCGGCGAAATCTTCCAGGGTCATTATCGTCATCCAATCCCAGTGATCAAGTAGTCCCCTCCTATATACGACCGTTTAAGTCGTAGTTCATACCATCCAACCAAAGATGCAACTGATTTGCTGAAATCCGCTGGCATCCTAGCCTACTTGCAGTTAGTATTCATTTAGCGCATGAAACTCAGTTGCATATTTGTAGCCTTCCTCTTACCAGCCTCCTGGGCCGCCGAAGGGCCATTCTTCATCACCTATACCCACCAGATGGAAGAGCCTGGAAATCTGGAATTCGCAACCAAAAGCGTGACCGGAAAGCCAGGTAGCGGTAACCGGTTCCTGGGCGCTTCCACGGAACTGGAATACGGTGTAAAGGGCTGGTGGACCAGTGAGTTTTACCTGGATGGTCAGGCCACGGC
>WNFG01019423.1_pt1 | contig 10675 bp, 9 predicted proteins | sample 5400431 | NCBI WGS metagenome assembly WNFG01 (sample SAMN13153346, study PRJNA577476) | soil metagenome | isolation source: 120 cm saprolite under Douglas fir tree site 2 hole 3 replicate 2 | place: USA:California | collected 2015-04-18
CGATCATGGCCGGCCCGTTTCCGAAATAATCTCGCTCCCTAAAGATGCTCCGAGGAGCGACGCGCCGCCGTATTCGCTTCTGAATTCCAGCCGATTTTAGTCACCAGTGAGGACAGCTGCCGCGGCTGGTGCTCTGGTTACAGCTGGGGCTCTTGCGGGAGCTGGCCGTTTGGCACGGAGCTCTTGCCACTGCAGGACGACGTCGGCGAAAAGCAGGGAGAAGGCGACGCAAGCCCAGACGACGGTTTCGTCGAAAGCACCGCCGGCAACCTTCTCCAAGCCGGTGACGCCGAGGACCACTCGCACTTCGAGAAAGGCCAGAGCCACCGCGAAGCTGCGAGTCATCCACTGGCGGTGCTGCTGGACTTTGCCGTTGAGAATGAACGCGAAGGCGATGGCGGTGGTGAGTACCCACAAAATGGCGTCCACGGCGGCGGCAACGCTGAAGGAACGGGCGCCGCCCAAGCGCTCTTCGTAGTGCTGGATGTAGAAGCCCAAAGGAGCGGCCACGAAGACGCCGGCGACGTAGAAGCGTCCGACGACGCGATGAAGTTTGGTGAAGCGGCGGCGGAGACGGTCGGAAAACTGCATCGGAGCCAGCAAGAGGGCGCAGGCGCCCATCAAGCCGTGTGGCAAGAGCCACCACTTGAAGGGCTGGATGTGCGGCCATTCGGGATCCTTGGCGTCAATGAGGAAATGCTCGTTATGGCGAAGAACATAGGCGAGCATGAGGCCAATGAATCCAAACAAGATATATTTCGCACGCGGCCACGCGAAGCGCGGGGCCACCAATGGGCTGGTCGACAATTTAGGCTCCTAAACGAGGCGGGGAATATGCCCACAGCATACACGGAAAAGCAGTGGCGCAAAGGAAAAAAAGCGGGGCTTAATTCACACGATATTTAGAGAGTAATGAAAAGGCTAAACGGAGGTTGAGCTATTGCTTTGAAGTTGTCGCGAGTTTGGCGGCGGGAGAGGCGGCACGCTGCTCGGCACGACGCTCTTGTTCGACGTGCTGGGTGCAGTCGGCGATCTCGTCGTCGATGGCTTTGATTTCGCGGGCGAGATGAAAATTTTGAGGGTCCTTGGCGTAGGTGGCGAAGAGCGCGTTTCTCCTGGCTTTCAAATCGTCGCGCTTCTTTTTCCAAACACCAGCGGTGGCAACCATGGGTATGACCTCGGGACCAGTGTGCGCTCTTTTGTGGTTTGGCGATAGTGGCAGTGAGAGAAGTGCGCGGGTTCGTACACCGAAAAAGAAAGTCAGGAGCGGAAGAGGACGGATTCGCGCTGGAACATTTTGATGGCGAGGAAAAGGGCGGCGGCGGCGTAGACGCAGGTGGATGAAAAGATGATGGCAATGAAGTTCCAGTGATAGGTGCCGGTTACGAGTTCTTTGCAGAGCAAGCTGACGTTGAGGATGGGAATGAGGGCAAGTTTGGGAGTGAGTTCCACACCAGGAAGCATGGCCGCAATGGCGGGGAAGATGACGACAAAGGTCATGGGCGTGAGGTAGCTCTGGGCCTCTTTGTAGGTCTTGGCGAAGAGAGCGATGGTCATCAGGACAGCGGAGAAAAGGACGGCAACCGGAAGGGCCATGAGGAAGACGGAGATGACCGTCTTGGGCCCGAGCTTTAGGAGAAATCCGGCAGCAGCAGCGCGGCCACCGGCAGATTGGGAAGTGTAGTGACCCAAGACCGAGAAAGAGACGCCCATGGACAAAACGGAGAGAGCGGCCGTGCCCAGTGCCGCAGTGAGGATCAGAAAGAATTTTCCAAGGACGAGATGCATGCGGGAGATGGGACTGGAGAGAATGGTTTCCATGGTGCCGCGCTCTTTTTCACCGGCGGTGAGATCCATGGCGGGATACATGGCGCCGGTCATGCAGAGAAGGATGACCATGTAGCCGATGATTCCGCCGAAAGCGGCGCCACTCACTTTCTCGGGTGGCGCGACATTTTCGCGCTTCACCTCGAAAGGCTTCAGGACGGTCTCCGGGAGGTTCTTGGCTGCCAAACGTTCGTTCACGACTCTGTCGCGGTAGTCCTTCATGTACTTTTCAATCTTGTCGGTGGCAAATTCAGACTTCAATTCGCCTTCGTAATTGTAGATATTGACGATGTCTGATTTCTGATGGGCGAGATCGGCCTGGAATCCAGCGGGGATTTCGACGGCGGCGCGGATCTCTTTGTTGATGATCTCGTCCTTCCAGTTGGGTGTCTCGGGAACAATTTCGATTTTGTCGAGCTTCTTGAGCCCTTCGACAACGACGGGAGAGTCTTGGCCACCTCGAAGCATGACTTTAGGAGTCTCTTCCTTGGCCTTCCCGACGAGAGCAACAGCGAGCGAGCCAAAGCCAACGCTAAGAACGGGGAAGAGCAAGAGAGGAACGAGTATTGTAGAGATGACCGTGCGGCGGTCGCGAACAGCTTCGGTCAATTCCTTGCGATAGACGATGCCTACGTTGCGCATAGACATGTCAGTTGGACTCCTCGGCGAGGTAGTGGGGCGTGACGACTTTGACGAAGATTTCCTCCAGGTCGTGCTCGGCGTACTTGTCGCGGAGCTGTCCGAGTGTGCCTTCGACAAGGAGCTTGCCGGACTGGATGATGCCGATGGTGTCGCAGAGCTTTTCGACTTCGCTCATGATGTGAGTGGAGAAAATGACGGTTTTTCCGTTGTCGCGGCATTCGCGGATGAAAGCGGTAATGGTGCGGGCGGTCATGATGTCGAGGCCACCCGTGGGCTCGTCGAAGATCATCACGGGGGGATCGTGGACGAGGGTTCGGGCTATGGAGGTCTTTTGCTGCATGCCGGTAGAGAGCTTGTCGCAGCGGCGGTCGCGGAAACCGTTCATGTCCAGGCGATTGAAGATGTCGTCGACACGCTTTTTCAGCGTAGCTTCGTCTAAACCATTGAGGCGGCCAAAGTACTCGACAAATTCCTGGGCGGTGAGTCTGCGATAGAGAGCCGTGGCCGTGGAGAGGAAGCCGACGTTGGCCCTGACTTTTTCCGGTTGCTCGACGACATCATACCCGCAGACAGTGGCAGTGCCGTCCGTGGGCTCGAGAATCGTGGCGAGCATGCGGAGAGTGGTAGTCTTGCCGGCGCCGTTGGCTCCGAGGAGCCCGTAAATTTTGCCGGGCTGGCAGATGAAGCTGACGTTATCGACGGCGCGGATTTCACCGCGCTTCTTGTCCTGGAAACGCTTGGACAAACCACGAGCTTCAATCATCGAGGGACCCCTAGTTGGGAGTTCGCAAGACAGGGCACGGAGCGTTCACAGTGTACTACGCGAGTGAAGGGAAAATGTTGCAGCGAGGGGATAGGGCGCAATCATCCTTTGTGACAGATGGGGCACTGCTTGGCATCAAACCTATCGGGAGTAACGCGGAACATATTATTGCACTGGATGCAGACACGGTGGATGACGGGACTAATGACGGCGCCGGATTGGGGTGATTTGTTCAAACCACCCGAAGGAGGAGCGGCGGTTTTCCCTGGAAGGCTCTCGTCAGACATGGGCGAATTCTAGCACGACGAGGTCTCGCTTCCATAGCGAGCCGACGGCATCCCCGGGATACAAGAAACGCATCCGTTAGAAGGGAAGCATGCCCGGTTGGCGAGATGAGCGCAGAAAAGGCAGGGCGCAGAATAAACAACGCCTGCAAGGAATCTAGAGAAAGCCGCGCTGCTCTTGCTAGAATGAGAAGCCATGGCGCCTTCCTGACAGGAGCCAAGAAAGCCACGGATAAGCGAGAGAAACGGTGCTTCAGGGGAAGTCTCCTTGTGCCTTGCGGGGTGCGGGAGCGCGCAGAATAGGAAGAAATGGATCGTAAGCTGCGAAACCGAATATTGCTCTACCTGCTGCTGGCGGGGGTGCTGGCGTATGTGCTGGTGGGGTTGAGCGGGCGAAAGCCGGTGCCGAAGGTTTCCGTGGTGGAGCCGACACGGGAAAACCTGGTTTCGTCCATCAGCAGCAACGGGAAGGTAGAGCCCATCGCGCCGTACGTGATGCGAGCGCAACTGGATACGTTTGTGGAAAAGGTGCGCGCGACGGAGGGACAGGCGGTCAAGAAGGGGCAAGTGATTCTGGAACTGGATGTGAAGGATGCGGGGGCGAGGCTCGCCGAGGCGAGGGGGAGACTCCTGAAGGCGGAGGATGATCTAAGATCCGCAAACGCGGGCGGGAGAATTGATGAAGCGGCGAGGGTCGCAAGCGACCTGGCGAAAGCTCAAGCGGAACGCGACCGGTTACAAAAGAACAACGAAGTGCTGCAGCGGCTGGTCGCGCGACAAGCGGCGACGCAGGATGAGCTTGCGGCGAACGACCTTTCCCTGATAAAGGCGCAAGCCGAGGTAACCAGACTGTCGGCGGCCAAACAGCAGTTTGACCGGAGCGTGAAGCTGGACTCGGACCAGACGCCCCTGCGCGTGCAGCAGATGCGAGACGAAGTTGCCTCACTTGATGACAAAGTGAGGCAAGGACGCATCGTTGCCCCGGCGGATGGAACGCTCTACTCATTGCCCGCGAAAGCGGGGGATTACGTGAAGCTGGGGGATCTGCTGGCGGAAATGGCGGATCTGCACAAGGTTCGCGTAAGAGCCTTCATCGATGAGCCTGAACTCGGCGCGCTGGAAGCGAATGAACCGGTGAAAATTACATGGGATGCCCTGCCAAACCGGACCTGGGTGGGGAAGACGGAGACTATTCCGAAGCAAGTCGTGAAGAGAGAAACGCGGAGCGTTGGGGAACTGCTGTGTTCCATCAACAACGACAAGCTGGAGCTGCTGCCGAATATCAACGTGAACGTGCGCATCAATTCGCGGGAACGGCTTGGCGTGTTGTCCGTGCCTCGGGGAGCAGTGGAAGCGGACGGCGGCAGGCGCTACGTTTTCGTGGTGAAGAAGAACCAACTGGGCGTGGGGAAATCGACGCTGGAGAAACGAGAGATTCACGTGGGCATCGCGGACGCCACGAACTACGAAGTGGTGAGCGGCCTGCAAGAGGGAGAATTGGTGGCTCTGCCGGGGGATGTTGATTTACGCGACGGGATGACAGTGATTGCCGTTACCACGGAAGTCGTAGTTTTTCAGGGACGGTGGAATGGTTAGCAGGAGGAAATGGATGCTTGCCGTCATGTTCATCGCGAACGCGGCGATGGCGGCGACAAATCTCAAACAGGAAACGGGGCTCGAAGCGGGGCGGCGCGCTTACGAGGCCAGCGATTATGTGAGGGCCATTCAGGCGTTGCAGGCGGCCGCGGCCAAAGATCAGCAAAATGGCGACGTGCAATTACTGCTGGCGAAGAGTTATCTGGAGCTGCAGGAACACGACCCGGCGATCAAGAGCGCAGAGAGAGCCGTGGCCATCGACGGGCAGAATTCGGTTTACCATGAGTGGCTAGGGAGGGCGTACGGAGAAAAGGCCGATCATGCGGGCTGGTTTTCGGCGATTTCGCTCGCGAAGAAAACGCACAAGGAATTCGAAATGGCGGTAGAACTGGACGCGAAGAACTATTCGGCGCGGCAGGCGCTGATCGAATTCGATTGCAGCGCCCCAGGCCTTGTGGGAGGGGGTGAAGATAAAGCGCTCCCGCAAATCAGGCAATTGGCGGAGATGGACGCCGCCGAAGGGCACTACGCGGCGGGAAATTGCCGGCGGCAGAAGAAAGATTTTGCGGCGGCGGACGACGAATTTACGAAAGCGCTGGAAAGCAACCCGAAATCGGCGGAGCTAATCTACGACGTTGGTGACTACGCCCTGAGACGCAACCAGCCGGAGCGGTTGCTGGCGGTCGCGGAGACGGGCGAGCGGGTGGCGCAGGGCGACCCTCGAGGAAAGTTTTACAGGGGCGTTGCGCTGATTGCCTCTTCGAAGACCAGAACAAGATGGAAGACGCCGCGAGGGAATTTGAGAGCGCGCTGAAATTGGATCCAAAAAACAAAATGGCGCAGGAAGCATTGAAGCGGCTGAAGAAAGGATAAGAAATTCAGCAGCGGCCGCCGGAAAACTCTGGCCAAAGGTTAACGATGGACATTCGCGAGACGATATCGGTGGCGATCGACGCGCTGCGGGCGAATAAGCTGCGCGCGATACTGACTGCGCTGGGCGTGATCATCGGGAGCGCTTCCATCGTTCTGGTCGTCACTGTCGCGCTCACCAGCAAGAAATTCGTGATCTCCCAGATTGAAAGTATCGGCTCAAACCTGGTGTGGGTGGAGCTGGTTCAGAGGCCGGACAAACCGCAGCCGCTGAGTTACGAAATGACTCTGGAAGACGTGGGGGCCGCCAAGAGCATTCCCAACGTCATCGCGGTTGCGGGGACGCGGGAAGTGCCGATGGCGGTGATTGCTGCTGGAGTGGAGCGTCCAGTGAACCTGGTGGGAGTGACGGAGGGGTATCAAGCCATCCGGCGGCTGCTCATCCTGCGCGGGCGGTATTTCGACTCCGCGGATATGGAGATGCGCAGCAAGGTCTGCCTTATTACCACGCAACTTTCCGACCGCATTTTTGGACAAGCTAATCCTGTCGGAAAATCCGTTCGAATGGGAGAGCTGACTTTTGCCGTGATCGGCGTTTTCCGCGAGCGCGTCGAGACCTTCGGACTGTCGGAGATCCAGGAGAATTCCGTCATTATCCCCTTCACGCTGATGAAGTACTACACCGGGCTGGAAGTGGTGCGCTTGCTGGACGTGCAAGCAGCAAGGGCAGAAGACGTGCCCTCCGTAGAGCGGCAAGTACGCCAATTGCTGCGAAGCCGGCACCCGAATGAAGCGGAATACAAAGTGCAATCGCTAACCGCTATTCTGGGCGCGGCGAGGAACATCTCCCTGGCGCTGACCATTGTGCTCATCGTGATTGCCTTCATCGCGCTGGTGATCAGCGGAATCGGGATCATGAACATCATGCTGGTGACGGTGACCGAGCGGACGAGGGAGATCGGGATTCGCAAGGCGATAGGAGCAGCGCGACGGGAAATCCTGTACCAATTTTTGATCGAATCGTTCTTGATCAGCGGAGGAGGTGCGGTTATCGGAATTTTGATTGGAATCGCTGTGCCGGTGGCCATCCAGTCTTTTTTGCCAGGAAATCTGCGAGTTCCGGTGTCGAGTCTCAGCGTGGTGATCGCCTTCGTGGTGTCGTGTTCCACGGGGCTTTTCTTCGGCTATCTGCCTGCGAATCAGGCAGCAAGCCTGCAACCTGTCGAGTCGCTGAGATATGAGTGAGGCAGAGAGAGGATAGGGGTTAGGGAGCAGGGGATAGGCAAGGCAAGTGAACCAGAGGGCGGCGATTGGCGGCCCTTTTTGTTTTTTGTGAGAGTGAGTTTCGATGGGTAGTTTGGAAGTGCGCTGATGGAGACTCTCTTGGGCGCTTGTTAAAGAGAGCCCATGAAATTCCGGGGCGACGAAGGAGCATGAACATGCAATTAATGCGACGTTTTGCAGGGATGACGGCGCTGCTGGTGATGTGTGGCGGCGCTGCTGGCGCGCAGGAGACTTCCTCGGCGAAAGCGAGCCAGGCTGCGGCACAGGAAGCGCCGCAGGATGGTGCCCCCGTACCCCTGACTCTGAAACGCGCGATTGAACTGGCACTGCAGAACAGCAAAGAGATTCAGGTGGCGAAGATTCAAGCGAGCGTGGCAGATCGCGCCGCGCAGATTACGAAGGCGCAGTTCATGCCGAATCTCTATGCGGGCTCCGGCGCGGGGTATACGTACGGCATACCGGAAACGCCGGGCGGACGCGCACCATCGATCTTCAACGTGTCATACACGGAACAGATTTTCAACGAACCGCTGCGAGGCCAGGCGAAAGAAACGCAGGAGCAGGCCAAAGCGCAGAAGATCGCGCTCGAGGATACGAAGAACAGGGTTATCACTCGAACGGCGATGGCCTATCTGGAACTAGGAAAAGTACGGCATTCCCTTGAGCTATTGCGAAAAGAGCAGGAGAGCGCGGAGAAGATCCTGCAAGTGACACAAGAACGGCAGGGAGAAGGATACGAATTGCCAGTGGAAGTGACGAAGGCCCAGCTCACGAAGGCGCAGGTGATCCAGCGAATATTGCAACTTGAGGGCCGGGAGGATGAGCTGGAGGTTTTTCTGAGATACCAACTCGGATTTTCGGAGGGGCAGGCCATCGAAGTCACGCCCGAAGAGCTGCCAGGAGAGGCCGAGCAAGCGGGAGACAACCTCGTGGCGATGGCGATGACGCACAACCCGGGATTGCAACTCGCGGAGTCCGATGTTCGCGCGAAAGAGTTCCGGCTGAAGGGTGAAAGGCGAGGCTACTTCCCGACGCTGGAGCTGGTAAGCGTGTACAGCTTGCTGGCGACCTTCAACAATTATTCACTGTTTTTCCGGACGTTTCAGCGGAACAATTTCAACGCGGGAATTGACATTCGCGTACCGATTTTCAGCGCGCAGACAAAAGCAGCGGTGGGAATGGCGCAAATAAACCTGGAGGCGGCCAAGGTCAGCCTGACGAACAAGAGAACGGAATTGGGCGCGGACGTCCGGCAGAAGACGCGACGAGTGCGCGAGAGGGACGCGGCCAAAGAGGTGGCGCGGCTGGAATTGCAGCTCGCGCAGCAACAAGTCGCCGTGCAACAGGCGCAATTTGCGGAAGGCAAGTTGAACCTTCGTGAGGTCGAGAAGGCCAGGCTGGAAGAGAACGAAAAGTGGATGGCATATCTGGACGCAAATTTTCAGAAGCAGGAGGCGCAGCTGGAATTGCTGAGGACGGCGGGACAGTTGGATAAGGTTTGGCAGTAAGAAGAGGGGGATAGGGGATGGGCAATAGGGAATAGGCAGCAGCGAAAGACAACCGAGGACCCGGATGCTGGAACAGAAGAGTCTGGAGCTGCTCATCGGAGCCGCGAAGCGGCTGGACGCCGGGTTTTCCGCACTTCCGGCGTACGAGAGCGGGGCGACGGGAATCGGGCGCCTCGCGGAAGTGCTTGGAGCTACGGTCGAACGGCTGCGGGACAACTATCCCTATTTTCATCCTTTGTACGCGGGGCAGATGCTGAAGCCGCCGCACCCCGTGGCCCGGCTGGCGTATGCGCTGGCCATGTGGATCAATCCGAACAATCACGCGCTGGACGGCGGGCGGGCGACGTCAGCGATGGAAAGGGAAGCGGTCGCGGAGATTGCCGGCATGTTTGGCTGGCAGAGTTTTCTGGGGCATCTCTGCGGCGGCGGAACCATGGCGAATCTCGAAGCCTTATGGGTTGCGGGACAATTGCAGCCGGGAAAGAAAATTCTCGCCAGCGAGCAGGCGCACTATACGCACGGGCGGGTCAGCGGTGTGCTGCAATTGCCATTCGAAACAGTGCCGTGCGATTCGCAGGGGCGCATGGACGCGAACTCGCTGGCGAAGCAGGCGGAGCGCGGCGACGTCGGAACCGTGGTGGCGACAATGGGTACCACGGCAACGGGTTCGGTGGATCCGCTCGCGGAGATTCTTGAGCTTGGCGAAAAACACAGATTTCGAGTACATGCGGATGCCGCGTACGGCGGCTATTTTGTACTCACCGAAACGCTTGGAGAAGATGCCGCACGGGCGTTTGCGCGGATTGGAGAGACGGACTCGATCGTGATCGATCCACATAAACACGGCTTGCAACCCTACGGGTGCGGTTGCGTGCTCTTTCGCGACCCTGGGGTCGGCCGATTGTATAAGCACGATTCGCCGTACACCTATTTCAGCTCCGCCGAATTGCATCTGGGTGAGATAAGCCTGGAGTGCTCGCGGCCGGGGGCGGCAGCGGCGGCGTTGTGGGCGACGCAGAGATTGCTACCGCTGAAAAAAGGCGGCGAATTTGCGCGCGGGTTGGAACGTGGAAGGAAGGCAGCGTTTGCTCTGTACGAGAAGTTGAGCGCGGATTCGCGGTTTGCGACGGCGTTCGCGCCTGAACTGGATATTGTCGTATTTGCGCCGAAAGCCGTGAGCGTCAGCGAGGCTTCTGCACTAAGCCGAAAGATATTCGAAGCTGCGGCGAAACGCGATCTGCACTTGGCGGTGGCGGAATTGCCGGTGCGTTTTTGGGAGGCAAATCTGGGAACGATGAAGCGCGATCGCGAGACACTCACTTGCCTGCGTTCCGTGCTTATGAAGCCGGAGCACCTCGATTGGGTGGAGCGCATCTGGGACTTGCTCTCGTTATCAGCGGACGAGATCCTTGTGGCTCGCCACTGATTCCTCCTGCCAGAGCCTGCAAAACTCATTTAATGAGAGAGATAGATATTCGCCCCAGTTAACAACTCAATGAGAGAAAGATTTGGGGACATGCAACGAAGTCAGGTAAACTGGTGTCTATGGATAGGGCCCCAGCCCGGCGTGTATACAGCCCTTCTCTATTGCGAGTTCGACTCGAGTGCCAAGGTTCGAAACGGCCAAGATTGTAAAGAAAAAGTTGAGGGTGAAGAATGCCGGATGTAATGAAGACATTGCTGTTGAATCCGCCTAGTTTTGAGAATTTCGACGGTGGTGCGAGCTCTCGGTGGCCAGCCACGCGCGAGATTGAGTCCTACTGGTACCCTGTTTGGCTGACGTACCCTGCGGGAATGATTCCCGGAAGCAGGGTGCTGGATGCGTCTCCTCACAAGGTCAATTGGCAGCAGACAATCCAGATCTGCAAAGACTACGAATTTTTGATCCTCTTCACGTCCAC
>WNFG01005464.1_pt1 | contig 10673 bp, 5 predicted proteins | sample 5400431 | NCBI WGS metagenome assembly WNFG01 (sample SAMN13153346, study PRJNA577476) | soil metagenome | isolation source: 120 cm saprolite under Douglas fir tree site 2 hole 3 replicate 2 | place: USA:California | collected 2015-04-18
GGCGGGCTCCCACGTCGACATGTCCACCGTGGTCAGGTTCGTCGTGTAGTTCTTGATGGGCAAGGCGCCGAGCTTGTAGAGGTTGGTGACGCCGGGCAGCGTCCCCCAGCGGTAGAGCGTGGACGCGGCGGGATCGGTCTTGAGATCGTGGGCGATATCGTCGGCGGCCTGCACGAGCCCGCGCGGATCATGCGGCGTGAGGGCCTTGGTGCCGCGGACGATGCACACGGCCTTCAGCTTCTTCTTCCCCATCACGGCGCCGCAGCCGTTCTTCGAGGCGACGTGGCCATAGTCGCCCTGGATGGCGGCGAAGCGTACGAGGCTCTCCCCGGCGGGCCCGATGGAGTAGACGGACAGGCGGTGGCCGGAGAGCCCGTGCTCGAGCTCGAGGGCCTCCTGGGTCTCCCAGGTGTCCTTGCCCTTCAGGTGCGAGGCGTCGCGGACCTCGACGACGTCGTCGTTGATGTACAGGTAGGAGAGCTTCTTGGCCTGCCCCTGGACGATGATGGCGTCATAGCCCGAGTATTTGAGGGCGGCCCCGAAGAAGCCGTTGGCCTGGGTCGAGGTGGCGCCGTTGGTCTGGGCGCCCCGCGTGATGACGCTGAGACCGCCCGTGCCCCACACGGGCAACCCGGCCAGCGGGCCCGTGGCCAGGATGAGCCGATTGTCGGGATGGTCCCAGTGAACCTTGGGCCCTACCTCCTCGTACAGAATCTTGGCGCCGAGACCGACACCGCCGACGTACTCGCGCATGTGCTCGGCCCACGGCTGGGTCCAGATCTTTCCCGTGGAGAGATTCACGCGCAGAAGCTTGCCGGCATAGCCGGGCACGGTGGCGGAAGCGGCGGAGGCCTTGGTCGTGGGGCGCGAGACGGTCGCGGTCGGGCTCATTGGACCATCACCGATTGGGGCAGCTGGGGTGAATGGGAGGCCCGCCCCAGGATAGTCTGGGGTAGGAGCTTGCCTGCCGTGTGCGTGGCCAGGTAGGCGGGCTTGACGTCGAAGGGGTTGCCCTTCAAATGCGTCTTCCAGGCCGAGAGATCCGCGCCCGAGTAGACGAGGCCCTTGAGCATGCCGACGTCGTTCGTCGTCCAGATGTCTTCGGCGGGGCCGCAGATCATGGCGCCCGTGAGCTTGCCGCCGCGGAAAAGGAGCTTCCGGTACTGCGAGCGATCGGCCCGCGTGGCCGTGAAGACGTCGGCCTTCGCGTCGTCCCACTGGCCGAAGGAGGCGATGTCGAGATGGCAGACCTCCACGATGTTCATGATGAGGCTGCCACGATATGCGAGATCCCGCCCGGCCATGTTGGCGCCGACCACACGCCCGTGCTCCTGCGCGGTGGGCTCGATGGCGTGGACCTCGAGCGTCCCCGTGAGGAGATTGGGGCCGCGCGCGACATCGCCCGCCGCGTAGACCGTCTTCACGCTCGAGCGGAGGTGGTCGTCGACGAGGATGCCGCCGCCGGGCTCCGCCGAGACCTCGATGCCGGAGCCCTCCAGCCATTCGAGATTGGTGCGGATGCCCGTGGCCATGATCACGACGTCGGCGAAGATGGGCGCGCCCTTCTTGAAGGTGAGCTTCCGCTTGCCCTTCCACTCCTCGATCTTGGTCAGGGTCGCCCCCGCCCGGATGGTGACGCTGTGGTCTTCCAGCCAGCGGGCGACGATGGTCGCGCAGGCCTCGTCCACCATGCGCGGCAGGATGCGCGGGGCGACCTCGACGATGGTGAGGGCGGCGCCGCGCGAGAGGATGGCATTCAGGATGGTGAAGGAGATGAAGCCCGCCCCCACCATGACGACCTTGGTGCCCGGCTGCACGTCCGCGATGACCGCCCGCGCCTCGTCGAGCGTCCAGAAGGAATGGACGCCCGGTCCCTCCGCGCCGGGAATGGGCGGCCGCGCCGCGCGCGAGCCCGTGGCGATGAGGCAATCGTCGTAGGCGACCGTCGAGCCGTCATCGAGGGTCAGCCGGTGCTCGGCCGTGTCGAGCGAGGCGGCCCGACGGCCGAGCATGGTCTTGACGCCCCAGGTGTGCAGCGAGGCGGGTGTGGCCGTGTAGACGTGGGACTCCGCGATCGTGGCGCCGAGGTAATAGGGCAGGACCATGCGGGAATACGGGCGCTCCCGCGAGACCAGAGTGATCTCCGAGGCGCCGTCTTCTTCCCGGAGGGTCCGGATGGCATTGAGCCCCGCGGTACCACCGCCGATGATCAGGTGCCGGGTGGCCATCAGGCATGCTCCCTGGCCAGGACGCGGCTCGTGCGGGAGGCGGCGAAGTCGCCGATCCAGTCGGCGGGCTCGCTTTCCTCGAACGTGATGGCCTGGGTCGGGCAGGCCTCCGCGCAGGCCGGCGCGCCATCGCAGAGGTTGCACTTGTAGGCCTTGGTGGTGTCCGCGTCGTAGAACATCGTCCCGTAGGGGCACGCGATAGTGCAGAGCTTGCAGCCCACACACTTGTCGTCCAGCACGTCCTTGGCGCCCACCGCGTTGATGGTGATCGCCCCCACCGGACAGGCCGTCATGCACCACCCCTCCGCGCACTGCGTGCACGTGTAGGGCGCGTACGACGTATAGCCCTCGAAGGGTGACACGCGGATGACGGACTTGGACGGCTGGTAGGTGCCCGTCTGCATGTAGGAGCAGGCCAGCTCGCACCGGAGGCAGCCGGTGCACCTGTCGGGGTGGAGCGCGAGGACTCTCATGGGGCCGGAGTATAGCAGAGCGCCACCCAGGCGGCTGAAAAGGGCCCATCTGCCCCGATGAGCGCTTGCGCGAAGAGGCCCACCTGCTCGACCAAGGTGAATCGCCTCCGCGCGAGAAAATGACGGCGCCCTCGATCGCACGCTCAACGTACAGATAGTACGCGTCGCGTGCGGATCAACTCAGCTCGTCTCGCGCCAGCCATGGGCCGCCGCTCAACTCGAACAGCGGGGCTCCGCCTCGCATCTGGACCCTTTGGAGCCGCCTGGAATCATTCGTTGCTCAGCCGGGACTAGTCGGCCTCGTGCTCTCCGATGGCGAACTCGATCCTGCCCTCGCCCGCGGTGGCCCGTTTCGTTTCGCCGACGGGCAAGCGCTTCTCCTGAATCCCCTCGGTTTTCACCATCCGCTCTCTGGCAACGGCCAGCCGCGCCTCCACGAGCTCCTTGACCCTTGGCTCGGGCACGGGCTCCCGGTCGCGCAGGAGCTTGAGCTGATCGTCGGGGGTGGGGGGCAGCTTCTCGCTTGGCAGCCGCACGGCGAAGTAGCCGCGGATGGCCATGACCTGCTCGCTGATGCCCCGCTCCTTGGCGAATTGCTGGACCTTGGCCGCGACGGCCTCGGCCTTGAGCGTGTCGAGGTCGGCGGGAGCGACCACGGGATTGAGGGTCAGGGACACGTAGGGCGTCTGCCGCATGAAATCGGAGACGCGAAGGAGCTGCTGCCCCGCGGCCGGCGCGAGCACCGCGCTGCCCGCGGCGAAGGTCACGGGATCGACCTTGGGCTCTTCCATCTTCTCCTCGCTCGAGAAGAGGCTACCGATGAGCCGGAAGGGCGAGGCGAGGACGTTCTTCAGAACGTTCCTGACGGCGGACCAGATGGTCTCGGACCAGTCGAACTTGGGATCCTTGAGGGAGCCCGCGACGGGAACGTTGACCACGACATTTCCGTTGCCATCCTTGATGAGGGCGACGATGAGGCCGAGGGGCAGCCCGAGCCGCTTCTTGGCCTCGTCGTCCGGCCGGCTGGACTTGGCCACGCGCAGCTTCTCGACGAGGACCTCGTTCATGGCCACGACCTGATCGTTCTCGACCTTGAGATTGAACTTGTACTTGAGGTTGCCGCGCTGGATCAGCCAGGCCGTCATCTGATCGGAGTACGGGTTGACCACGGGCAGCTTGAGGTCGCGGATCTCCCCCACGAGATCGAGATACAGGGGCGCCCCCACCGCGCCGATATCGCCCCGGATGTCGAGCGCGCCTTCACCTCCGACCACGCTCGTGAACACGAGCTTGGCGCGCTGCTCCGGCTTGTTTCCGAGCCCGGTGACGAGGAGATCCATCTTCGAGAGATCCTCGGAGAAGGCGGGCTCGGTCGTCCTGTCGATGAAGCGGATGGAGCCTTCCTCGAGGCGAACCTCGCCGACCTGGAGGCTCATGGTCTCGAGCAGCCCCTTGGGCTTGGGAGCGGGGGCGGGAGGCGGCGTGGTTACCGGAGGGGGCGGCGACGCGGCGGCGTCCGCGGCGGGCTGAGCAGGGCCGCCGAAGAGCTTCGAGATGTCGAGGCTGCCGTCCTTGCCACGTTCGATCTCCGCAGCGAGCTTTCGAAATCCTGCCTTGGCCACGGCCGCGCGCTTCGGCCAGTCGAGATCGATGCCGACCAACTCCATGCGCTCGATACTCAAGGAGGGCCGCTGGGCGTCCGGCCAACGCGCCTCGAACTTCTCCGCCCAGCTCGTGCCCGTGGACGTGAGGATGGTCTTCCCATCCTTGGACGCGACGCGGTTCTTGCTGTCGCCGTTGTAGCGTCCGGAAAAGCGACCCGGGACCGGGATGTACGCCTGGTAGGGCTCGATCGGCGCATCGCGCATCTTCATGGTCCAGGTGAAGTCGAGCGGCTGGGGAACGAGTGAGCCATTGGTGATCTCCAGACGGCCCCCGCCGGGCAGTTTCATCCGCGCGGTGACCCGCGCGGGTCCGACCGCCGGCCAGGCCAGACTCTCGATGGTCAGGCTCAGGTCAGCCAGCGTGAGTGTCGTCCGCGGCGACACGGATTCATCCACGAAGCTGGCCGTCCCATTGGCGAGGGCCAGCCGCTCGAGCAAGAACTTGAAGGCAGGGCCGGGCTGCGCCTCCACGACCGGTGAGGTCGCGGCCGGCTTTGCCGGCGCAGGTGGCGGGGCCGCCGGCGGCCTCGCGGACGGTTTAACCGGCTGGGCGGGCTGGCCCGTGAAGGCCTGGACGAGATCGATGACGCCGTTCTTGTCGCGCAAGGCCTGAGTCTGCAGCCCTTCGATCTCCACCGACGAGATCACGATGAGGCGGGAGAGGAGATCGGCCTCCTTGATCTTCACGCGCAGGCGCGGCACCGTCATGAACGGCGCCGGACCATCGCGACGAATCAGCTGCAGCGCATCGAGTCCGGCTTCGCCCGTCACCACGGCGCGGGTGACGCCCTCGTTCCCGCGCTCGAACGAGATCCGGAGATTGAAGCCGAGGCGCCCGGCATAGGGTCCCGCCGGCGCGGTGGGCGGCACATACGGCAAGATCTGGGTCAGGTCGAAGTCCTTGATCGACAGACCCAGCGACACCGCGCCCGGCGCCAGGCGGATCTCGTTCGAGCTGAGCTCGAAGGGCGAGTCCCCGACCTTGGACTGTATGGCCAGGTGGCCCGCGCGCTGCCCGGCGCGAGTCGTCAGATCGCCCGCCTCGATGGTCAGCCCCTGGATGCGCCACTTCGCCGGCGGTGAGACTGCGTCATCGCGAAGCACGATATTGCCCAGCACCAGACCAAGCCGCTCCATCGTGAACTTCCAGCGCGACGGCTTGGCCTTGGGATCGGCGGGCGGGATCAGGCCGAGCAGGTCTGAGAAGTTGAACTCCGTCGGACTCGTCCGGGCAAGCTGCACCGTGGGGGCGACGAGCCGGACGTCTTTGAGGCGAATGTGCGCCCCGAGCAGCGAGGGCCACGACCAGCGCGCCTCCAGGCGCTCGAACTCCACGAAGGCCTGGCGAGGATCGCGCTCGGCCAGCCGGAAGCCCTTGACGACGAGCCGGCCGGTGAACAGGTTGAGGTCGATGTCCCCGATGCTGACGGCGCGACCGGTGATGCCGGGGATCCGCGTCACCGCCTGGCGGCGGATCAGCTCGGGCAGCGCCCAGAGAAAGGCGCCCCCCAGGAGCACGAGCAGCGCGAGGACGGCCAGCCAGATCGTCCGACGTCGGCTCATCGCATGATCCTAGACGGGCGCCTGGTCCGACGAGGGCTTGAGAAAAGTGAAAACGCTCGTGAAGTCCTTGCGCCCGAGGCCGTGGGAGGAGGCGAGCCGGTAGACCTGCTGGGCGGCGGGCGCCACGAAGAGCGGGATCCGCAGAGCGCGCGCGGCGTCCACGGCCAGGCCCACGTCCTTGCACATGAGATCGGTCATGAAGCCGGGAGCGTAGCCGTTGGTCGAGGCGGCGCGGGCCACGATCCCCGGGACCGGATGCATCTGCTCCATCAGCCACGTATTGCCCGAGGACTTGGAGATGACGTCGGTGACGACCTTGAGGTCGACCCCGAACCCCTCGGCGATCCTGAAGGCCTCGCTCACCGCCACCGCGGCCACGCCGGCGATGAGATTGTTGCAGAGCTTGGCAACCTCGCCGCTGCCCACGGGCCCCACGTGAATCACATTGGCGCCCATGGCCTGGAGGACAGGCAGGGCGGCCTGGAAATCCTCGGGCGCGCCGCCGACCATGATGGCGAGGGTCCCGTCGGTGGCGCGCGGGGTTCCGCCGGAGACGGGCGCGTCCATGAAGCGCAGGCCGCGCTCGGCCGCCGCCCCCGCCACGCGCCGCGAGGCGGCAGGATCGATGGTGGACATGTCCACGCAGAGCGTGCCCCGTCGGGCCGCGACGAGCACGCCGCCGTCGCCCGTATAGACCGCCTCCACGTGGGGAGACGAGGGCAGCATGGTGATGACGAGATCCATGCCGGCCACGGCCTCGGCGGCGGAGGCGGCGGCCGTCATGCCGGCGGCCGTGGCGGCGCGGACGGCTTCCGGATTGAGATCGTACGCGGTGACGGCAAAGCCCTTCTTGACGAGATTCTTGGCCATGGGCAACCCCATGGTCCCCACGCCGATGAAGCCGATGCGCGTCATCTGGACTCCCCCGCTTTGAGTTTCATTCGGTTCTGGGGGGGAGCGAGCCCCGCTCCTCCCCCAGACCCCCCCACGGCTCCGCTTCGACGACTGCGCTCAGAGAAATCCGATGGCCGCCGCTAGGTTCGGGGGGAGCGAGCCCCGCTCCTCTTTCAGCCCCCCACGGCTCCGCTTCGACGACTGCGCATTTGCGGATTCCGCTGGTCTCCATGCGCCGGCCTCCGCCTATACTACCGGCGAGATGCTGCTGGGACTCGTCCTCGTCGCTCTGGCCGCGTGCTCGTGGGGCACGACCGGCTCGGTGATGACGCTCCTGGCGCGTGAGGGCACCTCGAGCCCGTTTCTCGTCGGCTGGGCGCGCATGGCGAGCGCGGCCCCTTGCCTCCTTCTCGCCACCGCCGTCCTCCGATCCCCGGCGCGCGTCGAAGGACGCTGGAGTCTGCCGGACGTCGCGCTCACCGCCATTCTCGGCGCCGCCATGGCCGCGTATCAGGTCTGCTATTTCTGGGCCGTGCCTCGCACGGGCGTCGCCCTCACCGCGTTGCTTGCGATCTGCTCGGCGCCGATCATGATCACCTTCGGCGCCGTGCTCTTCCTCCACGAGCGGCCTCGCGCTCGCGCGCGCGTGGCGCTCTTCCTCGCCGTCACGGGCACCGCGATGCTCCTGGCCGGCCCGCGCAGCCTCGATCGCCTACCCGAGGGCTTCGCCCTCGGCGTGATTTCCGCGCTCGGCGCGGGGCTATCTTACGCCGTGTACACGTTGACCGCCAAGGGCCTTCTGGCGCGCGCGGCGCCGCTGCCCCTCGCCGCCGCCACCTTCACGCTGGCCGCGGCGCTGCTCACTCCCGTCTTGCTCTTGGAGCGCGAGATCGCGCACCCGCTCGCCGCCGGCTGGCCTCTTCTCCTCTATCTCGGCCTTATCCCCACCGCCGGCGCCTACCTCCTCTTCAGCGCGGGGCTCAAGCGGGTACCGGCGACGGCGGCGGGCATCGCCACGCTGCTCGAGCCGCTGACCGCCTCGGCCCTCGGCGTTCTCGCCTTCGGGGAACGCTTGGGCGCCTGGGGCTGGGCCGGCGCCGCCCTCCTTACGATAGCGTTGGTCCTTCTTGCACGCGAGCGTGCCGACAATGCGGCGGATGGAGCAGGGGGCATCCCCCGCGGACCACACTGACTCGCAGCCCGCTCCTTCCTCTCGTAACGGGCCACGAGACTGCGGTTCTTCGCTTCGACAACGCGCAGAAGATATGGGTCCACGGGGGATGCCCCCTGCCCCACCCGCCGCCGCCCGGTGCCCCATCGCTGGGACGACCACGCGAGCTTCGTGCGGCGCGCGCACGTCGACGCATTGCGGAGGGCGGGGCTGGGTTGGGCATTCCCTCGGGAGCGAATCCGACGAGCCGTAGCGCGCCCCGAAGCGCAGGGCGCCTCCGCCGCGCGAGTCGTCCTGCGTAGCAGGGCAGCGAGCGACCCCCGTCTCGGGGGATGGGGGGCCAGGCGGAGGCGCCTTCGCTAGTGTGGCGCGCGAGGCGAGGAGGTTGAGCGAACGAGGGAATGCCCGACCCAGCCCCGCCCGGTGATTAGGCGGCGAGGCGGTAGATGTGCACGGGCTCTTCCACGTTGCGCAAGGGCCGCACGCCCAGGTCTTCGAGCGGGAAGCTGCCGTCGAGGCGCCGCGCGGTCTCCGGACCGATGAAGACCTCATCCCCCGTTCCGAGGGCCGCCAAGCGGGACGCCACGTTGGTGACCTGACCAGAAGCGGTGTACGTCCAGCGTGCGCCCGCGGCGGCCTCGAGCTTGGTCGCGCCCACCTGGGCGGTGCCCGAGTTGACGCCGACGTGGAGCTGGATGGGCTCGGGCAGGTCCTTGACCTCGAGATTGATCTCGCGCGTACGTCGGACGATGCCGAGGGCCGTCTCCACGGCGGCCCGCGCGTGGCTCTCCGGGTCCTCGTCCTGGAAGATGACCATGAGGCCGTCCCCCGCCGTCTCGTTGATGTCGCCGCCGTGCCCCATGATCTCGTCGAGGAAGGCCCCGAAGTACCGCTCCACCGCCTCGTTGAGGCGGTCGGCATCGTGACGCTCGGCCAGACGCGTGTAGCCCGCGATGTCCACGAAGAGCACCGTCACGTCCATCTCGCGCTTGGCGAGCGCGGGCGCCTCCGGCGCCCGCTCGATCAGCTCGCGCACCGTGCGCGGCACGAACTTCGACAGGTTGGCCCGGATGGACTCCAGCAACTCCACGCGACGGAGGGCGCGGCCGAGGTCCCGGTTGGCGTCCTGGAGGTCGGCGTAGGCCCGGGCGTTCTCGAGAGCGACCGCGCTCTGGTTGGCGAGGGTGCGGAGGAGCCGGAGGTCGTCCGTGGAATACGCGGCGCCAGAGCGCTTCTCGCTGAGGCCGAGGATGCCCGTCAACCGGTCGCGGAAGACCAGAGGCAGCACCAGCTCGACACCCAGCGCGCTCATCTGGGCCACGCAGAGGTCGCGGCAGGACTCGAGCTCGGGATCCTCCTTGTGCCGGGCGCGCGTGAGCGGCAGCCGCTCGTGGGTTAGGTGCTGAGCCAGCGATGAGTCGGCAGAGATGAACCCGCCCGCGCCCATGGGCCCCGCGCTGCCCGAGAGAACGCGGAAGCCTTCGCGGGGCTCGTCGAGAATGGCGAGCGTCTGGCGGACGGGATGGAAGGCCTCGTCCACCGTGCGGCTGATGGAGGCGGCGATGCGATCGAGGTCGAGGGCCGTGATCATCGTATCGGCGAGCTGTTCCATCGATCGACGCACGTCGAGGCGCTGGCGGAAGAAGATGCGGTCGACGAGGGCTTGGGTGCGGAGATAGACGGGGTTGAGGAAGAGCACCACGGCCAGGGCCACCACCGCCGCGGGAAAGATGGGATTGACGTCGGCCTCGAGCTGGCCGAACACCACGGCGATGCCCGCGATGGCGCCCGCGTAGGCCGCGACCACGATGCCCGTGATGATGCCGTAGATCGTGCCGATGCGGAGCATGCCCCGCAGATCGAAGAGATCGTAGCGGGCCATGGCGTAGGCGACGGCGACGGGAAAGAGCAGATTGAGCCGCCACAGCGCGTTGAGAACGGGCAGACGCATGCCCGACACGATCTCCCACGCCGTCCCCAGCACGGGCACGAGCTGTCCGATGGCGAACCCCGCGAGGAGAACCCGTCCACGCTGCCGGCCGATGGCGGTGGCTCCCCGGAAGGCGGTGGTGGCGAGCGAGAGCACGAGCACGACCATGGCCGCGCCCCAGTAGATCGCCGTGATGAACGGGACCACGAAGGTGCCGGCGAGCGGAATCCCGGGCGGGGGGACCTGGAGAAAGAAGGCGTCCACCGCCGAGAGGGCGTAGGCGGCCATGATGAGCCGCGGGAATCGCCTCGCCACGCCGTGGGGCTCGGGAAACACCCTCGCCAGGTGCAGGTAGACGGCGGGGGAGAAAGCCCAGGCGGTCAGAAAGATCCAGTCGAAGTGGTACCGCATGACGGCGTCGCCGTACAGCGTGCTCGTCGAGAACCACGTGAGACAGAAGGCGAGAAAGACGCGGGTCTCGGGGGCGCCCGGCTTGAGGATGAGGACGGCGGCGCCGAGACCCAGGTAGAGAAGGCCGGGCAAAAGGGCTTCGAGCAGGAAGCGCTTGAAGCTGTGCACGGTCAGGGGCCGGCTCGGGATGTCCTCTTCCACGAGCTGACCGCGGCGGCTGACGAGGTAGTGGAAGACCGTGCCCGGCGGGTGGCGGCGGACCTCGTCCTGGGCCTCCCGCCCGGAGGTGAGGAGCCGGCCGTTCATGGCGCGCACGAGATCGAAGGGCTGCAGCGCGCT
>WNFG01005465.1_pt1 | contig 10673 bp, 10 predicted proteins | sample 5400431 | NCBI WGS metagenome assembly WNFG01 (sample SAMN13153346, study PRJNA577476) | soil metagenome | isolation source: 120 cm saprolite under Douglas fir tree site 2 hole 3 replicate 2 | place: USA:California | collected 2015-04-18
AGATTCGCGAGGTTTCCGATGCCAAAGCCCTGTACGAGCAGAAACTGGCCGAGCCAGAATATATTCCGCAGCACCCCACGCGGCGCACCATGGCGCGGGCAAAGCTGGCCGAGCAGGGTATAGTCGCCCTGCCGCTTTACGCCCTTCTCGATTTTAGCCCGGACATTCACGGGGAAAGTGAGGAGGCAGGTCGCATCGAGTATATGCTTGAAGATGCTGGTTTGCTCGATGCGCTGGTGGTAGCACCCTCACAGGCCGCTGCCGCCGACGCGCTGCTTGCCGCAGAGGATATGAGCGATTGTCGCCTGGATATTAGTACAATCAGCAGCAGTACCGGCGGAACGCAAGATAGCAACCTGGGTAGATGGCTGCGCTTCGACACGGCTGTCAACGACGATAGGGGGAATGGGAACACAGATTGGGAGTCAGTAGCCACGATGGTTTTGACAACTATTGGGCTTCGCTCCCAACAGGGCGGAGAAATGGTTGCCGGTGCAAGTTGCCTGTTGAACGAAGACGGCACATGGCGACATGGATTGCTCACCGGACATGCAGGTGCTGGCACGGCTCGCTTTATCGGCAAAGCCAACCGCCTGCGTGTGAGGCAGCAAGAACTGGATGAACTGAGCGAGAAACAGGCAAAACTGGACGAGGAACTGCGCTGGCTGAACAAGCAGATCGCGGAATTTGAAGAGAGACGGGCACAGCTACAGGAAAAACAAGCGCAGTTACGCAAAGTACTGGCCAGGAGTGGTATGGAAGAGCTGTACAATAAGCTCTCTTCTGCCCGGACTACTCTTGATGATACCCGAAGCAAGTACCACAAGGCTCGCCTGCAAACACAGGAAGCGAGACAAATTTACAATACGGTCTTTGCCCAATTAGAGCGTGAGAGCCATGGCATTGGAGCTTTAGCCAGCGATGCCAGGCAGGTACAGAGGGCCCTGATAGGTATGGTCAAGCTCAAAAATCAGGCCCGCTCGCTGGCGATACAACTGGCAACCATTATCAGCAACTGGGAAGAGTATCAGCAGATCGAGCAGGCTTTGGAAAATGCCAGGGTCAACGCTGATAAAGTTGCTCACCTGCACGAATATATCCGCAGCCAGGCACTACAGGCGCAGGCGGAGGAACAGGAACTCACGCGCATAGCTGCCATCGCCAATGTTGAAGAATTGAGTGAACGGCTACGCATGTTGCGCGAACGATTTGAGACGCTATTCAGTGAGATCGACGAGGCAAAGACCAGCTACATCCGCGCCGACGAACGTTCTCAATACGTGGCAACGCTCCTCTCAGAGAATGAAGCGCAATTAAGCAGTGTCCGGCAAGAGCGAACTGAAAAACAGGCTCGTTTTACCAACCAGTTGACCGCTTACCCGGTGGAGCAGCTTGTGCAGGTGCAACAGGTGATGATTGACAAAAATAGCCTCAGTGCGGCCCAGGGACTGCTGGGAACCACCTTGCGCGATAGTGACTTCCTGTCACAAAAAGAGCTGTTGGAGGCAAAACGCCGCGTCAGCTACAACCACCTCTTACAGACCTTCAACCAGGAGCAGCACCTCCTGCACGATTTCGGTCCGAACCTGGACGATCAAGATCGCGTGCTCTTCCTGTTTGAGAACAAGAGCAATCCAGCCGAACTATTGGAAATATTGAGCGACCGCATAGAGATGCAGAGGACGCTGCTGGGACAAAAAGAACGCCAGTTGTTCGAGGATTTCTTGCTCCAGGAGATCGCGGAGGCCATTCGCACGCATATCCTGGAGGCCGAGGAATGGATTCAGCAGATCAATGCCGTACTCAAAAATCTACCGATGATCGGCGAGCACTATGATCTGACGTGGAAGCCTCCTGTTGAGTATGATATGACGAAATTGGGTAGTCATCTCGCCCGCCATTACAGGTTGCTGCGCAAACCATCGCAGAGCCTGACGACTGAAGAGACGGAGACCTTGATGGGTGCCTTCAAGCAAGAGATCGATATCGTGCGGCAGAAGCAGGAAGAGGATGCCAGCGTCAACTTTATGGAGATGCTGGAGCAAATCTTTGACTACCGCGAGTGGTTCCACTTCGACGTCTGGGTCACGCCGCAGGGAGGCCAACGCCAGCGTCTGACCGACCGCCTGGCGGGTACGCGCAGTGGGGCCGAACAGCTTTTCGCGCTCTACGTACCACTCTTTGCCGCCCTGGGAGCACTGTACAAGTCTGCTGCGCCAGGGGCACCACGCCTGCTTGCACTGGACGAAGCCTTCGATAAAGTCAGTTTCGCCAACACGCAGCGTATTATGGAGTTTCTTGTCTCACAAGATTTCCAGTGGATTATGACCGGGCCACAGGTCAGCGGCACAAGTGAGAAGATTCCTGCCAGCGCGAGATACCTGATGATTCACGAGAAGGGTTCACCAGTGGCTACGGCTTCTGCTTCGTTCTGGGCCGGTAGCCAGGGCTTTCAAACAAAATGAGCAGCAATATTCCGCCCAACGTACAAAAAGCCGTTGACTTCTTCTCTACAGCCAGGCTCTCTCGACTGCTGCAAAAACTGCGCGAGCGGTATATCGAGTTGGGCCGTGTGGGTGGTCAAATTACCCTGGAGGACTGCACGCCCGATGAACGGCGGGATATTGCCAGTTTTCTCGGCAAGCCTCCCTATCGTGAGGACTACATTAAGGTACGGCTGGTCGAGTTTGACAGCGTACTGCGGCAGAGTGGTTTTGCCTGTGAGCTGCCCGATCTGCTCAATGCCTTCTTTCCCAATCAGCCTCTTGTAACTCGCCCGCAACAGCGAGCCGCCCATAAAGTCCACCAGGCAGATTTCCATACCGCTCTCCTCTCCATTGCCATGGAACTGCCCGCAGACTCACAAGGCCGCAACTGGCTCTTGCATGGGCAACATGGACTGGACTGGCTGTTCTCGCACTATAAAAACGAATCCATCGAAGAGCAAGAGCGACAGCTTGGCACAGTGCGCTCTATTGTGAGCGCACTCGACAGGTTACCTGCCTCAACTGCTCCTGAACGATTAGCACTCTTTGCCCAACGCATTGGCGGGGACCCGCACATGTTCGACCCCGATAGAACCTCCGGTCGCCTCTTACGCTACGCCCTGGAGGATATTGTCAGCCTCTCAGGTGAATCATCTCTGCAAGTACAGGGACCGCCAATTGATCTGTACGCCAACGCGGGCTTGCTGTTGGATACGATCTCATCGAACGTGGCAGTATTTAACCTGGCGGGTGCTGTCTACAGCGATGGCTCCCTCGACCCACTTCCCCAGGCAGCCGGTACACGTGTGCTGCTCTTGCCATTACGCCAATTGCTGGAGTGGCGCATTGTTATGTCAAGTTCAACAGATATCTATGTGTTTGAAAATCCCCAGGTTTTTGAGGAGGTGATTGCCGGGCTGCTTTGTTCCAATGCCGGCAAGGGGTTGCCCACATTAGTCTGCACATCCGGCTGGCCCAGTACAGCAGCACTCACGCTGCTAGATCTGCTTGTGGCTCAATCACCCGCTAACCATCTGCATTATAGCGGTGACTTCGACCTGGCGGGCTTGAAGATTGCCGCATACCTGCTGGAACGCTACCCTGGCAGATGCAGTCTATGGAGGTTTGATCCCGATTCCTATCTACAGGCATCGCATGACGAGGGTAGATTGGCTACTAAGACGGAGTTAAAGGGGTTGAAGAGCCTGCCCGAAGCGTTTGCGCCCCTGGTGGAAATCATGCAAGAAAGAGGCAAGTGGGCTTACCAGGAGGGAATTGCCCGTCTGCTGCTAGAGGATGTGATGGAGGCTCCCTAGTTTTTCCACAAAAATGAATTGTTACACGGTCGCAAGTGCATTATGGTCGCGAAGAGGAAAATTTGGGAATCGAACAAGCTGAGAAAAGCTACCCCGTTCTTCATCGACGAAGCGGAGAAAAACACAGTGCTTTTCTTATACTGCCAGAGAAGTGGACCATCATTACTCTGCAATGCATAGAACGAGTGGTTACCCGTAGTGGCATATCTGACTCTTTGATGAAAAGGCGTAGCAATGGTCTGAACCAGCCTGTTGAGGACGCCATGCAGCCGTGCAGTCGATAGAGATTTACACCACGTCAGGATAGCCGGTTCAAATCGCCTTTTATACGAGACAGAACGCTCCATGTGTTGTATGAGATGAAAAGGTAGATCTGGCAGTGGCTCGACGACAGGCAAATCGCTTATCTGGGTTCCAATTACCCGGTAGGCGGCGTACACCGCGGCACACGTTGGACACGATGCCAGGTGTTGATTGAGCGCAACGCGCTCAGCATATGAGAGATCGTCCTGATAGCGGGTAGCAAGTTTGTCTGCCCAATTGGCACAGGGCGCGAAGGTTGAATCTTTCATACAACTGACCTCCTTCTCTCACTTGTGGCATCCTGTCCCTTCGCCAGGCGTTCATAGGCGCGGCGGAATTGTTCACATCCCCGGCTCACATAAATGCTGACGCTCTTTTCACTGAGGTTCAGCGACCGGGCAATTTCGCGCTGCGTGAAACCCACGACATATTGTAAGAGTAGACAGGCTCGATACTGCGGCGATAGCTCCACCAGGGCAAGTTTGATCTGTTCCGACTGCTCCACCTGCTCTTCAGGTCCTCCTGTACTCATGTTTTCTGACGAGTCGTCCATTTCAGAATCTTTGCAGAGCGGCCAGCGAGACTTGCGGCGGCGCAGGTGGTCAATGGCCGTATTGGTAGCAATACGATAGAGCCAGGTGTCGAAATGGAACTCGTCATGCATCCCTGGTAATGCCCGCCATACTTTGATGAAGGTTTCCTGCGCGAGGTCACGACCCTCTTCATCGTTCCCTACCATACGCGCCAGGTACGTACAGATGCGAGTATTGTAGTACTGAAAGAGTGCATTGAACGCGGAAATATTTCCTGCCTGAGCATCTCGTACAACCTCTACAAACCACACAGGGTCAACGGGCAGTGTTGAAAGAGTGGGATCACGCGCTGATAGAGACATCAGACAGGCTCCTCCTCGTTATAGGTTATATCATTCCTGTAGACTTAGACGCATCAAGGAGACCAAACCCTACAAGGGTTTTGTATTGTGTTGCTGCATTGTTGGTGCGGGCATTGCTGCCGATGGCAGCAATGCCCGCACCAACAATGCAGCAACACAACATATTACGAGTAATACGACTCCACAGCACGATTCCTCACCAGCCAATCCCATTACAACATCTCTTGTGATGCTTTTCGCCCACGAAACGTACAATGATAGGCATTTTGTGCTTTAGCCAAGGCATCATAGAAGGTATCAACCCTTAGCCAGCTTCGTCTGTACTCTTCAGCGAAACCACTTCATCACCGAGATGTATGGTCGCATCCCATGTAATTTTAATTGCATCCTTCACACTCTCATGCGCCGGACAGCCACTGGGATGAACTGTTAATGCCCGTTCAGCAGCCTCTCGGAATTCAGGGGATATGGTGAGGTCGTAATGCAATGCGATGGACTCGATGCGGATGGTTTTGCCAATGCCGACGATACTGCCATCAACAGTAGCCGTGTATGACTGGCGATCAAAAGGAATCTTGCGCCCTGACAGGGCACCGGCAAGTGTGCCGTACATTCAGCCAGCAACCGCGGCGACGATGTGGTCGAGGGTAGAGGCGATTGGAGGTCCCTCCTTGGCTCCATAGTACTCGCGCAACTTCCCCTGGACGCCGTAAATTACGGGTTCAGGTACGTCACCGAGATAGGCATTGCGATAGCCGTCTTTATAGACAAGACGCGCATGGGAGATGTACTCAAAAGGTTCTGCCATGATAGGAAATGTTCCTTTCAACGATAAGCTAGCTCAGCTACGAAGATTTGAAATCCCTCATAACTCCTGTCCGTATTATACTAAAAAATCACCAGTTAGAACCAAAGGGTTACTACCATGAAATAGCCATGCTGCAAGTGGCATAATGATGTATTGTTGTGCAACGAATACCTTGGGGTGAGGAGAACAATATGAACCCGTTCGAGAGAATAGTAAAAAGATATCAAACTCTTCCTAAAGTAGATTTGGCGCAGGGACGGAGTATTGCCTACTCGCGGAGCACCACCAGAAGGCTCATGGAATTGATAGATGCGAATGCGCACGGTAATGTGCATGGCGGTGTTATTATGCGTATGGTCGATGAGGCTGCCGCCATTGTCGCAATCAAGCACTGCCAGCGACCTACTGTGGTTACCGCCAGGGTGGAGAGATTTGATTTTCTGGCTCCCGCGTTTATTGGAGATGTTGTTTCTGTCTACTGTGAAATGCACTCTGTAGGACGAACGAGCATGGATATTGGAGTCGAGGTCATGGCTGAAGACTTGATAACGGGAGACGTACGTCACATTGCCAGTAGCTACGTGATCTATGTGGCGCTAGATGAGAATCGTAAACCAACTCCTGTCCCTCCCCTTGTGCCTGCGGACGATGAAGAGAAGGCGATTATAGAACGGGCCCGCATTCGTCGTAAGCACAGGCAAAAGAAAGATGAGAAATAAGTGAGCGTTTCTGCCTCACTATTTTCTTTGGAGCATGTTAAGCAGAATGATCATTCGATCAGTGCAATGCCCGTTGAAACGACGAACAGTGTGCTGTGTGAAGTGCGAGCCAGGCATCTTGCGAGTGCCTGGCTCGCACTTCACACAGCACACTTCTGTTATTGGGATACTCGATGTATTTTACAGCGAGAGCATACGCTCTAAAGCTACTTTTGCCCAGAGGACGATCTCGCCATCGACACTGACCTGGTTAATTACCTGGCCTTCGACCAATCCTTCCAGCACCCAGGCGAGATAGGCAGGGTGGATGCGGTACATGGTGGAACAGGGGCAGACTATGGGATCAAGGCAGAAGATGAACTGATCTGGATGCTCTTTTGCCAGGCGATGCACCAGGTTTATCTCGGTGGCAATCGCCCATTGAGTTCCGGCGGGAGCTTGCTCGACCTGTTGAATAATAAACTCGGTTGAGCCATAGAGGTCTGCCGCCTCCACGACCTCGCGGCGACATTCTGGATGCACCAGTATCTTAATACCAGGATAATGTGTACGAGCTTTAGCGATTTGCTGCACATTGAAGCGCATGTGCGTGGTGCAGTACCCTTTCCACAAGATGATTTTCGACCGCTGCAATTCCTCCTCGGCATCATCTGAGGCCATGGGATCTTTGGGGTTCCATACCGCCATCTGCTCTGAGGCGATGCCATACTTGAGGGCGGTGTTGCGACCAAGATGCTCGTCGGGGAAAAACAACACTCGTTTGCCATGGCTGAAGGCCCAGTGGATAACGGCCGGAGCATTGGATGACGTGCAGACAATACCGCCGTTGCGCCCACAAAAGGCCTTGAGATTGGCTGCCGAGTTCATGTAGGTCACCGGGATGATAGCAGCGTCCTCACCCAGCGTTTCATACAGCATCTGCCAGCACTCTTCTACTTCAGCGATATTCGCCATGTCGGCCATAGAGCAGCCCGCGGCGGGATTGGGCAAGATGACACGCTGGTGAGGCGCACTGAGGATATCGGCACTCTCGGCCATAAAATGTACACCACAAAAAACGATGTAATCCGCCTGTGGACGAGCAGCCGCTAACTGCGCCAGCTTAAACGAATCACCGCGGTAATCCGCATACTTGATGATCTCGTCGCGCTGGTAGTGGTGTCCAAGAATGACAAGCCGCTCTCCCAACTTCTCCCTGGCTGCGGCAATGCGCTGGTCCAGTTCCTCGCCTGACATCTCTGCATACACTTGAGGGACGTTATCGATACGGGTTGAGTGGGCATGTTTTGCGCGGGTCTCCTTGGAGAGGAGCGGCAATATACGCTCTTCTTTACTTTCCGCACATGCTGATAATAAGGCCATGGATTTCCTCCTTGGATATGGCAAATCAAGCAAATTCTAGTGATATATCGAAATTGGGAGCGGAGTGCGTCAAAGCTCCAAGCGAGATAAAATCTACGCCGGTGGCCCCAACGGCAGCTAAACGCGCCGGGTTCGTGCCGATGTTGCCAGAAGCCTCCAACAGTACCCCCGGTGCATCATGGCGCGCCAGCTCGACCGCGCCGCGCATGGTTTCTATATCCATATTGTCCAGCAGCACGACATCGGCTCCAGCTTTCAAGGCTAAACGCAGCTCTGACAGCGTTTCACACTCTACCTCGATTTTGAGGAGATGCTGAGCGGTGCGCCGTGCGGCAGTGATGGCCTGCACGATGCCCCCGGCGGCCTTGATGTGGTTATCTTTGATCAGCACGCCGTCGCTGAGACCAAAACGATGATTCTGACCACCGCCCAGGTGTACAGCATCTTTTTCCAGCATACGCAGTCCTGGTGTCGTCTTGCGGGTATCGAGAATGCGCGCATGTGTGCCCTCAATAGCATGTACGCAACGAGCCGTCACGGTGGCGATACCAGAGAGGTGCCCCAGGAAATTGAGCGCGACGCGCTCAGCACTCAATAGAGAACGGGCAGGCCCACTGAGGCTGGCCAAAACCTGGTCGGGGAACACAGTCGCGCCATCTTCAACCTGCAAATGGACACTGACGCGCTCATCGAAGACACGAAAGGTTTCAGCAGCAACGGCTAAACCGGCGACAACACCTTCCTGGCGAGCAATGAGGCTGGCCTGAGCCGTTTGTTTCTCTGGCACCGTGCTCAGCGTCGTGATGTCATATTCCGCTCCATCCTCTTCCAATGCCCGTCTAATCAAATCCAGTGGAGGTCTACGCATGAGCTATGACCTCCTGTCGAGAATGCGCTGCTCTGAAAGCAGGAGTTTCTCTCACGAACGCATAATGGCAAGTGGCTAACGACTTATCAAGAGTTTCGTAATCACCGCGCCAGTGGCTACCGCGACTCTCGCGCCGTTGCAGTGCGGCGGCAATCACCAGTTCAGCCACCTGAAGCATATTGCTGGTCTCTGCCCACTGCATTGGACTGGCCATCTCTTCCCTGCCTGTGGTATCTGTAGTCGATAATGATCTTTTCAATGCGCTTACTTTATGCCTGGCTTCAAGCAATCCCACTTGATCGCGATACAGCGAGACATATTGCCACATAATGCCGCGCAGCTCGCGGTTGATGCGCGAAATGGTGGTCGAACTGGCAATCGCAGGAGTAGCCTGGTCCAACGCGTTGTCAATGACGGATAGAGTAATAGCATGACGCGCCTGTACATGATGATCGTCTGGTAAGGAGTGGTCACTGGCCAGCCCGTTTGCCAGTCCATCGGCAACCCGCAAGCCAAAGACCAGGCCCTCTAGCAGTGAGTTGCTGGCCAACCTGTTTGCTCCATGTACGCCCGTACAGGCAACCTCCCCAACGGCATAGAGACCGGGAAGCGTGGTATGACCGTAGGTATCGACCATGACGCCGCCCATACAGTAGTGGGCTGCCGGTGCTACAGGCAACAGGTCTCTAGCGAGATCAAGGCCATAGTTGTGACAGATAGCGGAGATAGTCGGGAAACGAGCGTGCATCTTTTCAGCCGGGAGATGGCGCAGGTCGAGGTACTGGCAATCGGTCTTTTCTGCCAGCATTTCACTGAGGATAGCGCGGGCAACGACATCACGCGGGGCAAGTTCGGCTTGAGGTGCATAGCGCAGCATAAACCGCTCGCAGGCATGATTGCGGAGATAGGCACCTTCGCCGCGTACGGCCTCGGAGATCAGGTGAGAGGTATTGCCTATCGCGAGAACTGTAGGGTGAAACTGCATAAATTCCAGGTCGGTCAATGCAGCTCCGGCACGCCATGCCAGGGCCAGACCATCGGCAGTAGCTCCCACTGGATTAGAGGTATGCAGCCAGAGTCCTCCAGCACCACCATTTGCCAGTACGATAGCCCGCGCTTCTACTGTAAATGTTTTCCCATTGCGATCAATAGCTTCGATACCGGTACAGAGCCCGTCCCGCACCAGAAGATTGCTGACATAGGTCTCTTCATAGAGCGTGATCGCGGCACGTTTTTGTAGCGCGGCCATCAGTGCTCGTTCGATCTCGGCTCCGGTGGCATCACCGCCAGCATGAAGTACGCGCCATCGACAATGGGCAGCCTCTCGACCAAGCAACAGACCATCTGGCGTGGCATGTGCATCGCTGCCGGGCTGCGCACGATCAAACTGCACGCCCGTCTGAATAAGCCATTTGACGGCGGTAGGAGCCTGCTCAACCAGGATGCATACCGCGGCTTCATCGCAAAGTCCTGCACCGGCAGCTATGGTATCCTGAAAATGGAGTTCAGGGCTATCGTCTACCCCCAGTGCTGCCGTCAAGCCTCCCTGGGCATAGCGGGTATTGCTTTCGCCAAGCTGTCCTTTGGTAAAGAGAGCCACACACATATTTTCCGGTAAGCGGAGGGCAAGGGAGAGGCCAGCAATGCCTCCTCCAATAATCGCCACATCATATGCCTGGCTGTCTGCCACGTTTGCCATACATGCATCCTTCCCGTATGACTAAGTGTTCAAAGTACACTATGTTAAGTGTAAAAAAAAGAACACTTGGTCACAAGTAAAAAAGCAAAGGTGTTTTTTGTACACTAACCCTGGTAGGAAGTATACCCGATATTTTCGGGAAAAACAAGGGTACTTTATACACTATCTATTACTAGGGGGATACAAAATCATCCTGGAAGCTCTCTCCTGTTCTGAA
>WNFG01005468.1_pt1 | contig 10672 bp, 15 predicted proteins | sample 5400431 | NCBI WGS metagenome assembly WNFG01 (sample SAMN13153346, study PRJNA577476) | soil metagenome | isolation source: 120 cm saprolite under Douglas fir tree site 2 hole 3 replicate 2 | place: USA:California | collected 2015-04-18
CAGTTCGTGCTGCACGCTAAGGCCTTGCACGGCAATCCGTTCGACGGCCACACGCTGGGGCCGGTAATCACCGAGTTGGAGCAGCTGACCGGAGTGGAGACCCGCCGTATCCATGTCGATAAGGGCTATCGCGGCCACAATCACAAGGAGAAGTTCCGGGTGTGGATCACCGGCCAGGTGCGCCGGGTGACCCGACCGATCCGCCGCAAGATGAAGCGCCGCGCCGCCGTCGAGCCGGTCATCGGCCACACCAAAGCCGAGCACCGCATGGGCCGCAATTATCTCAAGGGGCGCGACGGCGACCGTATCAATGCCGTGCTCGCCGCCGCCGGCTACAACTTCGGCCTCCTCCTGCGCTGGCTGGCCAGGCTTTTGCGCACCCTGATCCTGGCACTCTTTCCTGCGCCGCTGGCCGTCCAAATCGGCTAAAAACGACCGCTCACCCGTTCTTCACGGCCGACTATATCCGGCAGCTCCGTTCCGGCTTGCCACTCTGCTGCATGCATGGACGATCGCGCAGGAAGGACGGGGCTCATCGTTGACACGGCAGACTGGCTGGGCCAGATCTGCAAATCCCCATAACAGCCACACCTCCGACCCGCCCAACGCACCCGAAGGAGCGTCGGAACTGTAGATGGCTTATAATTACACCACCAATCGTTACCGGTCAGCGAGCATGGCCCCTTGCGGCACGAGGCCCTGTTCGAGGAAGCGCCACAGCGCGATCGCCAATTTGCGCGCAACCGCAACGATCATGATCCGTCGGATACGCCCGCTCTGCCCTGCAGTTCGCTGCACAAACCAGCGGGTGATCGCACTCTTTGGCTGCTGCTTGAGCCAGAGCCAAGCCGCCTGGATTATGGTCCCGCGCACTTGGCCTCGCCCGGCTCGCGAGATCCCCTGGGATCGCTCCACGTCTCCGCTGTCGTGAGGGCTCGTTGCAAGACCGAGAAAGCCGGCCACCTGCCGCCGGTTGTCGAATTGGCGATAGTAGACCTCGCGTGTCATGACGGCGGCAATGGCCGGTCCGATCCCGGTCAAACACATCAACTGAACTCTCTTCTTCTCGGTAGCCTTGCAAGGCGTCGGTGCTTGGTCGCGCTCGCTTTCGAGCGTTGCAATCTGCTCCCGTATGAGCGCCAGCCTCGCGATCTCCCGAGTGATCTCGCTGGCAAGCCGTGGCGGCAATGGGCAGCCATCTCCAGTGACCAGCTTGTCAAGCTGCAGGGTCTTGTACTTACTCTTCACGTTGATGCCGCGAATGCCTTGACCGAACAGCAGGCCCTTGATGCGATTGACGTGAGCCGTCCTTTCGCGGACCAATCGGTCGCGCTCGCGGTGCGAGCGCCGGAGATCCTCCTCGTCGAAACTGGGAATGCGAACTACCGACCAGACGTGGCGATCACCCTGGCCCCACGCGATCAGCGCCTGCAGCAACATGCCGACATCGATCCGATCCGTCTTTGCTCTGCGCGCGCGCCGGTTGACCTGCATGCTGGCCGCGTCGACCACCAAACATTCAATGCCGCGTGCCTTGAGAAACCGGGCCAGCCAGAAGGCATCGTATCCAGCCTCGTAGCAAAGCACGATCGACGGCGCCTCGCCGTTCACCTTGGCACAGCGATCGCGGGCCGCCTTGCGTTTCGCCATTAGGCCTTCCGTATCCCCGCCTCTGATCGGATACAAGCTCGGCTGCGCTCGATCGTGAGACTGGAGTGCCAAGAGCCAGCTGTTCTTGCTCCAATGCACCGTAGAGGACAGTCTCGGCTGGCGTACCAGTGATTGCATGATCCATTTGTAGGTCTCCTTGCGTCATGATGGGACGAAGGAGCGTATAAAAAGACTGAGGCGGCCTTCGTCCGCCTCATAGCATCTTTGTCGGCGATCGGAACAGTCCCTGCGGGCGCAATCGGCGTCCGGTAGCGGAAGAGCAGTGCTGCCGGATGGCAAGCGCATCACGAGGTATCATCCCAGAAGGATGTGCGACAGGGCGCCGGGCGCGCCAGGACACCGAGCATGACCATGGCCCCACCGCAGGTCGGGCAGCGATCGGGCCGATGCGACGGGACGGCATCCTGGACCTGTTCGGCGGGCGGTTCCGGCGATGGCGCGTCGAGCAGCTTGACAGGGCGCGAGTTTTTGCGGCGCGCTGGCGGTTCGCGAGGAATCCGTAGTGGCGGATGCGATGGAAGCCGTCCGGCAGGGTGTGCAGCAGGAAGCGCCAGATGAACTCATCAGCCGCAAGAGTCATGAGCTTGGTCTTGCCGTGATGGCGATAATCCTTCCAGCGGAAGGCGACTTCGGCATTGGCCAGGCTGACCAGGCGGGAGTTGGCGATGGCGACGCGGTGTGTGTGTATCGGCCGAGATAGGCGAGCACCTGAGCCGGTCCATCGTCCGAATGATCGCGAGGAATGCTGCTTCCTTGCCATCCCGCGGCTCGCGATCAGGCGCGCACATGCTACGCCCACCGGCTGCTCGCCCGTCCGTTCGAGCCCGGCGATCAGGTTGTCGGCGAGTTTATCGTCGGATTCGCTCCAATCAAAATCCTGCAACAATCGCCGCAGGAGGCGGACATGCACGGCAGCGCCGGCGGCCGAGGTGGGGTGATCGCTGCGGCGATCCGGTCCGCTATTGCGCAGACAAGTTCGCCGATCTTATCGGACTTCGGATCATCAGCAGGGCAAGCTGAGTACCATGCTTCTAACGCGTCCTGCTCAGCGCCGAGCACGATAACCATGTCGGCCGGCCGGGTTCCAAAGGCGAAGTGGTCGGGCGCAGGCACCGGGGAAGGCAGGGGAACCCTCGTTGGGCCCGAACAGGGGGAGGATGCCCGAGCGGGGAAGGGGAATCATCTCGCTCATGCTCCGCCTCCGCTCGCCAACTCGCGCTCGACCACGGCGAGGACCTGCCGGACGGACTCAACGTCCCCATGGCCTGCGCCCGCTTCGAGACCGCTCTCGTCGGCCAGGCGACGCAACTTTACGGCAGCCCCGATCATGGTATCGGGGGCGGTCCGCGCGATCCATGTTTCGAGCGCCATCGCCCGATCCCCAATTTCATCATGGTCGCCGTCATCGCCTGCCGCGCGAAGATCGGCCTGTTTCTTCCGCAGTGCCGCGATTTCCTGCTCGGCGGCAATCAACCCCGCGTCAGTTGAGGCAAACGGTGGACGTGCTTTCCACTCCTGCAGTAAGCGCTCGTAGATGGTGGTGGTGTTCGTAGGCATGCTCTGTGTTCCTTTCGAGGGGATACAAGTCGCCCGGCGGCTCGAAAGGCGCACAAAGTGACCCCCGCTGCCCTTTAGGATTGCTCCCTGGACATACAACAGCGGACACCGGACGCAGATTGTTGAACTTTGTCACTCTGTGCTCAGCCTTTCGAGGGGCTATGTTTATCCTGCACTTGGCGCGGGCGGCGCGCACGGGAGGCGATGCGCTCGGTACTGCCTGGCGCTCATGGCCTTAAAGTGCGTCGCAGACGCCGTATGGGTAGATTCCGATTGCTTTTGCGGCTGGCCTTCCTTCCGTACAGCACTTCGCGCGGTGGATATCAATTGCGAGCGATCTGGCATTTTGTCACCGATTTCGGTGACACCGCGGTCACCGTGCCTCTCGCGGGGCTGATGGTGGGCTTCCTCCTCGCCATGCGGCGACCGCGCCTGGCGATCGGCTGGGGCTTGGCGATCCTCGGCGGCGCCAGCGCGGTCGCCGTGTTGAAGCTCGTGCTTTCGGCCTGCGATCACCCGCTCAACGGTTTCGGCCTGTCGAGCCCGAGCGGACACACGGCGATGAGCATCTCGGTCTATGGTGGTTTTGCTGCCGTGATCGCCACGACCCTAACGCGGCCGGCGCGCGCGGCGGTAATTGCCGGCACTGCGGCGCTGATCATCGCGATCGCCCTATCGCGCATCCTCCTCAACTATCACAGCACGATCGAAGTCGCGGTCGGGCTGGCGGTTGGGATCGCCGCGCTCGCGATCATCGTCGCGATCGTGGCGCGGCATCCGCCGCATCGGCTGTCCCTGGGCTGGCTCGCCGCGGGAGCGCTCGTTGTCTGCGCGCTGTTTCATGGCACGCACTGGCCCGCCGAGCAGGCGATTAATCGCCTCGCGGGGTGGCTCGATTTCGTGCGGCCGTGGTGCAGCTGAGCAGGGTTTGAAGGGCGGATTTCCGGTGGCGGCAATGACCCGGAAGCCACCGGCCCCATCGGGCCGTTGCGCGAGCCCCGCTACCTTGGCGGCGCCGCTGACGACGAAATCCACCTCGCAGGCCGAGCAGGGCAAACGCCGTGCCCGATCGATGACAGCGACGTCGGGGCCATAACGCGCGACTCAGGCGGCCCTCTTCTTCTCGGCCTTGATCTCGGTGAGCCGGGCGAGCGCCGCGGCCTCGTCGGCGAGGCCCTTGTCGACGACGTTGCCGAGGCGGTCGATGATGCGCCATTTGTCCAGACTGGCGAGGTCGATCCGGTAGACCTCCCGGTTCCCGTGCAAAGAGCGTCCGCACATGCCAGGGTCTTTGACCACGCCGGGTGGGATGGCACTCGCGCTATCGCGCCTCCCGTGTTGCCTTCCGCGTTATCAAGCGCGTCGGCTCCCGGATCGAGGGACTTTTCGCGGCTCAATGGCTGGCCTATGCGCTCCCCTGTCAACGCTTCGCCGGCATCCTCGCGGGTGTCGACGCATGACTCGGGGCCAGTGTAGTTCGCTGGACCTTCACTGTAAGAGACTTGCACTCTCTACTCTCTGCCGGTTTCGCCGGCGCACTGATAACGTCCTTTCATCTGCATGGGCATGACAATGTTGTCTATGACTCCGCACATTAATTGTCGCCATTTTCCGCACACTCTCGGACGCAGCGCGGTTCAGTCGGTTCCGATGACCCCGCTCTCGCGCCGTTAATCTCGAGACGCGGACGGTCATCTTGGTACTGGCGCCGGTCTCGTCGATGAAGACGCTTGTCGGAATCGATGAAGGGCTGCGCCGCCCGCCAGCTCCGGCGCCGGAGGGCGACGTCCGGACGGTCCCGCTCGGCGGCCCGCAGTCTCTTTTTTAAACGACCGCCCCATCCGGCCGATCGCCGACCACATCGCCCCGTTGCTAAACCGCACCGCGTGCTCGGCCGCCAACCAGGGCTGCAGCAACGCCGCCAGGGTTGAGCCGCGAAACGGAGGTTGCGGCGGACATCATTTTGAAGATGCTGAACATAGATGTCGAGCGTTCGAATTAGCACAATGACGAGTCTGTACGGAGACTGCAGAATGGTGACATTTCGGCAATGATCATTCTGACAGGCGCTCCGCAGGTGGCCTTGGTTAAGCTCGTGACAGAGGACGGAGTGCATTTTTTGCCGCTCGATGAGCAGAGCGTGCCAGCTCCCAACAACATCGCGGCAATTTTCAATAATTACCTGCCGATCAAGCTGACGCATGACGAATATCCTGCTTTGATTTCAGAAGAGAGATCGGTCCCGACGATTGGGAACCGCGGCTTGCTTGTTATTTATGCCTGACCGGAAAACTCGCCTCGTTACCACAGGATCACAAAATTTGTACGCGAGTGTTTTGGTAAGATTGATCAGTTCCAGGAAGGCTCCAGACACCCGAAATGGCGCGAGATCAACGTTGCGGCGGAAATGCCGGGTTCGGACACGGTTCAAACCGGCTGCCGATTGGATCGCGAGAATGGGAAGGTGGCAGTGTCGCAGAGTAACGGTGTTGCCCAATCTGGGAACCTGAAGGGGATTTTCGAACAGTGCGTCTCTGAACGCGCCGCCTCGACAGGGCAGAAGACCTTGTCGGATAGCGAACGGAGAATGTTGTTCTACGAGTTCCAGCAATTTCTCGCGGCGCAAAATCGCCAGTGAGCAGCCGTAGTCGGTTAAAACTCAATTTCTAGAGCATTTTCACAATGAGTCGGTATAGCCGGCGGCCCGGAAGTAGTTGTTACATTCGTCGGGAGTGAAGTGGTCGAGCAGGGTCCCGATGCGTCGCCACAAGCCATCGACGGTGCGTTCCGGGGCTTGGCGCAGCAGGGTCTTGAGCTTGGCGAACGCCATCTCGATCGGGTTCATGTCGGGCGAATATGGCGGCAGCAGGAAGAACTGGGCGCTGGCCTTGGCGATCGCCGCGCGAACCGCGGCGATCTTGTGGGCCGGCAGGTTGTCCATCACAACGATGTCGTCGGGCCTGAGCGTTGCGATCAGCACCTGCTCGACATAGGCGAGGAAAGCCTCGCCGGTCATCGGGCCGTCGAGCACCATCGGACGCCAAGGCCGCCGCGTCGCAATGCGGCGACAAAGGTGGTGGTCTTCCAGTGGCCGAACGGCGCCTGGGCCAACAGGCGCCGGCCGCGTGGAGCGCGGCCGTAGAGCCGGGTCATCTTGGTGCTGGCGCCGGTCTCGTCGATGAAAACGAGCTTGTCGGTATCGACGAAGGGCTGCGCCGCCCGCCAGATCCGGCGCCGCGCGGCGACGTCCGGACGGTCCTGCTCGGCCGCCCGTAGCGTCTTTTTTTAAGCGACAGCCCAAGCCGGGCGACCGCCGTCCACATCGCTCCGTTCGACAGCCGCACCGCGTGCTCGCCCGCCAGCCAGGTTTGCAATGCCGCCAGGGTGAGGTCCGGATGGGCCTCGATATGCCTCGCCAAAGCGGCTTCCTGCTTCGGCGTCAGCTTGCGCGGCCGATGACCGCGCCGCGAGCTGGCACTGACCGCCCTGGTGCGGCGACGCCGGATCAGCGCCTTGTAGACGTACGACACGCTGACCCGGAACAGCGAGGCCGCCGCCCGTGCCGCCATGCCGCCGTCAATCGCCGCCAGCACCCGCGCCCGAAGGTCCTCTGAATAGCTCTGCCCCTGCCGCCAAGCCATCGCTACCCCCAACATCTTGTGTTATGGGCAGCGAATCACACTTTCCCTCGCCTGGGAATCTCTTTCAGCGATTCCCTCCAATGTGGCTATGCTCTAGTAAGAGTGGGGCGTGGCAGCGGGCCAGCCGGCCTCGGGCGCTATCCTGACGGCTCGCCGCTTCAAAGCCGGCAGTGTGCTACTCGCCGAGGATACGTGGGGCACCGGGCATTCGTCGCGGGTGATCGGCGATGTCGAATGTCTCGGTCTCGTCTTTGATCTGCCGGAGCCGGCTTGAATACGCGTTCAATGGCTACGATGGGCCGGAAAATCCACCCCTCCTCAACTCCGCCGACCTAACTCATAGGCGTTCCATCCCAGACAAACAGCGCGGGCAGGGTTTGGACAAGGATCCGGAGGTCAAGCCACAGGCTCCAGTTCTCCACATACCACACGTCATAGTCGACCCGGCGGCGTACGCTCTCGGTATCGGGCGTCTCCCCGCGGGAGCCATTGACCTGAGCCCACCCAGTGATGCCGGGTTTGACATTGCGACGCCAAGCATATTGGGCTACCGCTGCGTCAAAGAAGATATCGTGAGCCTCGGCGTGCGGTCTCGGTCCGACCAGGGACATTTGGCCATAGAGGACGTTGAGAAGCTGGGGCAACTCGTCGATGCTGCTCCGGCGAAGCCAGCGCCCCAACCGGGTGACCCGGTGGTCATTGACCACGGCCTGCTTAACGAAACTGCCATTTTCGAGAACGGACATGGTACGAAACTTTAAAATCGAGAAGGGCTGCCCGTTGAAACCTACCCGCCGTTGAAGGAAGAAGCTTGGGCCTGGCGAATCTAGCCGGATCAAGAAGGCGGTGATCATCAGCATAGGCGCAAGGACGATCAGTGCTACACTGGCTAGCAGTACATCGAACGAGCGCTTGATAGCCCGCTCAAAGCGGGTCAGTGGGACTCGCCGCAGTTCAACAGCAAGCGCTGTGCCGACGCGACAAATGGCGTGCTCGAAGAGGGGCCGCACCTGCTGGTCGGCCAAGAGCCGCACGGGAACTGCAATCCGTCGAAGCTGAGTTAGAATTTGATCGATTTCAGACCGCCGATGCCAGCTGACAAGGAGGAGCACCTCGTCGATTGCCGTCCCTCCCGCAAACGCGATCAGCTTATCGGCTGCTTTGGCATAATCATCCCCATTTGAAACCGGGAAGCTTTTCAAGATCATGTAACCGTACCGACGCAAATCGTTGAGCACCGTGCCGTCTCCGACTTCCTTGCATTCGAAAATGACTGCGGTGCGCGGTCCGGTTAGCGCGCCGGCTGCAACAAGTTTACCAATGGAACGCATTACAATCCAACGGGCGGAAACGACTGCAGGAAACCCCGCAAAACAAAAGCTCAGCTCGGCGCCGCGTGAGAAATCCGAGCCCACCTTCGCGGTGAAGGCCACAACTGCAAGAACCGCAAAGATGCCGATCCAGATCAGCAGCAGCTTCGAAAGGCGCACGTTTTTGTTCAAGATCTGTACCGGATCGTAAAGATTGTGGGTGCTGAGAACCGTGCAATACAGAGTTGCGACTAGGATCCCTACCGCCGCAAAATCCCTGACAGAGCCAATAGAACCATTAGCAAGGAGGTGATAGATCCCGCCACTTAAGATACTGGTCGCCAACACTGTAAAAACATCAGCCACGCCGAGAACGATTCCAAGGGAGCGATACGAAATAGGCACAAACCTAGCGTAAGGCTTGGCTATTTCCCTAACGGATCGTTCAATGAAGTCTGACATTGTTTTTCTCCCGGAGTCCAAAATTTTACTTACTTGGAATCGCCCTTTTTGCAGGTCCCATGAACATAGCGTGATCGCGGTCCCGGGATCGCCCCCTGGTCGCTGACGCTAATTACCTACCCTCTTGTGACCCCTTTGTGAACGTGACCGGCCCCCGCTTGGTGGTCCGATATGAACGTTAGTTTATGGCGGGTCGTGGCACCAGCGGGAGCATGGCCGGCGGAGCTGGTCGGGTATTGCGCAGCCGGCTATGCAGCGAAAGCTGGCACGAACACCTCCGCGCGGGAGCCTGGGAACCGATCGAGGCATGTGGTTGGACGGCGTCGTACACCGCGACGCGGTAACGCCCACAGGACCGAGGTCGTGGAAGAGCGTGAGGTTCTTTATCCCGGGCATCCCTGGCTGGGGGCATTGTTCGTGCCATGAAGCGATCGAGAAGGTAGGCGGCACCGTTCTGCGCTGTTCCCGGGTCGAGGGAGAGACAGGGCGCTGTTGAATCCCGCATTCCCCGTATGTGGATTGACGATTTTGAGCACGCCTGCGTCGATTCAAGAATAAGATTCAGCATGCTATCGTAGATCGAACGGGGCGGCCATGGCGGACCCAACGGAAGAATCGAAGGGCGAGGCGCTGAGGCTCGATTTTGACCGCCGTCCGATGCTTCAGTTTTGCGGCAGTGTGATTACCTCCGATGGCGGATTGCTGGCCTGTCGCGAGCTGGATGACGCTATGTGCCTGACTGAGATGGGCGCCGACGTGCTCGCCGATGCGCGCACGGGCAAGAACGGCCGCCATCTACTGGGCGGCTTGCCGCGGCAGTCGGTGTTCGGACGGCTCGCCGGCTACGAGGACGTGAACGACGCCTGCCTGAATAATTCATCAGAGGGTCGGCGGGAGTGAGCCAACGCAAGGAGTTCCAGCGCTGCGAGGCGGGCAATCCGACGATTTGGCTGCCAGCGGGTCGGTTGCGAGCGAATTTCGTTGCTGCAGCGCCTCGGTGAGACGCAAAATCACGCCCAACGGGCCGGGAATCAGGGGAATGTCGGGTTAATCGAGTTGGTGAACGCGAAATGGCACCGCGCCAGCGCGGCCGTCGTTGTGCCCATCGTTTTTCAATATCTGGTGATAAGTAAATGCAACGTCCCTTCTCCGCGGATAGCGCTTGGAACAAACCGATTGACCAAGATGTCCACAGGTTCTCCGATCCGACCGCGATCGAGAACCTCCAGTTTCACGATCCTTCCCTGGCAAATCCTTGGGTTCAGAACGAAGATCTCTTGGTCGAGACGCCGGCCAACGCGCCTCTCGCAACCTGGAATTTTGACGTGCTCAACGATGGGGGCACGTTTTCCTTGACTGGCACCGTTGATCTCCCTACGCCGACCAACCTGGTCATTACACATGGCGGCGACGGATGGGCAATCTTTACCGATCCGGATGGCGTCCATTTTTGGGAAACCTGGGGAGCCGCATACAATGCCGCTAGTACCTCTGCACAGAGGATTTGACGAGTTGATCGTGGCTGGCGCGCAAGGGCGGAAGCGCTTCGGGATCGACCAGGACCTCGATGCTTCGGGCTATTCCAGGTTGGCGTCGGATAAGCCCGTAGCGTTCGAGCGTGAGCACCATTTGGTGGACTGAAGGCGGCGTCACCTGAAAGAATCGTTGCAGATCGGCTTCGGCCGGCGGCCGGCCAAGCACTAGCGTGTAGGCGTGGATGAAGGCCAGGTATTGCCCCTGCTTAGGCGTGAAGCCGGGTTTGGAGGCGGGGAGACATAGCCCAGGCATCTGATTCATCTGTTGTGCCCTCAACCGAGGGGGGCATCGATGAATGTACGTTACCGAGTGGAGTTGAGCCAAGACGAGCGCGACGAACTCACCGCTCTGCTGAGCGGCGGCAAGCATGCCGCGCGCAAGCTCAAGCGGACACAGATCCTCTTGGCGGCCGATGCCGGCGCCAGCGACGAAGACATCGCCATCAGCATCGCCGTCGGCGGTTCGACGGTATACCGGACCAAGCGCCGCTTCGTC
>WNFG01005469.1_pt1 | contig 10671 bp, 7 predicted proteins | sample 5400431 | NCBI WGS metagenome assembly WNFG01 (sample SAMN13153346, study PRJNA577476) | soil metagenome | isolation source: 120 cm saprolite under Douglas fir tree site 2 hole 3 replicate 2 | place: USA:California | collected 2015-04-18
GTGAAGAGTAAAAAGCGGGTTGTTGAGGCGCTCCATAATATGGCTGGTTCTGTCCAGGCGGGCCAAAGAAATTGTTCGGAGAAGGTATCGATTGAGGCGGGCCTGAAGGATGAGGTTGTGCCGCCGGTTGTCCCCATTGTTGACCAGGGTATCGGCCGCCAGCAGGCGGCATTTGCGGCGATGAACCTCCCCAGGGGGCTTGCCCTTGTTGAGGAGAGCTTCCAACGGGATTATGCATGCCACAATTTGTACAGGTTACTACATCAGGTGGCAGTGGCATACCACAACGCAGGCAGCGTCGTGCCGGTGGACCACCGTACGGCGGATACACTGAGGACATACTACAAAATCTCTCCACTAAAGGCTAAATACGGTAGGCAGAGTATTGCACAATATTGCTTACATGTCTACTGAATAGTATTTTTGGGTAGACAGTTCTTCACCAGTCTCGAACCCGGAAAACAACAGCTACTGATCCTTTGCCTCACGCAAAATCTCATATAACCTGCGTGGATGCAACGGCATCTCCCGTACTCGTACCCCAAACTCCGAGAGTGCATCATCAATCGCCGAGGCAAAGAGGGCAGGCACGGGAATGACGCCAGCCTCGCCAGCTCCTTTCACGCCTAATGGATTCAGCGGTGAGGGTGTCTCGACATGATCTACCGTGATAGGGGGAATTTCCGCCGCCGTCGGGAGCAAATAATCCATAAAGCTAGCGTTGATGAGCTGCCCCTCTTCATCATAGACGAGTCGCTCATAAAAGGCTCCCCCTATACCCTGCGCCACGCCGCCATGCACCTGCCCTTCGACGACCATGGGATTAATCACGCGCCCGCAATCGTGCACAGCCACGTATTTGACGAATGTCACCATGCCCGTTTTCGGATCAACCTCGATGATCGCTCCATGGGCGCCACTGGCAAAACTGCCATGCGGCGGGCTGTAAAACTCGCTGGCTTCAAGACCTGGCGCTCCACGTTCTGGTGGCAAGGCAGGTCCCGGGCGTGGGCCTGCCAGCTTGATCGACATGAGCTTGCGCGCATTTTCACCGTAGGCATAGCGCAAGGGGTTGGCTGAGATCGCCACCTGGCCCAATGTCAGGGAACGGTGAGGAGCATCTTTCACAAATACCTTACCATCGGCAAGCTCGATATCATCGGGCGATGCTTCAAAGAGATCCGCCGCTACCCGTTTGGTTTTCTCTCGCACTTTAACCGCAGCCAGGTGCATGGCAGTACCGGCAATCGTCGCGGCACGGCTGGCATAAGTGCCTACGCCCCAATAGAACGCCTGGGAGTCGCCTGTTGTCACCAGCACATCCTTCGGATCTACCCCCAACTGGTCAGCCACGATCTGGGCGAAGGTTGTAAAGTGGGCCTGGCCCTGCGTTGTTACCCCCGTCGAAGCAAACACACGACCATCCGACTCTACGCGCACCTGTGCTCCCTCGTACGGGCCGATGCCCGTCCCCTCGACGTAACAGGAGATGCCGATACCCAGGTAGCGACCCTGCTGACGCGCCTCGGCCTGCATTGCGGAAAAGTTGTCGTAATCGAGCAGGGCCTTCAGCTTATCCAGCCCGGCCTGGTAATTGCCGCTATCGTATTTTGTCGGGCCGCCATCCTGGTACACGAGACCCACGTCCCATGGGAACTCATCCGGCTGAATAAAGTTGCGCGAGCGCACCTCGGCGCGATCAAGATTGAGTTCCTTTGCAATGCGGTCCATGATGCGCTCCATCACGAAGACCGCGTGTGGTCTTCCCGCGCCACGATATGGGCTGACAGGTACTTTGTTGGTATAGAGTACTGTGAACTCGCTGTAGTAGTTCCTCAAGCGATAGGGGCCAGGTAACGTACACGCCGAGATAATCGGCACAATGATGCCATAGGGGGTATAGGCACCAGTATCATGCAGGAACTTGTCTCGCACGGCCAGTAAGATGCCCTGGTCATCAAAGGCATACTCCACTTCATGAATTTGGCTGCGCTCCTGGTTGGCGGAGATAAAGTGCTCGCGTCGATCCTCGATCCACTTGACTGGCCTACCCAGGTGAATTGCAGCAAAAGGCGTCAGGATTTCTTCGGGATAGAACAGCATGATCTTGGTGCCGAAACCCCCGCCTACATCGGGCGCAATCACGCGCACTTTGTGTTCGGGCAGGTGAAAGATAGCTGCCAGGCCATTGCGTATAGGAATTGGTCCCTGTGTCGAAATCCAGCAGGTGAGCATCTGATCGTACGCATCCCAACGTGCGAGAACCCCCCGGCACTCCATCGGCATCGCGGCGCCGCGATCCATGACGATCGTCTCGCGTATAACATGTGGCGCGTCCTCAAAAACAGCATCGGGATCACCAACCGTTTGCACCAGGTGGGCGGCAACATTGCCCGGAACGTCAGCATGCACCAGGGGCGCATCCCCGGCAGCGGCAACCTCCAGGCTGTGGACGACTGGCAGAGGCTCGTACTCGACCTCGATCAGGTCTAGCGCATCTTCGGCGATGTAACGGCTATCGGCGACAACAAAAGCGACGGCTTCACCGACATAGTGGACTTCATTCAGCGCAAGCGGTAGCTGTGTGCGCGGCTGCGTCAAAGCGTGATGCGGCACGAGCAGGGGAGATGGCTCCAAAAGCTCACCCAGGTCAGCGGCTGTAAGTACGAGATATACCCCAGGGAGCGCGCGAGCAGCGGTCGTGTCGATGCTGAGGATGCGTGCACGCGCATGCGTACTGCGTAGTACCGCGGCATGCAACATCTCGGGTAGATCAATATCATCGACGAAAGTGCCGCGCCCACGCAGTAAACGAGGGTCTTCTATTCGTGGAATGGATGCACCAAACCATCGTGTAGCCATTACTGCACCTCCCTCTGTTGCTGGCGCAAACGCTCTGCAGCCAGCTTGACCGCTTCGACAATATTTTGATAACCAGTACAGCGACAGATATTGCCGGAAAGCTCGTGACGGATCTCTTCGTCGCTGGGATTGGGATTCTCATGCAGCATGGCATGTACAGACATGATAATACCGGGAGTGCAAAAGCCGCATTGCAATCCATGCTTCTCCTGGAAAGCCTGCTGGATGGGGTGCAAATCGCTATTGGTTCCAGCCATACCCTCAATAGTCGTCACCACCATGCCGTCGGCCTGCACTGAGAACATCAGGCAAGAGCGCACGGCCTCACCGTTCAGCAATACAGTACAGCAACCACAGACACCATGTTCGCAGCCAATATGCGTACCCGTGAGGTGAAGATCGTGACGAAGAAAATCAGAAAGAAGCAGGCGCACCGGCACGCGCTTTTCGTAGCGATGACCATTGACGGTCACTGCAATATCAGACTCCTCGGTGAAGACCGGAGTTTCTTCTTCTTCTTGCTCTTGCATAGTCCGTACTCCTCCTTCTTTTTAGTGTCCTCGTCGCTGCCAGGCGGCCTGGAGCACCCGCCGGGTCAATTCCGCAGTGAGCACGCGCCGGTACTCGATGGTGGCATGCACATCGCTCATATCGTCACTCACAAGTGTACACGCGGCTTCGGCTGCTGTATCGAGGGCCGCGTCGTCGAGCGCTGTACCAACGAGGACATTCTCGACAGCATGACCCCGCACAGGGGAGCCTGCGATGCCGAGGTAGGCGATATGCGCCGACGAACAATGGTCATCGGACGTAGGCGTCACTACGGCGGCAGCACCTACCAGCGCGTAATCTCCTGACCGGCGAGCGAATTCCATAAATGCCCATCCCGCCTGTGGAGCAATCCAGGGGAAGTGCACCTCTGTAAGCATTTCACCTGGCTCAAGCGCTGTGGAGAGATACCCTGTAAAGAACTCTTCTGCTTTGATAATGCGTTCGCCATGACTGCTCTGTGCCACTACTTCGCCATTGAGACAGGTTAGGAGGGCGGGCAGCTCGGCAGCGGGATCAGCATGGGCTATGCTGCCGACAATCGTGCCACGGTTGCGTATCTGCATGTGGCCGATATGCTTAACCGCCTCCACCAGGAGTGGATGTTTTTCCTGCACTAATGCCGAACGTTCAACCTGGCGTTGACGTACGGTAGCGCCGATCGCGAGATACCCATCCTCGGGTTCAATATAATGCAGTTCGGAAAGGTGGTTGATGTCCACGATGTAGGCGGGCCCTGCCAGACGCATATTGAGCAGCGGCACGAAACTCTGGCCGCCTGCTAATACCTTGGTGTCCTCGGCATGCTGATCGAGTAGGGTAAGCGCCTCGTCGAGCATGTGCGGCGCACAGAACTGAAAACGTGGTGGTTTCATAATCTTCCACTTCGCTCTAAATAGTTTTTTGTGCCTGATCGGGGTCTCGATCAACCGGTAGCCCCGACTAGACGAAAGCCAGAGCGCCTTTCACCAACCAGATAACCTTGTTGTTCCCTATGCGGGAATAAGCATAAGACTACTGCGCCTCAGCGGTTCTGTCAAGCCCCTTTTCGATAGGTTCTGATCTCATCTCTTGGCAGCGAATCCAGAGCGGGTGGATATGCTCAATAGGCTGGTCAAACAGCCCTAGTTGCTCGTCAATGCGAAACAACTGTTCAAAATCCTCAGTGGAGTACGCTTTACGCAACCGCGAGGCATAGGAGGTCACCAGTACGCGCAGATAGTGTTGCACGTCGTAGTCGCGCCGGTCCTTCAAATCGCCGGCAGATGAGGGCAGAAGCAGTTCGTTCGGCTTGTGTTCGTCCGCTCTCACTTCTGCTCTCCCTGCTTCGTCGAACGAAATGTTCTCGCTTTCATCAGGTATCCAGATGGGGACTCCACCGAGAGCCCGATAAAACCGTACGCGCTCTCCGGGAGACCACTTGGTGCGACCAGCGCGTAGCAGTGCTTCATACGCCTGCTCGGTATGTGCGGCGCGAGAGGCCTGATACGCTTCTGGCGATTTTGAGAGGCGTACTCGGGCAGCGACGTCAGAGGCGGGAAATGCTCGCTGCCGCAGCGCTTCAGTTGTCTGTAGATAGGCGTTGTGCGCGCCAATCACATCACCTGTCATCGTGCAGGACAGAGCTTGACGCAAGAAGCGTTCTCCAAATGGTTCTGCTCGACTGGAACGCAGGGCTACTCCATGGACGATAAGCTGACCGTCATACGTGAGCAGCGCGTAGTTCTTGACCTCGTGGCTGAACATGGCCCGGTAACGCCCCTCGTACTCCAGACGAATGCCCGCGGGTAATGCGGCTCCGATTTCGGCGACGAGTTGTCGTTCTTGTTCTTCCGTCCAGGAGGGAGGAACGGCGAAGTAAACACCGTCGGTGTCGGCCTCGATGAGAGCCATCCCTCTCGCACGCAGAGCATCGAGCACCTGTGCCAGCACCTCACGCCCACGCCTCGTGACCTCGTCGGCCGCGCGCATATCGGCGAACAGGGCCATGGAACCCGCCCCCATATAGCCATAGGCCGCATTGATGAGGATCTTCATCGCTGCCTGGGTGGCGTCGTGCATATTGGCCTCGAGCGAGCCGGAAGCTGCGGTACGGGCAGCAGCTTTATGCGCGAGGCGCAAATCGATCAGACGATCGAGTATTCCCAGCAAGGCACCCAGGCGATCGCACGCGGGGCCGATTCGGAAGGAGCGCATCAGTGAGGGATACAATGAGGCGACATCGGCCTTGACAACGTACTCAGCCACCCCTGTAGCAAAGAGATAGACCGCTCCCCCTTCATGAGGTCCCTGGGCGGGGTCTTGATTCATGCTTTGTTGTGGTAAAGCCACGCCAGCGCGTAAGTAGGCCCGCACGAGCATGGGTTCGAGAATACCCATGGCCGGGCCGGCCGAGGCCAGACGCTCGAAGCGGCGCGGAGCCATGCTCGCCAGGGCAAACGATGCGCCGAGCAATCGCCGGGAGAGCCCATCCACCTCTTGCACATCATCGAGCGCATACCGGCGTACCAGGCCTGGATCCTTTCGATAGGTTTCGAAGATGGCGGCACCTTCCAGGTAGACCCGCTCTGGAGTAGCAATGCCAAAGTAGCGGGCGACATCTTTCAGGCCATGGCTGGGCATATCGCGTACTACAAAATCGTAGCGGCGCACTGCATCCAGCGTATCGATCAACTCGCGTCCAGCTACACTGTAGCGGACGCGGCGGCGGGCTTCTGGCCCAATGGCCAGCGTTTCTTCACGTCGCTCCATGCGCTCTGGACCGCCTGTGCGGCCGAGCTGCAGCTGGACGCCCAGCGCTTCGGCCCGGTACTCCAGAAACTGCAGGTCAAATGAAAACAGGTTATGGTTCTCGAGAATGTCCGGGTCGCGTTGTCGAATAAGCTCGCACAGTTCGGCAATGATGTGCCCTTCGTCTTCAGGGCGCGGCGCTTCCAGGACGGCTGAGAAACCACGGCTGTCGCGCACGGCGATCAAGAAGATACGCCCGCGGTGGGGATCAAGTGAGGTCGTCTCTAAGTCGAACTGGAGCCGGCGCAGATCATCAAAAGCGATCCCCCGAAAATAGACCCGCCCAGTCTGCATAAGATACTGTTCGACGGGACCAACCTGGTAGTACGTCTCGGAAAGGTCCCCCAGGCCAGCCACTCTGCGACCAAGACGCCGGGATGCACCTGTGAGCAGCGCCCGCTCAAGAAAGCGTCCATCACGCGCACTCAGGAGATAGCGGTACGAACCACTTGGTCCATCTAGGGTACGATAGCTGATCAGCGAGGTGTCTACACTCAAAGCTACAGAAGAGGAAACAAGCGCTGATCCGAGATGAGCGAGGTCATCGAGAGTCGTAGCGCATAGCCAGGGACGAAAGGTTTCCTTGACGCACAAGACCCGCTCGCCTTCACGTCTCCATACGACAGCGCGGCCATCACGGCCGGCCCAAACCGAGATGATCCCGGGCATGGGATCCCATCCGAATACCCATTCGTCGTTCGAACGTGCAGGCGTAGTAGAAGTAAATGGATGCATGACAATCCTGACACAATACTGGCAAAAGAACGTCTATCCTGAGCATACCACGCTGCGTTCTTTCTGCCAAATTGGGCCTTATCAAGCGCTCGTGGATTGCTAGAATAGACTCAGTTGTATCGATGGGCTGTGACCATCCAGCAAAATATATGGAGCAGCCTGTTCCGGCGCACGGATGCCGAGTTTCTGTAAGTCGGTGAGGTCAGTGAGGTTCCCCTGTCGCCGTGCCTTGATAATAGCATCTGCTCCTATTGGCCCAATACCAGGGATGCGCAGCAGTTGCCCGCGCTCTGCTTTCATCACCTCTACGGGTGCGTAGCGCAGGTGGATCTCCGCCCACGCCCGTTTAGGGTCGATATCTGTGCGCAAATTGCCATCCTGCAAGAATGTCAAATCCTTCACACTCCAACCATAATCTCTCAGCAAAAAGCTGGCCTGGTACAAGCGATGTTCACGGAGCGGGTCCGCCGGTGACAGGTTCTCAAAGGGCGTCTGTTCAACCGGGCTGAATGCCGAATAATAGGTACGCGTCAGTCCCATCTGCCGATAGAGCCGATTGCTGAGGGAGAGTAATTCCTGGTCGGTATCGCCTACCGCTCCTACGACGAATTGTGTCACGGTCCCGGCAAGCTTCTCATGCGGATGCGTGCGTCGTATCTCTTCCGCCAGTTGCAACATACTCAACAATTCCCGCTGGAAATCCTTCTTGGGTGCCAGCGCGCTCAAGCGTTCTTGCGTTGGCCCTTCCAGGTTTACCGAGACGCGATCCGCCAGTTGCATCGCTCTGTACAACTGATCGTACTCCACGCCCGGCATGATCTTGAGATGAACATAGCCCTTGTAGTCATATCGCTTGCGGATAATCTCGACTGTGTTGATGATCTTGTCCTGGGTGGTTATGCTGCCCTTGATGATCCCCGATGAGAGGAAGAGTCCCTCTACCTGGTTCGCCCGCTGTAACGTATCGAAAGCGCCCGCCATTTCATCCGGGGTGAAGGTCATGCGCTGCGTCTTGCTGCGTCCCGCGCGGAAGGGGCAATAGAAGCAGTTTCTTTCGCAAGCAGTCGTCATCATCGTCTTAAGTATCGGTTTCTTGCCCTTTGGTGTCACCACATTTGTGATGCACTCGGCAAGACTGCGCGACTGGTAAGGGACACGACGACGCTCCGTCTGGGGCTGATCTCCAGAAGGTTCAAAGCGCGTAGTGTCACCCATCTTGGTGAGTTTCGTTATCGTATCAGGAACGATGTGTGTGTACATGTAGTAAGTATACCGAACTGATGTTCTACTGTCAATGCATCTTAATCCTCGCCTTACCTCTCATTGTGGTGGCTCGGGTGACCTTTGCTCCCCTGGCATAGCCATATGGCGGGACTGCTCTCGTGTGGTGACCTGGCCCCTACGCTTCGCGCGGCGGTATTGTCCACGGGATGCGCAACGAGCTTTCATAGCCGAACAATAAGGATGCTGGCGAACGAGCGAAAGCGTGTCTCTATGAAAGAGAAGATGATCAGAATTTATTGCCCAGACAAGGATGAAGTGCCTGCATGATCGTCGGCATCCGAGGCCCTCCGTAGCCACCAACCAGACTGCGGGCGGTTTTGAGCGCAGCAAGATGGTGCTGCGTGTAGAGACGGTAGCCGCTCTTGCTCCGTAAAGCTGGCGGCAGCAGACCTAAGGCTTCATAGTTGCGCACCTGCTGAACGCTGATCCCTGCGGCCCTGGCCAGATCGATAGTGCGCAAAGCGTTGCGAAGTGTCATGTGAAACTCCCAAGTATATTTAGAGACTTCTCTCAGATACACTTCTCTTTCTATCACATGAAACAAGAACATTGGGCTTGATAGGACTCTGTCATGTTCATACGCACGCCCTGTACCCTTTCTAACTCTCCAATCTTGCATCTGTGTTGTAGAGTAGAGGTGTGATCCAGAAAAAAGCCCGGCCAGCTTGAATCGGAAACGCATGCATGCTAGATCTGCTTCTGAAAGGAGCGTGTACTCACTTTGACCTGCCTGCCCATCTCGCACACCACACGAGAGCAGGGCAGGCATGAGCAGCAGAAGAAGGAGATTACTCATCAGATGAATGCTATAGTTACAACAACGGAGGTTCACCAATGACTCACCCCGCCCCCATATATGCGACGCTCGACGACTGGATTACGCACGAGGCGATTCCGTTCTCTGTCGAGCAGCCCAGAACCTTCAGCGCCGCCGTCGACAAGGTGATCGCTTCACTTGGTGACTCGGTGGAATTGCTTGGCTTCGGAGAAGCGCTCCACGGCGGCGAGGACATGCTCATCCTCCGCAACCGGCTCTTCCAGCGCTTGGTGGGGGCGCATGGCTACAGCGCTATCGCGATCGAGAGCAGTTTCCCTCGGACGCACATCGTGAACGAGTACGTTGCCGGTCGCGGCCCAGCATCGTATGAGGCGGTCCAGGACACCGGATTTAGCCACGGCTTCGGCAAGCTCGACGCGAATCGAGAACTCGTGGAGTGGATGAGGGCGTTCAATGCCGATCCTTCCCATCGCGTCAAACTCCAGTTCTACGGCTTTGATAGCCCCACTGAAATGATTGGCACTGATAGTCCAAGCCATGTTCTGCATTTTGTTCTCGATTATCTCGCCTCGATTGATAGCGCCAGCGGTCAAGAACATCGAAGCCGCATCGACTCACTTCTTGGTCAGGACTCTGATTGGGAGAACCCCGCTGCAATGATGGACCCGACAAAGTCAGTAGGCCTGGAACCCGCCGCAACTGCGCTCCGGATTGAGACGGAGGAACTCATTTCAGCGTTGCGCGTGCGCCGTCCCGAATTGGTGGCGAAGAGCGACGAAAGCCGCTATTTGGAAGCTATGCAGTATGCTTCGGTGGCACGGCAGCTACTGAACTATCATGCCGCGTTGGCGCGAAAGTCGGGCGAACGGCTTGTCAGACTTCTCGGCATGCGCGACGCGTTGATGGCGGATAATCTGGTGTACATGGTGTCCCATGAGCGTGGCCGAGGGAAAGTGTTGGCTTTCGCTCACAACAGCCATCTGCGGCGCGGAAAGACACAATGGCAATTAGGCACTGACGTATACACATGGTGGCCGGTGGGATCGCACCTCAATGAGATGTTCGGCCCGCGCTATGCCGTCATCGGTTCGGCAGTGTGCGAATCGCTTGCCAATGGCATCGGCCAGCCCGAAACCGACACTCTTGAGGACCGCCTGACTGCCGTGCCGGGGCCAGCGCGGTTTATTCCAACGAACCTCGGTCAAGGGCTTCCAGCCTCGGCAATCGCAGCTTTTCCGACTCGCTCCGGCAGTATGAAGAATCCGACCTACTTCGCACTCACTCCTCAAAGTTTCACCGATTTCGACTGGCTGGCTGTCCTCGATTCAACGGCATACAGCCGCGGTGGGCCGCCGCTGGAAGGTTTGAGCGACCCACGAGATACGCAACGAGGTCATAGAAGATAGATGATGAGCCTACTCTCCAAGAAGTGACGTGATGTCGGGGTCCTGCTTGAAGAATTCGGCAAGATCGGGATTGAGAGCGAGGGCCTGGCGCAACGCTGCTGCGGTGGGCAAAGCTCCATTTGAGGACTTTCAAAAAGCCCTGGGCAAGAGCAGCATAGCTTGTAGCATATCTAAAGGGTGATCTATGCGGAGAGCATAGAAATCGTCTTGGAAGCACGCTGAAAGTAGCGTACACTGGGCAGAGCAGTGAGTCCATCAACCTCACTC
>WNFG01005471.1_pt1 | contig 10671 bp, 10 predicted proteins | sample 5400431 | NCBI WGS metagenome assembly WNFG01 (sample SAMN13153346, study PRJNA577476) | soil metagenome | isolation source: 120 cm saprolite under Douglas fir tree site 2 hole 3 replicate 2 | place: USA:California | collected 2015-04-18
GTTCGAACGGTTTGCTAAGTCATTCAAACGCGGAGAGTTGCAAAGAAGATGGGGTGAAAAGGTAACATGGGTGCCGGAGTGCGGCGGGTGCCGTCGAGGGTACGGATGGGAAGGGGATTGAAGGCGGGAAAGGCAGGAGCCAGGCTTTCTTCGGTGGCTAAAGCCGATTTGTAGTTGCCTGTGATGCGGGGCCCTTCGAGGCTCAGGCTAAACTTGAAGCGCGCGCCTCCTAAGGAAGAAGTGGGAATTGTTCGACCACCACCAGAGCCGTAGCGCATCTTAACTTCCAACGGAGCGTTCCCACCCTGGCCATCGGGTCTAAGGTATTCTCATTACTCGCTTCCGGTATTCTCCTGACTAACTCATTTGAAACTAGCAGCTTACAAATTCCTCGCCTATCCATCGGTTCGGTGGCAATAGTTAAGACGGCCCTCGGTGGCGCTGGCTGGGTGCTCGATCAAGAACCGAATCACGCTCAATCTCCGCTGCCGTTTCTCTTGGTCCCTTGGGCCTGAGACCTGGGCATGAAACGATCACAGTTCCTTAAACGGATACTCACGGGCTTGGCTGTCTCCGCCGTTTACATCGTTGCCGGGAAGCTCAGCCTCCGGCTTGCTTCCGTGCACCCCAGCGTCAGTCCAGTGTGGCCTCCCACAGGAATCGCCATCGCCACTCTCCTTATGTTAGGCCGCCGTTTCTGGCCTTCGATTTTCGCTGGGGCATTTATCGTCAATCTGACTACTGCCGGCTCGATGGCATCCTCGCTTGGGATCGCCTTAGGAAACACTCTCGAAGCGGTCGTGGCAACTTCTCTTGTCACTCGTTTCGCCAACGGCCGCCATGCGTTCGAGAAAAATTGGGACGTTCTGCGTTTTGCTCTCTACGCTGGAGTCATGAGCACCGCCCTGGCTGCCACAATCGGCGTCACTAGCCTCACGCTGGGTGGCTTCGCTCCCTGGAACCAGTACGGCCTCAACTGGCGCACCTGGTGGCTCGGCGATGCCGGAGGAGCTCTCATCTTCGCTCCCTTCCTGCTTCTCTGGACTTTGAATCCGAGGCTGAAATGGTCCAAAAAACAGTATCTCGAAGCGTCCGTCTTATTCATTTGCACGCTCTTAACGGCAGGCATCGTTTTCGGCCCGGTCTTCCACGCCCAGATTAGGAATGACCCCTGGACCTTTTTGTGTACGCCTTTTTTGGTTTGGGCTGCCTTCCGTTTCGGTCCCCGTGAAGCCTCCGTCGTCATCTGCCTTCTATGCACGATGGAAGTGGTTGGCACAGTACACGGTTACGGTCCCTTTGTTCGCAGATCGCCGAACGACTCTTTGCTTCTTTTGCAATCCTTCGTTGGCCTCCAGGCACTGATGATCCTTATTTTTGCCGCCGAAGTCTCCGAGCGCCAGCGCCAGGAAGAACGCGCAAAACGCCTCGCCGTCAGCGATCCCCTCACCGGCCTGGCCAATTACCGCGTGTTGCTTGAGCGCATCGATATGGAAATTAAGCGCTACCAGCGCAACGGCCGCCCCTTTTCTGTCGTTCTGCTGGATCTAGACGGATTGAAGAAGATCAACGACACGCACGGCCATGTCGTGGGCAGCGCGGCTCTCTGCCGCCTCGCGGAGGTTCTCTACGTCAGTTGCCGTGACATCGATACGCCCGCTCGTTATGGCGGCGACGAATTCGCTCTGGTTCTGCCCGAGGTCTCCGCTGAATACGCGCGCAAGGTTGCGCAGCGCATGTCGCAGCGTCTCGCCGAAGATGCCGAGCTTCCGCGCCTTACCGTCAGCGCCGGCGTTGCCGAGTATCCCCGCGACGGTCTAACCATCGAACACCTTCTGAGCGCAGCCGACCGCGCCCTCTACGAGATCAAGCGCCACGCCGCTTCGAGTTCCCTCGCCCTGTCATCCTCCTAGCCCGTTCACGGGTGGGAGTGCAGAAGGTCGGCCTGCTCGGTTCGGAATGACGGTGGAGCGGTTGGGGCGTTATGTCGGAGCTGAAGCTCCTACCTCCTAAGCCGGCGGAAAGCGGAAGGCAGAGAGCGGAAAGCGGGAAAGACAAGAGCCGGGCTTTCTTCAGTGGTTAAAGCCGATTTTGTGGCGTGTGTGTTGCGCGACCGAACATTTGCACAGGGGAATTGGGGCGATTCCACTTCTGCGGTTACCACGTTTAGCTCCCACAGCCTCAGCCCTGTGTGTATCTTTGGGAACGGTGGGCGGGCGTTCTGAATGATTGCAGGCAATGATTTTTTGGCTTGGTCTACACTGAAGTTGTTGGGAAACAGATGACGATTGACCATCCACCCCTCGGTAACGAACCGGCACCTCGCGGAACGCGAGGAAGTTCGCGGAGCACGTACTCCTGGGTTCTGGGAGCCTTCCTGGGCGCAGTTCTTACGGTTATTTTGATGGGAGCGCTGGTGTGGTTGACGACCGGGCTCGGGCTATTGCACTTGATGGGCATTTTGCGCGGGGGACGAACGCAGCTCAATGTGGATCAGCCGACGGTGGTACGCCAAATTCAACAACTTCAACGGCTGGAAACCGTGAGCTATACGATGGATAAGATTATTTCGGGTGAGCATGGCAATGCTTACCTGCCGAAATTTCTGGCGGGTGACCGCCTGCTGCTGGTGGTGCACGGAGAAGTGGTTGGGGGCATCAATCTCGCGCGTTTGCAGCCGGGCGACGTCCTAATACAAGGGCAGAGAGTGTCGATTCACCTGCCGCCAGTGGAAGTCTTGAGCACACGAATCGATAACGCAAGGACCAGAGTATATTCACGTGACACCGGCCTTTTCTCTTCCCCGGACCCCAACCTCGAAAGCGAGGTCCGCGAAGAAGCGGAGCGCCAGCTCCTGCAAGCCGCGCTGCAAGATGGCATCCTCAAGATCGCTGGCGACAACGCGCGAAGCACGATCTCCGGCATGTTAAAGGGCTTCGGGTTCCGCGAAATGGACATCCGCTAGGTTATCGCGTGGAACTGACCGTTCCTAATCTGGGTCTAGTGTTTGCGGCCTCTGATGTCGTCGTAGGCAATTATGGAGAGGACCACAAGGACCCACACGGGGAAAACGCCCATTCCGGGGATGGCTTCCGCAATGAAACCCGGCAAAATCGCCCATCGACGGCCGAGGATTAGAAACAGGAGTAACGCCGTTCCCAGGTCAATCAACCATTGCATGGGCGGGGCAAGCACCATCCAGAAGGATAGAAAGTCCGAGACAGCAGCGATCAGGAAAGCAACAGCCTGCCGTTTGCGTGAGGGACGCCGGACGGGAGCCAGCACCTCCGTGGGTGTCAAAATACCTGGATGATCGGTCGGCGTTGTCATGACCTCGGTTGCGGTGCTCAAGCCCTCCTCAAATTATCCATGCGCCGGTGATCTTTACAACTGACTGACCCGCTACCGGAGCGTTTGGCGCATTGACCTGGTCCGGCCTGCAATGGTAATGATGTAGGGTTGCGCGAGGCTTGTTTGGCGTGCTGAAGCGTGGCACGGCGGAATGCCGGGCATAAGCGACGCGAGATGGGCACGGCGGGTCAACGCGCAGCGCGGATTCTGCATCACACCCCGACAGCACGGTGGCAAACGCGGCTCTCAGCGGAATGGCCGGGTGGTGGTTTCTGGGGACCACCAAGCGAGGCCTGCCCTCGCGGTCACACGTGACGACGAAGGAGTTTTCATGAAGCGGTCCTGGACAGCACTGGCTGTCGCACTGTCGGCGATTTTCGCCGCGATCGGTTGCAATGACTATGGCAACACGTTCCAAGTGCCCACCGGAGCAACCATCACTTCCCTTTCGCCAGCGAACATAACAGCAGGAAGCCCCCAGTTCACGCTGACCGTGGTTGGCGGCGTGTTTGTTGCCAAGACGGTCGTGCAGTGGAATGGTGGCACCATTGCCACCCAGGTGCAGACCGACAGTGGCGGCAACGTGATAGGTATAGCCGCCACGGTGCCCGCCTCGCTGGTAGCCAAGCCTGGGACCGCCTTTGTCAATACGCTGAGTCCACATTCCGGCGCGGGAACAAATGGGCTCTCGAATCCACTAGCTTTCATCATCAATCCACCGGGAAATCCGCTGCCAGCCGTGTCTTCCATATCGCCGAGCTGTACTGTGGCGGGCGGCGCGGCGTTCACTCTGACCGTTACCGGCACCAATTTCGTGATGAACGCGGATCCGACGCAAGCTTCCCAGGTCCTGTGGGGCGCGGGTGGAACGCAGACAACGCTGGCGACGGTTAGCGGCGGTAGCGCAACCCAGGTTCAGGCGACAGTAAGCAGCACGCTCATCGCTAGCGCGGGAACAGCGAACGTAAGCGTTTTTAATCCGCCGGCACAGCAGGCGGGCAGCGGCAACGGAGGAGGAGGCACGAGCCAAACGAGTTTACCTTTTACAATCGCCGCCACTTCTTGCCCCACTGGCGCCGCGCGCCCCGCAGCCGCCGTGCAGAGTGTTGGTGAGGAAACCCCCGCGGTGAGCACGGACGGAAGATTTGTCGCCTTCACCGCGACGCAAGAGGAACACGCGCAGATTTTTGTCCGAGACACGTGCCAAGGGGCGACAGCAGCGTGCCAGGCTCGCACGCTGCTGATTTCCGCAGCCACGGACGGCGCGGCGGGTAATGATGACAGCCGGTCGCCGTCTATGAGCACCGACGGACGCTACATCGCATTCAGTTCCGCGGCCACGAATCTACTGGCCGAAGCGCCCCCGGGACATCAAATATATTTGCGCGATACTTGCTTGGGTGCACGCACGCCGTGCGCTCCTTCGACACAGCTTGTTTCGACCGATGCGCAGGGCGCTCTGGTTGGAACTGAAGCAATTTTGCCGTCGGTCAGCGCCTCGGGAAGATTCGTGACCTTTGTCGCGATAACGTCCAGTCATGCGGACGCCAAATCAGCCACCTCCACGAAAGACTCTGCGAGCAACCTCAGCAGCGGGTTCCGTCAAGTGTTCGTGCGCGACACCTGCCTTGCGGCCACCAACTGCACGCCGGTGACACTTCGTATTACGTCACAACCGGGCGCCTCTCCCGCGACGGATTGAAGCCGCGACAGGACCAAATATCGCGTACGCGCAGACGATCGCGTTTTTCTCGCCCTAAACAGTAAGCACCAAGTCTTGGCTCGCGCGAAGCGGTTAGTAAAATCGCACCTTTACATCGGGCCGCTTCTCGAGGTGCACGGAATCGATAAAGCGCACCTGGCGGTCGTCCAGAGTTAGAATCATGGAAGTGGTGCGCACGCCTTCACCAAAGAACCGCACACCCTTCAGCAGGTTCCCGTCGGTCACGCCGCAGCACGCGAATATCATTTTCTTGCCCGGCGCCAAATCTTCCGTGTCATAGATACGTTTTGGATCCTTCACACCCATCTTGGCCAGCCGCTCGTTGTCTTGTGCTTTGGTGGGCACCAATCGCGCGAGGATCTGGCCGTTCAAGCAGCGTAGCGCGGCCGCGGTCAGCACGCCTTCGGGAGCGCCGCCGGTGCCCATCACCGCGTGAATGCTGGTGCCGACCACCGCGGCGGAAATCCCCGCGGACAAGTCGCCGTCTCCGATCAAGCGGATGCGCGCGCCGGCCTTGCGAATGTCGGCGATCAGCTTTTCGTGGCGCGGGCGGTCCAGGACGATGATGACCAGGTCCTCGACGTCGCGGTCCAGGCGCTTGGCAATGGATTTCAAATTGTCGGCCACCGGAGCATCGAGTTCGACCGCACCCTTGCACGACGGACCCACCACGATTTTTTCCATGTAGATGTCGGGCGCGTGCAGCAATCCGCCCTTTTCGCTGGCGGCCAGCACGGCGATCGCGCCAGCGGCTCCCGTGGCGCAAAGATTGGTGCCCTCAAGCGGATCGACGGCAATGTCCACTTCCGGGAACAGCGCTTTGGGTGCGTGGGTGGCGAGGCCCACCTTTTCGCCGATGTAAAGCATGGGAGCTTCGTCGCGTTCCCCTTCGCCGATGACGATGGTGCCATCCATCTCCACCGCGTCCATTGTCTTGCGCATGGCTTCCACGGCCACTTCGTCCGCCTTGTGGCGGTCGCCGAATCCCATGGTGCGGGCCGCGGCAATCGCGCCGTTCTCGACCACGCGCAGAAATTCCAAGCTGAGCTGCTCTTCCATGGTTCCCCCCGAAAACGCATCAGGTGAATATCGTGGCTCGGTTTGCAATCGGACGCAAAGGTTCCGGCCCGCGGTGCTTCTATGTTGCGCAGCGCCGCTAGGACGGCAGGCTATGCTAGACCAAACCGGGTGCGCGCGTCGACACGCCTAGCTTGCCTCTGAGGCACCCGGATGATGCTGGTGGAGTATGATGCCCACGATGAAATCCTCTGCATGCTTTCTTGTTGCCTGCGCGCTGCTGTGTTCCGCGGCGGCGCACTCTCAAAACAAAGACGCAGGTATACGTCGCGATTGGCCGGTGTGGGGTGGCGGTCCGGAAAACATGCACTACTCACACTTGGCGCAGATCAACCGAAGCAACGTGAAGAAGCTGGCCGTGGCATGGGTGTTCGATACCGGCGAGCCGGGCGGTTTGCAGACCAGCCCGATCATCGTCGGCAATGTGCTCTACGGAATCACCCCAACACAAAAGATTTTTGCCCTGAATGCCGCGACCGGTAAATTGCTATGGAAATTCGATTCGGGGATCAATGGCACACAGCCTGACCGCGGTTTAGCTTATTGGTCGAGCGGAAAAGCCAAGCGAATCCTCGCCGGAGTAATGAATTTCGTTTACGCGCTAGACGCCGCTACCGGCAAGTCGATTCCTACTTTCGGCCAAAATGGACGAATCGACCTGCGCAGAGATTTGGGACGCGACCCCGAGAAGCAATCGATCGCGCTGACCAGCCCGGGAGTTGTGTACAAAGACTTGATCATCGTGGGAGGGCGCAATCCCGAAACCCTGCCGGCTCCGCCCGGTGATGTGCGCGCCTACGATGTGCGCTCCGGCAAACTCCGTTGGTCGTTTCACACAATTCCGTATGACGGCGAATTCGGTCATAACACCTGGCCAGCCGGCGCTCGAGAAACCAGCGGCGCGGCGAATAATTGGGCTGGGATGGCTGTCGATGAACAACGCGGCATCGTCTTCGTCCCGACCGGATCGGCTGCATTTGATTTTTATGGCGCGGATCGCGTGGGTGACGATTTGTTCGCTAACTGCCTGATTGCGTTGAACGCAGAAACCGGCGAAAGACTATGGCACTTCCAAGGCGTCAGGCATGATTTATGGGACCGCGATTTTCCGTCCGCTCCCGTGCTGTTCACCCTGAAGCGCGACGGAAAAGACGTAGACGCCGTGGCGCAGACCACCAAGCAAGGTTTCGTGTATTTGTTCGAGCGCGCCATCGGCAAACCACTCTTTCCCATCGAGTATCACAAATATCCAGCAAGTACGATTCCTGGCGAAGTTGCGGCTTCCGAGCAGCCTCTTCCGACCCAGCCTGCACCCTACGCGCGTCAACTTCTTACCGAAGAGATGTTGAGCAACCGCACGCCCGAAGTTCATCAATGGGCCGTCGAGCAATTTCGAAAATCCCGCAGCGAGGGGCAATTTGTTCCTTTCAGCCTGGGAAAGGATACGGTTATTTTTCCGGGGTTCGATGGCGGCGCAGAGTGGGGAGGTCCGGCCGTCGATCCGGAAACGGCGATGATTTACGTCAATTCCAATGAAATGGCGTGGATGGCCGCGCTCGCGGAAAACACCGACTCCAGCGGCCCGAAGGCGACTTATATGAGTCAGTGCAGCGTCTGTCACGGCGACAAGATGGCCGGCGCCCCGCCCGCCATTCCGTCGCTGATCGGCATCGCGGGACGGCTAAGGCCCGATCAAATCACCGCGACGATCAAATCTGGAAAGGGCAGAATGCCGGGGTTTCCGAATCTGTCCGGAGAACCATTGATCGAGCTCGTCGATTTCCTGACTAACGGCGAGAGCAAGGAGCTCGGCAGTGTCGGACCCGAATTCCTGGGAATGAAATACCGATTCTTGGGATATCGCAGATTTTTGGACCCCGAAGGCTATCCCGCCATTGCTCCGCCTTGGGGCACGCTCAACGCGATTAATCTGAGCACTGGCGAGTACGCTTGGCGGATTCATCTCGGCGAATATCCGGAGCTTGCGGCTCAAGGGTTGAAAAATACAGGGACGGAAAACTATGGCGGGCCAATCGTAACCGCGGGCGGGCTGCTCTTTATCGGCGCCACCAGTTTCGACAAAAAATTCCGCGCGTTCGAAAAATCCACCGGCGAGCTGCTGTGGGAAACGACTCTTCCGTTTGCAGGCAATGCCACTCCGGCTACGTACGAGGTAAACGGGCGGCAATATGTGGTTATTGCGGCTGGAGGCGGAAAGGATGCGAAATCGCCTTCTGGGGGCGTTTACGTTGCCTTCGCTTTGCCAAAACAGTAGCGAACGAAGTATCGAACACGCTGTCGCGCTAAATTTAGGATATGACAGGCGCGAGCATCTGCAATGCTTTTGGCAGCACTTCGATTTCGACGGGCGCCGGTCCCAAGATTTCGCCGTCCCCGTGAAAGAGGCACTCGCGATCGGTGGTTAGGAGCACGCGCGAGGCGCTGAAACGAGTTACATACGAATCCGGAAGATCGCCCCGAGTAAGTAGCCGGGGGACCGCAGCGAGCACCTGCAGCGCGCTTAAGTTCCGCACAAACAAAGTCGTGAGTAACCCGTCGTCAATTCGCGCGTCCGGCGCGAGACGCAACCCCGCTCCATAGCTCGGCGTGTTGAGCACGCCCGCGAGCAGCACCGGCGCCTCCATTGGGGGCCGCTCGCTGCGTGGGAATTCCGCTCTAATCCGCAAAGGCTTGAATTCGCGAAGGGCACGCAACGCCGCGGCAATATAACGCAATCGCCCGGGGAGCTGCGCGTATGCGCCGGAGTAGCTTGCGGCATCCGCATCGAGCCCCACTCCACCGCCGCCGACGTACAAACGCCGGCTTCCGTCCGCGGTACACGCGCAGAGCACATCCACCCGGCGCGGTTTGGCCGACAGAATGGCCACTGCGGCAGCGATGGGATTCTTCGGCAGCCCCAGCGCGGCAGCGAAGTCGTTCCCGCCGCCGGTGGGCAAAATCCCGAGCACGACCTCGCGGCGGTGCGCGGCATTCACCAGCGCCTGCAGCGTCCCGTCACCGCCCATTGCGAGCAGCACGCGTCGACCCGCCTGGATTGCGCTGCGCGCGTATGACTCCAGCGCTTCCGTGCTCTCGGTAAAGATGAAGTCGGCGGGGAATGAGCGCTCGGCGAAGATCCGCTTGATGGGAGACAAACATCTTCGAGCGCGCCCGCCACCAGCGTGTGGGTTGACGAACACAGCAGCGGGAAATTCGCGCGATGCGATGCAGAATTCGGCCACTACGCAGCACATGCTGCCCAAAGGCCTTTGCGGTGTCAATCGAATCTGGTACGCATGGCAGCGGCTTGCTGACGATCGAGAGGGCGCAGGTTTGGCATTTGACTACAAAAGCTGGCCAGCGCTCGCGGTGCTGGCGCGAACGATAAGTTCGGGTTCGACAACGATGGATTTCGGGTAGGGCGATTTCGCCGGCGCATTGATGCGTCGCAGCAGCGTCTCCGCTGCAATCACACCCATTTCGCGCAGGGGCTGCCGCACCGTGGTGAGGGCCGGATTCTGAAACGCCGCGCTCTGAATGTCGTCAAATCCGACCACGGAAACATCTTCCGGCACCCGGCGGCCCGCTTCGCGCAGCGCATGGATCGCGCCTATTGCCGAAATATCGTTGAACGCAAAGAGTGCGGTGAAAGGAGCGCCGGTGGCCAGCAGCTTTCGTGTTACTTCATAGCCCAGTTGCGGAGAAGAAGACTCACCTTCGAGTTGCCCTACCAACCGGGTGTTCACCGAGAGATGCAAGGCGTCCGCCGTTCGGCGCACGGAGTCCCAACGAATTTCGGTGTCCGAGCTGAACGCCTGCCCTTTGATAAACGCAATTTTCTGATGACCAAGCTTGGCCAAATGCTCGAGAGCCAGCCGCGCTGCGTTATCGTGATTCAATACGATGTTGGTGACGCCAGGCAGTTCGCGGTGACCCGAAACCGCGACAACCGGGATCGGCACTCCTCCCTGGCATGCCGTATCGACGGCGATCAGCCCTTCGACCGCGCGCTCCTGCAGTAGACGCGGATATTCGTCCACCAAATCGCTGCGGTGCCTGTGGCTCACGACAAAATAAAAATATCCTTCTTGCAGAAGATAGTCTTCGATTCCAGACATCACCAGCGCCGCATAGCCCTCGCTGATTTCCGGCACCACTACGCCGATGGTGAAGCTGCGTTGAGCTCGAAGCGAGCGCGCCACAAAATTGGGCCGGTAGTTTAGTTCGCGGGCGGCTTGCCGGATGCGCTCCTGGGTGCGATGAGGAATCGATTTTGCAGCGGGAGAGCGATTAATGACGAGGGACACCGTAGCAGGCGAGAGCCCGAGGTGCTCCGCCAGAGATTTCTGGCTGACGGACGGCGCGGAAAAATTTCCGCGCAGCCGAGAAGACGCAACCGTTTTCGACCGGGGCATGGAGTGTAAGGTGCGCGTAGTCTGGCACAAGGGCGAGGCGCGGGCAAGCGTCAATGCAACATTTTTTTGCAAAACTTGAAGCGCAACCGGTCAAATTCAAACCCA
>WNFG01005474.1_pt1 | contig 10669 bp, 6 predicted proteins | sample 5400431 | NCBI WGS metagenome assembly WNFG01 (sample SAMN13153346, study PRJNA577476) | soil metagenome | isolation source: 120 cm saprolite under Douglas fir tree site 2 hole 3 replicate 2 | place: USA:California | collected 2015-04-18
CAGGAAGGCCGGCTGCGCCACGTCAGCATCTAGTTTCTGCGCGACGATCTGCTGGGGAGCAGGCTGGGCGACTCCGCCGGTGTCACCCATGACGTGGAACGTCATGGATCCGGCTGTGACAATCGCGTTGACCGGATCGGCACCGATGACATCTCCCAGATTCAGGCGATACGGATATCCGCCTGTCGCCGGCGGGAGCGGCTGAAACGTCTGGCTCCCGGTAAAGGAGTGCAGGGCGATGGAATTCTCAGCCGCCAAAAGTGGCGGCCGGCCGAAGCTGTGCCCGGTGGGAGAAAGCTGATTCAAAGATGGCATGGCTCTCTATAGCAAGCAGCCCCATCTCCGGCAAGTCCCGTCCAGGCTAGTTCGTTGTACCGCTTCTCCGTCACTGCGCGCCAGCCCTGATGCTGGCGGCCACGTATGACCTGAAGGTGTTCTTCGCGGTAGTCGCGAGGCGCCGGATCAGGTCCGGCCTGCCGATGTGCTGGCGTTCATTTCCGCGGAGCGCACCGGCCGCGCCGGCGGGCATGGCATGCTGCAGCCAGTAGGTGGCGGGCCCGGTGGGGGGTCAGCCGCCGTGGTGCGCCGGCGCCTGTCGACCGGGCGATGGTCGCGGCGATGGTGCTGGGCGGGCTGCGGCGCCGTGAGGTCCTCGGGCTGCGGCTGGGTGACCTGCGCGTCGCCGATCGTCGGTGTTCATCGCCAGGGCAAGGGCTGCCGGCAGCGGCTGGTCCCAGAGTCCGGGCCGGTTCTTCGCCGGTGGCCGCCTACCTGGACACCGAACGGCCCTAGGCGGCGACCGGGTTTCGTCGTGCTCAAGGGACACGCCGCGGGGAGCAGCCGACCACCTGTTCAAAGTCATCCCCAACTGATCGACGTAGTCCCCCAATTGATCGACGGCAGCCAGAAGCGCGAGGCTGACCGCTGGACCGTACCGGGCTAGCCGGACCCGAACGAGGTCCAGGACATCCAGGGCTTCGGCGGTGGGTTCTATATCGGTGCCGCTGTCACCGGTCGGCAGGTAGCGCTCGGCGGCGACCGGTCGGATGGGTACATCAAGCGGCGTGATCTCGGGCAGTTGCGTCCCTGGCGCGAAGATCGCGAGGTTCTCCAGCCGTCGCGCCTGGGGAAGTAGCTTGCCCTCAAGCGAAGCGAGCAGGCTGGCACCTCGATGTTGCGGTCGGCGGCCTTCAGCGGCACCCACCGGGATGTGGGTGGCCTCGGCGAACGAGGCTCCCCGGCTGCGGAAGGCGTCCCCGACCTGTTGCAGGCACGCAGGGAACGGAACCGGGTAGCCGCGATGGTTCGGGAACTGGATCACCTGGCCACCGACCTGTGGCTGGCCCAGGTAGCGGTGGAGGTAGAGGCGGTCCAGGCAGTCCACGGTCAGCTTGACGTGCTCGTCCAGCATGTCGTTCACCGTGACCACTTGATCCGGGGGCCATGGCAACCTCCAGGACGTGGCCTACGAACGGAGGACGGGCTGACCTGCAAGGTTGTGTCCGCGGAACCCGCAACCTCGGCGGTATCAAGGGGAGCTTACTTGGAATTGATATTCTGCGCGCGCAGCCATCTGGTACAAACCCAGCTGCTAATTGGCTTGGGAGTGAGGAGGGTCTGAGCTGGCGGTGATGAAGGTTTTGAGGGAGGGCTTGTTGTGAGCTTTGCAGGCCGCATTGATCGCAGCTTCATCTTCATGACACTTCAGCTGACAGGCGCCACGCCTTGCTCAGGTAAGGTCATGATCGGCCGTCCGTAATGCAGTTCCCCGAAACCGGCCGGCGGCTGGCGTCTGGGCGACAACTTTCTGGTCCGGGCAAACAGCTGATAAGAGTTGGCAGCAGATCAAACATCACGGATCATTTGATAGACGGACGAATGAGATTGGTGGGGATTTTCCGAAGCGGTACTGGCTCAGTCGATGGTGTCCTGATCTTCTGGTAGCGGCGGCACGTCTGGTGACCTCCCCGTCGTCCAGCGGAAGTGGCGGCGCACGGTTCCGGATGGCCCGGTTGGCCAGTGATTTGGCCGTTCGCTGCGGCGGCAGTGGGACGACCGCTTCGGGGGAGGAGGGTTTCATGGCCGCTCGAACGGGTGTTCCCACGTGCGCCGCACGGGCCGTCGATCGTGTTGCGCGTCCGGGAGTTCGGCGAGGCCACCGGGGGAATCAGCCCCGAAGGTCCGGCCGGCTGGGACAGGCTGCCGGTGTGTAAAAGGCTGCGCGTTATGTGGGGAAGGTAGGCCTGCTGTGGTGGCCGACGAAATTCGCCATGATGTGGCGGCGGACGTCACACAGCCCGTGCTGATCTGCCTGCTCGGAAGTTTTCGCGTCCTGAAGGTAGGCGCCAATGTGCCAGTCCGCAGCGGTGGCAAGACTGCCATCCTCCTGTCCAGTCTCGCGTTGCGGGACCGCCACCGCGCTTCCCGGCAGTCTCTTCTTGAAACGCTGTGGCCAGACACCGATTCCGCGCGTTCCGCTCATGCGCTGAACAGCCTCATCTATGCGCTTCGCCAGCTGCTCGGCGATGCGCTGGCGGGCGCGCCGCCGGTTGTCTATACCGCTGGCGCATATGAGCTGAATGAGGGTGCTGGCGTGGGCGTCGACGTAGCCCACTTCGATACATCAGCAACGACGGCAGAGCGGCATTTGCGCGAAGGAGACATACCTGCAGCCGTACGCTCATGGTGTCGGGCGGCGGCCATCTACAAGGGCGACGTCTACGCGGTGGGAGAGGATATTCATGCCATCGTGCAGCGTGAGCGCCTCCGCGGCCTGTACCTGTCGGTATTGGCGCACCTGGCGGACCAGTGCTTTCGGGAATCCAACTACTCCGAAGCGCTGGGCTACGCGCTCCGGTTGCTCTCACATGATCCCTGCCGTGAGGACGGCCATCGCATGGCAATGCGCTGCTACGTTCGCCTGGGTGAGCGGGCACAGGCGTTGCGCCAGTACCGGCTCTGCGCGAAGATTCTGGCGTCGGAGTTTGACGCGCAACCCGAGGCGCTCACCGGCGTGCTCTTCGAGCAGGTACGGACCAACCCCGGCGCCGTATGACTGGAGCCCTCACCCGGAAAGGACCGCGCTTCAGGCCACGAGCCATGCCGCGGGCTCGTATGCCACAGGCCCAAACGCGTCGGCCGCGTTACCGCCGCCTTGTTACCTCCGATGGCTAAAGCTAAACCGGGCGGGCAAGCTGGCCGAAGACGTAACGGAGCTCTTCCGCGGTGTCTGGGTCTCTCACCAGCGCCAGCGGGGCGAAGTGCTCGGCCACGCCGTCTGGCAAGCGCTCAGCGGGCTTGGTCGTGCCTGGAATCTTCGGCCATTCGACGTTTCCGGTGGCGGTGCGGGCCGGGATGAGCCAGTAGTCTCCTCGTATGTACGTCCCGTCATTGGCCTGGAACTGGATCTGCACACCGTCCTCCAGGTCGATGAACTGGTCGGAGGCATCCTTCTCCACGATCAGCAGGGCGTTGTCCTTGGCGAGGGGCGGCCCGCTGGATGCTGGCAGGGGTTCCCGCTGGTCCCAGCGGCGCAGGAAAGGGTGAAGATCATCGTTCCGGCCAGTGGCGGCTGAGGGTGCGGTCTCAAGCTCAACGAGCAGATTTACCGGATCAAGGCGCTTGACGCGCTGCAGAGGTTCAGGCTTTGACTGAACCGCGTAATGGTCGTCGACGATCTCGACCCAATCCCCCACGGCCAGGCTAAGGCGAGCGTCCCGGCCCAACGTGGTGACGGTGACCTCAGCGTCGCTGATTTCACGGATCGGGAAAACCACGCTGCCATTGTCGCGAGACCACTTGAAGGTAGCGGTCCCTGATTCGCCGCCGGTGTGGATCTCTACCCGGTAGAGCTGATTCTCCGCCCCCCGGTAACGCGCCGCGGGCGCGGTGATGCAAGGATCGCTGTCCTGCAGCGACGGCTGATTTCCCTGCGCCTTGATCGTGATTGTCTTGGGCGGCTGCGTAATCCATGCATTACGGACCGACTCGGCGGTGGCCGTGTCGTCGATCTGTTCCGTCGTGCCGGGGATCGTCGTCGACGCCAGTACCTGCCAGACCACCTGGGCCCGCGCCGCCGTGTCCGGTCCGTTGTCACCCAGGGCGATTTCGCGAATGTCGGGATCCTGAACCGCGGTTACTAGCCGTTCGAACACGCGCAGGTAGACCAGGAACGGAAAGGTTGTTGGCAGCGGACGTTCGTCGGTGCTGGGAAAAAGATCGGGCTGGTTGAGGTAACTGACGCCGTCCGCGTCGTTCTCGCAGAGAATCCCATCGACGTAGTAGTGGCCGCGCCCGACCAGAAGGTCGGCCTGATCCTTGGCTACGGCGGCTTTTGGTGTGATCTTGAAGCTGTCGGCGGCCGCTCCCCCGTGCGGTCCTATGATGTCGGCGATCGCGGCCCGCAGGTGGTAGATCCCAAGGGCGCTTTGCTCGTTCGCGTCTGCGTCAAGCTGCACGCGTCCTTGCTGGAGCAAAACGGAGGAGTAATGTTTCCTCGGTTCAAATGTGACGCGCGAGAAGTCACCGTTCATGTGCTATCTCCTACGTGACGTAGAGGATGCCGGTCTCGAACCCGGCGGGCGTGTACTGGTCGAGCCGGGCCCGCAGATTGGCCGCACGTTGTGGCTGGAAAAGGTTGTGGAACACGCCCATCTCGGCTTCGTCATGGGCACCCTGGGCGATTTCTGGTGCGCTGGCCAGGGCGATCTGCGCGTAACCGGGGGTGCCGTACCGCATGCTGGTGAACTGCGGCCTCACGCGCAGCAGCTCCCGCGCCTTGGCTGATTCGGCGTCAGCGACGGCCAGTTCACCACGTTCGAGACGTTGCTGGACGGCCGCGAGGACCAAATCGGGCTGGCAATGATACCGGCGTGGGGTGACCGAGTCGACTGTAACGGAGCAGAAGCGCAGGCATCCTGACTGCCGTTGGGTGACGTCAATCGGGCCGGTGATGATGGAGTCCTCGCCGAGATCCATGGCAGTCAGGCAGACCCGGCCGAAGACCGTGGCCCGCACCACTGTCGCCCGTGCCCGCGCGTGCTGGCCGTCAGGTCCGCAGAGTGCGTCATACTGTGGGCCGGTGGCGTCGAGGACGGTGTCCGAGACGCTGACCGTGATTGGATCGGTGTCGACGCTGTTCTCGTTCACCCGGATCGCGCCGATGATGCTGTGCTCAACGATGAGGTCGGCGGGGGTGTCGGCGAAGTCGACGCTGGGCTGTCCCTCGCTGTCCGGCTCACAATCCGCATCGATCGACCACCCGGGCACCAGCGTGCAGTGCCGGATCGTGACGCGACCGACCAGCCCGGTGACCCGGACGCTGCGCCCGGTGATGAGCAGGCCGTCCAGAAGCAACCGCGGTGCGTCGTCGAGCCCATCGGGATAGTTGTCGTCGGTCAGCGGTTCGCCGCGGATCTTCATGCTGTCGGGCCGGTTGCTGTACCAGTTCAGCAGGCGGATCACCGGCCTGCTGGCCTGGGCCGACCGCAGTTCAAGGCGGTCGGCGGGAGCCAGGTCGATCTCGATCGGCTCTTCGTAGACGCCGCTGCCGTGGATTTCGATGATCGCGCGCTTGTTAGCGGGGGAATCCTCCTTGTCGCGCTGCCAGTGCGCGACTGCGTCTCTAAGGCTGTGGTGCTGCCCCTCGTCCGGTCCCACCTGGTAAACCGGCCGGCCATCTACCGGCTGCATCGGCCGCTCGTATTCCCCGCCGCCCACCCGATCGCTGAACGCGTAGGAGTAATTGACCCACACCCCGGAGTCGGGGGCGGTACGGGGAGAAAAGACGATGCGCCCAAGGACCGGGTCGACGGCGACGTCGTCGCCGTGCGGGCTATATGCCCAGTCGCTGAGATCCGCGGGCACGATCTGGTCAAGGTGTACCGGGTGATGCTGGTCGTCACGCCAGATGAACAGGCTCCTGGCCGGGCCGTAGTAGTCGGCGGTGCGGTCGTCGAAGGCGCGCCTGCGGATGAACGCCGGGACGTTCATCTCGTCGGCGATGTGGGTCGGCCCCGGCTCGGCGATGGGGCGCGTGACCAGCGGCATGTCGTTGCCCAGAATGCTGAACACGTAGCGGTTGCGGGCACGGTCGATGCAGAACGCTGGCGCCGCGCTGATCGGAAAGTCTCGTAGCCGCCAGACGAACAGGCCGACATTCGGCAGGTTGTGGCGCCGGACGGTGCGGGCCGAGGTGATACGAGCAACGCTCACCGTATGCGCGAGATCGTCGAACGCGCCATCCAGGCGGTCGAGCGCATCGCCGTCTGTCAGGTCCACGATTCGTCCCCGCCCCAGCCGGTGCCGGTCGGCCGCTGCCTGGAGTCCGAAGAGCCTGACGGGCTGGGTCACCCCGAGCCGGGCATAGAACTCCACTGCGCGGGCCGGCCATCCGGCCACATCGCCGACAATCTGCTCCAAGATGGCCAGGGTGCCCTTGCGGCGCCGGTCCCGGATCGTGTTCGCCACGTCGCTGCGGGGCGTGAGGATCCTGCTTGGCGCCCGGTCCCCTGCTTCCGGCTCCTGCAAAGCCTGGTAGCCGATCAGGTCACCGAGGTAGGGCAGCACCCAGTCCTCGCACGTCTCAACGAACCAGTTCTCGTACAGCTGGCGGATGTCCTGCTCGACAACGTCCACCTGCTCGGTGATTACCTGCAACAGCGCACGCAGCGGCTCACCTTGCGCACTGTCACGAAGGCGGTAGATGAAGGGCAGCAGTTCGCTGAGCCGGTCTTTCGGATCGGGGTCCACGGCGTCACCGCTCCTTCAAAATCAGCATGTCCGGCAGCAGCGGCGACAGCAGGGCAAGCTGGGCGGGGAGGATACGTTGCTGCTGCTCGTCCAGGCGAGCCAGCTCGACCGGGATCCGCTGCGGGACCGGCGGCGCGAGGCTGTCGGCGAAGGCCTGCAACTGGGCCGGGGCGAGCCCTTCCGGCGCCACGCCTAGCGCATCGATCACCACGCGGACCACGCCCGGCACGGCTTGGATCGTGGCGATCACCTCGCTTTGAAAAATGTCCTGGCCGAGGTCGCGGCGGTCGAACCCAAACCGGTCGAGCATGGCGGCGCGGATCTTCGGCTCGAGAAGATCCCAGCGGTGATCGGCGTCGACGTGCACCCCCGCGACCACGACGATGAGCAGAAGCTCGCGCACCGCCACTTGGACCGGCTGGCTAGGGTCACCGAAGGCCGAAAGCGACTGGCGCAGGCTCTGGAAAAGGTCGGAGGTCTCGTCGATCGGAATGTCGTCGGTCCCGGCGATCGTGAGGTGGACCACCGTATTTGTGCCGTCGGAGAGCCGGGCTGCGCTTGCCCTGCCGATCCCGGCGCGGGCCCGCGCGAAGTCGGCGTAGTCCGGCACGGAGACCAGGCGGTCAAGCGCGAGCACCGACAGCGGAACGTTACGGCGCGCCTGGTCCAGGGTATCCCGGTCGGCGCCGCCGGTCGCGGGCAGCGGGTTCGTCACGCCGTTGACGCCGAGCGGCCGGGTCTGCAGCTGGGTGATCTGGCCGGCCTGGACGTTGCCGGGGCGGCCGATGCCGGTGCGGTAGGCCGCGCGGACGTTCTCGGCGCCGGTCGGTAGCCGCGCCCCATGGGTGCCATCGCCGAAGATGACCGTCGTGGCGTCGTGGTCGTCGGTCTGCGTGGTGTACGCGTGATCGGCCGGACCGGCAAACGCCAGGTTGTCCGCCTCATGCCAGAGCAGGCCGTCGACCCTGAGCTCCAGCGTGCTCTGTGCGCCCGTGGGGGTAACCGCGGCCAGGTAGGTCAGGGGCGAGCGGCGCAGCGTGAACGCCTGCGCCGGCTTGCTGCCGTCGCCGCTGCCGAGCACCTCGCTGCTCGATTCGCCATGCGTGGCCTTGACGACGTTGCCCCAGATACGTACCGTGTCGCGCTTGTACTCGTACTTCAGCGGCTGGGCGAGCCTGATGGTGGTGTGGACGGTGTCGCCGGGCAGATCGGGATTTACCGACTGTTCAGCGCCGGCGAGCATGACCAGTTCGGTCCCCTGGACGCCGGTGGTAGCCGGGATGTCGGTGCGCTCACCGGAAACGATGAGAAACCGGCCGGTCTGCAGTCCGCCGTAGAGGGCGTCGAGTTCGATGGCGTCGCCCTTGACCGGGTCCTGCCGCGGTTCGGGCGCCAGGTCGAGCCGCTCGCTCTGCACATAGACAGAGATCTTCCTGACGGCCGACAGCAGCACATCGTCTGGGGTGAGCCAGTCCCGGTCGAGGGTCAGCCGGGTCACCGTCGCTGTGATGTTGTACGCGGCATGGCTCACGACCTGCACCGTCAATATCTGGGCCACCAGCGGCTCGTCGCTGTCGGCCCGCTCGATCACCGCCCACGTATTCGGCTGGATGTGCTCGTAGACCGCGTCGAGGGGCAGCACCTTCGGGTTCCGCGCCGGGAGTGGCGCCTCGTAGCTGATGTCGAGCGTCCTGGGCCGGTCGGACAGCCCGACGGTGATGCGGTGGCCGCCGACCGTACTATGCAGGATCTGCCCGGGCTCTGGACGCCAGCTCGTGTCCGGCTGGTCATCGAAGGCCACCGGCAGCGGGCCTGAACCGACCGACACCGGCGCGGCGGCCGCTGCGATCTGGAGCCCGATCGGCGGCACGCCGATGGTGATGGTGCGCGATATGGAACCGGTAAAGGTAAGGGTCAGCGTTTCCGTGTGGGTGGCGGTATCGGTGGCTTTTTCTACCCGGACGCTGCCAAGCGAACCGAGCGGGTAGGTGTGATCCGCCGGCAGTGGCGTCGGCACGGTCGCGGTCGCCGCGCTCACGCCGTCGGTGAGCTCGAGAATCGCGGACAAGGATTCGGATACTCTGTAGGAGACCCGGGCCCTGATCACGCCTGCGGCGTCGAGTGGCCACTCCTCGGTGCCGACGGCGGCGCCGTTGGCGTTGAGGACCGGCTTGAGCGGTGCGGTGGCGCCGAAGGGAACCGCGCGGATGCGCTGTGCCTGCAGCCGGTCTGGTGACGGCTGCGCTGACAACCTGGCCCCGGCCCACGCTTGGTAGATGGTGTCCCTGATGGCTGGGTTGAGGACTGACAGCAGCTGAGGTCCCAGGTCGGAGCCGAGGGCGAACAAGGTGGCTGGGTCGCGATCGAGTTCGCTGGGGTGCGCCGGCGGCCGCGACGGCGGCCGGGCCAGCGGGCCGATCAGCTCGCCCAGGCCGAGGACCGCGGTTCCGGAGCGTGGCAAGTCCGGCGCTCCCTGCCCGCCCCCCTCGGCCTGGACGGGCTGGAGCGTCACGGCTGTCCGGTTTTCCGCGGGATCGGCGGTCACCGACGCGACCCGCCGCACATCGGGGGTGGGTTCGCCGGGGATGGCCAAGAGCACGCGGTCATTGGGACTCAGCTGGGTGGAGATGCCGGCGGCATACAGCGTATGTATGTTCCGCGCGAGGACCGTCGGCTGGGTCAGCCGGGGGCGGAGCGTGTTCCAGGACCCCCGCGCGTACAGGCCTTCGGCCGTCTCGAACGACTGGGGTAGCTCGCCGGGGCCAGGAACGCTCTGGATGCGGCTCCCCGCCGGAATGGTGGCCGTGGTCTCCTGTCCGGCCACCACGTCGAGCAGGTAGGCCACATACGTTGACGCGGCCAGGCCGGGACGCAGGCGATAGCCGACCAGCCGCGCGAGCTCGAGGATGGAGCTGCGTTCGGTGGCGGTGCGCAGGTATCCTTCGTTGGCGATCCGTTCCTGGTAGAAGGTGAGCACCTCGGCAACCGTCGCCCAGGCGTCCAGCAGCGCGATCGAGGGATCGTCCCCGGTGCGCACCCTCAACCCGGCCAGCGGGGATTCGCTGCCGATGCGCAGGCTGGACAGCCGGGCAAGCATCGTCTCAAGGAAGCTGCCATGCGTGCCGACCCGGTAATGCAGCGAGTCCAGCCCCGGTGGGTTAGCTGTCGCCGCCGGGGTAAGCCGCTCCACCCCGGCGCAGCAACCGCAGCTCTGCCTCACCGCCCGCCTCCCATCCGCAGCCGCAGCTGACCGTTTTCCGGAAACACCGGATCGCTGTCCAGCTGCGCAATCTCCAGCGGGCCCAGTGGCAAGTACCCCTGCGCGAGCTCGCCGTGGTCGCCATCGCCGAACCGCTGCAATAGGAGTACTTCCGCGCTCTGGACGCCCGGGATCTCCTGCGCCACCGCGACGAGCCTGCTGACGTCCACGGCCTCGCCGAAGGTCAGGTTGTCCGGGTGGAAAAACCCGCGTCGGCCATCGGGCAGCAGCCGGCTGCTGAACGCGTCCTGCACCGCCGACTGGACATGCCCGCGCAGGAAGTGTGGCAGCACGCAGATCCGCAGCTCGAGCAGCAGCGGGACGTAATGGGCCGGCTGCACAACCAGGTCATGGCCGATACGCCGGTACCGGAAGATGCCCTCGGTGACCCGTTCGAGCAGGCGTTCGCCAGCATCCTCAGTGCCCAGCGGGTCGACCGCGACCTGCGCCTCATACCAGCTTCCGGTCCAGCGCAGGCTTGCCGCCGCCCGCTGCAAACCGGGCAGCTGCCCCGCGAGCGTGGCGTAGTCGCCGGCGGTGACGGCGCGCTGCAGCCGGCGCTTGAACGTATCCGGCGCAAGGAGCCTCACCTCTGCCACTGGCTGGGGATCGGTGCCGCCCGATGCGGGGAGCGGGTTGCACACTTTGGTGACGCTGCCC
>WNFG01009451.1_pt1 | contig 10669 bp, 8 predicted proteins | sample 5400431 | NCBI WGS metagenome assembly WNFG01 (sample SAMN13153346, study PRJNA577476) | soil metagenome | isolation source: 120 cm saprolite under Douglas fir tree site 2 hole 3 replicate 2 | place: USA:California | collected 2015-04-18
TCAGCGTGGTGTAGATGGTGCAGTTCGACAAACTCCGGCTCTCCGGCTTCAAGTCCTTCGTCGATCCGACGGAGCTCGCCATCGAGCCCGGCATGACCGGCATCGTCGGCCCCAACGGCTGCGGCAAGTCGAACCTCGTCGAGGCGATGAAGTGGGTGATGGGCGAGACCTCGGCCAAGCAGATGCGCGGCAGCGAGATGGAGGACGTCATCTTCTCCGGCGCCGGCACGCGGCCGGCGCGCAACATCGCCGAGGTCATGCTGACCCTCGACAACAAGACGCGCACGGCGCCCGCCATGGTGAACGATGCCGACCAGCTCGACATCGTGCGCCGCATCGAGCGCGGCCACGGCTCGGCCTATTCGGTCAACGGCCGCGAGATCCGCGCCCGCGACGTGCAGACGCTCTTTGCCGATGCCGCCACCGGCTCGCGTTCGACCGCCCTGGTGAGCCAGGGCCGCATCGGTGCGTTGATCAGCGCCAAGCCGATCGATCGCCGCACCATCATCGACGAGGCCGCCGGCATCACCGGCCTCTATGCCCGCCGCCACGAAGCCGAGCTCAGGCTGCGCGCGGCCGAGCAGAACCTCGCGCGCGTGCAGGACGTCCTGGTGGCGCTGGAGGAGCAGCACAAGGGCCTGAAGCGCCAGGCGCGCCAGGCCAGCCGCTACCGCAACCTGTCGGATCACATCCGCCGCGCCGAGGCCGCGGTGCTGGCACTGAAGCTCGCCGCCGCCGAACGCGAGCGGGCCGAGGCCGGCGAGCGCCTGAAGGAGGCCGAAGCCCAGGTCGCCGATCTCACGCGCCTGGTCGGTCTCGCCACCACGGCGCAGGCCGAGGCCGCGACGGCCTTGCCGCCGTTGCGCAACGACGAAGCCGCCGCCGCGGCCGCCTTGCAGCGGCTGCGGGTGGCGCATGATGCGCTGACCGCCGAGGCCGAGCGCGTCGTCCAGGCGCAGCGCGAGGCCGAGACCCGCCTGAAGCAGACCGAGACCGACCTGGAGCGCGAGCACGGCCACAAGGGCGATGCCCAGGCCGCCACCGCCGATCTCGACGGCCAGCGCAGCCGGCTCGAGCAGGAGCGGGTGGGCGAGGAAGATCGCGCCGCGGCCGCCGCCGAGGCGCGCGATGCCGCGCAGGCTAGGACGCATTCGGCCGAGGCCGAGCACGATCGCCTGACGCGCCAGATCGCCGACGATGAGGCGCTGCGCGACAGCGTCGGGCGCGAGATCGCCGAGCTGCAGGAACGCCTGCGCCGCCTCGCCATCCGCCGCGACGAGGTGGCCAGCCAGCAACGCCAGGTCGAGGACGAGCTTGCCGGCCTGCCGGCGTTGCCTGAGGTCGAAGCCGCACTCGATGCCGCCCGCGCCGCTTTCGAGCACGTCCGCCAGGAAGGCCAGGCGGCGATCGACGCGGCCCGCGAGGCCGAGCGCTACGAATCCGATTCAGCGCGCCAGGCGGTGGCCAAGGCCGAGGTCGAGCGTCTCGAGCTGGAACAGGCCCGTGCCATCGAGCGCCAGGCTGCCGAGGCGAGCCATGCCGCCGCCGGCGAGAGCCTGCAGAAGATCAACGCGCGGCTCACCAAGCTCAAGGCCGAGGAGGCGGGCGTTGCCGCGGCCTTGAAATCGGCGGCCGATTCGCTGTGGCCGCCGCTGTTGGATGCGTTGACCGTCGAGCCGGGCTTCGAGGCGGCGCTGGGGGCGGCGTTCGGCGATGAGCTCGAAGCCTCGTCCGATCGCGGCGCGCCCGTCCACTGGCTGCCGCTCGGTCTGATCGCCGATGCACCTCAATTGCCGGCCGGCGCCACGCCGCTCGGCGAGCACGTCAAGTCATTGCCCGAGCTTGTCCGTCGCCTGGCCTTCATCGGCGTCGTCGCCGACGAGGCTACGGGGGCGGCGCTGCAGGCCGGCCTAAAACCCGGCCAGCAGCTCGTCACGCGTGACGGCGCGGTGTGGCGCTGGGACGGCTATACGATGCGCGCCGGCGCGCCCTCGACCGCCGCCGTGCGCTTGAGCCAGCGCAACCGGCTGGCCGAGATTCGCCAGCAGATCGAGGCGGTGGCGGGCGAACAGGCGGCCGCCGAGGCCCGGGTCGCGGCCGAGACGGACCTGATGGCCGCCGCCCGCGACGCCGAGAAGACCAGCGTCGAGCAGGCGCGTGCACACCAGCGCGCAGTCGCCGAGGCCGCACGGCGCAAGACCGAAGGCGCCGGCGAGGCGACGCGCGCCGCCGAGCGCGCCGCGCAGGACGCCGTCGCGGCGGCCGAGCGCGTCGCCGCCGAGGCGCGCGACCGTCACACCGACGTGGCGCGCCGCACCGACCAGCTGCGCACGCGCCTCAGCGGCATCGAGCAGGCGGTGACCGAGGTTGCCGTCGACATCGCCGACACCGAAATCCGGACCTTCCGCCAGGCCCGCCTGTCCTCGATCGCCGACACCCAGGCCGACCGAGTGGCAGCGGGCGCGCTGCGCGCGCGCATCGCCGAGCTGCGCGCCAACCTGGTCGAGGCCGAGGGCAACTGCGATCGGCTGGCGCGCGAAGCGGCGATGCGAGCCGATCGTCTCGGCCAGATCGCCCAGGATCATGCCGGTTGGAGCAAGCGGCTGGTCGACGCCGAGGGCCAGATCGTCGAGCTCGACCAGCGACGCGAGCAGATCGCCGCTGCGATCGCCGAACTGGCCGCCAAGCCGGCAGAGATCGAGGCCAAGCGCGCCGCCCTGGGCGAGGAGATCGCCAGGGCCGAGCAGAGCCGCCAGCAGGCGGCCGACCGGCTCGCGGTCGGCGAGACGCGGCTGGGCGAGGCCGACAAGGCGCTGAAGCAGGCCGAGGCCGAGTTGGCGACGGCGCGCGAGAGCCGCGTGCGCCGCGAAGGCCAGGTCGAGCAGGCGACCAAGGATCGCGAGGCCGTGGTCGAACGCATCGTCGAGCGGCTGCGCTGCGAGCCCGACGGCGTGCTGGCGCTGGCCGAGGTCCAGTCGCTGGAGGAACTGCCGGAGATGGACAAGGCCGAGCATCGGCTCGAGCGGCTGATGCACGAGCGCGAGACCATGGGCGCGGTGAACCTGCGCGCCGAGGAGGAGGCTCGCGAGCTCGAGCAGCAGATCACCGGCATGACGGCAGAGCGCGACGACCTGGTCGCCGCCATCGGCCGCCTGCGCCAGGGTATCCAGAGTCTCAACCGCGAGGGCCGCGAGCGCTTCCTCGTCGCCTTCGAGCAGGTCAGCGGACACTTCCAGCAGCTCTTCACCAAGCTGTTCGGCGGCGGCAAGGCCGAACTCAGGCTGACCGAATCGGACGATCCGCTGGAGGCTGGGCTGGAAATCCATGCCAGTCCGCCGGGCAAGAAGCTGCAGGTGATGTCGCTGCTGTCGGGTGGCGAGCAGGCGTTGACGGCGCTGTCGCTGTTGTTCGCGGTGTTCATGACCAATCCGGCGCCGATCTGCGTGCTCGACGAGGTCGACGCGCCGCTCGACGACCTCAACGTCGAACGCTTCTGCGCTCTGGTGAAGGACATCGCCGGCCGCACCGACACGCGCTTCATGGTGATCACGCACCATCGCGTCACCATGGCGCGCATGGACCGGCTCTACGGCGTGACCATGGCCGAGCAGGGTGTTTCACAGCTGGTGTCGGTCAACCTGCAAGAGGCCGACCGGATGGTGGCTTAGAGCTCGGTGTCATCCCGAGGCCGAAGGCCGAGGGACCTTTCCTGATCCGTAAAGGTCCCTCGCTGCGCTCGGGATGACAGTCTTCAAATAAGCAACAAGACTATCTTCCTCTCGAATGAACTGGGCGTCGGTCGGGCCTGGCCGGCGCCCTTCTCTTTGCCCGGTTGGGGATGTAGTGTCCGATCATGCCCGATACCCTGACCGCGAGCGTCACCGACGTGATCGAACTGACGCGGACGCTGGTGCGCTGTGAGAGCGTGACGCCCCGCGAAGCAGGCGCCCTTCAACACCTCGAACATATTTTGGCGCCGCTCGGCTTTCGCTGCGAGCGCATGGACTTCAGCCAGGCCGGCACCGACGACGTCGCCAACCTCTATGCCCGCCTCGGCACTTCGGGCCGGCACTTCTGCTTCGCCGGCCATTCCGACGTCGTGCCGGTGGGCGACCTGTCGTCGTGGACCATCGGCCCGTTTTCGGCCGAGCTGTCCGACGGCTACCTGTTCGGCCGCGGCGCCGCCGACATGAAAGGCGCGATCGCGGCCTTCACCGACGCCGTCGCGCGCTTCCTCGCCCGCCACGGCCGCGACTTCGGCGGCTCGATCAGCCTGTTGATCACCGGCGACGAGGAGGGCCCCGCCGTCAACGGCACGGTCAAGATGCTGAAGCGGCTGGCCGAGCGCGGCGAGACGATCGATGTTTGCGTGGTTGGCGAGCCGACCAGCTCCAAGCGCTTTGGCGACATGATCAAGATCGGCCGGCGCGGCAGCATGACCGTCGACATGGTGGTGCGCGGCGTGCAGGGCCACGTCGCCTATCCCGAGCGGCTGGACAACGCCATCCACCGCCTGTCGGCGCTGATCGAGGCGCTGGTGCGCGAGCCGATCGACAAGGGCAGCACGCATTTCCAGCCGAGCTCGCTGCAGTTCACCACGGTCGATGTCGGCAACAAGGCGACCAACATCGCGCCGGGCGTGGCCCGGGCGCGTTTCAACGTACGCTTCAACGATCTGTGGACGTCCAAAACCCTGCTGGCGCATCTCGAGGAACGGCTCGACCGCGCCAATTCGGTGCTGGGCGGCAACGGCACGATCGAGCTCTCGACCGAGGTTTCGGGCGAGTCGTTCTACACGCCGCCCGGGCCGCTGAGCGCCCTGGTGGCCGGCGCCATCCGCGATGTCGCGGGCGTCGAGCCCGAGCTGTCGACCACCGGCGGGACCTCGGATGCGCGCTTCATCCGCAGCTACTGCCCGGTCCTGGAGTTCGGTCTGGTCGGCGAGACCATGCACAAGGTCGACGAGAAGAGCGCGGTCGCCGATCTCAGGACGCTGTCCCACGTCTATGAGACCGTGCTCGACCGCTACTTCGCGGCCTAGGCGGACGTGCTGAGCGCCGCCGAGATCGCCCGCGGCGTACAGGGCGCGCTGGGGTTCCTGCAACGCGATCACGCAGCACCGCTGCGCTTCGACAACACCATGGAAGCGTGCCTGCGCTCGTTCCGGGTGATGGCGCTGGTGGCGCCGCTCTACGCGCTTTATCTCCTGATCTACTATGCCGGCGTCACCGTCACCGCCGACGAGACGGAAATCGTGCTCGCCGAGGGCGTGCGCTACGTCGTCGATTGGCTGCTGTTTCCGGTGATCTTCTACGAGGTCGCGCGCCGTCGCGGCTGGCTCGATCGCTATCCGCGCTACATCGGTGCGCTCAACTGGATCAACCTGCCGGCCACCGCGATCGCCGTCGTGGGCATGGCCATCGAGTCGATCGCGCCGGCGGTGGCGATCGTCGTCGATCTCGGCCTGCGGGCATTGTTCTTCTACTGGTTCCTGATGACGACGCGCATGGTGCTCGCCGTCAACTGGCCGATCGCCGTCGTCCTGCTGTTCGTCAACTGGCTGCCGTCGCTCTTCCTCTCACTGCTCATCGCTCGCTACCTCGGCCTCGTCAGCGTGACCGCGGGCTAACTCGTAGCGCACTTCCATCAGGCAAAGGCCTTGCGGCGGGGCGGTTGGGCCGGCGCGCGTGCGATCGCGCGCCTCGAGCGCGTCCTCGACGTCGCGCCGGGTCCACTGGCGGCGACCGACGAGCTGCAAGGTGCCGACCAGGATGCGCACCTGGTTGTGCAGGAACGAGCGCGCGCCGACATCGATCCGGATCTCGTTTTCGTGGCGCGCCACCTCGAACAAGTCGAGCGTCTTGACGGGCGAGGGCGCCTGGCAGGAAGCCGACCGGAAGCTGTTGAAGTCATGGTGGCCGACCAGCGCCGCGGCGGCGTCGGCCATGGCATCGACAGCAAGCGGCACCGGAACGTGCCAGACATGGCCGCGATCGAAGGCGGGCGGCGCGCGCCGGTTCAGGATCCGGTAGCGATAGCGCCGCCAGGTCGCCGAAAAACGGGCATGGAAGTCGCCCGGCACGATCTCGGCTTCGACGACGGCGATCGGATGGGGCTTTAGATGAAAGTTGAGCGCGGCCCGCACCGTTTCGGCCGGCCTCTCGTTCGCGAGATCGAGGTGCGCCACTTGGCCCAGCGCATGGACGCCGGCATCGGTGCGTCCTGCCCCCTGCACGAGGGCGCGCTCTCCGCTGAAGGCTAACACCGCCTCCTCGAGAGCGACCTGCACCGACGGGCCATTGTCCTGGCGCTGCCAGCCGACGAACGGCGCGCCGTCATATTCGATGGTGAGCTTGTAGCGCGCCACGCGCCCTCAGGTCGGCAACGGAACGACGGCCGGCGGCGCCAGCACCGTGCCGGCCGGCAGGGCAAAGCCGCGCAGGAAGGCATCCGCCGGTTGCGCCGACCTGCCGGCGCGCTGCAGCTTCAAAAGCTTCAACCCGCCGACGCCGCAGGCGACGATCGGGAAGCCATCGCGCCCCACGCTCACCATCCCCGGCGCGCCGCCGGCCAGTGCCAACCCGGCTTCGAGAAGCTTGATGCGCTCGCCGCCTTCCTCGCTTGTGGCTTCGAACCAGGTGCCGGGCCAGGGATGGAACGCGCGCACCTTGCGCTCGAGCTCGGCGGCCGGCCGTCGCCAGTCGAGCGCGCCTTCCTCCTTGCCGAGCTTGTGGGCGTAGGTGACGCCTTCCGCCGGCTGAGACACTGCCTCGATGGTCTTCGCCACCAGCCCGTCCAGGGTCGACACGATGAGCCGCGCGCCCAGTTCTGCCAGCCGGTCGTGCACCGTCTCGGCCGTGTCGGCGGCCGAGATCGGCGTGCGCTCGGCCAGCAGCATGGGGCCGGTGTCGAGTCCTTCGTCCATGCGCATGGTGGTGACGCCGGTCTCGGCGTCTCCCGCGAGGATGGCGCGATGGATGGGCGCCGCGCCGCGCCAGCGCGGCAGCAGCGAGCCGTGGATATTGATGCACCCCAGCACCGGCGCATCGAGAAAGCTTTTGGGCAGGATGTGGCCGTAGGAGACGACCACGGCCGCGTCGAGATCGAGCGCCTTGAACGCCTGCGCTTCGTCGTCGCTCCTCAGGCTCTTGGGCGTGCGCACCGGCAGGCCGAGCGCCAGCGCGCGCTCGTGCACCGGCGTGCGGCGCTCCTGCTGGCCGCGACCGGCGGGCTTGGGCGCGCGCGTGTAGACGGCGATCACGTCGTGACCGGCGTCGACCAACGCGCCGAGCGCCGGCACGGCGAATTCGGAAGTGCCGAGAAAGCCGAGCTTCATCGCCGGACCTTATAGGCAGCCGCGCGCCGGTGAGCTAGGTATGCGCCGACAATGGAAGCAGCGATGCCCTCTATCGGGCCCCCCTTGATCAAGGGCAAAGGCCCCGCCGCCAACCTAGCCGCCCGCCGCGCCGCGGGCGAAGTCCATCCCGATCCGGTGCAGGAACGGGCCGTGCAGCGGCTGCAGGCGGTCTACGACCAGCTCGCCGCCATCGCCAACCATCCCGCGCCCAGGCCCGGCATGCTGGCGCGGCTCGGCCTGATGCAGGCGGCGAAGGCGCCCGCCGGTCCGCACGGTCTCTACATCTGGGGACCGGTCGGCCGCGGCAAGTCGATGCTGATGGATCTGTTCTTCGCCGATGCGCCGGTGACGAAGAAGCGGCGCGTGCACTTCCATGAGTTCATGCTCGAGGTCCAGGAGCGTCTGCATCGCCGCCGCGAGAAGCTCGCCACCGAGGGCGCGCCGCCGGAGGCCGACACCATCGTGCCGATCGCGCGCGAGATCGCGACCCAGGCAAGTCTGCTCTGCTTCGACGAATTCCAGGTGACCAACATTGCCGACGCGATGATCCTGGCGCGCCTGTTCGAGACCTTGTTCGAGGAGGGCATCACCGTCATCGCCACCTCCAACCGCAGGCCCGACGACCTCTACAAGGACGGCCTGCAGCGCGACCGCTTTCTGCCTTTCATCGACCTCGTCAAGGAGCGCCTGGAAGTCCTCGAGCTGGGCGGCGAACACGACTATCGCATGGACCGGCTGCGCAACTTCGACGTCTACCTGACGCCGGCCGGCGCCTGGGCGAACGCCAAGCTCGACGAGGCGTTCCGTGCGCTGAGCGGCGGCGCCGACGGCGAACCGCGCGTGCTGCGCACCCAGGGCCGCGACGTCGACATCCCGCGCGCCGCGCCGGGCGTCGCCATGGCGCACTATCTCGACTGGTGCGCCAAGCCGATGGGCGCCGCCGATTTCCTGTGCATTGCCGAGCATTTTCACACGGTGATCGTGGCCGACGTCGCCAGGATGGGGCCCGACAGCCAGGACAAGGCCGCCCGCTTCGTCACCATGATCGACACTTTCTACGAGAAGAAGGTGAAGTTCATCTGCTCGGCGGCGACGGCGCCCAGCGGGCTCTACGTCGAGGGCGACGGGGCCTTCGAGTTCCAGCGTACGGTGTCACGCCTGATGGAGATGCAGAGTCCGGAATATCTCGCCCTGGAGCACATCGCCTAAATGTGATTGTGGGGCCTTCACCGCTCATCCTAGGCTCCGCCGCGAGTCAACCTCAGGGAGCACAAGCATGGATGGTGATCGCTTGATCTACGGAGCCGAGAACGGCTTGTCGCGGCGCTCGGCGCTTGCGGCGACGGGCGTGGCGCTAGGCAGTACCTTCGCGTTGGCTGTCCAGCCCGTGCAGGCGCAAACCATGATCGTCACCCCGACGGACGGCCTCACTGCGGGCGCGGTGAAGGTCAAGACCAAGGACGGCAAGGAGATGGACGCCTACCGCGCCATGCCGGCGACGGGCCAGGGTTTCGGCACCGTCCTGGTCGTGCAGGAGATCTTCGGCGTGCATGCCCACATCGCCGACATGTGCCGCCGCTTTGCCAAGGCGGGCTACTGTGCCGTCGCGCCGGAGCTCTATTTCCGTCAGGGCGATCCCAAGACCTACACCGAGATCCCCAAGCTGATCAGCGAGCTGGTGTCCAAGGTGCCGGACGAGCAAGTCATGGGCGACCTCGATTCGTCGGTCGCCTTCATCAAGAGCGAGGGCAAGGCGGACACGGCCAAGCTCGGCATCACCGGCTTCTGCTGGGGCGGCCGCATCGTCTGGATGTACGATGCGCACAGTCCGGCGGTGAAGGCGGGTGTTGCCTGGTACGGTCCGCTGGTGCGGCCTGGCACGGAGCTGCAGCCCAAGAATCCGGTCGACCTCGTGAAGGACCTGCATGGGCCGGTGCTGGGCCTCTATGGCGGCGCCGATACCGGCATCTCCCAGGACTCGGTCGAGAAAATGCGGGCCGCCCTCAAGGCTGCGGGCAATCCCGCGGCACTGAAGTCGGAGATCGTCGTCTATCCGGACACGCCGCACGCCTTCAATGCCGACTACCGCCCCTCCTATCGCAAGGACCCGGCGGAAGACGGCTGGAAGCGCGCGCTCGCCTGGTTCAAGGCTAACGGCGTTACCTGATCGGGCGATAGTGGACAGCACGAGCATAAAGACCGCGTCGGGCCTGACATTTACCGCCGATGTCGCGGGCCCGACGGGCGGTCCGCTCGTGCTGCTGTTGCACGGTTTTCCCGAATCTCGGCACAGCTGGCGCGCCGCACTGCCGGCGCTGGCCGCCGCGGGCTACCATGCCGTGGCGCCCGACCAACGCGGCTATTCGCCGGGCGCCCGGCCCGATCCGGCGGAGCTCTCCAACTATGCCTTCGACAAGCTGGTGGCTGACGCGATCGAGATCGCCGCCGCCGCAGGCCATGGCGACAAGCGCTTTCATCTGGTCGGCCACGATTGGGGCGGGCAGGTGTCGTGGGGCGTGGCGGGCAAACATCCCGGGCGGCTCGCCTCGCTCACCATCCTGTCGCGACCGCATCCCCAATCGTTTCGCCGCGCTTTGCTGAAGGAAGACGGCGATCAGAAGCATCGCTCGCGCCATCATCGCGCCTTCCTCGAGCCTGAGACCGGCAAGATGCTGCTGGCGGATAATGCGCGGCGCCTGCGCAGCGGCCTGTTCGGCCAGGGCGTGCCCGAAGCTGCGCTCGAGGAGCATCTTTCCGTGCTGGGAAATCCCGCGGCAATCGAAGCAGCACTCGCCTGGTACCGCGCCAACAAGGGCCTGGCGGCCGACATCGGCGCCATCAAGGTGCCGACGCTCTACATCTGGGGCGATGCCGATGCCACCGTCGGACCCGACGCTGCGCACGGCACCCGTGAGTTCGTCGAGGCGGCCTTTGCCATGGAGGTGCTACCGGGTGTCGGCCATTTCGTGATGGATCAGGCGCCCGCCAAGGCTACTGAACTACTGCTGGCGCATCTGAAGAAGCATCCGGTCTGAGAACCTTCCTATTCACATTTCATGTTCCTCTCCCCCGCTAGGGGGAGAGGCTAGGTGAGGGGGACGACGGGTATAACCCCCTCTGAGCAACCGGGACGAAGGGTAACACTATGGACCGGGCTGATGGGTGACAGATTGGGTTGGGGTATCAGCTTCACGGCGGCCCGGCCGGGGCGCCGTGAAGCGCCGAAGTTTGCATGTCCTGCGGTTGATGATGCCGAGATCGAGGTCGATGAACCGGACGATCCAATCGCCAGTCTCGGTCTCGGCAATGCCG
>WNFG01005475.1_pt1 | contig 10668 bp, 10 predicted proteins | sample 5400431 | NCBI WGS metagenome assembly WNFG01 (sample SAMN13153346, study PRJNA577476) | soil metagenome | isolation source: 120 cm saprolite under Douglas fir tree site 2 hole 3 replicate 2 | place: USA:California | collected 2015-04-18
AAAGTAAGCAGCGCTCTTTAATAGACGCCTCACCGTTTCTAGTTGGTAAGTTGCGGGGTCGACGCCCGGTGGAAATGTCGGTGGCAACGGCGGCAAAGATGGCAACGCCTCAGACACTCCCGCCGCGTCAGGCATAACCGCGGACTTCTGGTTGGCTTCCGAGCTAATCATTTCAGTTCTCCCGGTGATTGCTCTTGCTAGACCCGGACTCAGTTTCACCCGTCAAGTAGTGTCCTGCGCAAACGACGCGATCAGCACGCATTCTTCGCGCATGCGAACACCGACACACGTGTTGTCAGCCGGCGATTCGTAGCCACCTGAAGCAGTTCGGCAAATCTGATGATGACAGTGCGCGGCGGCCCTTTCGCGGGCCACGACGGAGCGCATGGTCAGCTGCACTGGATATTTGCGCGGGTCTTCCTCGCTCTATGGGAGAGGAGCCCGATCGCCGTGCCTAACAACCTTGAAGATATGGATCACTTTCGCTCCAAACGAGAACCCTGGCTTTAGATCAGGTTTACTCGTGAAGTAAGTCGATCCCAACGAGCACTCCTGCCCGATCGCTCCCTCATACTGCCCGGTCCCTCCGGTGATAAACGCAGCCGCGGAAACCCAAAACTGGACGCCACCGTTCTTCAACGGCGCAATGTAACTGACGCCCGGTCCCGGCGCTGAGAGCGAGTCTCCGCTTGCGAACGTCCACCTCGCCTTTGTCAGGTTCAGATAGGTCACTTCCGTTACAGTGCTGGGCCGGTCAAAGGGCGGCTCGGCCGGCTTGGGATAGTCGAGCAACTGGGCTTCGCTGGTAAATCCAGCTTTGAAGACCGCTTCGTATTGGCCATCCTCTTCGCCGTTAAGCTTATACATGGTGCCAGTCACAATGATGTAAAGCCCGGCCTCTTTGCCTTTGCCTTCTCTCACCGTGCCAGTCCCGACACTGTATCGAATGATCGCCTCTTCAAATGGCCCCGCTTCGAGTTGCTCCCGGTCAGGTCCGGTCCCCGGCCCTATCTCACTGAGGTTGGCAGCAATCTCGTTAAGGGCGCCAACCAAGGTTCCTTGTTTCGGCATCCTTTTCCTCCTCTTAGATTTCAGCCCTTCGGCTGATGTTGTTACCCTAACCACCCTAAGGGCCGGCATACAGTCTCGCCAGGGATTCTTTCCTCGTGATTTTTCGAGACGATCTTTGCCCTTCTCGGAAAATGCTGGACTCACACGAGCAGCCAGCGCGGTCTCCCTTCACCGTGACGAAGCTCGCGACCGTCTACTACAAGTCGATCCGTTAAGCGCCTGTAGTGCCAAGGCCGGTGGCGACTTGCAGCCACATCTTCGAACTCATACTTCCACACGAGAAAGCGGCTCGGCGGGATAACTCCCGAGACTCTCCATCTTCGGACAAGCAACGGGCCGATTTACTCCACGCCCGGGTGTGGCCCGATGCGGTCCCGGATCTCTCTAAGAACCTGTACCTGCTGCTTGTCGTACTCTGCGCTTTCCCTTTCCCAGCGTTGCAGGACCTCGAAATAGATCCGGACGTACTTCTGGTCCTCTTCAGGTATGTATTCTATTTTTTGACCATCGACTCCGGGTGGGTAATGTTTTTCCCGCCATTTATCGGGCCTATCCGTTGCTTTGAGGCCTCCCATGAAATGGGAGATCTGCAAAGCGGCCCAATCTGTGCCGGTTGTGTCGTAGGAGACAAGGTCCTCTTTCTCATCGAATGCCACCTCGAAATCCCGTTTCACGAACAGAATTTTGTAGCGGACGAGTTTTAGTGTGTCTTCTCCGCTCAGGTCTTGATCCATCATTCTTTCCTCCTGACGTATTGTTTCGGCGCCATCTCTGGCCGTGCCGTCGGTTAAAAAACGAGTTGTATTACTCGCGAGATCGCGTTGACTACCTGGACTCTCGAGGGCCCGCGTCGTCTCGCCCACCATCGCATCCATTCCATCGTCGGCTGCTCTTTGCATTCCTTGAATCGTTTTGATGAACAACTCCATGCCTTGAACGAAGACCGTGAACGGGAGCATCACCATCTGGCCGAAGAGACGCATCAAATTGTTCGAACGTTTCTCCTCGGTTCGGTTTTGAAATCCGTCGCTACGATTATCCATTTGACCAGCATCCATCCTTTAGCTCGCACACCTGCTGGCTCTCATTTCACGTGACTCACCGCGCGCAGCAGGAGCGCTCCGAATACCACGAAGACGATCATGTTGATTCTGTTGGTCCACGCGCCGGCAACTGTTGACGCGCCGATGTAATGCGATAACAAAACGACTGCCGCAAGAACCAGCATTAAAGCAGCGATAACCGCCGAAGAAGCCCCTGCCCCGCGATGCTCAACTGAGGCAGACTGTAGCTTGAACCTCCCGCGGGTTTCAGACGCGAACGTCAGCGCCTCATCAAAGCTCTGCGGCAGGCCCGTCACCATGGCTGCGTACCTGTCCATTCGATCAGCGAACTGGCGCTGGCCCATCAGCTCGCGGAACCCCGCCAGACCAGCGATCAAGCGAGCATCACGCAACCCCTCGGCCATTGGATCAAAATGGGGAGCGAGTCGTCGCGCGGTATCGGCAACGCTAAATAGGCCGCGATAGAACGCCGGTATGTGCATTAGCGGCAAGTAGCCGCACTCACTCGCGAATCTCCACTGCACGAATAAGAGTTCAGCGAGACTTTGGTTATCGCTGCTTGCAGTCCACCCGCCGTCACGAAAGGGCATGGCCTGTCTGAACCGCTGCCGCACCTCGCCCTCCCTGGCTGATGTTGTTTCTCTTCTCATTTCCATGAGCAAGCAAGAACACGCCTTGTCAGAGTTTTCATTTGCCGCAGCAATCAAGTAGTCCCAAAGATTGGCTTGCGATTCTGCTGACAGACTGGCGAAGGTGCCGCCTGTAAAGGCGATCTGTTTGCCTGGAAGAGCCAGGACGTTTTGTGGATGAGGGTCGACCGGAAAACACCTGCCCTGTAGTGCTTGTATCAGCCAGACTTCACAGAGAAGACGCGCGAGTTCCTCTCGCTCAAAGCCAACACTTTCCAGCAGCGTACGGCTGTCGTCCGCACCTCCCGGCTCGCCTCGAGACGACAGGACAGTGTCCAGCCTCAAGCCATTCAGTTTCTCGACGACGAGCACTTTCGACGTGCAGAGTGACCTGTAAATATGGGGTGTTCGCAGCACTTCATACTCTTCAGCATCTTGAGCAATCGCTTCAAAAGCTCGCGCTTCGTTAACGAAGTCCATTTGCTGGTGGAGGGTATGGCAAAAATCAGTCATCGCGTTCTTGAACGCTGATTCACCCAAACCACCACCTGCAAACGAATCTCTCAAGAGCGGAAGCATCTCTATGTCGCATAAGAGTTGACTCTCTGATTCGGGATGGATGATTTTGACGATGACATCTGTGCCGTTGCCGAGTCGGGCGTAATGAGATTGAGACAGCAAACGGGATTCAAAAGGCTTCGCCTCAAAGGCACTGAAGGCCTCTTCCAGGGAGCAAGCGAATTCAGAACTTAGCAATCTCTTAACTGCCTCCAATGGCGTTGGGTCCAGCCTGTCTGGAATAGTCGCAAGCTCAAGACAGTCTCTTGCCGGCCAAAGGTCTCCACGCGACGATATGTAGAGACCGAACGAGGAAAATATCGGGCCCAGGCCGTCCAGGGCAGCGCGTAGCCTCCGGCTGTGTGTTTCCTCAAGAGTCGCGGTATTCTCAACACGAAACAAGCGGCGCGGGCCGCGCACCAACCCGAACGCAGCAAGTCGTTGCTCAATCTCCCGCCGGCGACTCTTCAGAGCGGGAGGAGAAAACTTCTTTCGCGCACTCTCAATCACGATAGAGATCCCCAAACTTTCTATTTCGATACCGATACGGCATCTAAACCGGACTTTATTGGCGCTTGGCTCGCTGAGCTAAGGTCCTGCCCGATGCTCTTCAGATCCTGTTCGATTGCTGCTTTCGTTGTCGGCCCACGATAGACTTTCACGATTCGCTGCGAGGGATCGAGCACCAGAGTGTACGGGATGCCGATGCCGTTAAAGCGCTGAAAAATATCCTGATCGCCAAGCAGGACCGTATAGTTAATCCCATGGTTCGCGACAAATGGCTTCACGGCCTTCAGTCCATCTTCGTCCAACGCAATCCCCACGACCTTTGCCTTCGAGCTGGCGGCAAACTCTTTGAGCTCGGGGATTTCGCCCATGCACGGCTGGCACCATGTGGCCCAGAAGTTCAAGACCACGACGCTCCCTTTCAAAGTGCTACTCTTGACAATCGTGCCGTCCACGGATGCGAGCGAAAAGCTCGGCGCTTGACTGCCGACCACGACGCTTGCGGGATCGGGATCGCTGGTCCCGCAACCCGACAAGAAAAGTACCAGAATGAAAAGACCATAGAGCATTTTTGGGATCGATAACTTCATCTCGTATCTCCTTGAACCTTCATGAGAGTCTTTGCTAACTCATTTCTGCGTGCTCACCCCGCTGCGAACTCAAGCGCGTCTTCCGCCTTCCAATCGCCCCACCAATTCCGATAGATCTTGATAGCGAAACACTTCTCCGAGGCGATGATGTTTCTTCAGTACGGGATAGATCCGGTGCACTGCATCGTTGGCCGGATACCCGACAAGTTTGTTCCATAGCTCAGTCGCTTGCGGATGCGCCGGTTTGTGCGCGAGAAACTGACGTATGTAATAGTCGTCTGGCGTTATGTCGCTTCCCATGATGAGCGTGGCCATCACGCCGTTAGTAAAAGCTGGTGTTTTGGAAACTATGTCGCCGTAATACTCCAGAAAGGTTTCCAGGATTTGCGGCTGCCTGACATCGACCACGGTTGTCGCCCATGCTAGACCAGCGATCATGTTGAGCTTGGCCAGTTCATACGGTGGTTCTTGCTCCACCGCGATCCAAGGCGAGAGGAGGCCAGGCACAAAATAGGTTGGAAAAAAGTAAAGCGCGCGGCCTACTCCATGCCAGAAATAACCGACCGCACCCGGCTCGACGTCCTGCATATGCTGGTCGACGATATTGACCATCTGAGAATGCCAAAATCGCGTGACCAGACCGAGCGATTCATAAGCGGCGCCTTCATAACCTTTCCTGGAGTTGTCTTTGACTAACGTGACATATTCCTGTAGCACGGCCCTGATCTGGGAAGCGGGGCTGTATGGCGTGATTGTATCCATGAGTTGCGACCCAAAAGCCAGGCCCATTCCCGCATGCATCATCGTCAGACACTTGTCGGGCAGGGTTCTGGCCTGGCCTTCGGTCAATATGCCTCGGATAGGTTTGCTTTTCCCCAGGAATCTGAGCGCATAGTCATGGCCCAACCCTTCCACGGCCCAGAGATCGGGGAATTGCCCCAACGCGTACGCCGCCTCGACAGCTTTTCCCAGATCGAAGTCCTGATCACTCGGAGGAATGGCCAACAACTGGCTCGCATTCTTTACCAGAGTGAAGACTTCAACGTTATTCTTGAGTTCCTCCCAGCCCAGGCGGACGTTCTCTACCGACGAAAAGACCCTGCGACTTTCTTTCAACTGTATCGAGAAATCCTGCGTCAACCTGGCGATGTAGCTGGGAGTGAAAGCGCGTAGCTTTAGGCTGTCGAACGTGAGGTCCACCAGGGCGCGTTGCGCATCTTCGCCCAACAGGAAGACTCCGAACAGCAGAGCGCTATCGTTAAGCCGGTCTTCAACGGCTTGCGTAATCGGATAGAAAGCGGCGTTGGCTCTGCGCGTCGGATGTCTCAGGTTGTCTGGCGTTACCAGATTTTTCAACTGTTGAGCGCCAAACAAAGAAATGGCCCACGAATAGCGCATTGCCGACTTGGTCAGTTCAAGCATAAAAAATTCCAGGCGTTTCCCTACTTCTCCAAGAGAGTTTCTCAGGAAGGCATCGGCCCCCATCCCTGACTCTTTGAAGCGCTGCCCGTGTCCGACCCGCATCCGGAGCTTTTTGTCGCGGAAGATGCAGCTTGTTGCACAGTAGACGTGACTCCCTGCAACCCCTTTGTCACGGCCTCCGCCGACTGCTTCGCCGCATCCGAAGCCATCCTTATCCATTTGTTCGGATTTAACGCCTCGCCTGAGAACATCCCGAGCGTCAGGTCCACCGCGTTTCGCTGCAACTTGTCCCCGGCGTCGAAGCTTGCCTTCAGGACGTCAGTGAACTGCCCTTCGGTCGCTTTCGTAACAGCATCGAAAGCCTTGGCAGCCTCGGCCGGCGATAGTAAGTTCGTCGTCTGCTGGACGCCGAACAGCGACATCGCCCATGAGAAACTAAAAATTGACTTGGTAAACTCACGCATGATTCATCTCCTCGCTGAAATGCAAAATTCCGGAAAACGCGTCAAAGAAGAGCGGTTCCCTTCTCGGTCTTGAATCTGACTCTGACTTCCGTCTTCATCATTCACGCTACTTTTGAGCGCCCGCGAAGCGTTCGCAGGAGCATCATTGCGGCGGATGCCATGAGCACAACCTCCGCTGTAAACAGGTTGACACCCAACTGAATGCGTTCTCCTGTTATGGCCATGAGCAGGGAAACGCCGAACACGACAACTCCCAACTGCACCGTCCGCTGTCGCTGACGGCGATCGCCTTGCATACCTGTCCCCGAAGAGTCGCCGCCGATTGGCATCTCGCCCGTCGCAATCCGCTGAAGAAAAGCAGCGACCCTGAATGCGCCGTCCCGCATCATGTGTTCACTCGAACTGGCCCAACCGACCAATGTGTTGTAGGTAAACATCGACTTGCGTACCTGCCACTTGAGATACCTGTCACAGACCGCCTCGAGGTAATGGCCCACGTCGAATCCCGGAGCAAACCGGGTGATCAGTCCGTCAATGGCGATGGAAGAACGGATGTATTTAATGACATCTCGTTCTGGCCAGATGTTCGCTGCGCGTGAGAGCCTGAGCATGTCCAGCATCACCATGGTAAAATTCTTGCGCAGTCGTCGCTGCTTCCCACTCGTCTCGTACCAACCATCCGCCAAGTGCTTCAGGCCATTCCGAAACCTCTGCGCATCAGAATCTCTGTCGATTGCGGAGACCTTGAAGAATGACTCGCACATACCATCAAGATCGCCGCGCGTGTAGGCAAGGGTCAGAGCGACGAGATTCTGGCGTGAGTAACTGCTGATCACTCCCGTGATGCCAAAGTCTACGTAACCGACGATGTTGCCGGGAAGAATCATTAAGTTGGCCGGGTGGAGATCGGCATGAAAGATTCCGTGTTGGAAGGCATCACCAAGAAAATTATCGATAATATGACGGGCCACTTGATGCGCATCGAAGCCTGAAGATTTCAGGCGATGGAACATAAGCTCGTCATTCGTTTCCATGGCTCGCAGGTAAGCGAGTACGGTGTCGCCTTCTATGAACTCGGTAACGAGAGTGCGACGTGTCGTGTACTCCCGGATGACTTCCGGCACGTGCTCTTGGAGGTTGCCTCGCGCGTTATGACGAAGTTGTTCCATGTAGCGTGCTTCAGAACGGTAGTCGAGTTCTTCCTTCGTCCAGGCAACAAACTCGGTCATCGGTTCAATCATCCAGTAGATAAACGTGAGGTGCATGAGCTTGATGATCTTGATCGCTGCAATCATCAGTCGGATGTCGCCCGCAAAGTCCGTCTCCACATTAGGGCGCCGCACTTTTACCGCCACTTTGCGGCCGCCGAGGTAAGCCACGTGGACCTGGCCGATGGAGGCGGTGGCAATAGGCCGTGGGTCGAAAGAATCAAAAATCTCAGATGGTGTCTTTCCCGCTTCCTCGACAAAGGTCCGCTCGATATGTGCATAGTCGAAAGGAGTGCACCGATCGAGCAAGTCGAACAATGCGTCGCAGTACTCAAGCGACAGGATGTCGGGCTGGAGGGCGAGCATCTGGCCGAACTTGATGAAAGTACCACCCAAGTCTTCGAGGACGACGCGCAGTCGCTCTGGACCAGATAGGCGCGGTCGAGAAGGAAATCTCGGCCGGCGGGCCAGCAGCGCGCTACCGGCGTGCGCGATCAAATGCCGCGCCATGACGGTCGCGATATGCACGAGCCTGCGCATGTTCGCCCAGAAAAACATTAGCTCAACTTCTCCTTGTAAATAATCGTCTCTTCGTAACTTGGTTTTTCGCGCAACTGTCCTTCAATGCTGGGCCGCTCTTCGAAGATTGAGCCGTAGAAAATTGACTTACGGCGAACCAGCATCTCGCCAATGGCCGCTTCCATAACGCCCCTTACTTCCCGGCTGATCGCGTGCACGGTCGCCGGGTCATCTGCCGCCTCAGGGGGATATCGAACTTCGATATGGATGGGCTCGAGAAACTGTGTGTGCCATTTCGCGGGCAGCGGAACAGGCATGAGCGGCCACGTCGGCGTCAACGGAAAGAACGGCCACTCGGTCTGCCGTTTCCACCATCCCCAATCGACCCTCTTGAGAATCGGGAAGATGTCCGCGCTACCAACGGTGACGAAGGGAAGTATCGGCGCGCGATGACGCAGTGCTAGCTTGACGAAATCATCACGCCCGAACTTGCTGATTTTGTAAGCATCGCGATAAAGCGAAAACGCACCGCGAATGCCTTCGGGGAAAAGGCCCAGAATCTCTTCGCCTTCGAGCACCCAGGCGGCATTTTTCTGACACGCAACGATGCCGCCTAGTTTGGTCATGTAGTTGAAGAGGAACGGAAACTTGATCAGCCCTGGATGGATCAGAAAGCGCGGATAGCGCCGGAGCTTCTGAGCCATCAAGTGCAAAGCCATCACTCCATCCCAGGGCATGAAGCCGCGATGAATGCCGACCAGAACTGCGCGGCCCTGGCGCGGCACGTGATCCAGCCCTTTGACCTCAATGCGCCAGTAATAGTCGTGCAGGAACTTGAAGAGCGTGCGCCCGTACGCGGCGATGTAATGCTTGTCCATCCCGAAGTCGTCGAACTCACGCTCGACCGCCATATGGTTCTGGTCCGTCACAGCTTCGCCCTTCTCCTCCAGGAAGAACTCGGCTAGCGCTTCGGCGGCCGAGCTTTGCGGCGGACACGACAACTCGCTTCTAACCTTCTCGTCCGAGATGGTCCATGAGTAGCGTACATAGTCGAGTTGCTCTATCGGGTGAGCCAGGCCGAGGCGTTTCATCACCGGGCGTATCACACGCTGTAACAGCCGAGAAACTGGAACACGCCGTGCGCCGACCAGGCGGAAGGCCGCGCGAAGTGTAATTACGCCCTTAGGTGCGAGGTTATAAACTCCACCTTTGCTTTTCTCGATCACACAACGCACAGCCTTTGCCAAATCCCCGGGGCTGAGCAATTGCATAGTCGGATCGTGGCCTGGCAGCGTAATAGCAACCCTGCTGCGGAATAAGCGACTGAAATAATCCTTGCCGCCTGGCACTAACACGGCAGCGGGCCGGAGAATTGTCAGCTCAGTGCAGTGCCCTGAAGGTTCGCCGAAGTATGAAACGGCGAGTACTTCGAGATCATGCCAGCCGCTTGCGACCTGATTGCTGCTGCCACTGAGAATCGGATGCGTTTCGGGGAGAAACCCCTGGTTATGGGGGCTGGCACCATAAACCATCGCGCTCGACAGTAGGACAAACTTCCTAACGCTCACACGAGCACACTCTTGAAACACCAGCTCGGCATTTTGCAGGTCGGGTGATAAAAGATTGCGCGAGCGTTGCGGCGGAGCATAGACGACCGTATCGATATTTTGTTCTCTCAGCACCTCTGCATACCCACCGTTCAAATGCTCACCGATGCCGTCTTGCCGGGGCGCGCGCCGGCAGAGATCAACCACTGAGCTTTCGCGCAGCAGATCAACTATCAACTCCGCCACGGAGTCTCGCTCATCAATGACTGTGACTCTGACCATCCCTATCTCTCCTCGCCGGTGATTACTTAACAACGGCTTACAGATCGCCGACCGCTATTTCGCGGAAAGCGGGAACGCGTTGATACCAACCCCTTCCTTGATGCGGACCAGTTGGCGTGCCACGATTGTCTTGTCTCCGACCTTCTCGAACCGCTCGACCCGTCCACTGGGCCAGCGCACTGTCAACGCATCTATGGTTGTCTTATCATTGAGACCGAAATAGAGCCGCGCGCTGTTCTGTGAAGCAAAGCCCGAACCTGCCGAAAGGAGACGTAGCTGTTTCTCTCCGCCCGTTTCGATGGTAACCATCGCGCCCACCGCATCGCGGTTGCTTTGTGTACCTTCTAACTCAACCGCGAGCCAGTTGCGTCTCGAACCGATGTTGTTGCGGAGCAGTGCCGGGCGCGCCTTCGACGCGTCGCCGCTGTCGCCTGGATTGGTGTTCGTGATGATGTCGAGCGCGCCATCGTTATCGAAGTCGGCGACAGCCATGCCGCGAGTATCCTTGATGTCGTCGGCGCCGACTGCCATCCCGATGTCTGTGAATTGCAGCGTCCCGTTGGAGTCTTTGCCTTCGTTGCGCATCAGCACGTTGTGCTCGTAACCGTTCCACGAAATGTCGCCGCGGAATTCGTCCCGATAGAATTTGCCGGTCTTGTAATCTTTGATGTGCGCGACCGCGCTCAAAATGTAGGGTAGTCAAAGATCATCCTTCTTCTTCCCCGTAATCCATCCGTTGGCGGCGTAGATGTCCTGGCGTCCGTCGTTGTCGTAGTCGAACATCGTCGAACTCCAGTACCAGCCGAA